>ERZ773072.16-NODE-16-length-118054-cov-19.790244_pt1 | contig 118054 bp, 108 predicted proteins | sample MGYA00580617_ERZ773072 | MGnify/ENA primary metagenome ERZ773072 (study PRJEB29015, sample SAMEA2737970) | human oral metagenome | biome: human oral; feature: human-associated habitat; material: dental | place: China | collected 2122 ...
CGGGACCTCCATCTTACCAAGATGGCGCTCTACCACTGAGCTATCGGGGCAACAGATAAAAGTTTACGGCACGGTTCATCTTTTTGACAAATGCAGGGTGAGTGTTCTGCACCACGTATGCGGGGGTTCGGATACCCCACCCCGGCGCGTGCTCCCGCCTCCCCGCTGAAGGAGGCGGGCCGCCGCCGAGCCGCTGCACTGAGCCGCTACGCCGGGTGGGGCATCAGCAGCAGGCTAGTAACGTTTGCCGCCGTGCCCGCCGCCCTTGTACCCGCCGCGGCCGCCACGACGGTCATCCCGGCTGTTGCGGCCCTCACGGTAACCACCGCCGCGGCGCTCATACCCGCCACGGTCATTGCGGAAACCGCCGCGCCCGCCACGGGAGCCGCCTCCCCTGGGGCCGTTATCCTTGCGGATATTAATGAACTCACCGGCGATTTTGGTGTCGCGCAGACGCTCAAAGAAATCACGCGGCAGATCCTGCGGCAGCCCCACAATCGTGAAGTGCTGGCGAATATCGATCGAACCGATCTGTGAGCCCTTAATACCGCCCTCGTTTGCGAGCGCACCCACAATCGCGGAGGCGCTCACCCGTGCGGAGCGGCCCACATTCAGCTTGTAGTCGACCATGCCCTCGTTATTGAACTGTTTCTTGCCCTTGTTCTTGCGGGGGCGGTCTCCGTCGTCGGTGAAGGGGCGGGAGGCGTGCGCAATATCCTCGTCTTCGTCGAGGAAGAAGGCCCGCCCCTGCTGTGCGATAACAGCCAGTGCCGCCGCAATGTCTTCGGCGGTAATGTCGTGCTCGTTCTCGTAGTCTTGAATGATCTGGCGGAAGAAGTCCAAATCTTCGGTTTCGATGGTGGTGGTGATCTGCTCGGCGAAACGCTGTTTGCGGTTCGCGTTCACGTCTTGGGCGGTGGGCATGCGCATCGGCTCAACCTTTTGGCGGGTTGCTTTTTCAATCTGCCGCAGCATGTACCTCTCGCGCGGGGTGACGAAGAGGATCGCTTCGCCGTCACGCCCGGCACGGCCGGTACGCCCGATGCGGTGCACGTAGGATTCGGTGTCGTGCGGAATATCGTAGTTCACTACGAGGGAGATGCGTTCAACATCCAGCCCGCGGGCGGCGACGTCGGTTGCTACGAGAATGTCGATGCGCCCGTCGCGCAGCGCATCCACGGTGCGTTCACGCAGCTGCTGGGGGATGTCGCCGTTAATGGCTGCGGCTTGGAAGCCGCGTGCCTTGAGCTTGTCGGCAACTTCTTCGGTTTCTTTTTTGGTGCGTACGAAGACGATAATGCCGTCGTAGTTTTCGACTTCGAGCACGCGGGTCATGGCGTCAAGTTTGTGGGAGTGGGTGACCTGCATGTAGCGCTGGCGGATGTTTGCCCCGGTGGTGGTTTTGGTTTTGACGCGCACCTCGGTGGGGTCGTTGAGGTATTGCTGGGCGATTTTGCGGATCGAGGTGGGCATGGTGGCTGAGAAGAGTGCCACCTGTTTGGCGTCCGGGGTGCCTTCGAGAATGGTTTCTACGTCTTCGGCGAAGCCCATGCGCAGCATTTCGTCGGCCTCATCCAGTACCAGGTATTGCAGGTTTGAGAGGTCGAGTGAGCCTTTGTTGAGGTGGTCGATCACGCGCCCGGGGGTGCCGACGACTACCTGTGCGCCGCGGCGCAGCCCGGCAAGCTGGGGCCCGTAGGGTGAGCCGCCGTAGATGGGAAGCACGGTGAAGTCTTCCATGTGGGTTGCGTAGGAGGAGAAGGCCTCGGCAACCTGCAGGGCGAGCTCGCGGGTGGGGGCGAGTACGAGCACCTGGGTGTCTCGGGAGACGCCGTTAATATCGGCGAGTTCTGCCATGCGGGAGAGTGCGGGCAGCGCGAAGGCTGCGGTTTTGCCGGTACCGGTCTGTGCCAGGCCAACCACGTCCTTGCCGTCCAGCAGCAGTGGGATGGTCTGTTCCTGGATGGGGGAAGGTTTCTCGTAGCCGACTTCTTCGAGTGCGGAGAGCACTCGGGGGTCTAGCCCCAGGTCGGTGAATTTAATGCCGTTCTCCTCGCCTTTTTCTGCGGTGGTTTCGGGGCCTGTAGCTGCCGCGGCGGCGTGGGTTTCTTCAACGGTTCCCTGTTCGGGGTGCGCGGCGTCGTTCTGCTTTGTGGCGGCCTGCGTAGTCTCAGTATGCGCCGCAGTTTCCTGTTCCGCGGCGGAGGTATTGGCAGTATACGTTGCGTTGTCTGCCTGCTCGGCAGAGATATTCTCAGTCAATTTTTCCTCAATTGTTTTAGGGGTTCGTACGGTGCGCGCTTTTCGGCACCGGGCGGGGTTCCCCTGTTCCACGTGTCCCTGCGGAAAACGTACTCCCATCTTGCACAGCCCGACGGGGCTGTGGCGCGCAGAGCGGATTGCCTATGCGGTGGTGCGATGGGATGGTTGCTGCTGGGATTTTTAGGCCTTGAATTTCTCGTAAACACGCAACATCGCCACGCACGGTGAAAACGTGGCGTCCGCCGGTGGGCGGTGAAGAATTGATTCGGAGTGCGGCGCCCTCCCGTGCGAGCTGGCGAACCGGCTCTTTTTGGGCGCACAAGACCTCTTGGGGTACCCGTACGTCATCTAGTGTACCGCACCCGGGAACCGGTTGGGGTTAGCCTGCACATTACTTTCGCTTACTCCGCCTCATGCCGCCTCACACTGGCCCGCACCGCAGCGGCAGGTATGGGGACAAGCGTTAGCTGATACAGGTGCACCCCACCGGCTGCCGAAGCAGGCGGTGGGGCGCATCAGAGGCAGGGCTCATGGGTTTTACGGAGGCTATTTGTCGGTGCGGCGCACAATATCGATGGTGCCCACACGTTCAGCTACCTCATAGGGGTGCCCGTACCGGTCGGCGGCGTACTGTGCCGCATTGGTCGGGGGCTTACCGCCCCAGGCGGTACCGGCGCGGTCAATCACCACATAGTCGGGGGCCGGTTCACCGTGATGCCCAATCCAGTAGACAGTGCGCCCGGGAATCAGCTCGGTAATAATCGACAGGTCGGTGGCCACGCTCGCGCCGATGGGCACCGCATCAACGGCACGGCGCTTGTTCACCTCGGTGCTGGTTTGATCGGTGGTGGTGAACACCGGGTCGGTCAGCTGCGCCAGCGGCTGGGTGGGCTGGGCGGTAAGAATCGGTGCGACAGTGAACACCAGAGCCAGAAGAGGCACCAGCCACAGCGGGGTTTTGAGGATAATTGCCTGCGTGGCGTTTCGGTATGGTTTCGCCCAGTCGCTCCCCGCCGTGTTCTGCTGCTCAGGCTTCTGGTAGGCGGTGTTCTGATCCGCAGCGGCTTTATCGTGTGCTGAGGCGGCAACCCGGCGACGGTGCTCGTGCACCCGCACCAGCACGTCCAGCAGCGCCATGAACACGATCGGCATGAGTACCAGTGAGTAGTGCCAGGTGCTCAGCCAGTACGACGAGTTACTTGAAAGCATCCGCCAGGCGATGGTGGGCAGCGCCACGGCCGCCAGGGGGCTGACCACCCACAGGAAGGCACCCACCATGAGCAGAAGCCAGAGGCTTTGGGCTTTCTCATCGGGGGTGAACAGCAGTTGAAGCGCGTTCAGCGGGTTCTTGAGGGCCCCGAAAAGGTCCACTTTGTCGGCGTAGTCGAACTGGTGGTTGACGTTAAAAATCGGCAGTATCAGGTTCATTGAGGTGTACGACCAGAAAAGGCCCCACACCATCAGCAAGGTGGCTTCGGCTGCCCCACGCGATTTTGTCCACCCGGAAAAAACCTCACGCAGGCGCGACCAGAATGTGGGTACGTCCTTGCTGGCGTGCGGGAATAGTGTGTTTGCCGCTTCACGCAGCCAGCCGGAGCGGATGAGCGCGGTTGCACCGATTACGGCGGCGGTAACGCCCATGTCTTCTTTAACGAACGCCAACGGGGCCGCCCACCAGCAGGCGTGTGTAATATGTGATGCGCGCTGCGGGTTCTGCTGCGTGCCAGCAAGTACCAGGTGTCCCAGTGAGAGGCTTAGGAACGGCAGGGTGAACGCCACCTCGTGAAACTGGGCGGCGACCGCCTGCTGCACCCCGTAGCTCAGCCCGAATGCTGCGCCCAGGAGCACTCCCACAACGTGCCCGTTGAGCCCGCCAAGCGCGCGCTGAGCAAACCGCACCGTCAGGTACACGCTAAGAGCCACCATACCGTTCTGCACCACCAGCAGGGTCATGGGTGAGGGGAAGAAGGCGTACACCGGCCCCAGGAGCATGAGAATGGGGTGAAAATGGTCACCCCACAGGTTAAAGTCGGGGCCTTTAATGGGCACGATCGGCATTTCAAACCGCGAGTACGCCTGGGCCATTTGGGTAAAAATCGCTAAATCCCAGGAGGGGGTGATCCAGTGCAGCAGCTGCTGTGAGGAGTAGTAGTTGTACAGCATGAAAATGCACACCGCAAGCAGCCCCGCCAGCAGGGTACCCTGTTTTTCACGCAGGCGCGTACCGATGTTTTTTCTTGGTTCTGTCTCGGCGGAGTGTGCGGGCGCGCCGGTTTCGGGCGCAGTATTTTCGGTGGTGGTGTCGGGTGCTTTACCAGTATTGGATTGAGTGTTCGGCGTATCCTCTGTACCGGATGCCCCTGCGGCCATGTTGTTCCCCTGTCAGCCTGTTTGTCTACGGTGTCCTGTAGCGGCGCATTGATAAGGATGCACCCGCACCGTGCACGGGGCATCCGCATCATGAATATCTACCTCATAAGGGTATCTTATCCCCCGGTGTAACAGCTGATACGGTGGTGCACATTTCCTATGGTCAGCACCACGGCGACAAGCTCAGGCGGCGGTATGTGGGGCACGAGGCTGCGGTAGCATGTGTGTATGCCCCCGAATCTTCCGACACCGCTCATGGCGCTACCAGAGGTTGAGCTGACGCCGCTGCCCACTCGCACCAGCGCAATCACGCAGGAGGCGACGATCGGGGTGCAGGCGATGATCCGCCCGCAGGTTCCGGTGCATATGGGCCAGACACTGGGGGTATTGCAGCGGGGTGCCGCAGATGCCGCATATCGGATAACCGCCCGGGAGCCGGGGGCCGAAATGGTGTGGGTTACCGCCCGCACCCCGCAGCTGATGCTCCCGGTCACCCTACGTTTTTCTCGGGCGGCAGATGACACCCCCGAGCCCGCCCTGCCAGCCCTTCACCGCCTGCTGATGCGTCCCATCCTAGTGCGGGCGTGGGCGCGGCTATCGCCCGAAATGTTTCTTGAAGAGCCGCAGGCGCGGGCCGATGTGGAGGCGCTGGTGCGAAGCTGCCCAGCGTGGCTGGGTTTGGGTGATTCTTGGGAGTCGTTTACCGCTTCGGCAGGGTACGCGAGCCTGCCGCGCAGCTTACGCAGGGCGCATCGGGAACATCCGGGGCTGCGGCTTAGCGCCTCGGACCAGCTGGACCGTCACGTTTTTGCAGCCATTATTGAGCAGCGCGTCACCCTGAAGGAGGCGTTCCAGACGCAGCGTGACGTGCTCATACGCTATGGGGAACCCGCCGTGGAGTCGGGGTACCGTGATCAGCCTGCGGGGATGCGTGTGCACCCAACGGCCCGCACACTTGGGGCGATCCCGGATTGGGGGTGGCACCGGGTGGGGGTTGATGCGGCACGTTATAACGCGGTGCGCGCCTACGCCCGCGCCGCCGATTCTCTGCACCGTCTTGCCGCTGCGGGCCCGGTGGCTCATTTTGCCTCCGCCTTGGGGTCGCTGCACGGGGTGGGCCCGTGGACCGTAACCCAGGTGCTTCAGATTCAGGTGGGCCACCCGGATGCGGTGAGCGTAGGCGACTACCATTTGGCGCACCATGTGGGGTATGCCCTGCGTGGGAAGCGGGGTGATGATGCTGATATGCTCAGGCTTTTAGCCCCGTACGCGGGGCACCGCCAGCGGGTGGTGCGGCTGATTCTGGCTGCGGGCGCTACCGAGCCGAGACACGGCCCGCGCACGCCGGTGCGGGATTACCGCGACCTATAAGACCGTATACGTACCGGGTTCGGCGGGGTTCCTCAGGGCGGAGGTGCACGTATAGGGCCGGCACCTGTACGGTACCGGCCCCTGCATCATATGCGCACGTTTGCGCTAAGCTTAGGATTCTGCCTTTTCTGCGGCGGCTACCTCTGCGTGAACCTTATCCATGTCGAGCTCTCGGATGGATGAGATCACCTGCTCGAACTGTGACTCGTTGAGCGCACCCGGCTGTGAGTATACGAGGATGCCCTCACGGAACCCCATAATAGTGGGGATGGAGGTAATACCAGCGTCCTGCGCGAGCTGACCCTGGTCTTCGGTGTCTACCTTACCGAAGGTAATGTCGCTGTATTTCTCGGAGGCAGCCTCGTAGACAGGCGAGAACTGCTTGCAAGGACCGCACCAGTCAGCCCAGAAGTCGAGGAAGACGATGTCGTTCTCCTGGACGGTGGGCAGGAGGTTCTGCTGGGTAATTTCGATAGTTGCCATGCAGATAACGCTACACCTTACGGGCGCTTAGCGCGAATATTTCACTCACAGACTAAAGAATGTGTTGGTTTCATGTCGTATTGTCGTCATATTTTATGCGGTTAACAACATGAAAACGGGTTTGGGGGTGCTGAACGCAACCCGCACCATGCTTATTGGCGGTATCGCCCTGCTGTTTCGGGCAGGTAGTGAACGGGTACAAAAAAACCCGGCTACCGCAGTAACCGGGTTATTTGTGGCAGATGAGGGATTCGAACCCCCGTAGGCTGTGCCAGCTGATTTACAGTCAGCCCCCTTTGGCCGCTCGGGTAATCTGCCAAGCTAACCATCATATTTATGATTGTTAGACGTTCGTCAGGCGAACAGATAAAAGTCTACAGCATGTATAGCAACTGTGTGAAATCAACACCCTTATTTGTGAGGAACGCTACTTTTTCTATTCGCCGTCTTGTTCAAGCAGCAGCGTGATTTCGAGGTGCTCAAGGTACCGCTGAGCCTGTTCGACGGTGCACATCCCGCCCCGAATCTCCCGCAGCAGATCGCGGCGGACGCCGTTGAACCGAGCCACAATGTTCGGGTCAGTGAGCGTCACCCCAATGCCCTCAAATGGGGAGAAGTCCTCATCGGTTTCCTGCTCGTCACCAGCTTCAACAGCCGTTGTGGCCTCGACCTTCTCGGCATCGGGAATATCGGCCGGGTCAAGGTCAAGAGAACTATAAATGTCCAAGAAAAGCAGGGTTTCCAGGTCATTTGGATTGTTATGAGTAATATCGTGTGTCTGGTAGTAGTTAGTCGTCATATCTCCATTCTGAGCGGCCAATGTTGGAACAAGCTGAGAAATATTCGAGCGAACCTGATAGTTCGCTGTGAACGGCGCCTCAGAGCGGGTAGGCTAGATGTGTACTAGGTGCGCGTTGGCGCGCCGCAACCCGTTACCAACCGAAAGGAACAGAAAACCAATGGCAAGCGAGTCTTCATTCGACATCGTCTCAAAGGTTGATAAGCAGGAGGTTGCTAACGCCCTGCACCAGGCGCAGAAAGAGGTCTCACAGCGCTACGATTTTCGCAATGTGGGCGCAGAGATCGACTTTTCGGGTGAGAAAATCCTGATTAAAGCCAATACCGAGGAGCGGGCACTGGCAGTTCTAGACGTCTTCCAGTCGAAGCTCGTCAAGCGCGGCATCTCGCTCAAGTCTTTGGACGATGGCAAGCCTTATGCTTCGGGTAAGGAGACCCGCATTGAGTGCGCCATTAAGGAAGGTATTGCCCAGGATCAGGCGAAGAAGATTTCCAAGCTTATCCGCGACGAAGGCCCCAAGGGTGTTAAAGCAACGATTCAGGGGGACGAACTGCGTGTTTCGTCCAAATCACGTGATGATCTGCAGGATGTTATTGCGATGCTCAAGGCGGCAGACCTTGAGGTGGATCTGCAGTTCGTAAACTACCGCTAAGACACGCACACACAACATACGCACGGCGGGGTGGGTACCGGAACATTTCGGTACCCGCCCCGCCGCGTATACTGCCCTAAGCCTTAGCCAGTTGGTCGCTCCAACCGGGCACTGGGGCGGCAGGTCTAGTTGTACTGCCCGTTATCGCGCGCCATCTGCTGCAAACGAGCGATACGCTGATCCATCGGCGGGTGGGTTGAGAAGAACTTCCCAATATTTAGGTTGCCGAAGGGGTTGGCGATCATCATGGAGGAGGTGGTGGCGGTACGCGGGTTATCGGGATCCATAGGGTACAGCGACACCCCGGATTCAAGCTTATTGAGCGCCGAGGCGAGCGCCAGCGGGTCGTTGGTGAGCGCGGCGCCGTCTTCATCAGCGTCATACTCGCGGGTGCGGCTAATAGCCATTTGAATAACGGCGGAGGCCAGCGGCGCGAGCACAGCGATCGCAAGAGCCCCGAGCGGGTTACCGCGTTCGTGACGGTTACCGCCGCCAAACATAGCCCCGAAACTTACCACGTTAGCGATGGTGCCGATAATAGTAGAAATACCCGCGGCGATAGAGCTGGTGAGGATGTCCCGGTTATACACGTGCATCAGCTCATGTCCCAAAACCCCGCGCATCTCTCGCTCATCAAGCAGCTGCAGGATACCTTCGGTGCAGCATACGGCGGCGTTTTGCGGGTTACGGCCGGTAGCAAACGCATTAGGGGTTTGGGTGGGTGCCACGTACAGGCGGGGCATGGGCTGGTTCGCGCGGGAGGAGAGCTCTTCCACAATGTCATAAAGTACAGGCACTTCTTCGCGACTGACCGGGTAGGCGTTCATGGAACGCAGGGCAAGTTTATCGGAGTTCCAGTAGGTGTAGGCTACCGAGCCGAGCCCAATGAGCCCAAAAAGCCAGATGAAGAGCATGCTGCGGGTGTACGCCGAGATAACCGCGCCAATAAGCATAAGGAGCCCCACCATAGTCCCCATGAGCAGGGCGGTTTTGAGGCCGTTGTAGTGTTTGTGCATTTTTCCTTCCCCGTTTCAACTTCCCATGCTGGTGTGTGCAGCGGGGTGTTAGGGTGAACGTGTTTTTTCTTAGGATACGGGGTGTGCGGCTGGCGCGTGGGAGACTTCGCCCAGAGCGGGGTGTTTTGCATGCACACATCCACCGCTGTATGAGAGATAAATCACCGGTTGTGGAACTACATACCCCTCTTAAGGCGCCATGACACGGTTTTTAGCGACAGCGCATTACGCATTTTCATCAATTTATTATGAAAAATTCAGATTACCAATTGTGAAATACTCAGATTAAATGTAGAGTGGTGGTCATGACCGAAACCGTAGCCACGAACGCGGCACCCAGAGCCGAGCGCGCACCCCGAGGATGCGCCCACACCGGCCCGCTCCCGGCAGACGCAGATACTACGCCACAGCTTCTAGAGGAAGTCTGGTCGGCTAGCCTGCGCTCCAAAGGACGTAGGGTGACCAAGCAGCGCCTCGCTGTACTCCGCGCGGTTCAGTCACATCCGCACTCCAACGCGGAAGAAATTGTCACCGCTGTACGGCAGGAGCTCCCCTCCATTACCGTGCAATCGGTGTACGTCATCCTCACAGACCTCACTGACATAAACCTGCTGCGCAAGTTCGAACCGCCCGGAACCCCCGGACTGTACGAAACCCGCACAGGTGATAACCACCATCACGCTTTCTGCATTCGCTGCGGAAAAGTTCAGGACGTAGACTGCGCCATCGGCTCAGCACCTTGCCTAACACCCAGCGACTTCCACGGCATGGCGCTCATTAGCGCAGATGTGCTCTACCAGGGCATCTGCGCCGACTGCCAAACCGAAGAAGAAACACGCCTTGCTGCGGCACAGAAACAAGCAGCAGAGAGCATCAGCCGCTAAAGGTGCCGTGGCGGCCCACCCGCTCAGTCCTCACACGGCTGCAGCGGCGCACCGGCAGCACCTTCTAAAGCGCCGATACCCACCGGCTCATGCGGCACCGCATCACCAAACAGCACACGGTTGCGTGCACCACACCGCGCGATACGTCAGAATAGGGAAGAGACATGACGAATAACCCCATCCACCCCGGATCTTTTACGACCACAAGCACCGGCACGCCGGTGGCTTCAGACGACCATTCCCTCACCATTGGGGCTGATGGCCCCATCGTTCTGCACGATGCTTACGCCGTTGAAAAGCTCGCCCAGTTCAACCGTGAACGTGTGCCCGAGCGTGTGGTGCACGCGAAGGGAACCGGCGCATACGGCTACTTTGAAACCACCGAAGACGTTTCGCAGTACACCCGTGCGGCACTCTTTCAGCCGGGCGTTAAAACCGAGCTGCTGATTCGTTTCTCGACCGTGGCGGGCGAGTCCGGCTCCCCCGACACGTGGCGTGACCCCCGCGGTTTCGCGGTGAAATTCTACACCACCGAAGGCAACTACGACCTGGTAGGCAACAACACCCCTATCTTCTTCATTCGTGATGCCATTAAGTTCCCCGACTTTATCCACTCGCAGAAACGTATGCCCGGTTCAGGTCTGCGCGATCACGACATGCAGTGGGATTTCTGGAGCCTGAACCCCGCAACGGCGCATCAGGTCACCTGGCTGATGGGCGACCGCGGCCTGCCCCGCACCCTGCGCCACATGGACGGCTTCGGCTCTCACACCTACCAGTGGATTAACGCCGAAGGCGAGCGCTTCTGGGTTAAGTACCACTTCAAGACCGAGCAGGGCAACGAGTTCTTCACCCAGGCTCAGGCCGACGAAATGGCGGGCAAGGATGCTGACTTCCACCGCCGCGACCTGCGTGAGGCTATTGAGCGTGGCGACTACCCCGCCTGGACGCTCTATGTGCAGATCATGCCCTATGAGGATGCGAAGACCTACCGTATTAACCCCTTCGATCTGACGAAGGTGTGGCCGCACTCGGATTACCCGCTGATCAAGGTGGGCCGCATGGTGCTGGATCGCAACCCGCAGAATTTCTTCGCCGAAATCGAGCAGGCAGCCTTCTCCCCCTCGAATTTTGTGCCCGGTATTGCGGCTTCGCCCGATAAGATGCTGCTCGGTCGTATCTTCTCCTACCCGGATGCGCACCGCTACCGCATCGGTACCAACTTCGCGCAGCTGCCGGTGAATGCACCCCACGCAGCGCCGGTGAACAACTATTCACATGATGGGTCGATGCGCTATAACTTTAACGACCCGTCTGTTCCGACTTACGCACCGAACAGCCTGGGCGGTCCGCATGCGGATGCGGCACGCGCTGGCGAAGGTAACTGGGAGTCTGATGGCTCCCTGGTGCGCACTGCTTACACCCTGCGGGCTGAAGATGATGACTTCAGCCAGGCACGCACCCTGTACGAGGTGACCATGGATGATGCTCAGCGTGAGCGTCTGGTCAGCAATATCGCTGGCCATGTGGGCGCCGTTCGCTCCGATGAGATTCGTGAGCGTGCCTTCACGTACTGGGAGAACGTGCACCCTGAACTCGGTTCTCGCGTACGCGAGGCCGTGGCGGCCGCCGCTGCGCCTAGTTCGTGCGGCGCGGCAGCGTAACCTCCTGTAGGTTACGTGTGGCCGTAGCTCGGGGCCGGTGACTTTCTGTGAGGTGGGGTCACCGGCCCTGAGCCTTTTAAACCAGCAAAACCTACATATGAAAAAGTTCTGAACTTTTCATGAAAAGATTCTGTTGTTCTGCTACGGTTGGTATATGACGACGAAGAACCACATCCACTCTCTGATGTCTTATCAGGAAGTTACCTCCTCTGACTTGAGCCGTAATTCCAAAGCTGCATTTATGTTGGCGTCGCAGCATCCGGTTCGTGTCGTGCGTCGTGATGGGGAGAATTATGTACTCATGACGGAGCAAGAAGAGCATAAACGGCACGTACTTTCCGAGTACGCCGCGCAAATTCTTGCTGCCACTACCCGTTCTGCGGGGTCGCTGGAAGATAATTTGGTTGATGTTTTTCCGTGGATATATTTTCTTGCCGCTGAAGACAAAGTCCAGTGCGCCCAAGACATCGTTAATAGCGCCCGAGACGCGCTAACCGGCGGGTCTATCGATTTCTTCCTGACTGAAATTGAGAGCTGGAAAGAAAGTGCCTACGCGCGCAAACATGGCTTGTTCCAGGACCCCATTGACTGGCTTAATGAGCCTATCCGGGTGGAGCGCCCCTAATGGCTAAGAAATCCAGAGTCCCACGGCCTACAAAGAAATATGAGTATGAGCTCTTTTTCGGGACTCATGATGCTTCCAAAAAATGGCGTGACCTCGTTGCCACCCTGCGAAACCCTATGGTTGATGCGTGGGATTTTCTCACTCAAACGCCGCTGAAACATACTCAACGAAGCTACCCTTTGAAGGGTAAGGAAGCCACTATTGTGCGTCAAGGTGCTGCCCACACCTTATGGCAATATAAGCCAACCTTGGGCGGCAGCGCCAGAATATGGTACTACGTTGAAGATCAATCGGTCTATATAGTCGCGGTACACACGCACCATCCCAACGAAACCAAATAGGAGTAAAAATTCGTGCCCGCCACCGGATAGTTCGGTGGCGGGCACGTCCAGTATGTGCAGGGGCAATACGTGCGGCTATATGTTTACCGCTGCCTCGCTCATTGCCTCTTTCTGCATGTTCTCCTGTTCCTGGGTGATGTCCAGGAGTTCACGGATCTGCTTCAGGCTCAGCGTGGTGCTGGGGTTAAACAGGTTGATCTGCACGCTCTTCGCGCCGTCCGAGATGGCGAACTTGAGCACCTCCAGGGCGTGGGCTGCGCGCACCGTAATCTTCGGGTCGATTGCAGCCACCTCAATGGGTGAGGTGAACACCAGCATACTCTTTGGTTTGCCGTTCTCGTCCGGGGCGTAGAAGGGCCGGCTCATCGGGTCGTTCGGGTCAACAGCCACCAGAAGCATTGAGTTCGGGGCCACCAGGGAGCCGAGAAGCTGCTGCATATTATCGTTCATCAGCGCCATCTTCGCCCCGTCGTTACGGGGGGCACCCACAACCCACTCCACCTGGGCGCGCTCAATGTAGCACTCGTGGTCGCTGCCGGGGTCGATCACGATCAGGTCCAGGTCCTCATTGCTGAGGAAGTCCATGAGGATCTTCATCGCGGGCTCACGCAGGATCAGCTCATCGCCTTCACGGGATTTATCGTAGCCGGGGCTGCCCAGAATGTACTCCGAGGATGAGAAGACGCTCAGCGCCTGAGTATTCTGGTCGTGGCGGATCACCTGGTAGCGCAGCTGGGATTCGGGGCCGATTTCAAGCTGCCCCTGGGGCACAACGGTGGAGCCGGTAGCATCGACCAGCACATCCCCGCCCACAAGGGTGCGCACCACGTTAATGAGGGTCTCTTCGCGAACATCATTCTTGAAAACGTCAAGGGCGTGCACAAGGTAACTGTTTGGCACCTCGTGCTCTTCTTTGCCTTCCCGCGTGAATTCTTCAAGGTCTTTGCGGTCGGCACGGCCACCCAGACGCTCGTAGGCCCATTCGGGCACGAACTTGCGGGCGCGCGGGAATTGGCGCAGGTGCTCACGCACATCTACCGCCGTCAGCCCGCCTTCACCTTTCCAGCTTTCGGGCTCAATATCGCGTTTGTAGGATGCCCCAACGCTGAACTGCGGGTTGGGCCAGTTCATGGCGGCAACCACGATTGAGGCGGTGAAGAAAGTACCGCGCACATCATCGTAGGCTGCCTGCTGCAGCTTACGGATCTCCTCAATGACGGGAGAGTCTTCTTTAAGAGGCCCGATCGTTCCGATGAACTCTTGGTCGTCACGGAACTCGCGCACACGCACGAACGTCTGTTCGGCGAGCGGTTTAATGTCCAGAATCAGCTCGTTCCAGCCGGGTTCTGCACGCACCACATCAAGCAGCCAGCTGCCGATGTTGTTCAGGGCCTCCTGCACTCTGACTGCTCGGCGTGCAGGTTGAGTTGATTGAATCTGTAGCATACGTTCGTTTTCTTTGTTCCTCTTAGGCGGTGGTGAGCTAGTGCCGAGTGTATGAGTTGAGCGCGGCGTCCTATCTCCACCCATTTTAGCGAAAATAACAACCGGATATGCGACGATTTCGCTCTCAAGGTGCACAGATGCGGGTAAAAACGCTGGGTTATCAAGAATATTTCTAAATTCACGAAGCGAAATAACGGTTTTGAGGTGCTTATTTAGTGCGAAAGGTTGCTAACCTTAAGTACATGACAAATTCTCTGCAGGAACTGATCGACGCGTCAATCTTTATCTCGACCGAGTACCAGGCTCGTGTGGCCGAACTGGTGGGAGCGGCGCAATGGGATGTTGATTTTACGGCTCAGTCGTTAAGTTTTGAGACCACTCCCCCGGTCTCACTTCGACCTTACCTGCTGGGTACCGAATCTGAAAACCGGGGAACCTGGGTGTGGTCGTGGCAGCAGTTGGGGTATTTCCCGGACGCTGTGGTCTCTGCTGCGGTGCAGGCACGAGAAGCCGGCGAGAAAAAGTCCCTGACAGAGCTAAGCACCGACGAAATTCCGCTTTCTGATTCGCTGGCGCGACGCCTGACCCTAGCGTCAAAGACTGTGACCGGCCTCTACGCGCACTACCCCCTACCCGCTGGTGCCGGGGTGCGCGCCTGGACCCTGCTTGACGGGGATGAGCTGGTGCTGCCGGAGCCAACCATGAAACGTGTGGGCCGCGTTATCGCTCAAACCCTGCAGGGTGAGAATATTGTTAATCAGGTTCTTGCAGTCGATTCATACGCGAAACAGCGCGGTTTCCACATCGCTTGGGATACCGAGGCAACCGCTGTACTGACTCTCACCGACGGGGCATTGCGCCTATGGTTTGATGAGGGCCGCATGAGCGGCATTGAAGAAGCCAAACCCCAGGTGGGCCCGGAGGTGCTGGCGAAATGTTTGTCCCAGGCGGCTGAGCATCGCGCTGCGCTGGCACAAGCACGCGAAAGCCTTGAGAAAGTGGCTGCCGCCGAGGCCCAGCAGCAAAACGCTGAACGTGAGCAGCAGGCCGCGCAGAAGGCTGCTGCCCGTGCTGAGGCTGAACGGGCCGAACAGCAGGAGCGGGCCGAAGCTGAACGCGCGGCAGAACGCGCCAAGGTAGAACGTGAACAGGCTGAACGCGCAGAACGCGAGAAGATGGCAGCCCAGAAAGCCGAACGTGAAGCGGCTCAGAAAGCCAAGGCTGAGCGGGAGAAAGCTGAGCGTGAACAGGCCAAGGCTGAGCGTGAGAAGGTTACGGGCGTCTCGACCACCGAGCACCTGTACCCGGATACCGAGGCACCCTTCGATCAGGACCCGCGCGAAGATTCCGAGCACGGCACCGTGACCACCTCCACCCTACCCGCAGGGGCGTACCGCGATGGGGAGGCCGAGGACGCTTACGAGGCTGAAACTGTGGATCTTCAGGTGCACGAAGACGAGGTTCACACCGGCGTCACCGAGGTTGTTGAGGTGCAAGAGGAGCATACCGAAATCAGCATTGATGAAGAGCTGATCCACGTACCGGAGGAAGAGCTGGAGCACCCCGAGCAGGAGCCGGAGGAGCTGCCCGAGCCTCTAGAACCTGAACATACCGAGCCTGAACACGCTGAACCTGAGCATGTCGAGCCGGTACAGCAGGAGCACAAAACCGACGAAGAGGGCAAGAAGAAGGGCTTCTTCTCGCGGTTCTTCGGGCTCTAAATTCCGTAACCGCCGGTTATTGCGGCGCGGAAACAATACGCGGTACGCCGCCTTGCACACCCGCAAGGCGGCGTATTTTTTGCTGCGAACCCGCTGGTGTCTATCCCCCTGCCACCTTGACGCCGCCAGCGGACCCGCAGTTTACGGCCCAGCGGCTGCCGCATATCTGGGGAGGGGCGCTCACGATACAGAGCCACGCCGCATAATATGCTCACAGCAGGCGTGGTACGGGTACCCGGCGATAGGTATAGTGGAAAACGTGTCCCGCGGGCCGCATCATGCTTCACCGCAGGGCTGTAACCGCACAACCACCCCACTGTAGATAAGGAGCCGCATTGGCAGCAGATAACCGCGCCCCATCACATATGCGCACCGGGCTTTTCTACGCGATCATTACCTACCTGATGTGGGGTATGCTGCCGCTGTATTTCAATCTCATGGCGGATGCCTCCCCCGTTGAAATTGTGGCCTCACGCGTGGTTTTCTCCCTGATTTTCTGCGCGGCACTGCTACCGATGCTGAAGCTGACCGGCGGGTTCGTTGAGGTGCTGAGGAATAGGCGGGCCACGCTCGTGCTGTTTGCAGCGTCCCTGCTGATTGGGGTGAACTGGTTTATTTACGTGCTTGCCACCACCACGGGCCGCACGATTGATGCCTCCCTGGGGTATTTCATTAACCCGTTGGTGTCGGTGAGTTTGGGTGTGATTTTCCTGAAGGAGCGGCTGCGGGTGGCGCAGTGGGTGGCTGTGGGACTCTCGGCGGTGGCCGTGCTGATCATGAGCGTCGTGTATGGGCAGGTGCCGTTCATCGGGTTGGGCCTGGCGTTTAGTTTCGGTATTTATGGGCTTCTTAAAAGCCGGGTTGGCGGCACGGTTGCGCCGGTGGTCTCGTTGTCCCTGGAGACGCTGCTGCTCATTCCTGTTGCCCTACTGGCGCTGGTGTGGGTGCAGGGTACGGGGCAGTCCACAATGTTCACCACGCCGGGGCGGTTCTTGCTGTTGGCCTCCACGGGGGTGGTGACGGCGGTGCCGCTCATAGCGTTTGCGGCGGCGGCTAAACGCCTGCCGCTGACGGTGATCGGGATGGTGCAGTACGTGGGGCCGAGCATCCAGTTTTTCTTGGCGGTGTTCGTGCTGAAAGACCATATTGGCGCCGAAAAATGGCTGGGGCTGAGCATCATTTGGGTGGCACTGGTGATTTTCACAGCCGACGCGGTGCGGGCTTCACGTACCTCGCGTCTTTCGCGCACGGCAGACCCCGAGACCGGTATGGTGCCCATCGTGCAGCGCGAGGAATAAAAACTCCCCTATTGCATCAATACATTAAACCCTGGTGCGCACCGAATATGGTGAAAAACTATTGGTAAATTTATTGATTAGCGTATAAATAACGACAGAAGATTTCGGTCTGTAAATATAGTTTATAACGCCCACTTTATGCGAAGTTTTCAATATTTTACGGACCATAAAATTATGCACGCCACCCATTGTTTTATGAGTGGCGTGCACAATTTATGTATTTATATTCTTTTAGTTTTACATCCTAGCAAGGTGCGGAGCACCCGTTACGATGCGGCGGATGTTCCCTCGGTACCCGAACGTGCGGGGACCTCATCAGAGTCGCCGGTATCGGTTTCGGGGTGCTTGTACAGGTTCAGCAGCGCGAACCCCAGACCGCCCCAGATAATGAGGATTGCCACGATCATCATAGCGATAGCTGCACCGCTCATTATGCCTCCTCGCCCTGTGCTTTTGCGTGTGCTTTCCGCGCGGCGTCGTCCACATGCGTGTGGGCGAGTTTACCGCCGATAATGGGCGGTGCCGGGGGTTCTTCGGCGGCGCGTGACTTATGCGACCATGGCAGGAATGAAATCACGACGGAGCCGATGATGAGGAATGCCACCATGCCCCAGCCGAAGATCAGAAGCAGTTCCGCCGGGTACCCCTCATAAGGTTTAAAAAGGGACGTGAAGAACGTGGATATTAGGCTGTAACCCAGGATCAGCGGGGTAACTACCGCCAGAAGAATCATCCAGAGCCATCCCACCTTGAAGGAGGAGACGGAGTTCAGGTGATCCCGCAGGGTCGGCAGGGCCCGCACACAGTAGACGACCACAACAATGGAGGTCAGACCGGCAGCCAGAATACCGAAGTTATTCACGAAGTTATCGAGAATATCCAGCACGTACAGGCCGGATGAGGTGGGCATCAGCAGGGTCGAGATAATCGCCAGCGGAATAATCACGATCATGGTCGAGATCAGGCGTGACGTACCGGCTTTATCCTGCACACCGGCGATAATGACCTCAAGAATCGAGATGAACGAGGTGAACCCGGCGAACAGCAGGGAGCCGAAGAACAGGAACCCGATGAGCGCCCCCGCCGGCGCCTGGGAAATAATGGTGGGGAAGGCGATGAAAGCCAAGCCGGTGCCTTCTTCGACAACTTTGCCTACGGCGACACCCTGTGCCTGTGCCATGAAGCCCAGCGCAGCGAACACGCCGATACCCGCCAGCAGCTCAAACCCGGAGTTGGCGAAGCCCACGACGGTGCCCGAACCGGTCAGGTCGGTCTTGGGCTTCAGATAGGAGGCGTAGGTGACCATAATGCCGAAGCCGATGGAGAGCGAGAAGAAGATCTGCCCGTAGGCTGCAACCCAGACCTGGCCGTTAGCCAGTGCTCCCCAGTCGGGGCTGAACAGGGTGTTCAGACCGGTCATCGCCCCGGGCAGGGTGAGTGAGTACGCCACCAGCCCCACGAACATCAGGATCAGCAGGGGCATAAACACCACGTTGGCGGCGCCCACGCCTTTTTGCACGCCCAGTGCCATAATGACGATCAGGGAAAGCCACACCAGCACGAGCGGGATGAGAATGCCGGGGTTAAAGTCGAGCGAAAGCTGCGGCTTCCCCGCTTTCAGGAAGTCCTTCATGAAGAAGGTTTTCGCGTCGCTGCCCCATTCTTGGTTGAACGAGAAAATCATGTACCGCACCGACCAGGCGATAATCGCGGCATAGTAGATAGCGATCACCGAGTTAATGCCCATATGCCACCAACCGATGAACTCGGTTTTGCGGTTGAGACGGCGGAATGCCAGCGGGGACGATGCGCGCCCGCGGTGGCCGATTGCGTAGTCGAAGAAGAGGAAGGTGACCCCGGCCGTCAGCAGCGCCACAATGTAGGGGATCATGAAGGCGCCGCCGCCGTTTTTATAGGCTGCAGCAGGGAAACGCCAGATATTGCCCAGCCCCACAGCTGAGCCGATGGCGGCGAACAGGAAGACTCTGCGGCTTGAGAATCCTTCGCGTTTCGCCGGGGTTTTAGCAGGAGTTGCTCCCATGGTTTGGTATACCTCGGTCTAGATGTTCACGTGTGCACATTTGCACGGCAAAAGGCGCCCCTCGCGCCGGTAAGGTGCGGGGTGCGGTGCCGATATCGGGATGCACGCTGGTTGCGGCGTGTCTCCTTCGTCGATGCCGCCGGTACCGGGTATGACCGGGAGCATAACTCTAAAAGGTTTACAGTATTTAATGCATGCGGTCAATGTGCTTGGGCCTGCATGCCTCGCTTTAAGGTTGTGAGCTTAACCCTATAGTTACCCTTCACGGTGCACCACGGCGTGGGCGAATGAGGTGAGGGCAGCTTTCGCAGTGCTTTCAGGCAGGGGCGCGAGCGCCGCAATCGCACGGTCAGCCCATTCGTAGGCAATCCGCCATGCCTGCTCTGTGACCGGGTGCGCGGCGAGCGCGGACACGGCGGCCCCCAGCGCCTCATCAGTACTGAGGTCGGTGTCAATGAGCGCACGCACTTCACGGGCGGATTCGTCCCCGGCTGCGGCGGCACGGTCGAGCAGGATGGTGGGCAGGGTCGGCACGCCTTCGCGCAGGTCGGTGCCGCGTGTTTTGCCGGAGGAGGCGCCGTCGCTGACGATATCGATCACGTCATCGGCGAGCTGGAAGGCCACGCCCACGAGTTCACCGTAACGGGCCATGATCTGCACGGTCTCTTCGCTTGCCCCCGACAGCAGGGAGCCGTACTCCCCCGCCGCGGCGATGAGTGAACCGGTTTTGCCTTCAATGACGGCGATGTAGTGGTCAAGAATGTCTTGGTGTTCGCGCGGTCCGGTTGTTTCGTACAGCTGCCCCAGCACGAGGCGTTCAAAGGTTTGCGCCTGAATTTTCATGGGGCGGGTGCCCAACTCTGAGACGAGCAGTGAGGCGCGGGAGAAGATAAGATCGCCGGTGAGGATGGCGACGGAGTTGCCCCAGATGGTTTGCGCGGTGTCTACTCCGCGGCGTTTGGGGGCTTCGTCCATCACGTCGTCATGGTAGAGGGTTGCCAGATGGGTGAGCTCGACAACCACCGCAGCCTCAGTCACCTCGTCGTTAATCTGTCCGTCCACGGCGGCGGCGAGCAGGGTCAGCAGCGGGCGCACGCGTTTACCTCCGGCGAGCAGCAGGTGACGTGAGGCAACATCCGCAAGCTTATCGGTTTGGGTGATGGCTTCTCCCAGGCGCTCTTCGATACGCGCTAAGGAGGTGAGAATACGCGGCCCAAGCTCGGGGTCTGCCGCGATGAGTTCGAACCCGGCGGGCAGAGTAAAGTCATCTGCCGCCATGAATTCGGTTGCCGCGATGGGCTGTTCTGTGTTGCTTGCGCTCACTGTGCCTTCTCTTATTGATGCTGTGCGTTTGGTGCCGGGTGAGTGGGTGCGCCAAGGTGCAGTGGTCTGCTGACTTGGCCGTAGTATACATTTTGGACTATTTAGTTAGGCTCTGCGAGTTTGAAGCCGCGGTGGATGGCAACGATTCCGCCGGAGAGGTTGCGGTATTTGACGTCTCGCCAGCCTGCGCGCGCGAATTCTTGGGCAAGGTCACGCTGGTTAGGCCAGGCGATAATCGACTCCGCAAGGTATTCGTAGGATTCGGGGTTTGAGGAGATAGCGCGCGCTACTGGCGGTATTGCCTGCATAATGTACTTTTTATATACCTTACCGAATGGGGCGAAGGTGGGGGTGGAAAATTCGAGGACGACAATACGCCCGCCGGGTTTGGTGACTCGGTACAGTTCGCGCAAGGCCTTTGGGTAGTCAGCCACGTTGCGCAGCCCGTAGGACATGGTGACCGCGTCGAAAGTGCTGTCGCTGAAGGGGAGGTTGGTGACGTCGGCCTGCACGAACGTCATATCGGGGCGGCGTTTGCGTCCGACCTCCAGCATCCCTTCGGAGAGGTCTGCGGCGATAACATCTACCCCGGCGTCGGCGAAAGGCTCGGAGGATGTACCGGTTCCGGCGGCAACGTCGAGTATTTTCTGGCCGGGGTGCGCCTCGACGGCGGCGACGGTGTGTTTGCGCCAGCGCAGGTGCTGCCCCAGTGACAGGATGCCGTTCATGAGGTCGTAGCGGTGCGCGACGGTGTCGAACATGGCGGCGATGTCGCCGGTTTTTTTATCAAGGCTCGCGCGGCTTCTGGCGGAGTTGCGGGGCATGGGGTTCTTTTCTGTGGTGCTCACGCCTTCAATTGTGGCATGTTCTACCGCTGGTGGATAGTTGAACACTTTCTGCGAGGAGGCGGGGTGCGTGGGGGTGCGGGGTGTTTTCACCCTTTGACGGCGCGGAACTCATGAATATTCACTGTCTTCGGGGGCACTTGTTCCCCGCCATTTCGGGCGAGTATGCGCATTCAGAATATTCATATCCTGTATTTTCAGTAGTTTTATGAATATTTATTATATTACTTGCATTCTTTATCGTTTGGGTGCAGACTAGAGAAAGCCCGATAAACGTCATACACCTACGGAGAGACCATGACCACCGCTACCAAGAAAACCCTCGCGCTTTTCGCTCTCGCCCCCCTGCTGTTGAGCGGATGCGTCTCAACCGCATCCGACGGCGAAAACGGAGAGGTAAACCTCATCAACAACGGCGTCCTCACCGTCTGCACCAACACCCCCTACATGCCCTTCGAATACGAAGAAAACGGAAAAATTGTAGGCATCGATGCAGATATCGCAAACGCTATCGCCAAAGACCTGGGTGCAGAGGCACAGCTCACCTCCATCAGCTTTGAAGGTCTCGATTCGGGTACCGGGCTCACCAGTGGACAATGCGATATTGCGCTCGGGGGTATCAGCGTAACCGACGAGCGGAAATCCAAGATGGAATTCACCGACGTTTATTTCGAAGACAACCAGGCAATTCTGGTTCCCAAAAATTCCAAGATCTCCTCTGTCAAAGATCTTAAGAACGCCAAAGTCGGCGCTCAGCAGGCAACCAGCGGCGAATCCTATGCCAAAGAAAAAGGCGCGGATGTTGTGCAGTACGAGGACAACGAGCTCATGTTCTCGGCCTTGAAGACCGGTCAGGTGCAGGCCGTCTCGGCAAACCTCTCGGTTATTTCTGAGGCTCTGACCAAAGACCCCGGCTCTTTCAAGATCGCCTACCAGACCTCGGAAAACGCCGACCAGATTGCCGGTGCGGTAGCCCCCAAAAAGAAAGCCCTGCTGGATAAAGCAAATAAGACAATTCAGCAGCTCAAGTCCAGCGGCGAACTCGATAAGATCAAGGAAAAGTGGACCAAGACTAAGTCTTCGCCCTCATCCGCATCTTCATCCAGCGCAAACTAACCGCGATTAGCGCGGCGCGCGTCCGTTCGCTAACGTGCGCCGCGCATCCTGAATATCACGATCAACACAGACTACGTTAGTGTAACGATGGCACAGAATAAACTATCTCCCCGCAAAAAACAGGCGATGTTCCGGTACTCCCAGTATGCTCTGCTGGCGGTTATCGCGGTTCTTATTATTGCCCTTGCCGACTGGAAAACGCTTTCCAGCCAGGTATTCAACCTTGAGGTTGCGCAAAAGCAGTTCCCGAACGTTATTACGGTAGCGCTCAAGAATACCCTGATCTACACGGCCCTGGGTTTCGCTGTGGGTCTAAGCCTTGGTCTTATCCTGGCGCTCATGCGTATCTCATCGATCGCACCCTATCGGTGGTTGGCGACAATCTATGTCGAAATTTTCCGTGGCATTCCGGCACTCTTGGTGTTCTTTGCCTTCGGCTACGGCATTCCCCTCGCCTTCAAAATCCGGTTTGTCGATAACCTCATTCCGGTAACACTCTCCCTCGGACTGGTGTCCTCTGCCTATATCAGCGAGGTGCTGCGTGCCGGACTGCAGGCGGTTCCGAAGGGCCAGTACGAGGCGGCGCGGTCGCTGGGCATGTCACACACCCGGGCGATGCTCTCGGTGGTTATTCCGCAGGCATTCCGCATCGTGCTTCCCCCGCTGACTAACGAAGTTATTCTGCTGACTAAGGATTCCTCCCTCGTGTACCTGCTGGGTGTGCAAATCGCGCAGTACGAGCTGGCGAAATTCGGGCGTGAGGGTATTACTGCATCCGGTGCGGGGCTCACTCCCCTAGTGGTCGCAGGCCTGTGCTACCTGATTATTACCGTGCCGCTGGGGCAGCTATCCGCATATTTTGAGAAGCGCACGGGCGCATCACGCAAGTAACCGGTGAAGGAGAACATTACGATGACTGAGACAATGAAGCCGGCACCGGCATCCGTGAGCATTAAGGGCCTCAATAAGTCCTACGGCAAACTACAGGTGCTCAAAGGTATTGATATTGAGGTGGAACCGGGTGAGGTGGTGTGCCTGATCGGCCCTTCCGGTTCAGGCAAATCGACTCTGCTGCGGTGCGTGAACCTGCTTGAAGAGCCTCAGGGCGGAACTATCACCGTGGGCCATACTGAAGTCACCGACCCGGATGTGGATATTAACGCGGTGCGCACCCGTATGGGTATGGTGTTCCAGCAGTTTAACCTGTTCGGGCACCTGAGCGTACTCGATAACTGCACCATTGCCCAGGTGAAGGTGCTGGGGCGCAGCAAGGCAACCGCTGAGCAGGTGGCGCGCGAGCAGTTGGCGAAGGTGGGACTTGCCGGTAAGGAAAACAGCCTGCCGAGTCAGCTCTCGGGCGGGCAGCAGCAGCGTGTGGCTATCGCCCGGGCGCTCTCCATGAATCCCGAACTAATGCTGTTTGATGAGCCCACCAGCGCCCTCGACCCCGAAATGGTCGGCGATGTGCTCGGCATTATGCGTGAGCTGGCCGAAGAGGGGATGACCATGCTCGTGGTCACCCACGAGATGGCGTTCGCCCGGGACGTGGCCGACCGTGTGGTTTTCATGGCTGACGGTGTGGTGGTAGAGGAAGGCCCCGCCGAGCAGGTGATTGGCAACCCGCAGCATGAGCGTACCAAGACCTTCTTGGCGCGTGTGCTGGATCCCACCCATGTTGCTCAAGCGCAGCAGGATGCAGCTGAGGGTGCATCCGCCAAAAGCTAAGACATAGCACCCCCGGTGAAGGCGGTCTGTGCGTACCGGCCAGGTATGACGTTAAAGAGTGGGGCGGCAAACAGGTAAAACCCGTTTGCCGCCCCACTTTGCTATGAACCGTTCACCGTGTTTGTGGTGTTTTCCTGGGACGACAGCTGATCGCGGTACTGACCCGGGGTGAGACCTGTCCATTTTTTAAACGCCCTCGTGAACGAACTAACCTCCGTATATCCGGATAGCAGCGCAACATCCTGCAGGCCCGCCGCCGGGTTTTTCAGGTAGGAGCGCGCCAGTTCGCTTTGCGCCTGAGAGCATTCATGCTGGTAGCTGGTTCCGGCCTGTTGAAGCTCACGCTGTAAGGTTCGTCCGCTCACGCCCAGATGGGATGAGAGCTTCTCCAGACTGTACGAGCCGCTGGGTATCATCCGTAAAAGTTCAGCGCGCACACTCTGCACTACCCCGTAGTGACGCTCAGAAGCAGCGATTTTTTCGTCAAGTACCGGTTCAAGGTACTCCCACATGACGTTGTTCGCTTTCCGAAAGGGCAGCTGCAGATCGGCGGCGGCGAATACCAGTGAGTTGTAGGCGGCAGTGCGCGGGGCAACACCAAAAAATTCGGTGTATTCTGCGGCGTACTCAAACGGTGCCTCCACCAGCAGGGGCACAATATGCCGCCCCGTTCCGGTGCGCATGAGAGTCAACAGAATGACTTGCTCTAGCAGTACCCCGCTGCGGGGAAGCGCCCGTTCAGCACCCGCAAACGCAAACTCGACACGGCACCGGTTCTTCTCATGCGTGGTGTGCATGTCAATGGGGGCCGTGAGCTTTTTATACCGTTCAAACCGAGCCAGTCCCTCCCACCCGTTATCGGCTGCGAGCGCCCCAAAAATCGCTGGAACCCACTGTTTGAGACTGCTCTGAGTACCCAGCTTCAGTAATTCCTTATCGGGAATTGTTGCATCTATAGTACGCAGAAAATCCAGGTACTGGCTGGGGTTTAGGGTGATGTCTTCGCCGGTGGCCAGTGCCCTGCGGCAGGAGGCGGGAAGGAAATCTTCGGGCTCCATGCCGTAGCTTTTCAGGTAGGGCAGGATGCTTCCCGGCAGGGTTATGTGTTCCACGGCGGGCACCTAGATGAAGCGGCGAATGATCGTATCGAAGGTGCGAGCGGGCAGAACTGTGTGCATTAGAACTGCAGGCTTCGCCATGAAACCGATGAGGTAACGGGTCTTGGGTTTTTTCGCTTCAATGGCGTGGGTGATCGCCTTGGAAATAATGGCAGGGTCAGACAGGGACTCCGAGGAGTAGTGGCGGCGCATATTCTCGGCGGTCTTACGGGCAATGCTCTCGTAGGCGCCGCCCTTGGCCGATTCTTCCAGTTTGTCGGCAGCGATCATACCCCAGTCAGTTTTGATACCGCCGGGCTCGATAATGGAGACCTGAATACCGAAGTCGGAGGTTTCCATGCGCAGCGCATCGCTGAAGGCTTCGAGGGCGTACTTGGTGGCGTGGTACCAGGCGCCCATGAAGGTGGTGAGGCGCCCACCCATTGAAGAGACATTGATGATGCGCCCGGAGCGCTGTGCCCGCATCTGCGGCAGGACGAGCTGGGTGAGCCGTGCCAGCCCGAAGAGGTTCACCTCAAACTGGTTGCGGGCCTCGTCAAGGGTAACGTCTTCGATTGCGCCGTATGAACCGTACCCTGCGTTATTGACCAGAACGTCCACGCGGCCCTGCTTGGTAATAATGGTCTCTACAGCCTTCTTGATGGAGTCTTCATCGGTGATGTCCAGCTGAAGCGGAATCACGCCGAAGGGGCGAAGCTCTTCAAGCTTTTCCAAACGGCGCGCTGCACCATAAACTGTGTGTCCTGCGGCTGCGAGATTCTTCGCGGTGTCGTAGCCGATACCTGAACTTGCGCCGGTGAGCAGAATAACCTGGGGCATTTTTCTCCTTGTATGGGTTGTCTTATGTGTTCTTGATCCGGTTGTATTACCACTATAGAAAAAACATCATTAGCAATTCGCGCCATACGGTTAGCAGTTTACGCCAGATTATGTATCGCTCCCCTGCCTCCCGCAGATGGTCATACCTCAGTTAAACAGTGGCGCCCCGGTTTCCAGCAACCGGGGCGCCTCTGCGCTTAAAGGAGTGAATCGAAGAGAGTGAATACTGTTGAGTGAAAGCCTGCGGGCGGGGTGGGTCCGCTAAATTTCGTCGAATTCAACAGTGGGTTTCGCATCAGGATGCGACTCACCGGTGAGCATAGTAACCATGAGCGTGGAATCCTCCAGCGCCGTGAGCGAATGCAGCAGGTCCGCCGTCACGTGGATCGGCTTACCGGGCACCAGAATGACGCTCTGGCCTTTCACCCGGAAATCGATCTTGCCTTTCAGGGCCTGCACAACCACCGGGTGCACGCTGTGGTGCTCATGCCACGACTGCCCGGCGGCAAGCTCCATGAGGATAAGGTTCCCCCCATCAGCGTCAATAAGCTTCTTAGCCTGCGGCTTATCCTCAAAGGGGGTAAGCTGCTCGGTGAGCTGCGGGAAGATGATGACGCGACCTTCGTGGGTGCCTGCCATGGGTTTACCTTTCGTCGTGTGCGACGGTATTTCTTACGGGGATAGGCTTTGAGCCCGCCCTCTAAAACACCAATATCGCATGTACAGTGCCAATATTACGCCTCGGTTTTCCACCCCGCAAAATGCTTTCCATCACAAGCATTGTGCCCTGTGGCGGCGTGAAAAACAGCGGAAAAACTAGTACGACCACACCTTGGTGTACGCTGGACGCGGCCGGTTACGCGGGCGCAGCAGCCCAATCAGTGCAGCCGCGCACCCGGTGCCAACAGCCAACACCATACTGGTGGATGCCACAAACACCCCGCCCGGCAAAGACGACACCGAAACAATCAGGTACAGCACCACCGAGCAGAACCCCAAGAACAGGGTCGCAATCGTCAGAAGCGGCACAATCACCGAGCCAATTGTTCGTTTACCGCCCCTGAACTCTGAGCGGCGGAAATACCGCAGCACCATCAGCCCGATCACCGTCCAAAACGCGGTCACAAAGATAGCGCTCACCACATCCCCCGGGCGGTGCCAGTTATTAATCATGGTCGCCATACCCGTCAGGCAGGTCGCCAACGACCCCAACACCGCAACCGCCGGGCGGAGCGAACGCGGGGCCGCCAAGAAAATAGCCGCACCTGCGGCCGCCGCCAAAGTGGTATGTCCGCTAGGGGCCGAGTTCAGCACCGCCTCCTGAACACCGTAGTTGGGTTTCACCAAAGTATTCTTCAGCAACTGCGTACTCACAGTTGCCGCAGCAGCAGTGAACACGCCCACCACCGCCGACACGAAATGATGCTTCCATATCAGCACCAGCACCAGCCCCACCACGGCCAACGCCACCACCACATACGGCAGGTTATCGAGAGCCTTTAAGGTGGGGCCCTCATAACCGCTGAACTGCTTACCGTATTCGTTCAGGGCGTCCTCATCAAGCTGCTGCCCACGGTAGGTGCCCACAAAAAAATAAAGGCTGGCGACAGCACCCACCGCAAACACAAACAGTGCAAAAAGATGCTGCAGAATAATGCGTGTACCAGGCCGCCCAGTATCGGCGTACCCCTCAGGGGCGGCACCGGGCGCCTGCGGCGGAACCCCATAAGCCACATACCCAGCCGGGCCACCGTACTGCGCATTCGGAGGGTACTGCTGGGGGGCCTGAGCATACTGAGGACTTGAAGAAAACTGAGGATCCGCACTATAGGGAAGATGCTCCGTAGGGTCAGCATCATAAGCGCCAGCCGAACGAGGTGCCGCAGGGTACCCCTGGGCGGGTGTAGGCGGCGAGTGCGGATCAGGCACATGCGGCATCTGCGCCGTACCGGAGGCGCTACGCCGCTGGTACGGGTTACGGGTTGCGCCTATTGTCTCTTCTTCAGCACCTAAAACTTCGGTAGCCTCGGGCACCTCGCCCAAGGGAATCGTTGAATCATCAGGCGCGGTGGAGTCATGAGCCGAGGCGGTATGTGCCGTACTGCGTTTTGCCATGGTGTCCTCCCGGATCAATCGTCAGTACCGCCGCATCTGGGCATTATCAGTCCTAACTATCTCAGGTTAAGCTATGAAAAAGAATAAAATTCTCAACCCAAAGCTGGGAGTTTGCAGGGAATACCCACCCGTGTTAAAGGAGGTCACTGTGCCGTTTTCCCGCGCCATATCAACGCACCACGGCGATTCCAACAGCCCCGGTATCACCCCTTACGGGTTCGTCTCTGAGGGAACACCGCTGCCCCCACTCGAAAAAATCCTTAACACCGCACGCGTTATAAGCGTGGGGATGCGCGTCACATTCCGAGGGGTCACCACCCGGCACAGCACCCTCATCCGCGGCCCCTACGGCTGGGGCGAATTCGCCCCCTTCCCAGAATACGACGACGCCGAAGCCGCACACTGGTTATCCAGCGCCCTAGAGGCAGCCTACCTGCCGCCCACCGTAACAGTACGCGAGCAGGTGCCGGTCAACGCCACCCTTCCCGCCGTACCCGCCCACCGCGTGCCCAACGTCCTTAACAACTACAACGGCGACATACAGGAACTAAAAATTAAAGTCGCCGAACGCGGACAGACTCTTGACGACGACATCGCCAGGGTCGCCGCCGCCCGCACCGCCCTGCCCAACGCCCGCCTCAAAATAGACGCAAACGCCGGGTGGACACTGCCGCAGGCCTTCACCGCGCTCACAGCCCTGAGCGACTACAACCTGCTGTACGCCGAACAGCCCGTAGGGAGCATTAACGACATGAAGCAGCTGCGCACCCAACTCGACAATGCGCAGGTTCCGGTTCTCATCGCCGCAGACGAACTCGTACGCAAAGCTGATGACCCGCTCACCGTGGCGCGGGCGCATGCCGCCGACCTGATCGTCGTCAAAGCGGCACCGTTGGGCGGGGTGCGGCGCGCATCCGCTGTCATTGCACAGTCCGGGCTGCCAGCCGTCATCTCCTCTGCACTCGAAACCTCGGTGGGTATCGCAACGGGTGTGCACCTGGCCGCGTCCCTGCCCGAACTGCCCTACGGGTGCGGGTTGGGAACAGTCTCACTCCTGGACACCGACGTGAGCAGCACCCCCCTCGTAGCCGAAAACGGCCGCATACCGGTGCGGCCCGCAGCCCCCGAGGAGGCACGGCTGAAGGCGCTCGCCGCAGACCACGCCACACGCACATGGTGGCTAGAACGCATCAAACGATGCTGGCGGCTGCTGCACCGCGGATATGTCACAGCCGAGGCCCGGCACGGCCACGAGAATATGGGCGACTAAGGGCACACACAGTCCCACCGTCAGCGAGGCAGCATTAGAATAGTCTGGTGACTGAAAACCGCACACCACTCTCTATGCTCAGCGCCATCTCTGTACTTGATTCGCTCATCCGCGCCGGGATGCGCCACATCGTTCTCTCCCCCGGTTCACGCAGCGCACCGCTGGCGTATGCGGTGGCTGCCGCCGAAACCGCGGGCGCGATCGTGGCACACGTGCGGGTTGATGAACGCACCGCAGGGTTCACCGCACTTGGCATCGCGAAAGCATCCGGGCGGCCGGTGGGGCTGGTATGCACCTCGGGCACGGCACTGGGCGAGTATGTTCCGGCGGTCATGGAGGCGTACCATACGGGGGTTCCGTTGGCCATTATCAGCGCCGACAGGCCCGAAAAGCTGCGGGGTACAGGGGCCAACCAGACCACTTTTCAGCACAACTTGTATGGGCGTTTTGTGCGCGCATCCGCAGATCTGACCCGCTACCCCGAACAGTCCGAAGGGGAACAAACTCAGGCGTTTAAACGGTGCCTGGCGGCTCTGACCGGCAGGGATGCGCACAACTGGTCACGGGCCAGCGACGAGCCGCTGGGGCCCGCCCATATTAACCTGTGCCTCGACTCGCCGCTGGTGCCGGACGAGCAGACCGCGCGCATCCTGCCGCAGTGGGCGGCTTCACTGACCGAACACACCGACTACGCCGCCGAGGCTCGGCAGCTGGCGGAGCACTTAGGGACAGCCCCCCATGAGGGCCCTGGCACTCTCACAGCGCTGAGCCCCATTGAAGCCGGGTGGCTGGTACAACACAAAACAGCCCAAGCCGAAGCCGCCTGCGGCACGCCGCTGCCTGATACCCCGCAAACTCCCAAAACGGTGGTGGTCGCAGGGGACGGGGCCGGGCCGTTCGCCGCAGAGTTCGCCTCCGCTTTGAACCTGCCGCTTTTTGCGGAGCCCTCTTCCGGTGCGCGCGGCGGGCGCACCTCCATCCCCCACTATGTTGAGCTACTCGGCACGGACGCACGCAGTGAGTTGGGGGCGCAGATTGAACGGGTGGTACTGTTTGGGCATCCCACGCTCTCACGGCCGATCAGTGCCCTGCTGGAGCAGGAAAGCATCCCTCAAGCGTACTACGCGCCGCGTAAAGCCAGCTGGTATGAGCCGGGCGCACGCGCCGCGCAGGAAATAGATTTTCCTGCCGATGCAGCTATTTTTGCTCTTAAAGGCGCCGCCGCCGGCAGCACCGAATGGCTAGAGCAGTGGACCGACGCAGGCACCGCACAATATGCCGAAGACCAGCGCAGAATAGCGCAGTACCGTTCACAGAGCACCCCCCACCAGACAGAACATACCGACCCTGCGGATCGTACCGCCGGGCAGGCCCTAGCGCACCACCTCTGGGTACAATGCGCCGCCGATCATCACGCTCTCGTTGTGGGGTCGTCGAATCTGGTGCGGGACCTTGATAGGGCCGCGCCAGCACTGGGTGAGGCGGGCCCTGCACGCGTGTATGCAAACCGTGGGCTGGCCGGTATTGACGGTACGGTTGCCACCGCTATCGGCATTTCCTTAGCCGGCTACTACCCCACCGGCACCGGCACGGTGGGGGGTGCCGCATTACCGGTACGGCTATTGTGCGGCGACCTCACCTTCCAGCACGACGTGGCGGCGCTTAACCTGCCCGTCATCGAGCTGCTGCCGAACCTTGAGGTGCATGTTTTTGATGATTCGGGCGGCAGTATCTTCAGCACCCTAGAGCACGGTGAACTCGCCCGGCAGGAACAATTCACCCGCACAGTAGATCGGTTCTTTACGGTGCGCGCCGCCGAGAACACCGATTTAGAGGCCATGGCCGCCGGGTTCGGCACCGCCTCCGGGGTGCGCGTGAGCATTCACCGCCCCTAACCGGCCCACCCTGGGGCGGGCCGCAGCGGGCGGGCTGCCAGAGTAAACTACCGCTGCCCCGAATGCGCCTTACCGATCGTAATCGGCCCGGTAAAGCCGCTCACATCCGGCTGGGCTGCGGCATCGCTACCGCCGTCAAGGAACGCCAGCCGATCCAGCAAAATGCGGGTGGTACCCGGCGAGTAGGGCAGCTGGAACATCGAGGCCGTGGTGGAGGGGTTATTCTGGTCAATCGCGGAGGTGCGGATCGCTTCAATAGCGGCCTCCATAGTGTCACGGGCACGCACCACAAAATCCCGGTCAACCGGCTCGCCACGGCCGGGAACGTAGATGCTGTACCTGTCAAGCTCAGTCAGCGCCCCGATAGTCTCTACCCAGCGATCAGGGTACGAATCGTCAAAAGAGGGGTCGGTGCCCTGTTCCAGCAGGCCGCCCGCGAATAGCACATCTTCAACACCCACCAGCAGGTCGCCTTTGGTGTGTCCCTGCCCCAGGTAGATGAGGGTTGCAGAGCGCTCCCCCAACTCAACGGGGGTGAACGTAATGCCTTCACCATTATGGGCGGTGAGTTTATTCGGCACGATAATATCGGTAGCCGGGCCTTGGTGGTGCGCCATTTCAGGTTCTAAGGTCTCAACATAGGGCCGCTGCGATTCACCATATTTTTCGATAGCCCGCACGGTACGCGGGTGCGCCCAGAAATCCTCCACACCCATGGCCACGAAAACATCGTTGCCGAAGAAACGCTCGTAGTGGGCGTGAGTGTTAACCACGGTAATAGGCAGTCGGGTTAGGCGGCGCACTTCATCATATATTTCGGTGCCTTGACGGGGGCCAGCGCCGGTATCGATCACCAGGGCGGCCTCAAGGCCGAGGATAAGTCCTGTATTTAGACGATAGTTATCCGTTGCAATACGGTACACGCCGTCAGCTAGTTCGATAGTTTGTGCCATAGTTAAACGGTACTTGACCGGGCTAGTTTTTGCGCGAATATGCTGTATTAAGGTTTCGTAACATTTTCTAATGTTCCATTGTGTGCTCCGGTTTTTGTGCCGTTAACCTCATGTTTCTTTTTCTCTGAACTACCGTCGAGCCCACACATGCCGCAGTCTTTTTATATTGCGCCAGCTCACATATTTATCCCTATTGGAAGTGTTCACCACAGCATATATTCGGTACTGTAAATATCGTTGCATTCCTTTTATTTACGGGCTGCAAAGGGCTATTTTAGGGTACATACTGAGCACAGTGTGAAAGAAATAGAGCACACGGTTTATGCGCATCATTATAAATACCGGAAGACTCCGACAGCAGACATATTGATATGCAGTATATGCTTCGAGGAAAAACGCATATCAAGTTTATCTTGAATGAAACTTCAACCAGGGGGCGTAAAGCGTGCTATTGAAAATTCCCAAAAGTACCGACGCCACCCCTTCACACCGGCGGAGCATATTAACAACACAGCGGGAAAGTACCATAGTGCTATGACCCGTGAACCGCACCTTAACGCCGCACCCGCCACCGTTTCACCGAGCCCCAGCGCACGCCCTGGGGCTGGCCGGTACGCCCCTTCTCCTTCGGGAGACCTGCACTTAGGGAACCTGCGCACCGCGCTTCTGGCATGGATGCTGGCTCGGCAAGGAAACCTGCGGTTTGTGATGCGTATCGAAGACCTCGATAGGGTGAAGGAAGGCGCGGCACAGCAGCAGCTGGCGGATTTAGCGTCACTGGGGCTCGATTGGGAGCAGCCGGTGCTGTACCAGAGCACCCGCCGGAAGGCGTACCAGCGTGAGTTTGAACGCTTGCAGGCGGCTGGGATGGTGTACGAGTGCTACTGCACACGGCGTGAGATTCAGCAGGCCGCCACCGCGCCGCATGGGGCCCCGGGCGCATACCCGGGCACCTGCCGGGAGTTATCAGATCAGCAGCGCGCCGAACGCCGCGCACACCGAGCACCCGCCTACCGTCTACGCGCCGGGGTGAGCGAGTATACGGTGCACGATATGTTCCGCGGCGACTACACGGCGGCAGTGGATGATGTTGTGCTGGTGCGCAATGACGGCACATTCGCATATAACCTGGCGGTGGTGGTGGACGATCATTTTCAGGGGGTGACCCAGGTGGTGCGTGGGGATGATCTGCTGTCTTCGGCGCCGCGCCAAGCGTATGTGGCGCATCTTCTGGGGTACCCGCCGGTAACGTATGCGCATATTCCTCTAGCTCTGAATGAGGAGGGTAAGCGCCTAGCTAAACGCGACGGCGCGGTGACTCTGCCGCAGCTGCGCCAGGCCGGATTCACTGAGGCGGATGTGCTGAGCTGGATTGCCGCTTCCATACCCGTCACCGATCCTAAGAAAACGGGCGGGGCGCAGGTGTTTGAAAGCGCGATGCATATTTTACGGTTTTTTGACCCGCAACGGATGAGCTTGGAACCGTGGACGGTGCGGGACCCGCTTAAAATTTCATGATGCGAAACGACTCATCCCCAAGGCTTTGAAATTTTTTCAGACCCCCACATGTGTTTGTGCGGGTTTTACCCTATCTCGGGAACGGGTAAAACTTTCATCCCCGTCATAGCGGGGATGCACACGGCAGATAAACCAACACATTCTCACATTAACCGGGTAGATAACCCACCAGCGAAGGCATATATATACCCGTTATTCAGCCCGTCAAACCCTATTTCGACTTTGTTTTTTGAGATACGAAAGCTAGACTGTATCCCGGGCCACTTATAAAGACGTATATTTATGTATAAATATTCAATTGCTTGAAAGAATGACCTACCACCGAAATAGGGAGAAAAATGTCCGATAGTACTTTCCAAGTCATCGCGTTGGCGATCTATTTCATCGCCATGATCGTGATCGGGCTGTGGGCAAACAGCAAAAACAACGACCTTGACGATTATGTGCTGGGTGGGCGGCAGCTCTCCCCCACCGTCGCGGCTCTCTCGGCAGGCGCCGCCGATATGTCCGGCTGGCTCCTGATGGGTTTGCCCGGCGCTGTCTATCTAGCCGGTCTTTCCAAATCATGGATTGCTATCGGTCTGACAATCGGCGCATGGGTCAACTGGAAATATATTGCGCCCCGCCTGCGTACCTACACCGAAGTTGCTGGCGATGCCGTGACTGTCCCGGTGTTCCTCAGCAACCGGCTGCACGATAAGTACAATATTCTGCGTATTTTTGCAGGCATTATTATCCTCGTTTTCTTCACCTTCTACGTTTCCTCCGGCATGGTTGCTGGCGGTAAATTCTTCGAGTCTTCCTTCCACCAGGATTACCTCACCGGCATGCTTCTCGTCGCCGGTATCACCATGTTCTACACCTTCTTCGGCGGCTTTATGGGTGCCTCCTACACCGATATGGTGCAGGGTCTTCTGATGCTCGCCGCGTTGATTGCTGTGCCGATCGTGGCTATTACCAATATGGGCGGACTCGACCACGTCACAAACGCCGTCGCCAACGTTCGCCCCGACGCCCTGGGACTTTTCGCGGGAACTACATTCATCGGCATCGCATCGGCGCTCGCCTGGGGCTTGGGCTATTTCGGGCAGCCGCATATTATTGTGCGTTTCATGGCGCTGCGCACTCCCGAGGATGCGAAAGCCGGGCGTCGCATCGGTATGAGCTGGATGCTGCTGACCGTGGTAGGCTCCATCAGCACGGCGTTCGTGGGCGTAGCCTACTTTGCAACCCACCCCGATATTTCTCTCACCGATAAGGAAAGTGCGGAGACAGTCTTCCTGGATCTCGCGCAGATTCTCTTCCACCCCTTTATCGCCGGTATGATCCTGGCTGCTGTTCTTGCGGCTATTATGTCCACGCTCTCCTCGCAGCTGGTGGTCTGCTCCTCGGCACTGGTGGAAGACCTGTACGGTGTCTTTGTGAAGAAGAAGCTCAGCGCAAACCAGTCACTCTGGCTTGGACGTGCGGGCGTAGCAATTGTGGCGGTTATTGCAACCCTCATGGCGCTCGATAAGAACAACTCGATTCTTTCGCTCGTGGAGTTCGCATGGGCAGGCTTTGGTTCGGCCTTCGGCCCGATCGTGATCCTTTCCCTGTACTGGCGCAAGCTCACCCTACCGGGTGCGGTCTCGGGCATGGTCGTGGGTGCTGTCGTCACCTTCTTCTGGCGCCAGGTCTTCAACCTCACCGAAACGATCGAGGTTTACGAGATGATCCCCGGGTTCTTCCTCGCCTTCCTGGTGACCGTCGTGGTCTCTCTGTCGACCTACCAGAAGAACGACAAGATTGAGCAGGAGTTTGAAGAGGCCGCAAACCTCGCAAAGCTCACCACCGCTGGTCTTCCCGCCAAGGAAGAAGAACAGGCGGCCAAGGCATAAGCCACAGGGCGCACTGCGCGGCTAACGCCAGATAAGAAGCGATTCTCCCACCCGCCCGCTAGGGGCTGAGTGGGAGAATCGCTTCTTAAAGTTTTAACTCGCTGACCCTGTGCCCATAACGTGTGCGTACAGTTCCTCACACAGCGCCATACTGTGCTGTATCTTGTACAAGCCATCCAGCAGGTAGGAGGTGTGGCTGTCCTGCTGCCATTTGGAGGTCGTGCCGTCTAAAAATTCGAACCACAACAGGTAATCCATATGCGCTGCGATTGCTTCTTCCTGCTTCTGCGCATAGGGCTTTTTCATCAGCTCTAACCGGCGCCGCTCCAGTTCAGCGGCATCAATGCTCCCGCAACGGTACGCCCGGGTGTACCCCACATACTCCCGCAGCACCTCAGGCTGCTTGCTTAACGGGATAACGTTACGCTCCGTGAACTCAATCACTCGGTCGATATACTCGCTGTAGCGCGTGAAAATATCGGACTCCTCAATAGCGTCCTGCAGCTCAATGATTCGCTCGAATTCACCTGGCTCCATATTTACTCCTTTGCGATGCACCAACGGTGCGCTAATTCAAGGTGTTCCTGCCGGTGCGCGGCGGCGGGTCTGTGCAGCAGAAGTAGTCGAACCAGGCACGCACCTGCTCTTCAGCGTCCCGCACCGGTTCAAAAGCAGCATGATCGTGCGGGACACAGGGCTGAGGCAAGGCGGCTGCCGCCTCGATGAGGGCCCGGGCACATGGGGTGACCTCGCGGGTTTCTTCTTCGGTGAGCAGACGCGCCCCGCCCGGGGTTTCCTCGGTTGGCCCGCAGCCCGCAGCATCGGGGGAAACACTCAAGACGCTCTGCTCAAACACCGGACTGCCCGCCGTGAACTGCGCCTCAGCGAACGACGCAGGCCCCAGAAACAGCGAACGCCCCAAAAGCGCCTGCCCCTGGAACTCGCAAGAATCCCAGCGGCCACCCTCACAGTAGATGGAGCCGCCGAAATCCGCCTCAGCCCGGAATGCGCCCCTAAAGTAGGCAGGCCCATAATAGGCGCAGCCGCTAAAATCTGTGCATCCGGCGACCTCACCGCCGAATGATACGGAGGAATAGAACGTGCTGTCGGCCGCCTTCACACACCCGCCATAGGTGCCGGTGCGGGTGACGGGCCCGTAGTGGGTGCACCCGTTGAATATGGAGTCGGCCGTGTAGGTGCAGTCCTGGGCATCGGCCCCCGCACAGTATACACTCCCGCTGAAGCAGGCGTCTGCCTCATAAGTTGAACCGGCAAAACTCACAAACCCGCCATAATACGAGCCGCTAAAATCTGCTCCCACGGGCGCTGTCGCTTCGGGACAGGTGCCCGCATGGTAGGTGCACTCTTCAAACGACACACCCGCCTGCCCGCGGTACACCGAGTTACTGAAGGATGCCGCACCGCAGAACGTGGAACCCGCGAACGTTAGCCGCCCGTCCCAGCAGCACCCGCTAAAATCCACTGTGTCAAAAAACTCTGCCCCCGAAAAGTCGAAGTCAAATCCTGACCAGGGCCCTGGGGTTGCCTCCCCACCGGTGGCCGCGTCCTCCAGCGGCTGGGGCTGGCGCACCCGCCCGCGAATCTCAGCCAGGATACGCGAACGCACCTGCGCCTCCGCCAGGTATTCGGCCTCATCAATGTGGTGTTGCCGCGCCGTACCTGTATCCGACGACCGTTCGGGGGTGCTGGCGGGGGCTTGGGGGCAGTTTCGGGCCAGGGGGAAAGGCAGACGCACATAGGCGCAGAGCATATCCACGATCATTTGTGCCTGTTCCCGGCCCACCGGCGCGGGTATGCTGGCGTCGGCTAACCATTCGTCGGCCAGCTGGGCAAGCATCCTCACCCCGCCAAGGCGCGTTATTGCCGATGCGTTCCCCAGCAGCTCCAAGGCCTTGAGGTAGTGGGTGCGGCGCCTATCATGTACTGGGCCCCACCCGTGCGCGGTTGTTTCGGTGAGGTGCCCCTCCTCCTGTGTGCCGGTCATGTATGTCTCCCAGGTTATTGTTGCGGTATGCTCTTGCCCCGTGCCATGTGCTGGCACGTGTGGGTTTCTGCCCGACCCTACCGGGTGTTATGCACCTGCCGGATGCTGCTGACTTCCTCAATGAACTCTCTCTGCTGCTGCCACTGAGTGTATTCTTCGCCGCTCACCCAGCGGGCCCCATCCGGCGGAGTGTTCGGGGCGGAATCCAGGAACCTGTTTACAGTGCCATCGGCGAACACAGTCCCCTCAAAGTAGGGTTTGGTGCTGAACCGGGTGCCGCTAAAATCGGCACCACCCAGGTAGATGGAGCCGCCACAATTCGTGGCTGCCTCGCACACGCTCTTCGTGAAGGTGACCGGCCCGCCGTGCAGGCACTCGTAGAAGTCCGCGCAGTCGTTGTAGATGCACCCACTGAAATCCACGGCTTGTGAATAATAATTCATCTCAAGCTGGGCTGGCCCGTCATAAACACATTCGCTCAGGTTCACCTGCCCGAAGAAGAAACAGCCCTGAAAGAACACTCCCACGTAGGTGCACCCGCTCAGGTGGGCATCGCCCGCGAAGATAGCGCCACTAAAGAAGGCCAGTTCGTTGTAGGTTGACTGTGTAAAACGCGCGGTGCCTAAGAATTTACACTCCGAAAAGTCTGCCTCTTTCTGGTAGGTGGAGCCTGAAAAGTCCGCGTCGGTGCAGTACACGGACCCATCGGCGCGCGCCTTATCACGGTAGGTACACCCGGTGAAGGTGGCCCCCGCGCCCCAGTACGATTCGCTCAGGTACGCCGGGTAGAAAAAGTCGGCGCCCGTGAAGTCAAAGGTAAGGTGCGACCACCGGCCGGGCCGCAGCGCCTCCAGGGCCTCTTGCGGTGTATCGCTTTCTGCTCTGCGCAGGTACTGCACACGCTCGTGGATACTGCCCAGAATATGCCCGCGCACCTGGGCCTCCTGCGCCAGGGCGTCCCTATCGGCACGGTATCGGGTGGGTTCTTGCTCGGCGGGCAGTTCGCGTACAGGGGTGCGGGTGAGCACATCGTACTCACCAGCAAGAGCATACGGGGAACGAATATATTCACACAATCGGTTAATAATGTGTTGAGCGTTGGTGTTACGGGTGTTTTCGTCCAGGGAGGTATCCGCTAGGTACCCGTCGGCGAGCCCCACCAGCGTATCTACCGCAGCCCGCCGCTCAGCGAGGGCACCGTGGGCCAGCTGCTCCACAGCCAGAACGTAATCGGCATTATCTTTAACGGGTGAAGCTGGTGAACTTGGTGAGGCCATTCTCTAATCCTATGCGGTTAATACGGTGAACATTTGCCCCCTCAACATACCCCAACCGGCCTCGCACCACACCGGGCTCGGTCACCGTATAAACCGCGTGAGGACGGGACATTGAAGGTTCTGTGCGTACCGGAACTATGCGCCCGCAGCGTTCATACGAGAGGCACCTGCCATGAGTGGCGTGCTGCCCGCAGCTGACGGTGCTGTTTATTCCCCGTCTCTGACCTGCTGCGACCATTCCCACAGGCTTTCAGTCGCCGCGCGCAGTTCATTACCGGCGGTCAGGAAGTTCATGTTCTCGCCCTCCCTGCCCTGCACTGTAGCGATCTGGTGGGGGATGGTGCTCAGCAGCGTGTGCGCCTGCGCCGTCCCATCAGCGGGAAGCAGACGCGCACCCGCCGGGGCCTGCGTCAGCTTCATGACCGGGGCAGTATCCGGGTGCTGGTGCCCATCACTCGGCTGATTCTTGTGCGGTAGTCGGGTGAGCACTCCGGGGGCGAACACCGCCTCTTCAAACGACGGCGCATCGCCTGTGAACCGTGCCCCCGCGAAATCGACGTCCCCCAGGAACAGGGCGTTAGTGAAGCCAACGGCCCCTTCATACTCGCTCTCATCGCTGCGGTAGTTGCTGTAGAAGGAGCACGAATCGAAGTCGGCATCCGCCTCGCAGGTGATGTTTGAGAAGTTAGCGTCCGCCAAGAATACGGACTCGGCGAAGACTGCTTCCCCGGTGAACGAGCTGCCCCGCATGGCGGTGCCATCGTAAAAGATGCAATACTCGAAGAACGCCGTGTCCATCCATTGCACCGTTGAGAAATCGGTGTATGCGCAGAAGCAGCTTTTGGAGAAGTCGGCGGCTTCAGCAAAGACGCAGCAGCTGAAATTTACGGGGTGCTGCGGCCCGCCGCAGAAGACAGACACCCCAAAATCGGTGGGGCCGTAGAAGAGTGCCCGTGAGAAGTCGGCCGCGCCCCGGTAGGTGCTGGCCCCGAACTCTGCACCAGTCCGGTAGACGCTGCCGGTGTGGCGCACATCCTGGTGGTACACGCACTGCACGAACCCGGCCCCCGAACGGTAGGTGGCGCCCTCAAAAGTGGCTTCCCCCTCGTAGAAGGATGAGGAGAAGTCAGCGGTCTCAGTAAAGGTGCACCCCGCGAAGCTCACTGTACGGCCCCAGTGTGAACCGGTGAAATCCACCGGGTGGCAGAAAGTAGCGCCCGTGAAATCAAAGACCAGGTGTGACCACGGGCCGGGGGTTGTCTGCGCCTGCAGCGGGGTTTCGTACTCCCCCACCAGCTCCCCCGGGTTCAGGCGCCACCGCACCCGCTGATGAATAGCCTCAAGGATATGCTGGCGCAGGGTACCCTCAGCACCCTCATTCACCTGCCCTTCACCGTGAGAGAATGACCGTTCTTTTTCGGGCGGGTTCTCCCCCGTGTTTCTTGGGTTTTCCGTCTCTTGTTCAGACGGTAATGGGGTGCGAATATACGCGCATAATGCGTCAGCCGCCCCCTGGGCGGCGGCATCCCGCTCCGCCGCGCTGATTGTGGCATTAGACAGCCAGTCGTCGGCGAGCCCCACCAGCGTATCCGCCGCAGCCCGCCGCTCAGCGAAGGCGCCGTGGGCCAGCTGCTCTACAGCCAGAATGTAGTCGGTATTGTCTTTCATGGGTGACGTTGGTGCACTCGGTGAGGCCATTCTCGCTCCTGCACGGTGATGGGACGGGTAATGTGCCCCCTTAGCATACCCTACCCGCCCCCGTACCACGTCTGGGCCGGTCACCGCACAAACCGTGAGACAGAACAGCAGAGCCACCGGCCGCAGCCCACCATGAACACGCTCATGCACCCACACCATGGGTGAACAGGTACACCACACGGCAGAACATGCACCCAACGGGACAAAAAACACCCCCGAGACTCGCACCTAAGCTTATGAGCCGTTCAACCAGCAGGCATACCAATATGCCGGGGTGAAATACTTTTCTGGGCACAAAACCCGCATAATCAGCAGCACCCCAAAACACCCACTAGCAAACAATCACATGAAAAGCACCAGGAAAATAGGTTAGTATTATTTTAGCGTCTAAATTGCAGAATTCACTATTTCCCTCGCCACTGGCAGTGGGGCATTTCCGGTGGTTTCATATTCAATACGTTGAGGGAGCTAACAAGTGCAGTATCTAGGCAGAGCACGGAAAAACACTACCGCTGCTGACAATACTGGCACCCAAGACACGGTGAAGAAAGAAGAAGGCAGTGTTGTTCCCCTAATTGCCGGGCTATGCGCGCTGCTTCTGCTCATTGGGTCAGTGACGCTAGCGATCACCGGCGCGCACGTACAGACCCAGCGGCTCACTGATTTCGCAGACGCCCAAGCCTCAGCAGTAGCGCGGCGGTTACAACAGGAACAGAGAATGGTGGGTGTAGGAAACGGCGTTTCTGGTGCTCGTGGGTATGAGTATGCTGCCGAGTATTTAGCTGCCAGTGGGGCGAGCCGGGAGTTTGAGAATCTCAGGATTGATTCGGTCGAAGTTGCTGATGGAGATACGGTACGTGTTCGGTTAAGCGGACGGATTCACCCACCGCTAGTGAGTATTGTGGTGCCTGATGGTATTGAGGTGAGCGCGTATTCAAGCGCCCGATTGAATACGTTACAGCCAGCCTCTTAGATCAGTTAGGTAGTTTTGGTTTTGTTGTAAGAATAGCTTGATGGGTAGACAGTGCCTAGTAGGCTAACAAATGTAAAAAGGAGGTGCCCCACAAAGTAGGGTACCTCCTTTTTATGGTGTTCTTTTTTCTTAGCTATGTGTGCTACCAGGTATATTTTTAGCTTTTAGCCGCGTTCTCGGCTGCGGGGTTTTTTACCACGTTCAGTATCACCCACGCCAGCATTATCTTTATGCCATTGCTGCCCAGTAAACGGATCAGGATGAGCAAGCTTCGGATTCGGATTATTATAATCCGGATGATTCTTATTCATCGGACACGCCCAAGCATACGGATCTTCACGGCAGTCTTTCGCGACATTATGCACATCAATTTCCCACACTCGAAGCAACATCGCTTCACTACGCATCTCGGTAGTACCAGCCACCATCCACGGGCCGTTGTCACCTATCCGATACCGGGCCTGATACACCACAGTCACGTACGAGTGGAAGTTGCCCGCTTTTTCAAACTGGTACGAGGTAGAGGTCTTGGTATAGTTCTTCTCGCTCTCATCCCACCGAGTTCCAGGGGCACCAGCAGAAGAAGTAGTACGTACGGCCCCATTACCATAAGTGTACTGATAGCTAACGGGTATTACCTGGATCGTAACTTTTTCATCAAGAATTGTTGTTTCTTTGGTCTGCACCCCTGCCTGAGTAACATAATAATTAATATTCAGATCGGTATAAGCATGCAACCCGAAATCATTATGCAGAACGGGTTTAGAAATATCTAACGAGTCCAGACCGTCTCGTACCCGGGCCGCGATTTGTTGCTGACGACTAATCGCATTACCAGTATCTGAAGCGGCAGGTTTCTCGGTGCACCCATAATCCGGTGTTACATTTTCACCCGCCATCTCTAAAGCTGGCTGTAAGGAACAACGTAGGATACCTGCTATTGCTCCCCCTTCGGCTTCTTCTGGTGCAGCTTGCTGTCCATTGTCTGGAGCGTTCTGCCTACCCGGAACACCCTGTCCAGCAGGAACAGCACCTTGACCTTGAGTAGGCGCAACAATTACAACATTATAGTTATGTTCTTGGCCAGCCTTGATTTTGCTAGAAGTTACGGTAAATTTACCATTACCAACAGTTCCAGAGCTACTAGCCTCATCAGCTACTGCTCCTACGCCTTGTAAGTTTAACGCAAGGGAGATAGCAGCTATTATCGCCAAATTTTTACGATATCTTAACATTGGCAAACCTCTTCCCAGCCACCAGCCAACCATCCTGAGGATGAAAAATCACACTTACCTCAATCATTTTCCGATTATCATCAGAATGGTCAGTGTTGCTTATTTTATGATTATAAGGATCATAAACCACAGTGTTCCGGGTTTCTATATGGGTTAATATTTTATACTCTTTTTCTTTATCGCTTTTATGAAATGTCTCTTCGTGAATAGTGATATTACGTAGCCCACCAGCAATCCACCCCTCATTATTATGATACAAATCGTGAACCCATTGTATTGATTTTGTATCGTGTTCATCTGCTTTTGAGGTTGTATTAGCCCATGGCACCGCATCACCGGTCTGAATGGAATAATTATGCGCCGCCACCCAATAATTAAGGAACTTCACCACACCCTCCACCGTCTCCACATTCATCCCCGCCGGCTCCTTAGGCTTCGGAACATTCTGCGCAGGACCATGCTCATCCGCAGCACGGTACTCACCCTCAGGGGCCTTCGACCCACCCGAATACCCCTTCACAATAGTCTCCCCACCAGATGACGGAGCCGCAGAAGGACCCTCCGACACCGACGACGAAGGCGAATCACTAACACTGGCCTCAGCCTCACTACCCGAAACACCACCATCAGAAGAAACCGACGACGAAGACCCCGACTGCCCCTCAGCATTACCAGCACCACCACACGCCGCAAGACCCAGTGACCCTAACCCCACACCAGCGAGCAACAGCGCACGACGACGCGGAACAATACGGCCAGTGTTTGGTTCTACCATCACGAGAGTTCTCTCCTTCATCAACACTAGAAGGCCCCGTGCACAACAGGCGGCAGAAAATACACCCACATCATCTGGCCCGGAAGCGCCTCAATCTTATTGGTTCAATGTGAATACGTACCCTTAGACTACGGGCTGAGACTCAACAAATCAAGGCTCAGTGGATGTAACACGCCCAAAAAGTATATTTATTGTGGTAGCTGCTGTTAGTGTGTTTTTCTTTCCTCCCGTATAGCAGCCTGCTAAGGCAAGGGAGTAACGGTTTCAATATTTTCAGGGGTATTCGGGGAGGAAAATCTTCTGTTCCCTCACCAGCAGATATGCCAGGGAGGCGTTCTATGGTGAATAGTCTGCTATTTGCTTTATAGCCCCTGTTTGTGCTCAGATAAATACAGCAAATCACCTTAGGCCCGCCCGGCTTCGCCCCTAACGGGCACCGACCGAAAGACACAACCACACATGAGCAGCAACCTCCCAGACGGTACCTTGAAACCAGCGTTCGCTGAGCAGCCCGAGACCTCAGCCCGCCTTCGACGCCCAGGTTTGAAAGACCCCAAATTTATTGTCGGTATCCTGCTGGTTCTGGTTTCTCTTGTTGGCACCATTGCGGTTATCCAGCTGAATAACCGCAACACCCAGTACTATATAGCGAAGACTGACATCCCGATTGGGGAGAAAATCTCAACCGATAAGCTCACTCCTGTTGAGGCTAACCTGGGGTCTGCCTCCCAAAACTATCTCACTGCTGAAGAAGTGCAAAAAGGTGATTTAACGGCTGTTCGGCTTATCCCTGCGGGTGAGGTGGTCAGCAAAAATTCTGCCAGCAATAATGTGCGGGAAAACCGTCGGCTTGTGACCGTTAAGGTAGACCGGGGCTTAGCTACTAACCTCAAAGCGGGTGACCATGTAGATATATGGGCTTCAAACAGTACCCTCTCCGTAGGTTCGCAGCCCTCCTCCGCACAGAAAAAGCCGCAAGACGATAAAAATAATGGTGGTTCTCAGGGGTCGTCTTCTGCGGACGGCAGGGGAAACAGCGAAATCTCCGACGACTCAACCCCCATTGCGAAAGACGCTGAGATCTCGAATATCTCGGTCGAAGAAAGCGTGCTCGGTTCCAACGGCAAAGCCACCGTGCAGCTATGGGTAACGTCCAATTCTCTCTACCCCGTCATACAGGCGGACTCGACCAACGCAAAAATCTCTCTCGTACCCATAGCACTCGGGGAGAAAAAGTAACTGTCTGTTTGTGAGGCGCCCGCACCGGAAAGTGCGGGCGTTTTCCTTTCGCCTATTCACCTTACGGAGATGCTCAACGCGCTTGAGCATTTAGGTGCGGCCGCGTTCCACGTCCCGCCAGTCGGTTAGGCGCCTGGCACCGGGCGGCAGTTCCCCCTCCCCCGCGGTGAGGGGCACCCCGGCGGATAGCGTCCCCACGTTTGTCATGGCGGCATCGGGTGTGAAGCGTGCGCGGGTGAAAACTGGGGCGGTCGCAAAAACGGTGCGGTCAAAATGCGCGTTGTCCCAGTAGACGGTGCCGCTAAAATCGGCGCCGGTGGTGCAGGTGCAGTCGGTGAAGTCGGCGCCCCCCATAAAACGGCAGCTGGCGAACACGGCGGGGCCTGCAAACGTCGAGCCTGTGAGGGTGATACCGTCATCGTATGCTCCCGTGGAGAAGTTGGCACCTTCTGTGAAGCTGCTTCCCGAGAAGTCCGCGCGGCCCCTGTAGAGGCACCCGGCGGCAAGCACCTGAGCGTTGTAGGTGCTGTTTGCCGCGTGCACATACGACTGGTAGAGGCTGTTCGTAAAGTTGGTTTCCCCGCCGTAGGCGCTCATATGGTAGGTGACCGTGCCGTGGTGTGTGCAGCCGCTGAAGTCTGCCCCCGCGTTGTAGGTGCTGCACCCGTAGTCGGCTGCTGCACGGTAGCTGGAGCCGGTAAAAACTGCGCACCTCTCATACACGGAACCGGAAAAATATACAATATTGTGGTAGGTCGATTCTGCAAAAGACGCCGCACCGCAGTAGGTAGAGTTTGAGAGCAGGACATATCCGCGGTATTCGCAGCAGCTAAATACCGCATCCTCACCGTACAGCGAGTTGCAAAAATATGCGTCATGCGTGAACGTTGCACCGTCGAAAGTAACCGGCCCAGCCCAGTACGCCTCACCCAGATCAACGGCATCGTAAAACACTGCATTCGAAAAGTTGAAGGCCAGGTGCGACCACGACCCCGGCAGGACTGCTCCCGGTTTCGGCGGCTGATTAAGCTCCGCCGCCAAGGGATGCGCGCCTTCCCCTGTACTCAACTCAGCGTGCATGGGCTCCGCCGGGTGAGGGTTTTCTCGCCAGCGCACGTGCTGCCGGATCGTATCAAGGATGTGCGTGCGAATGCGACCTGCGGGGCTGAGGTGCGCAGCGTCAGCCGGTGCCGTATCGCAGTCATTAGCAGGAGAACGAAGGTAGTCACAGAGCGCAGTAATAACGCTCTGGGCGCGGCGGTTACGCTTCTGCTCCTTCATAGACGTATCGGCCAGCCACTCATCGGCCAGTGCCGCCAGTTCGTCCACCGTGTTCAGGCGCGACGCAACACTTGGGGCAAGCCCGCCACCAGCAGGAACCACCCCATTAAGCCGCCCAAGCGCGCTCTTGAGGCGCCGCAGCCGCTTGGCCTCATCCACGCTTTTGCCGTGTGCTTCACTCACCGCAGGCGCCGTTCACCAGTCGCTATAGGCTGCGCGGTTCGTTAACGCGTATGCCCACTGGTCGATGGCGTTATCCAGGTTGCGCACACGGGCGGCGAGCGCCTCTTTGTTCGGCCCTTCAGCCGCATCATGATACGTTTGTACCGCACTCGTGTACGCTGCCAGTCGGTTGGCTAAATCCTCCGTTTCTTCAGGGGTGAGGTAGCGTGAACCGGCAGGTAAGCCGCTGCCGGTAAACACAGGATGAGCGAAATAGTTTTCATGATGTGGGTTAAGGAAGCAATCGGTGAAAGACACCTGCGGCTCACCCGCAGCTCTCTCCTGTGCAGTGCTGGTAGCCTGCGCGGCCCCCGTAAAATCTATGCCGCCTGCGTACACTGAACGGTCAAACACGCAGCGTCCGCCCGAAAACTGGGTGCCCCGGAATGTTATTGACCGCAGGTGGGAGGATCCCTCGAAAGAAACGTGGTGCAGTGTGCAGCCGCTCAGGTCTGCGCGGCCGCGCCAACGGCACCCCACAAACTCCGTATCGTGGCGGAACACGCTGCCGCTGAAATCGGTATCACCCCGGAACTCGCTGTACGAAAAATAGGCCCCCGCCCGGTAGGTGCAGCCCTCCATGTGGGCGGTACCGTGAAATGCGGTACTCATAAATACCGCATCCTTTTCATAGGTGCACCCTGCAAGGGTAACGTCGCAGCCCCAGGTGCACTCCGCAAAATTCGCGCCCCGCCTATAGGTGCAACCGCTGGCGTTAAGACGCCCCCGCCACGTGGAGCGGGTCCAGTCGGCGTCTTCCCGGTAGGTGTTTTCCGACAGGTTGGCCTCAGCCTCATACACCGAGGCTTGGGCATGCACCTGCCCCCGGTAGTCGCATCCGCTCATATGTACGGCAGCGCGGTACGCGCTATTGCGGAAGATCGCCTTGCCGTAGTAGGTGGATGCCGTAAAATGTGCTGCCGCGGCGTATACGCTGGCGCTTAGGTTGGCTGTCTCACAGTAGCTGCACCCCGAAAAATTCGCGCCCGCGCCCCAGTACGATTCGCTCAGGTTAACGGTGTGGCGGAACTCAGCCCCAGAAAAATCAAAGATCAGGTGTGACCACGGGCCGGGCGTCACCGCGCCCCGCTCAAGGTGACGCGCAGCGTTCTTGCGCGCACCGCCAGAGGCCGGTTCCCACCGCACCCGCTGGTGGATGGTGCCCAGAATATGCTGCCGCAGGGGCGCCTCGGTGGCGCTGTTCGGGGGTGCCCCAGCCTCACCTATATAGAACGATGGTTCTTTTTCTGTGGTTTCACTCCCGTTGCTGCGGTGCTGTGGTTCTCTCCCCTGCCCCTGCGGCTCAGACGGGTATGGGGTGCGCAGGTAGTCACACAGCGCAGTAATAATACCCTGGGTGCGGCGGTTACGTTCCTGCTCCTTTACGGATGTATCGGCCAGCCACTCATCGGCCAGTGCCGCCAGCTCATCCACCGCACGCATTCTAGATACAGCAGGCAGGGCGGTGTCCCCCATGCGGGCGAGCGCCTCAGCAGCCCTATCAGCGCAGCCGCCAGCGTGCAGGTTCACCGCATCCACCATATGCTCCTTCTGTCGCCAGCGCCCAGCAACCCCGCCTAGGCGCGCTTAAACTCGCGGCGTGCGGGCTTTTTACCCACCGCAAAAACGCATTTTTTAAACGACGGTGATGACCCCGCCAGCACAATATTACTGAAGTCTGTTGCGGCAGAAAATACGGAGTAGCTGAAAACGGTTTTGGTGCTGTACACCGAGTCGGCGAATACCGCTTCTTTGCCGAAGGTTGAGCCGGAGAAATCGGCGCGTTCCCCGTACTGGTTCTCGTTAAAGTTCGCCTCGCCCCGGTAGATGCACTCGCTGAACGTGACGGGAGACATGTACCGGGTGACCCCGAAGTCGGCGTTGGCGGCGTAGGTGCAGCCGCTGAAGTCCGCGATGCCCTGACAGTGGGTGCCGATGAATGAGACGTTCCCGCCGTAGAACGAGTTGCTGAATGTGACGGACTGTGCAAAGAACGCGCCGGGGCAGTACAGCCCCTCCCCCCAGTATGAGCCGGAGAAATCGACCGGGAAGAAGAACTCGGCAGACGAAAACGAGGCAGAGTCGAAAAACTCGAAGTAGAACCCCGACCAGGGCCCGGGGGTGATTTCCCCCGCCGCCACCTGCTGCGATTCTTTCTTCTTGGTGGCCCCGCCCGCCGGTTTCCAGCGCACACGGGTGTGGATTTCCTCCAGGATGCGCACCCTCACCCGCGACTCTTCGGTGAGCGCCTTCTTATCCCGGTGGAATTGCAGCGTTTCCTGCTGGTCCAGGTTCGGGGGCACCTCACCGTACAGTTCCGCGCGGGATGCCAGTGGGAATGGGGTGCTCACGTAGGCGCACAGGGCGCTGACAATGTCCTGCGCCTCACGGTGGCAGGCACCCTCAGACACGGAGACGTCAGCCAGCCACTCGTCGGCCAGCCGCACCAACTCACCCACAGCACCCAGACGTGCCTCAACGCTCAGACCGCTCTCATAGCTCAGCTCACCAACCGCCGCCGAGAACCTGGCGTGACGGCCGGTGAGGGCAACATCCGCTGAAAAATAACCGCTCATAGTGACCGCACCCTCCGCGCAAAAACGGTGCACGCCTCCAGCACCCGCTGATGCACACCACGGTGCGCATCCGTGCCGGGCGGCACATCGTACAGGGACGCCACAAGCGCCTCGATGGCGCGCAGGTGCACTCCCATCTGCGCAGCCTGCGACAAGCTGAGTGCCCGCGCGCCTGCGGGGAAGCCGCCCACCAGCCGAATATCGTACCGGCCGCCGGGGCCGTTACCGAAATAGTTATTGACGGTGGGGTCAAAAATACACCCGTCGAAAGAGGGGGCGCCCGCCATGAACTTTGACTCGCCAATATCGGCGGTACCGCAGTAGATGGACTGCCCAAAATTGGCGGCGCCGCCGTACGAGGACCCGGCCATCCCGGCGGGTTCACGGCTGGGGCCGCCCAGGTAGAGGGAGCCGCTGAAGTCAACGCCAGCCTCGTACCGGCACTGGCCCATCGCCACATCCCCCAGGTAGGTGGAGCCGCTGAAGCTGACCGTGCCCTCATAGGAGGACGCCCCGAAATTGGCGTTCCCGTAGTAGACGCAGTGGGTGAAGTCGGTGTACCCGCGGTACTGCGAGTCGTACATGTCCATGTCACTGAAATAAACGCAGTGGCTAAAGTCGGCATGCTCCCGGCAGCGGCTGCTTAACGAGGCGTACCCGTAGTACACAGAACTTTGAAATGCGGCGTCTCTCATGTAGGTGGACCCGGCCAGCACTGCCTCCCCGAAATAGGTGCAGCGGCTCAGGTTCGCGTCCCCATAGTAGTTGCAGCCGTGCAGGTAGGCGTCATCCCGGTAGACGGACCCCGAGAAATCGGCGTCGCTATTGTACAGGTTGGTGCGCGCATCCAACCCTTGATGATAGTGGGACACCCCAAAAAATACGGGGCCGTTGAAGGTGCACCCGTGCACCTTAGCGGCCTGCCGGTACACGGAGTACCCGAAACTGGTGGGCCCGCCGAACACGGAGTCGCTGAAATCCACATCCCCGTAGTAGACGGAGCGGCTGAAATCTGCGGAGGCGTGGTAGGTGCACCCGCGCAGCGACAGCGGCCGCCCCCAGCAGGAGCCGGTGAACGTGACCGGGTAGAAAAATACGCTGCCCGTAAAGTCGAATTGGAACCCGGACCAGGCGCCGGGCTTGCCGTCCACCACAATCGTGCGGGAATGGATGGCCTCAACAATACCCGCCCGCACCTGCGCCTCCGCCTCAAACAGCGCCTTATCAACCGTGAAAAGTTGTTTCTCTTGTTCGTTAATGAACGGGGCAGGTTCTAAAGACGAAAAACGCGCATACTCCGACGCCAACGAAAACGGGGACCGCACATACGCGCACAGGCTGCTGATGGCCGCCTGCGCCTCCTGCCTGCACTGGACCGCAGGGGCGTCGTCAGTGTTCATCCACTCATCCACCAGCCACACCAATGCGTACACGCCGCTCATGCGCACAGTCGGGTCGCTGCTGCCCAGCTGCTCAAGCGCCACAATATAGCGGGCGCGGCGATTCAGCATCGTGAGATTACTCGTTGAGGCGGACGGGGTCATTGCGGCATCCTCGCAATATGTTGTGGTTGGTACTGTTACCCTAGCATACGCTACTGGGGGCCAATGCGCGCATCCGCTACTATCGTGCCGTGTCAGGGGCCGTTAACGAACGCACCCATGAGGCCAACGCCTCACTGGCTGCGCGCAGCTCCGTGCGGGCTTCCAGAACCTCCGGGGAGTCCTGGCCGGTGCGGCGCGTCATAACCTCCAGGGCCTTTGCCGCCCGGTTAATACTCTGCCGGTAGCTGCTCAGGCGAATAAGCCCCTGCTCGGTGAGGGTGCGTGAGCCTATAGGGAACGACGGGCACCCCGCCGCCATGGGGATGCAGTGCTCACTGCCCATCGCCGCATTAAACAAGTACCCTGCCATCGGGTTAAACAGGCACCTATCGAAGGCCGGTTCGTTCGCAACAAATCGGACACCGGCGAATGACACCCCGCCCATGAACGCCGCCTCCCGGAAGTTCGCGGCGCGTTCGTGGCACACCGAGTTGCTGCAGTCCACCCCCTCCAGGAACACCGTCTCCCGAACAGAGAGGTTCATGCCGTACACGTTCCCCGTGAAATTGACCTCCTCATGGAAGATACTGCCCGCGAACGTCACATAGCCGGTGCTGCGGCACCTGTTGAAGGCAACACGGCCGTAGTATGCCGAATCACTGCCGGTGAAATAGTGCCCGAAAGTGCTGCCGACGAAAGAAGCATCCTGCAGGTAGGTGCAGCGGTCAAAAGAGGCGGGGTTGGTGTAAGTGCATCCGCTCGCGTTGAACGTGCCGCAGTAGGTGTTATCGTGCAGGAACGCGTCTCCCTTATAGGTGCAGGAGTCAAGCCGGGCGGCACGCGAATAGTGGCTGTGGTTCAGTCGCGTATCCGAGTTGTAGGTGCTGCCGGTAAATATTGCCCGGCCGTGGTAGGCGCACTGTGAGGCCGACATATACCCCGTATAGGTGCAGCCCGAAAAGTCCGCGTCGGAGCGGTAGACAGAGCTAATGAACCCCGCGTAAGGGCCGAACGTTGAACCGCTGAAATTCACGAACTCACGGTACAGGCTCCCGCCGAACCGGGTGTACCCGCCGTAGGCGCACCCCGAAAAGTCCGTTGCACCGGCATACACCGACCCGAAAAAGTCGGCATCATCCGCGTAGGTTGATCCGCTAAAATCTGCGGGCCCGCCATAGTAGGAGCCGGTGAGGTTCGCATCTTCCCGGTGCGTGCACCCGCTCAGGTTCAGCCCCTGACCCCAACAAGAGCCCCTGAAATCCACCGGGTAGAAGAACAGGGTGCCGCTGAAATCGTAGGCAAACCCAGACCATGCTCCGGGACTGAAATCCCCGGTTTTAAGCGGCGCATAAGGGTTCTGGCTGACGGTTTTGGTGGTCATCCAGCGCACCCGTTCGTGGATCTCCGTCAGGATGCTGCGCCGCACCTTCGCCTCAGCCACCAGTTCAGCCCGCTCAGCGTAGAACCGGGACTGCTCCTGCGGGTCGCCGGTCGGCTCATCGGCCCACAGTTCAGCCCGGTAGGCGAGGGAGAACGGGGAGCGGATGCTCTCACACAGGGCGTCAATAATGGTCTGCACCTGGTGGTGGCGTTCGTGTTCCGTCACGGCTGTATCAGCCAGCCACTCATCGGCGAGTATGACAAGGGTGCGTGCCGCACCCATCCGAGCCTCAACCGTACCGCCACCGAGCTGCCTGACTGCCTCTTCAAAACGTGCTGTGCGTTCTGTGCGCATTGTCTACCCCTTCATAGCGTTGTTGAGGGCCTGCACAATGGCGGGAAAGTTAAGCAGGTCGTTATCAAACATAAAATGGCACCATGTGTGGAACAGAACCTGATGCTGAGCAGCCTGGTAAGCGGGCGAACCAAACGGTATGGTGCGCAGGTAGGATCCGAAGGCGGCCCGGGCACGCAGACACCGGCTCAGGGCCACCGACTCTTTGAGGCTCAGCGAACGGGAGGCGGCTGGGCTGTACAGCTGTTCGGCGGCAGCGGACTCTTGGGCATGCCGCTGGGTGTGGTTGGGCTGGTTCGGGTTCACGGTGGTGTACTCCCCTGGTTTTATCGGTGGTATGTGGTGATGCGGTGGGCAGCGGGTGTGGTTTTAGAGAGCGTACGCCCACTGTTTCAGCTCGTTGCACACGGCGAGTATCTGCTGGTGGATGGCCCACCGCTCTTCAGAGTCTGCCGGTGCTTGCAGCAGGGTCTCCGCCAGTTCCCTCACATGCTGGGAGCGTTCATTCATGTGAGCCACCTGCGAGCCGTTGAGCAGCCGGGAACCAACCGGGTACCCGGCGCGTATTTCTGCCTCATAGTCGCTGTCGTAGTCCACACTGAAAGTGTTGCGCACAGCCGGGTTGAAGATGCACCCGGCGAACGAATTATCGGGGGTGCCGTACTGCACCTCGTCAAGGCTGACGCTCTGGCAGAAGAGGGCAGGGCCATAGGTGACGGGCCCTTCATAGCAGCTTCCGGAGAACACCCCGTAGGCGTTGCCTACACCGTAGTCTTCGCCCTCTGGTGGGGGCACACACTGCAGGTAGAGGCAGTCGCCGAAGTCTGCCTTCGCCTCGTAGGTGTTGTAGGTCAGCCCGGCCCCCTGCCCAAGGTAGATGCTCTCACGCATGGTGACATCGCCCTCGTAGGTGTTGATATTGATATCAGTGAGCCCGTAGTAGACGTTGTGGCTGTAGTCGATAGGCCCGGCAAACGTGGTTTCTTCGTGTTCAAGGTCTGCGAAGAAGACGCTGCGGCTGTAGTCTGCGAGGCGTTCCCCACCACCGTAGCCCAACCTGGTTTTTCCGTGGTAGATACAGTTATTGGCGGTAACCCCCTGAAGGTAGCTGGAGGATAAGTCAATATACTCCCCGTAGTAGAGGCACCCGCTCAGGTTGGCGTGGCCGTGGTGGGCGATGTCGATCCAGGTGTTGCCGTGGTAGAGGCACCCGCTCAGATCGGCCTCCTGGAGGCATACGCCCTGTATGCTCACGCCCTGCTCGTAGATGGTCGAAGATGCGTTTAACACCCCGTTAAAGTGGACTTTATTGAAATGGACGTCGGCGCCGTAGATGCTGTGGGAGAAGTCGACATCGCCATTAAAGACGGTGTCGTTAAAGATGGCGTCCGCAAGGTAGGTTGAACTGGAGAAGTCGGCATCAGCGCAGAACGTTGCCTCAGCCATATTGAGCGGCACGCTCCAGTAGGAGCCGGAAAGGTTCACCGGGTAGAAGAACACACTGCCGGAGAAATCATAGGCGAAACCGGACCAGGGCCCGGGGCTCTCACGGGTACCGATCACACGCGTGTGCACCGCCAGCAGCAGGGTGAGGCGCACGGTGACTTCAGCATCAAATTCGGCCTTGTCGTGCGGGAAGTTCCGTTTAGCTTCCTCACTCAGCGCCGGGTCTGGTTCATCACGGCTGAGCATCTCGTATTCGGGGGCCATAGGATACGGGGAGCGAATGTAGGCGCACAGACTGTCAATGAGCGCGGTGGCCTCGGCGTGGCGGGTGGGGCCAGGCAGGGTCTCGTCGGCCAACCATTCGTCAATGAGCCATACGAGGGACTGGGCTCCACTAAGGCGCGTGACGGGGACAGGGTCAGCGAGCTGTTCCAGTGCGGAGATGTAACGGGCTTGGCGGTCGAAACGAGGGTCGGGGGCTGGTGAGTCAGTTGTGGGCATGGTGTACCTCATCAGGTATGTGCGGCTGGTGTTGTCCCCTCAGCTTACGGGAGTGCTCGCCAGTCCGCACCTAATTTTGTCGGTTATACATTGATTATGCATAAAAGTCTCAGGTTCAGGTTGCAGGTGACCTACATTTTTCAGATGTTGCGCACACAACAATAAGGTTTTCTGCTTGAAGTTTCTAAGGGCCACACCCCACAGGACGCAACGTGAGGCACCACCGCAAGAACGCGCCAGCTACGGGAAAACTATGCACCGACTAGGGAAAATACTGCATACCCGGAGCGGGTTCAGGTGCCCAGCGGCGGCACCTGGCACGCACAGGATGCACCACGGTGCCCACGGAAGCGGTAGGCGGGCATGTGCGGAAAATAACGGATATTCAGGGCGCATCACCCGCTACCAAGCAGTGGACTATTTGCTAGAAGTTAGGGTGTCACGAGTTGTTTGGATACCCTTAAGGACCTCTGCCAGTCTGGTAGAGCTAACTTCCCATATGATGTCCATATCAAGTTGCCGGTATCCGTGAGAAATGATGTGTCGCATTGCAATCAGATATTGCCATTCAGGCGCATGATGCATTTCGTAGAATTCGGGAAATTTCCGACGAATAGTTGCCAGGTTTTCACCAAGCTCATGCAGTCTCATGCAAACCGCGCTCTGAATTAGATCTGAATCCATGAATTCGTCATAGCTGGGCGGTAAAAACCCAAGCAAACGATGCCCAGAATCCAGCGCATTTTCAAGATAAGGTAACGGGGTTTTCATAGGGGAAGCTCAATAAGGTCCGGCTCTATATACTGCCACATGCGTGGATCAATTGATAACGCAAGATCCACTGGACGGTGCAGTTCTTGTTCCAGCTCAACCGCAGCATCCACACTCTTGCAGAAAGCTTGGTAACCGGAATCATTTCCGAACTCTACAAGTATGTCAATATCACTAGTGGGGGTGAGCTCATTACGTGCCGCACTCCCAAAAAGGCGAGCGCGGGTAGCACCGTAAGCACGCAAAATTTTAAGTACGCGCTCCTCATGTGGAAGAGCGTACATACGTTGAACACCGGCTACGCCACTCATGCCCTGATTGTAGCATTTGACGGGCTGTTCCTTTGAGGGTGCAGCGCCGTTTCGCCCCTGGGACACGGGCAGGTGAACCCCGCGTAAAATAGGGGGCATGACTGTTACATTCCCTCCCCAGGTTTCCGATATTTTCAACCCGCAGCACTGGCGCATCGTTGACGGGTTTGAGGATTTTACCGACATCACCTACCACCGCCAGGTGCAGCGCGATAAGACGGGCGAAATCCTGCGCGACTTGCCGACCGTGCGCATCGCCTTTAACCGGCCCGAGGTGCGTAACGCCTTCCGCCCGCATACCGTAGACGAACTCTACCGGGCGCTCGATCATGCCCGCATGACCTCGGATGTAGGCACTGTGCTACTGACAGGGAACGGCCCCTCCCCCAAAGATGGCGGGTGGGCGTTCTGCTCGGGCGGCGACCAGCGCATCCGCGGGCGCGACGGCTACCACTACGCCAGCGGCGACACCGCCGAATCTATTGACCCTGCACGTGCTGGGCGGCTGCATATTCTGGAGGTGCAGCGCCTGATTCGTACCATGCCCAAGGTCGTGATCGCTCTGGTCTCCGGGTGGGCTGCAGGCGGCGGGCATTCCCTGCACGTGGTCGCGGACTTGACCATAGCCTCCGAAGAGTACGGCAAGTTTAAACAGACCGATGCGACTGTCGGCTCTTTCGACGCAGGCTACGGTTCGGCGCTTTTGGCGCGGCAGGTTGGGCAGAAGTTTGCGCGCGAAATCTTCTTCCTCGCCAAAGAGTACGATGCACAGCGCATGTACGAGATGGGTGCCGTTAACGATGTGGTGCCCCACGCAGAGCTGGAGAACAAGGGTCTGGAATATGCGGCTCATATTGCCCGGCAGTCTCCGCAGGCTATCCGTATGCTCAAGTACGCCTTCAATCTGCCCGATGACGGTATGCTCGGGCAGCAGGTTTTCGCGGGCGAGGCAACCCGCATGGCGTATATGACCGACGAGGCGGTGGAGGGGCGCGATGCGTTCCTGCAAAAGCGTGACCCTGACTGGTCGAACTATCCCTACTACTTCTAGGGTTTCACGCGTTGCAGAATAACCGTTCTGTTGTGTCGGAAGGCCCCTGCGATCCCCGTAAGTCCCGGGTGGATAGCGGCGAGGCGGGCGCTATGACGGGTGCATTCCCCGGTTCACTCACGCCGCTTTCTGCCCCGACCCAGGATGCGCTGCATCCGCACGCGGTCATCCTCAGCGCCGATGCGCCCGCCGATCCGCAAGAGATTCTGCGCGCCTTCGAGCGCTCTCTTACCGGGGACTTGCCGAACAGTGCTCGCGATAATCAAGACCCGTGCGGGCAGACAGAAGACCCGGAGTCTCTTGCGCTCGTGGTGGGCACCTCCGGGTCTACAGGTGCGCCAAAACAGACGGCGTTAAGCGTGCGGGCGCTGCGGGCATCCGCCCGGGCGACCGAGAGGTTTTTTGCGGACTGCCCTTCGGCCGATTCGGCGAAGCAGCGGCGGGTAGTTTCTGAGGACCCGGCGCAATGGCTTCTTGCCCTGCCCGCGCACTATGTGGCGGGAGCCCAGGTTCTCGCCCGGTCGGTGCTCGCCGGAACGACACCGGTAGTTGCCGCATCGGTTACCGACGGGGTTAGTTTTACACCCAAGGTCTTTCTGAACGCCGCCGAACGGCTCAGCTGCGCCCGCCGGTTCGTCTCTCTTGTGCCCACGCAGGTGCATAAGCTCCTAGAAGCCGCCGAAGCCAGCCCCGCACTGGGATCAGAGATTTACGATGCGCTCGGCCAGTTCACCGGCATCCTGCTCGGCGGCGCCCCGGCGAGCGCATCCCTGCTGGCAGCCGCGCGAGAGCTCGGGCTGAACGTGGTCACCACCTATGGCAGCGCAGAAACCGCCGGCGGGTGCGTCTATTCGGGGACCGCGCTGCCCGGGGTGCGGCTGCGTGTGGTTCCCGAGGACGCAGGTTTAGCAGACAGCCCGGTTGTGGCCGGGGCTGAAGCGGCCGGGCGTATCTGGCTCGGTGGTGAGCACCTTGCCAGCGGGTACTTGGGCGATAGCGCGCGCACCGCATCGCATTTCTTCGTGGATGTCCACGGGTGCCGGTGGTACCGCACCGACGATTACGGCTCGCTCGTGCCCCCCGCCCCAAACACTCCCGAGGACGGTGGCGCCCCGACGCTGAGTGTTCTGGGGCGCTCCGATGATGTGATTATTACCGGCGGGGTGAAAGTCTCTTCTCACGCAGTCGCCGCCGTTCTTGAGAGCCACCCGGCGGTGCGTGAGGCTGCGGTGGCCGGTGTTCCCGACGCGCGGTGGGGGGCCGCCGTCATTGCCGCCGTCACCCTGCGGAACCTGCCCGGGCATTATGGTGCGGACGCTGCCGAAACAGCAGGGCAGCTGCAGCAGCTGTGCGGCGCACGGCTGGGTGCGGCGGGCGTGCCGAAGGTGGTGCGTATTGTGCCTGATTTTCCGGCCGCGAGCACGGGCAAACCTGACCGGCTGGCAATATACAGTATGCTGTGTAAGGCGCACGCCGAGCAGCAAACCAACCGTGTGTGAAGGAGGGCATAGCCGTGGCATCACCGGCAGAATGGATTGAGGGGGCGCGTCTGCGCACCCTACCGCTTGCTTTGGCGCCGATCGTGGCGGGGTCTGTGGCGGCGGCCGAACTGCATTCGTTCCGCCCCGTACGGGCTGCGCTTGCTCTTCTGGTGGCGTTCTTCCTGCAGGTGGGCGTGAACTACGCGAATGACTACTCTGACGGTGTCAAAGGCACCGATGAGGGCAGGGTCGGCCCGATGCGCCTTGTCGGTTCAGGTGCGGCAAGTCCGAAAGCGGTCAAGTTCGCCGCGTTTTTGTGCTTCGGTCTCGCCGTGTGTTCCGGTGTGTTGCTGGTGGCGTTGGCGAACCAGTGGTGGTTCCTGGCGGTTGGCGCATCCGCGCTTTTTGCGGCGTGGGGGTACACCGGCGGGAAACGGCCCTACGGGTATATGGGTTTGGGCGATGTGTTCGTGTTCATCTATTTTGGGCTGGTTGCCACTTTAGGCACGTTATTCACGCAAACTAATCAGCTGACGCTCACCGGGTGGGTGGGTGCCGTGGCGGTGGGCCTGATCTCGTGTGCGCTGCTCATGGCGAATAATGTGCGCGACATCCCCACCGATAGTGAATCGGGTAAGCTCACCCTGGCGGTGCGGCTGGGTGATAGGGCCGCACGCATCACCTACGCGGTTGAGATGATCCTGGCGATTCTGCTGTGTACCGTGCTGGTGCCGCAGAACCCGTGGTTTGCGCTGATTTTTGTGCTGGTGGGGCCGACCGTTTACTCATGCGTGACGGTGCTTTCTGGGCGCACCGGCAAAGACCTCATCCCCGTGCTGAAACAGGCCGGTATTGTGGCGCTGACGTACAGCCTGCTCATGGGGCTGGCGGTATTCTTAGGGAACTTCAGCTCGCTCTCCTAACCCCCTGCCCCATGAGCTTTTGCGGGTTTTCCCGGCCCGCGCAGGCCGCACAGGCTGTTGCTAGGCGTAGTAGGTGTTCAGGTGCGCCAGGTAATCACCCGCGCTGTCTGCCACCAGCTGGGCGGCGGCTTCATCGTAGCTCTCATAGGTGTCGATGGTGTGGAACGTGAAGAGAGGCTGATAATTGGCGCTAATATAGTTAGCCGTCAGCTCGAAGGGGCGCAGGGTTTCAGCAACAGTGTACCCAACGGAGCCTTCCGCACTGTACTCTGAGGCGGGAGCACCCAGCGAGACGGCAATACCGAGTTTCTTATTCTCGAATGCCTTGCCTTTCGAGCCGTAGGCCCACCCGTACGTCAGCACATCGTCGCACCACTGTTTCAGAAGCAGAGGGCAGTTAAACCAGTACACCGGGAACTGAAGCACAATGTTCTGGTGCTCTTCCACGAGAGCCTGCTCGCGCTCTACATCAATCACGCCGTCGGGGTACTCGCTGTACAGCTCATGCACGGTAAACCGATCCGGATGCTGGCGCAGCATGTGAACCCCGGTTTTGCTGACCATAGAATCATGGATATTAGGATGCGTGACAATCACAAGGGTTTTCATGGTATTCCCTTCCGTTCGACTTGAGAAAATACCATGGTATCCATGCCGTTTGGCTCTGACAATACCCCAGGGCACCCTTTCGGCTAACGGCTATACAGCAATCTCTCGCAGGGAGGTGCGCTGCTGACCGTGCGCATCAAAATTCTTCGGATCCAGCCATTGCAGCAACCGGTGTTTACGCTGCTCCCACTCGGTATCCAGCATTGAATACCACGCCGTATCGCGGTTACGGCCTTTATATACGACGGCTTGGCGGAACGTCCCCTCATAGGTGAAGCCTAGACGCTCGGCGGCGCGGCGTGAAGGCTCATTCAGTGCATCGCATTTCCACTCGTAGCGGCGATAGTGCAGCGTCTCAAACACGTACTGCGCCAGCAGATACTGCACCTCCGTGGCGGCGCGCGTGCGTTTTAGACGTTCGCCATAGGTCACACTGCCCACCTCGATAACACGGTGGGCGGGGTTGATGCGCATGAGCGCTAAAGTGCCAACCGCACGCCCATCCTGATCTATCACAGCCAGATAGTACGGGTCGGTGGATTCCTCCATGCGCTTGAGGAGGGTCTCTAACTCTGCCCGGTCAGCAACAGGGTTCAGGGACAAATAGGTGAAACTCTGTTCGGGAGCACCGGGGCCGTAGACCTCGTATAGGTCGTTGCCGTGGCGTTCTGCATCAAGTTTTTCGAGGCGGCAGTAGCGCCCCTGTAAACACTCAACACTGGGGGCCTCACCCGCGTGGTAGCCGGGCAGGGCATCGCCGATAGGTTGCTGGTAGTCGTTATATCGCATGGGTTTTCTCAAATTTTTCGGTTGCGGCAGGTACTTCTTTATCGTACCTGCAGAAGCACCAGCCCTCAGCGATTTCCTCTGTTTATAGTCCGTACATTGTTTTTATGGCAGCCCACATGATGCCGGGCTGCTCACTGATAGCCTCATGGCTGGCGAACGGCACATTCATCAGGTGCGCCTCGGGCAGGTGCTCACGCAGTTCCGCCAGCTCTTGTAGAGAAAACAGAAAATCGTTCTCCCCACGCGCGGCCAGCACAGGCACCTTAATCGCGGAAACATGCTCGTTCAGGTACCCTGTCTCCGTGGTGTCCAGCCACCGGTGACGCAGATCGTCTACAAGTGTCTCAAGGTGAGGGCGCGGATTCAGCCTCTCGTAGGATGCGACCCTGTCGGCCATGCGTTCACGGAAAAGTGCGGGCGACAGGTTCTCAAACATCTCCCGTACGGAGGCATCCTGTACACCACTCCACGACGCACCAACAGTCACTACCGAAAGCACTCGTGTATCCTCAGCCGCTAGCCGGTAAGCCGCCGTGCCGCCATCGCTGAAACCAAAAACATGGTATTCCCGCAGCCCGGTAACCTGCACAATATGATGCGCGTCTTCAGCAAGCTGCGCGTAGGTGAGTTCAGCCGTGCCGCGGGTGGAACGCCCATGCCCGCGTGCGTCGGTTTCAACCACCAAAAAGTGCTGCTGTAGCTCAGGCAGGATAGCAGCGAAATCCTCTGCTGACCCGAACCCGCCGTGCAGAAGCAGCATGGCCGGGTTTTCAGGCTCACCGCTTAGACGGTAGAACAAATCAGCGTCTCGATAATGCGTGGTGGGCATGTGTTTCTCCTAAAGGCTGAGGGTGCGGTCTGTAAGATTGCGGCCCCTGCCCGGCCAACCCGGTACCCGAATCTAGGGTTCCGCCCCGCTGCCGGTGGTCGGTGCGTCCCGCGTTTTAATTCAACTGACTTAACTAATAGCATGTCATATTTCTTCTGAGCCGGAAATATCCTCAAAACCAATAATTTTGCTATCACAAAAGTTAATGAGTATGCCGTACGGCTCGGCAATAGGTAGCGGGCTTTCCCTAAAAACAATAGACCAGCTGCCGCCTTCATAGAACATAAATTCCGGCAGCGAAAGAAGCGGCCCGTCGGGTGCACGATCACCCTCAGAGACCCCTAATGCGCCCGGGTTTTCAGCCAGGATGTTCTGTAGCAATAGTTCGGCGTCCTGCCGGTACGCAGATGCACGGTTCATGGTGTGGGCGACAAACGCAAAATCAGCATCGTGATAATCGGCAGGGTGGCTCAGCTGGATGGAGAACGGCATATGTTTAAAGATGCCGTGCAGAAAATACTCCCCTGTCTCGCCGGCAGCTGTTACCTGCATATCCGTAAAGCCAGCAGCAGACACATCCACGCGGTAATCCGCCCTCCATCCACCAGGTGCGCTCAATGCCCGCTACCCCCACAGGAACTGCAGGGCGCCCAGCCACCACGACACCCCATACGCGAGCGCAACAATCACCACTGAGGCCACCACCAGGTACGCATCCCGACGTGAATAGGCGGGCACACGCGCCCACGACCGCGCCCCCGCACCGAACCCGCGTGCCTCCATGGTGACCGCCAGGCGTGAGCCGCGCCTAATAGCCTGCACCATCAGCGCGAACATCTGCCCCGCACCGGTGCGCAGCCGCCCCCACGGGCCCTGCCCCGCACCCAGCCCGCGGGCACGCCGCGCCTGCCCCAGCGTGTTCCACTCCCCAAATAGGATTCCCACCAGGCGCAGCGCCGCCAGCGCGGCCAGCACAAACCGCGCCGGGAGCCGGAATGTCTGCGCCAGCGAATCCCCCAGGTCTGTGGGGTCGGTTGAGAGCACGAACGCGAACGTGGGCAGCACCATCGCCAGGGAGCGGAGCATCATTGAGACGGCGGCAGCCAGCGAACCCTGCGTAATACTATTCACCCCGAAATCGAGGATCACGGGGCCGGTCTTATTCACCAGGATCGCCACACTCCAGCCGGTGCTGGCCACCGCCACCAGGATGGGCCAGGCGCGGGCCAGCAGGTTGACCGGGCGGAAACCCACCACCGTGAACCCCACCAGTTCGAGGACGAGCATGACGGTGGCGCTCACCGGGTCTTTAATGAGGATTGCCGCCAGGATAAGCACCACGGTGACCACGCATTTCACCCCCGCGTTCAGCCCGCCAAACCAGCTGTTCCGTTCGGCGCTTGGCCCGAAAAAGTCCGTGTTCATGCGCGGTTTCCTTCCTGAGCGTCCCGGGCGGGCGCATCAAGGGTGATGCTCCGCCCGCCCAGGGCAGCCGTGAACTCCATATCGTGGGTGATAGACAGCACCGCCGTCCCTTCGGCCAGCAGCCCGCGAATAATGCGCACCAGCTCACCCCAGGTGTGGGCGTCCTGCCCGAACGTGGGTTCATCCAGGATGAGCACGCGGGGTGCGGTCGCCAGCGCCGAGGCCACCGACAGGCGGCGTTTCTCCCCACCGGAAAGAGTGAACGGGTTAGCGCCCAGCAGCCCGCTAAGGCGCAGCCGCTCAGCCAGGGACTCGGTGGCGGCAGCAAGCGCGCCCTCATCCACGGGCTCACGGCGTAAAGCGGCTAGGCGGCGCGGGCCCAGCTGCAGCTCCTCACGCACGGTGCCGCGCACGAACTGGTACTCGGGTTCCTGAAACACGTACCCGATTCGCCCAAGCAGCTGCGCCGGGCTCCATGAGGGCACATCCCAGCTGGCGGGGTGCGCCTCGTGGGCGAGGTTTTGCAGCGCCGGATGCGCAAACAGGGTGCCGTCGGCGGCGTAGAGCAGCCCGGCCAGGGTGAGGGCAAGCGTTGATTTTCCTGCACCGTTTGGGCCCAGGATACTCAGGTGCTCCCCCTGCCTGATGCTCAGGTTCACCCCGCCGCGCAGGGTGGGCATGCTGATGCGCACGGGTGCGGCATCCGGCATGGTTTTGAGCTGTTTACGGCGGGCACGCAGCTGTTTTTTGGTGGGGTATTCCCGCGTGATAGCAAGGTTTTCGGCGGAGAGCAGCTCGGCTCCTGACGCCGTTGGGGTGCCGGGTGTTTCGGGTACGTAGCCGGGCACCCACACGCCGTCGGCGATGAGGGTTTCGCGGGCCTCATCAAGCACCTGCTCGGGCGGGCCGTCATGGGTGATGCCTCCACCGGAGCCGAGCACGATCACGCGGTCCATGTGCTGCGCCCACACGCTCACCCGGTGCTCCACCACGATAAGGGTAGCCCCGGTGTGCGCGGCCGCCCGCACCACGGCCTCACGCACCTGCTGCACCCCCTGCGGGTCGAGGTTGGCGGTGGGCTCATCCAGCAGGATGGCGCGCGGGTGCATCGCCAGGATCCCGGCAAGCCCCAGGCGCTGTTTCTGCCCGCCGGAGAGGGCGCTGGTGGGGTGGTCCAGGCTCAGGTGCTCCAGGTTCACGGCGCTCAGGGCTTGGCTGACGCGCTCCCAGATTTCTTCGCGCGGAATGCACAGGTTTTCGGGGCCGAAGGCCACATCGTCGCCCACGCGGGCCAGCACCACCGACGACTCCGGGTCTTGCTGCATGAGTCCCACTATTCCGCGTGCATCGGCGGGTGCGTGCCCGTCGATGCGTGCGGTACCGAGCTGGCTGTGCCCGTCATCATCGTGAATAACCCCCGCTAGGGCGTGCAGCAGGGTGGATTTGCCGGCGCCGGAGGGGCCCAGCAGCAGCACTTTCTGGCCGGGTTCGATGCTCAGGTTAATCCCCGAAAACGCGGGTTTTTCACGGCCGGGGTGGTGCCACCCGAACCCGTCCAGTTCGATGCGCGCCCCCGCTGAGCCTGTTGGTTCTGCGGTGCGGTGCTGCCCCACGGTGGTGGTGTTCACGGTGTGCCTTTCTCCTGCAATAGTGAGGTGTTACGCCTGCACGGTGCGGGCTTGCGCCCCCGAGGCGAGGGAGGCGAGCACACCGGTTTTCGCGAGCGCCTTAGTGAGCGCCCACGAGCCGATACCGGACATTACCAGCCCCGAGAGCACGGAGCACACGATGTAGATTGCGGCTTTGGTGGGGTCCATATCCGGGTAGTAGATGAGGATTTCGTTGCCGCCCATGAACAGCCCCGCAAGCGCACCGGCGAATACCGCCACCGGCAGGTTCCAGCGCCGGTATGCGAACACGGCAAAGGCGATTTCGGCGCCCACACCCTGGATGAGGCCCGCCAGCAGAATCTCACCGCTGAAAGCGCCCCCGGTCAGGAGCACGGAAATGAAGGCGGCCACCACCTCGCAGTACAGTGCGGCACCGGGTTTGCGGATCAGGTACCCGCCGAGCACCCCGGCGAGCAGCCAGGCGCCGCCAATGAGGGGCTGGTATTCGGGGACGGCCGCGAAAATGGTTTTAGCGGCCGGGCTCACCCCAATATCCCACACCCAGAACACTACGGCGCAGGCTACCGCCACGACCGATACGATCACGATTTCGTTCACACGCCATGTGAGGCGAGATTTATGTGACATTTTTCCTCCCGTCGTTGGAAGGGGGACAGCCTCGCCCCGTGTATGTGGGCGGGGTTATCGAGAATAGTCGACTCCCTACACCGGTACTAACCGGATCAGGTTCGAGGGTCTGCGTAGCACTCTCAGCGCCGTAGGGCGCTCCCCTGTCGTTAATGCCCGGGTACTGCCCGGGGTCCATACATATTCTACATACAGGTGAAGGCTTTGGTGAATCCCGCTCAAAGACCGTGCTCTGCCCAAGGAATAGCGGGTAATGGGCGTGAAGCTGCCCGAAAGTGGCTTTTGGTGTGGCGGGGCGGGTATCACACCCTGAAAAATCCGCTCCGGGTGCGCGTAACCGCGTAAAAGCATATACGCTAGAGGGTAGGGTATTTCTATCGAATGGAGAAACTATATGAACCCCGTCGCCAAAATCGCCATCACCGGTGTGAATATTGCCGCATCCGCTCTCGTAGGCAAGGGCCTGAGCTATGTGTGGAAGGGCGTTACCGGCAATGAACCGCCGACTATCGCCCCCGAATCTGAAGACACCGTTCGCAACGTTATTATTTGGGCGGTGCTCACCTCGGTGGTGGGTACGCTGGTGAGCATTGGTATTGCCCGCGCCCAGCGTCGTTTCCTGCCCACCCGGTAGCGCGTACCGTACCGTACACCGCCCGCTGATGCGGGTATTTTGAGGGGATGCGCGGGTTCGCCGCACCGGCCCGCGTGTCCTTATCTTTTCACACAAAACATCTCTGCGGAATGCGCACGGTCGCGCCCGCCTGACAGCTTTTCAAAGAACATGGCTACTACATCTGACCACAGCACCAGCCGCCGTTCGGTGGCCTCATGGGTGCTTTGGGACGTCGGATCGTCAAGTTTCGACACCATCATGACCACCTTCATTTTCACGGTCTACCTCACCAGCGCATATTTCGGGTCTAAGGAGGGCACCTCGGCGGCGCTGTCGTTGGGGCTGACCATTGCGGGGTTTTTCATTGCCCTGTTGGCCCCGGTCACCGGCCAGCGTGCCGATAAAACGGGTAAGGGCATCTTCTGGCTGGGTGTGAACACGCTGTCGCTGGTGGCGTTGACGGCGCTGTGTTTTTTCGTTGCGCCCTCCCCGGCGTACCTGTGGCTGGGGGTGAGCCTGGTGTCGGCGGCGAGCGTGTTCAGTGAGTTCGCGTTTGTGAACTACAACGCTGTGCTTCCACGGGTTTCAACCCCGAATAATATTGGTAAAATCTCGGGTCTTGGCTGGTCGGCCGGGTATCTGGGCGGGGTGCTGGCGCTGGGTGTGGTGTTGTGGGGGTTCGTGCTTGAACCGAATGGGCTGCGGCTCAGCACCGACGATGCGTTCAATATCCGTGCGGTCGCCCTGTTCTCGGCGTTCTGGTGCCTGGTGTTCTGCCTGCCGCTGCTGGTGCGGATGCGGCGTCGGGAGCGGTTCTTGCCGGAGGTGTTGCCCGTGCGTGAGCTGAAGTTCTTAGAACGCGGTTTTACGCGGCTTTCCCCGGCCCGCCAGGGCGGGCTGTTCGCCTCGTACCGGGAGCTGTGGCGCACCATTGTGCGGCTGCAGAAGAGCGCCCCGCAGACCCTGTACTTTCTGCTGGCAAGCGCGGTGTTTCGTGACGGGCTGACCGGCATTTTCACGTTCGGCGGTATCCTGGCGGCGGGCACGTTCGGTTTCACCACATCTGATGTGATTATTTTCGGTATTGCCGGTAACGCCGTGGCCGCTATTGGTGCGGTCCTTGGCGGGTACCTGGACGACTACCTGGGGCCGAAAAAAATTATTGTGTTCTCGCTGGTGGGTATTCTGCTGGCCGCCACCCCGCTGCTGCTGTTCCCGTACCCGGGCACGTTCTGGGTGTGCGCACTGGTGCTGTGCCTGTTTGTGGGTCCTGCGCAGTCGGCGTCCCGCACGTTCCTGGCGCGTATTGCCGCCCCAGGTACGGAGGGTGAACTGTTCGGCTTGTACTCCACCACTGGGCGGGCCACAAGCTTCTTAGCCCCCATGCTGTTCGGTGTTTTCGTGGTGATTTTCAACGCCCAGGTGTGGGGCATCTTGGGGATTATGATCGTGATTCTGGCCGGGCTGCTCATGCTCCTGCCGCTGGAGTCGCCGGAGGCGCTGCGGCAGCGTAAAGCCCGCCGGCTGGAGAAGAAACAGGTGAAGCGGGAGAGGAAAGAGCAGAAGACCGCCCACCGGCGGTAAGGGGCAGCATACCGCAGCGCACCGGCCGCATCACAAAATAACTCTGTGATGCGGCCGGTGCGTTTGTGCCTAGTTAGAGTCTGCGGACCAGCCTACTCGGTGGCCTCCACGTTTTGAGTGGTACCCCCTGCGGAAGTCCCATCGGCGTCTTCTGCGGCGGTTTCGCTACCGGGAGCGCCCTCTTCGGAGGCAGCCGCATCCGGGTCGGCGGCATCCAGCTCAGCCGGTTCAGGGTCTGTGTACAGCGGGTCATCCACCGTGCGCACCGTCAAAATACCCGCCTCAGAAAGCTGCGTAATCACCGTATCGTACGCATCCCGCGGCAGACCCTCAAACAGTTCGCACAGCAGCTCATAGTGCTTCTCTGAAGAGATCTGCTGCTCAGCAGCGATCCAGCATTCGGCTGCGAACCCCGACAGCTCGTTCAGGGCCTCACCGCGGTGCAGCAGGAACGTCTCCTCTCCCACCAGGTACCCCTCACTACCGGGCGCACGAGCCACCGTCACAGTACCGTTAGCGAACACGTTCGGCAGGGCGTCTGCAGGCTCAAACGTCTGGTACCCTTCGGCCTCACGCTCCGGCAGCCCCTCACCGCTAAGCAGCTGATACACCAGCGGCTCAGCCTGCTGCACCTCCGAATACACCAGACGCCACGCACCGCCGCTTTCAATAATCACATCGGCGATGCTGCGCAGCCCCTCACGGGTGAACATCAGCCCCGAGGTCTGCTCACAGATCGTCATAAGCGCCTGCGCCAGCGGCACCGGCTCAATACGCGGGGAGGTCGGCTCATCACGGCGGTCAATGATCACCACACGCTCAAGACGGTAACTGTGATCATCCGCAGCAACCACGTTCAGCCCCAGCTCGGCGGGGTTCTGCTGCTCCTTCGGCTCGTCGGGGGCAACAATGACCGACAGCGGCTTCGGGTACGGCACCACGGCACCAGTGGTGCGCTCAATAATGGTGGTCTCATCCGTCAGGTACGCCAAACGCTGCCCCAAGTAGCGGGAGGCGGTGGTTTTACCGCTGCCGGATGCCCCCACCAAAGTAATGGCACGCTTCGTGGCGGGGTCACCAATGGCGGCAGCATGCAGCAGCACCTTAGAACCGCCCACCAGCTGCTGAATCATAGCGACCGTGAGCATGGACGTCATGGACTGCAGCGCCTCAGCCTCACGGGTGACGTTCACCATCTGCATAGTCTCGAAACCGTTCATCAGCTGCGGGACCTCATCAAACAGGTTTCTGCTGCCATCATGCGCCACGAGCATATGCGCCACGGAGCGGGTCGCCTCAACAGCCGCCTCAACGCTCTCATACAGCACCGGGTCGAGGGTAGCCCAAATCTGCTCCACCTTGCTCACGAACTGCTCGTCAGCGCCGGGACCAAACACCACCTTCAGTTGGGCGCCAGCGGGCCGCACAACCATTGTAGGGAACAACAGTATTCTCTTTTCTCTTAGCCATCAGGACAATAAACCCCGGCTAATCTGCGGGATTCTCAGTAACGGGAATCTCGGTACGGTGAAAGTTCAAATAGCTGCGCGAAGCCGTGGGCCCGCGCTGACCCTGGTAGCGGTTGCCGTAGGCGCCCGAACCGTAAGGGTGCTCAGTCTCGCTCGTGAGCCTGAAGAAGCACAACTGGCCCACTTTAGAACCCGGCCACAGCATGACCGGCAAGGTCGCCATATTCGACAGTTCCAGGGTCACATGCCCCGAAAAGCCGGGGTCAATAAACCCGGCCGTGGAATGCGTCATCAAACCCAGACGCCCCAACGACGACTTCCCCTCAAGACGCGCCGCCACATCCGACGGCAAAGTCACCTTCTCATAGGTTGAGCCGAGAACGAACTCACCCGGGTGCAGAATAAAAGGCTCATCAGGGGCAACCTCAACCAGGCGGGTGAGATCTTCCTGCGGCTGCGACGGGTCAATGTACGGGTACTTATGGTTATCGAACAGCCTGAAAAAACGGTCGATGCGCACATCAACACTGGCCGGCTGAATCATCGAGTCGTCAAACGGGTCGAGCACGATGCGCCCGTCAGCAATTTCCTGTCGTATATCGCGGTCTGAGATAAGCACTCTCTAAGGATACCTAGTGTATCCCCTCCCGTGCGCACCGAAGCGCCGCAAATTTTAGGGCGTGCCGCACAATTGCGCACGCATCGGTTCTGAACAGCACGGCGGCGGGGCACTACCGGGCGGGGTGATGAGGCACGCACCCGACCGGTATGCGAAAAACCCAAACACACGCTACACTAGATATGTCCATTACGGATACGCGGCTGTAGCTCAATGGTAGAGCGCACGCTTCCCAAGCCTGATACGCGGGTTCGATTCCCGTCAGCCGCTCCACTTAGGTCTCCAGCTGTTAGGCTGGAGACCTCTTTTTTAGGCTTCCGGGAATCGCTGACACTAAAAAATCGCCCCATCAAGGACGATTTTTTACCTCCAGCCCGTCAGCCACTTCATAAACACGTCACTTTGGATACAAAAATTCCGACCCCGCTAGGAGGTTTCCAGGGGCAGCGTTTTGCTGTTATGGGGCGGTTTTCGCGGGGTTGCGGTGGCTCAAGCGGGAAGGCTTGGTTATGATATGGTACAGGGAGCTATCTTTCGGGGAGTTAGTTGCAAAGCGTAAGGCCTCACTGCCGGTTGTCGTCAAAGGTATAACTCTCACGTCATATGGTGTGATGGATCACTGAGTTTCAGTAAAGATTACGGTGAGTACGCTGAACAGGTTCGTCGTCATCACTCACGAAGCACCACTCGATAACCAACGTTTCAGCCTTCAGTCCCCATACGCCTGTCACAGTAAGAGTGAATTGATCTCCGTTTTCTAGAATCTTAGGTAGCGGCTTCACTCTTATGAATCGTTCCGCTTCGTCTGGCAATACCGAGATAGAGAGTAGTTTGATTTCCCGCCCTGAATTATTCTTGAACGCCCAATCATTCTTGTCTATTTTAATGAGTTCGCTGAGTGGCGCGGGAGCATTCCTCTTAGCAAGTTCGAGGGCTTGTGAGCTGATTTCGTTAGCTTCAGCGGCGTGGTCATTTGATTCTTTAGCCAGCGTATTGGCTTGCTTCGCGAGCTGATTTGCTGCGCCGGCACGAGTGTTTGCCCTGCGTGATTCGACTGCTGACCAGATGGCAACTGCCACTGCCACTACGGAAACTATGACGGATATGAAAGCTACCATGTTTTACTCCTCTTCAAGGGTGATAGCGGTGTCGTAGAGACCAACCCTGCGCAGGTCTTCACGGCGCTTGTTTTCCTCCTGGGATGCGTAGCCAACATAGGACAAGGACGCATCCTCGTAGCGGCGAAAAGCGAAGACAGCCTGGTTCATGTGGATGGAGTTGAACACTCCCAGGTTCACCAACAGGTTGAAGTCTTCCACAGACAGGCCGGTGACCCGCTTGAACAGGTCGGGTTCGATCTTGGTGATGATGTCGTAGAGGGTATTCTCGCGAAAGTCGGTAAGGTACATGAACGCGGGGATCCGGGTAGCGAACTTGATAAGCTTCTCCTGGATCTGCTTACGCTTGGACTTGTATTCCTTTTCCTCAGCTGTGAGTTCCTTCTTCTCTTCCTTCGACAGTGAGTCGCCTTTTTCCTTCTTAGTTTTGGACACGGATTCACTCTTGTTGACCACAGTCTCGAAGATGTCCGCCCCCAAGGCACGGAATCCCTCAATATTCATGATCGCATCCATGGCATGTTCATCACCCATGATCTTTTTAAGCGTCATGTTGTCCACATTCACCAGAATCGCAGACTCCCACTTCTTCGCCAATAACGTGGCAGATGTGCCGGACATGGCAATGTCCAGGACCTCCCCCGCGTCGATCACCTTCATCGACGCACCGTCATAAGCCAGAACCGGTAAGTAGTTGACCAGATCAGCCACCGCATGCTCGGGACTCTCAGCCTCCGGATGTAGACCCGTGCCGTAGTCCGCGATCTGCCGCAGGGCACGTGTGGGAGCAAAATCAAAGACGAAACCCACGGGTTTGAGGATCTCCTCCCGACTGGGGTCATCGCCGTCAGGGTTCTTAATCGACCACGGAGACTGCACCCGGAACGCTGCTTGGAAGTAGGACTCAGGACTGGTGAGGTTGCGCAACATGAGGATGGCTGACCACTGTTTAACTGTCACTCCGGTGGTGAGCTTCCCACATGAGAGCGTGATGGTTTTGGTGTCGTGTCCGTCTTGAATGGCCTCACGAACTGGAGGGAGCGCTTCGACCCCAACGCCAGCACCCACCCCGGCCGCGACAATCACGTGGTACTGGTGCCAGAACGTGTTGTACCGAGCTTTGAGAAGATTCGCCATCGCCTGGCATGAGGCCACCGACGGTAAGTACCAGAACGAGTGCTGCACGTAGGGCAGTAAACGGGCATCCGCGTAAGGAAACGGTGGGCGACCACCAGCTTTAAGCATGTCCATCTGAGTGGGAGAGTGCTCACCCCGGATCAGTTCGAGCCACTTTTGCACGTCGGACTCGTGGACGAACCGCGCGTCCTCACCGCTGCCAGTTGCTTTAAAGAAGGTATTAAGGTCAAATTCGTCAAACTCGCCCTGGTGAGCAATTGCCACCAGCTCATCCGGCATCCTGTACGTCAATAAGCGCATCTCCGGCAGAGCCTTATAAGGGTTCCACCGATCTGGATGTTCCAGTGCCCACTGGCGTTTGGCACACTGTTCATCGGTGTAAGTCCAGTTGAAGATCTGTTCCTCAATGAACTCCCCAGTTGCTAGTGCTTTGAAGGGGGTGCCAGATAGGTACAGGTATGCACGGGTGGTAATCGGTAAAAACTCTTCCTCAGTATTGTTGAGTTCATTAAGTTCATGCTCAAAAGTTTCGATTTCATCTCGAAACTCAGCTTTGAACTCCTTCTTGGCTTCCTTCTCATCTTCACCTTCGAAGAGTTCTTTTGCGGAGTCACGCCAGGCACCAAAGTGGTACTCATCAAAGACAACTAGATCCCAGTTAATGGTGTGGATCCATTCATTCTTCGATTTGATGAGGCCAGTCTTCTTATCCCGCCCTAGTAAGTCTTGAAAGGACCCAAAGTACACTAGCGGGCGATCAGAGTCGAAGTCGGGATTCTCGCTCATAGTCTGAGCATTACGGTACTCCCAGCCCTCAAAATCCACGTGGGAAGCGAGATCTTCATTCCAGGCATCTTGGACAGCCGGCTTGAATGTCACCACCAGTACGCGCTTCGCTTTCATCCGTTTAGCAAGCTGGTAGGTAGTGAAGGTCTTACCGAAACGCATCTTTGCATTCCACAGGAACCTGGGTACCGCTCTAGGGTCCTCATCCCAAATCGAATGGTAGTAGCCGATGGTCTGCTCGACGGCACGTGCTTGCTCCGGGCGCATGGTGAAGGTCTGATACCGCTCGCCTGTGTACTCCACACCATTGCGAAGCTCAGTGATCGCAGTGAGCACGTCCGTGGGTTTACATCTCACCCATTCGGTAGCTGATCCAAAGTGGGGGTTTTCAAACCCCTTGGCTTTCAGCCGCTGTATGACGTCGGTATCACGGAACACAGAACCATCGTGACGCTCCGCAACTTTGTTAACATGCAGCACATATTCTTGCTGCATCTGGCCCTGCGACTGACGAATACGATCGTTGACATTTTCTTTAGTCGTCTGGCCAACCTTAATCAAGCCCTCATAGCCAGCAGGAGGATTCTTCGGAGACCAGGCGTAAATCCGCAACCGCGCAGACGGCTTAGAAGGAAGGATTTCGAGAATTCGATCGCTCATTTGAACGAATCCTTCCATGCTACTTCTTTTACAAAGCGGTCAATAAATTGTCGCTCCTCAATCGACAGTCCATAGCGCTCAGCTAGCAGATCATCATCCCATTGAATACTGAAATCTAAAACGGGGACAAATGAATATACGCTCCTTGTCACATGTTGTGAAACTCGCAATAGCGACAACATGAAACGGAAGAACTTTGTACCCATATAAGTAGCGACGTTCATAGCTTCAGATTCACTATCAAAGGGGCCTATCGCCAGATATGTTTCTGTTGCAATCTCACCTCGCCCAGCAACAATAGGCTTTGAAAGCACTAGATGTGGATAGGTATCTGAACCTGGACTTGCGTACGGGACAAATAGTTTAATCTTGCTGGCAAGCGAATATTTGTCCTGAAGTCTATCAGCGGGATAAAAAGCCATGCCAGAATTCGTGTAAAGAATAAGCGATCCAGGGAATTGGTTACGCTGCCCTTTTTCGTTCGTTGGAATACCGAAGGGCTTTCGGCTACTGACAAGCTCGGAGAATGGACGATAATTTGAATTTTCCGCTCCCTCTACAGCGCGCACTTTTCGAAGAATTGTTACGCCCGTGTTGTATCTAATAAACGTTTCGCACGCAGTTTCAAGCAAAGGTCGCGTAGCTACTGAATCTTCAAATCCACTTTGATGAGTAACAACTTTCGTTTTACCAATATGGTTTTTGTTGTATAAGAAATAGCAAATTCCTCCCCGAACATTGACGCCGGGAAATACGTCTTCTGTATTCGGGAAATCGTGAAGTTCAGCCAGCTCAGGTGAATGGAGCATGGACTGCCGGAAATTATCTAGTCCTTTGCCACCAGCAAACCAGCGAGCTGGGATAATCATTGATAAATATGTTGGATCTAAAGCCTTTGCTTGTTCAACAAACGAGTGGTAGATTGGTACAGCTGACTTTCCAAAACCACCATCAGAAAGCTGATAGGGCGGGTTTCCAACAATGAGGTCAAAGTGCATTACGGCTCCAAAGATGTCACTAATTCTTTTCTTAATGTCGCTGGTGTGGATGAAGGCATAAGCATGGGTTTCTTTGTCATCCCCGCGCTCATAGTCGCTCTCACCAGCCCCGCAGTATGAGCATTTACGCCCAGTGCGAATGAAGAGCTCTTCACCGGTGAGAGGATGAACCCGGATCTCACGTTTTCCAGTCTTGCCATCCCAAGAATGCTCAGTACGCTCGAACCAGATATTACCCTCTGGGGTATCGAAGGCAGTGCAGATAGAGTGGGAGCTGTTGGCGTATCTGGAGCAGTACACGCTGCGTCTAGCCATCGAGGCTGTGAGCTCAGTGATCGCGATTCCGTAAATCTGTTGAGTGAGGATATGGTTGACGCGCTCCTGCGGATCAGGGATAGCGCTCGCAAGGCCTTCATTAAATCGACGCGTTGCCTCGCGCAGAAAAACCCCCGTTTTGACGAACGGATCAAGCACCCGCACGTTTGGGTTGGCCCATAGGTTCGCCCCATCATGGTCTTTCGCCCAAGCTTCGGCAACCAAGTCTAGCATGGCGCCAGCCATCTCTGGTGGGGTAAAGACCTCGTCGTTGGACAGGTTCGCAATGCAGGTGAGTACGTCAGGGTTATGTCTATTAAGCAGCTGATCGGCCATACTCATGCTGTTTCACCTGCTCGCTTTGCAATCTCAGCAGCAGTCATAGGTGGGAAGGATGTCTCGGGCTGGAAGATCTCGTCGATCTCCATGCCCTCGAAGAGGGTATCTTCTCCAAGGTCTGCACGCTTGGTGAGGTTTTGGTATTTAAAGTCCCGCCGCTGGAACTTACCTGCCCCAAGGTATCCCCATTCGGTGAAAGTCAGTGCCTCACCGCTGGGTAGCTTCATGGTCAAAGCGTCTGCCTGAACGATATTGATACCCAGGATGACACGCGCGGCCTCAACCCACACAGGAGCATCATCATCACCAATAAAGGAAGCGAAGATATTCAGTAGGTTGTCCCGGCAGATCTGCGCATTATCTTCGAGGAGCTCGATTCCGTATGTACTCATCAAAGCAAGCAAGCCATAGTTGCGGCGCTCGAACTCACTCCTCCCGTAACGAGTCTGAACGGTGGTAAGTTTGCGACGCAAGACCTCCTGAAGGAATGCTCCCTCACCGCAGGCGGGTTCCAGCACGCGGGCGTCGATGCGCTCGGACTCACCCTTGACAAGATCGAGCATGTCATTGACCATCCATTCAGGGGTGAAAACCTCGCCATGGTCGGCCACACGCTGTTTAGACTTCACCAACTGGTGCTGGTCGCTCACGTATTTCTCCTTGCCTACTGCCACTTCTTCGAGACTTCCATGGCTCACAGTCCGCATCTCTGAACCATATAGCTACATAGGAGCACTGGGAGATGCCTTCCCGATTATATATCAAACAACACCGGGACTTTTTGTTTTAAACCTGGGACGGGAATCGCTTCCAGGCGCGGATTTGGTACCTCGCTTGCTCGGAATCCGCACCCTCCAGCCCGTCAGCCGCTCTCAAAAGTTCTGGTATTTACCAGGGCTTTTCATTTTCCCCACCTGCTCGCGATAGAAATGATCAAATTTACAGTAAAGTCTATGTGTGTGTAAAAGTACGTCAATAATCTTTTTGTCAGGAATATTTATGAATAATTCCCCCATACCTACCCCAGAAAACACCGCCTTCCCCACCAGCGAATACCCGCAATATAACGAAACAACTGAAGAGGCCATTGCAGAAACCCGAGCCATGATGGATGGAGTACTGGCATCCCAACAGTACAGTTCACCTCAGGAACTTTTCGAAGAACTTGATACCTCAGAGAGCTGATGTAGAAAACACCTCATACACCCCTAACCTCCTATAGGTGCAGAGCGGCGAAGATTCCTAATTTTCAACCAATGACGCTGATTCAGTAGTCATTTTCTCTCACAAACAAAGCAATAAAAACGCCGCCAAGAACCATGATAAAGGTTGTGTGCTAGCCTGAATGAGAAATATCTGCGTGTGCCGCGTCGTCGCAAAATCACCGCAACGCCCGCGTGAGCACGCAGGAAACACTACTTTCACAGTCGAATCGTGGTCCCATGACACCCAACAGCACCGCCGAAACCGCCACCCCCTTAGACCTTTCGCTGTACCTGGTCACCGGCGAAAACCCCGTCGAAACGGTGCGGCGGGCACGGCACGCCACCTGCATACAGGTGCGTTCCAAGCCCATCAGCGCCCGCGACCTGTATGCCCTTGCCGAAGAGATTGCGCGCATCGCACTCCCCCACCAGAAAATACTCATCGACGACCGGGTGGATGTTGCCCTTGCCCTGCGCGCTCGCGGGGTGCGCATCGACGGGGTACATATCGGCCAAGACGATCTGCCCGTCGCCGATGCCCGCCGTCTGCTGGGCGAGCACGCCATTATTGGTCTCACGACCGGCACTCGCGAGCTTGTTGAGCGCGCCAACGCCGTTGCGCACCTGATCGACTACATTGGTGCCGGGCCGTTCCGCCCCTCCCCGACCAAAGCCTCAAACCGTCCGCCGCTGGGGGTTGAAGGGCTGCGTGAACTTGCCGAGCTCTCGAAGGTTCCGGTGGTCGCTATCGGCGATATTTGGCCGCAAGACTGCCCGAGCATCCGCAAAACAGGGGTTGCCGGGGTTGCAATGGCGCGTGCCTTCGTGGAAAACCCGGAATTGCAGGCATAATCATGGCAGAGGCTATTACCGTGGTGGGCGGCGGAATTATTGGGCTGGTAACCGCCTTTGAGCTGACCGAACGCGGTCAGCGGGTGCGCGTCTATGACCCAACCCCTGGCGAGCGCGGCACGGGCGCCAGCTATTTTGCGGGTGGGATGCTCGCGCCTATTGCCGAAGTGCAGTTTCAGCAGGATGCGCTTTTCCCGCTCATGGTTGCCAGCGCGGATGTGTACCCTTCGCTCATGCGCAGGCTTTCTGCGGTGACGGATGCGCCCACCGGCTACGATACGACCGGCACGTTGGTGGTGGCGGGTGACCGTGCGGATGCGGCGCATCTGCGCGATGTTTCTGAGTATTACCATTCGCTCAACCGCAGTGCCGAGGCGATTCCCGTGAGCCGGGCGCGCGCCCTGGAACCTGCACTCGCCCCGGATTTGGCGGGTGCGGCGTTGATTGAGGGCGATCATCAGGTGGCCCCTCGGCTGTTTATGCAGGCTCTCGTGAAGGCGTTGAGGGCGCGCGGGGTCGAGTTTGTGCGTGAGCGTGTGACGGATCCGGATTTTGGGGATATTGTGTGCACCGGTTTGGGTGCGGCGGGGCAGTATCCGCTGCGGCCGGTCTATGGCGATATTCTGCGTTTGCAGGCGCCGCATCCGCTGGTGGAGCATGTGGTGCGCGGGTTCGTGAACGGGCGGCCCGTTTATGTGATTCCACGGCCTGGCGGTGAGGTGTGTATCGGTGCGACAAGCCGCGAGGATACGCGCACACGCCCCGGTGTGGACGGCGTGTATCAGCTGCTCAAAGATGCGATTCGGGTGGTTCCTGCGGTGGAGGAATGTGAGCTTATCGAGTCGAATGTGGGGGTGCGCCCCGGGACCCCGGATGACCTGCCAATCTTTGGTGGCCGTACCACGGCGACTGGGCGGCGGCAGCTGATCTCGAACGGGTATTTTCGGCACGGAATTTTACTGGCGGCACTCGCGGGGAAAGCCGGTGCGGAGGTGTTTTTGGGCGGGGATATTCCGCCGGAGTTCGCGCCCTGCTCCCCGCGTAGGTTTGAGCGCTGATACGCGATTTTGCTAGTACATACCGCCAGTTTGTGCACTAACAACGAGAGGAATAATCCATGAAAATAACCTATAACGGCGAACTATTAGATATTTCGGCCACGAATCTTGAGGCGCTGATCCTTCAGCAGGCGGGCACCGATCAGGGGGTCGCCGTCGCACTCGATGGTGCCGTTGTGCCGCGTTCACGGTGGGCGAGTACCGAAGTGCCCGAGGGCGCTAGGGTCGATGCGCTGACCGCAGTTCAGGGCGGGTAGAGACCATGATTATTGCTGAGAAAGAGTTCTCATCCCGGCTCATTATGGGTTCCGGGGGCGCCACCAGCATGGACCTGCTCGAAAAAGCGCTGGTCGCATCCGGCACCGAGATGACCACGGTCGCGATGCGCAGGCACGCCTCGGGCACCCCCATTTTTCCGCTTCTGACCAGGCTAAATATTGCGCCTCTGCCCAATACGGCGGGGTGCCGTACCGCGCGCGACACCGTTATCACTGCCAGGCTCGCGCGCGAAGCCTTGGGGACAAAGTGGATTAAGGTTGAGGTGATTAGCGATGAAGACACCCTGCTGCCGGATGTGTGCGAGACCGTGACCGCCTGTGAAACGCTGGTGGCGGAAGGTTTCACGGTCATGGCATACACCTCTGATGACCCGGTGATCGCCAAACGTCTAGAGGATGTGGGAGTCGCGGCGGTCATGCCGCTCGGCTCACCCATCGGCACGGGTCTGGGCATTTTGAACCCGCACAATATTGAGTTGATTTGCTCCCGCGCCACGGTTCCGGTGCTGCTGGATGCGGGGGTCGGCACCGCATCGGACGCCGCGCTTGCGATGGAACTTGGGTGCTCGGGTGTGCTGTTGGCCTCGGCGGTCAACCGTGCGCAGGATCCGGTGGCGATGGCGCGAGCCATGAAAGCCGCCGTTGAGGCAGGCTATCTGGCGCGAGGCGCAGGCAGGATTCCCCAGCGCGAGCACGCGAAGGCTTCTTCCCCGGTGGAGGGTCTGGTGTCATGGATGTGACCTCGCATGATCGCTCTTCGGCACCTGACGCACCGCAGATTCTAGCGCCACAGGACCCCGCGCAGGCACAAGCCCTCGAAGCGGAGCGCGTATCGCGGCAGGATCGTCTGCCCGGTTTCGACCAACAGGCGGTCGCCAATGCGCATGTGCTCGTTATCGGTGCGGGCGGTCTGGGGTGCCCGGTGGTGCAGGCGCTCGCCGCCGCCGGGGTCGGGTCGATTGCGCTCGTCGATCACGATGTGATTGAGCTGTCGAATCTGCAGCGCCAGCCGTTGTTCGGGTTCGCCGATTGCGGCCGGGCGAAGGCTGAGGTTGCCGCGCATCGTGCCCGCGAGATTGCCCCGGCGCTGAGGGTGACGGTGTATCAGCGGTACCTGGAGGCATCCTGGATTCTTGACCTGCTCGCCGATGAGAACCCTGCGGTGATCGTCGATTGTACCGATACGTTTGCGACTAAATATCTGATTGCCGATGCCGCCGAGATAACCGGCATTCCGCTGGTGTGGGGGTCGGTGCTGCGGTATCAGGGCAGCGTGAGCGTCTTCCGCACGGGGTCGGCACACCTGCGCGACCTGTTCCCCACGATCCCGGAAACGCTGGAATCCTGCGCCGAGGCGGGGGTTCTGGGCGCTACCACGGCGGTCATTGGTTCGCTCGTGGCGACGGAAACACTCAAGTTCCTGGCGGGGCTGCCCACGCTTGAGGGGCGGCTGCTCACCTACGAGGCGTTGAGCGGTACCTTCCAGAACTTTGCGCTCTCCCACGAGCCGGAGCGGGTGCCCGTAACGGATTTAAGCGCCTATGAACTGCCGAAGATTCTGCTGGATGTGCGCGAGCAGAGCGAACGCGAAACCCAGGTGAAGTACCCGGAATCCCTGCACCTTCCGCTGTCTGCAGCTACCGAGGATGCGGTGCGCGCCATGTTGAAACCGCTCGCCGGGGAACGTGTAGGCGTGTTTTGTAAGTCCGGGGCACGCGCAGCGAAGTTTATGAAGGATTGGGGTGCAGTTGCAGCAGATTATGGGGTGAGGCTCACTGGGGTGTAGCCCACCATCGTGCGGCTTCTTCACACCGTGAAGGGGCGCACCACAGGCGTTATAAACCTGAAAACAGGAAAATAACGTTTACATTAAACTTTAAGGTTTGCTGAGTAAATGCTTGAGATTTATAGCACGGGTCTTCTAGGGTAGATGGGGAGACATCCCCTACCGAAAGGGCCTACCATGACCACCGATAATAAAGGCCTCTCCCGTCGCAAACTCCTCAAGGCAGGCGCTATAGGTGTTCCCGCCGCAGGTGTACTCGCCTTTGGCTCGACCCTCGTCACCGCAACCTCCGCAAACGCCATCTCCACCGACGGCTGGTGGGGCTCCGAAACCTCGCTCGGGCTACAAAAATTCATGAACGCCATCATGACCGGAACCTGGAACGACGAATTTGGGAGCATGAGCAAGATCCCTACAGTTGCTGACGGAGTCATCAGCTCCCAACCTTCGAGTATGGCGCCTGCTTGCCCCGGAATCGTCGGCGGCTGGGAATGGGTAGAATCCAATCAAGCAACAGGTTCCCCCACCATCCACGTTATGAACGCATGGCTGGATGGCGTGACTCCTAAACAATATGCGGGATTTGAGGCCGGTCATACCTGGAAGGGTTCTTACAAGATCGGCTACGGTATCATCAAGCGCCTACAGGGACACTACGGCATCTCTCAGGACGGCCGTCTCGACGCTCCCTCCCGGACTATTCAAGCTCTCCAGAACGAAATCAACCAGTACGTCTAAAGTTCTTGCGAATTTTAGTATTCGCATGGATGTATTCAGTACGTTATGTGTAAGGGGTTTTCGTTATGACGAATGAACACGCCGGATTTTCCCGCCGCAAGCTCCTCAAAGCAGGCGCCGTGGGTGTACCCACCGCCGGTTTGCTTGCTTTCGGTTCCACTCTTGTGACCGCAGCACCCGCAAACGCCATCTCCACCGACGGCTGGTGGGGATCCGAAACCTCAGCAGGGTTCCAGCGCTTCATGAACACAGTTATGGGTGCAAACCTTATTGTTGATGGGGTTATCAGTGCTCAGGATGCAGCTATGCAGACCTGGTGCCCTGGAATCGTTGGTGGTTGGGAATGGGTTCCCTACTACCAGGCCACGGGTTCACCCACTATAACCTACATGCATAAATGGCTGGGCAACAAGGCTACAGACGGCAAGTTTTCTCCGACTGACATTGCTGCGCTTCAGAAGCACTACGGTGTCTCCGTAGATGGCTCGCTTGACGGTCCATCCCAGACCATCAAGGCTTTGCAGAACGAAATCAACCAGTGGGTTTAGAGGTTTCTTCTTCATACCTTCCACCCATACCCTGCCTAGCTGGGGCGCGTTTTTTCTCCTTATGGGATGCGCCCCAGTTTAGGTGTCATTATCCGCTTTACAGGCCTCAACATATGTAAAGGAAGAAATTATGACTCTTGAGAACACCGGGCTTTCCCGTCGCAAGCTTCTCAAGGCAGGCGCTATAGGCGTTCCCGCCGCGGGTGTACTCGCCTTCGGCTCCACCCTCGTCACCGCAACCTCCGCCAACGCTATCTCCACCGACGGCTGGTGGGGATCCGAAACCTCAGCCGGGTTACAGCGCTTCATGAACGCTGTCATGAACGCTGGCCTTGTTGTTGACGGGGTCATTAGTTCACAGCCTTCGGGTATGGCTTCTGCCTGTCCCGGAATTGTCGGTGGATGGGAATGGGATGGCTCGTACGAGCCTGCCGGTTCACCTACAATCGCTTGGATGAACAAATGGCTAGGTGTAAAAATTGAGAAAAATGATTACGTGAGCAATGCATATATTAGTGAGGGAAGTATTAAGGCGCTTCAAAGCCACTATGGGATTTCCCCAGACGGCCGCCTTGATGCGCCTTCCCAAACCATCAAGGCTTTGCAGAACGAAATCAACCAGTGGGTTGGGTAAATTAACTAATCCCCAAGCCGCACCAGGCACCGGCTGTTAGGTTCGGTACCCAAAAAAGGCTCTTTATTTCAATAAAGCGGATTTTCTAATGCTTTATTGAAATAAAGAGCCTTTTTCTGGCGAAAAATTAGGGGACTATTTATCAATACTCAGCATCACCTTGGGGCGTTCCCGCTCCCCCGCTTCCAGGCGCTCGAAGGCGGCTTGCGCATCGTCGAGGCTGTAGCTGCTGTCGATGAGCGCGCCCAGCTCATCCCGGTGCTCCCGCACGAACTGCGCGGCAGCCGCGTAGTGGTCGATGCCGTGGCGCACACCCACCAGGTACTGCCCCCGCAGGGCAAGCTCTGAGGCGTCAAGGCCGGTCTGCGCTGGCGGGAAGCCGATCAGCACCGCCGCGCCCCCGTTCCTCAGCAGGGACGGCGTGGCCTGTAGCGCCACTGCGGAGCCGGAGCACTCCCATACGGCATCCCAGTCCCCAGAGGGGAGCGAGTCCACCGTTTTATAGGCCCTAATCCCAAGCTCGGCAAGGTGCACGGGCTGCGAGGGATCAACCACCGCAACCTCAACGGGGTACTGCTTCAGCACCAGCGCCGCGAGGGTGCCGATCGTGCCGCCGCCCAGCACGAGTACCCTATCGCCGGGTTCTGGGATGGCTTTCGCCAGACCTTCTAGAACCGTCACGAGGGGCTCGATCAGAATATATTCGGGATGCGGCTCTGCACCCGAACCGTCGTCAATAACGGTCAACACATGCGCTGGCATTACAAGCTTTTGTGCCGCCGCCCCACCATGCTCATAGAGACCAACTTCGCGCAGGTTTGTGCAGAGGTTACGCCGCCCACGCTGGCAGAAATCGCATATCAGGCAGGGAATCATGGTGCTCCCGGTGACCACCGCACCGGGTTTCAGCTGAGTGCCGTGAACAGTCTGCGGCGGGGTTTCGATCACGCCCACCCATTCATGCCCGTAATGGTGCGGGTACTGGGTCAGACCGCGCCGCAGGTAGTTTGAGGTGCCGTCGTACAGTTCAAGGTCGGTCCCACAGATGCCCGCATAGGCAACCCGGATGAGGGCCTCATCTGGTTGTTGGGGTTGTGCATCGTCAATCTCACGCACTTTAGCGCTTCGGATTCCGGTGATAAAACTGGCTTTCATCGTTTTTTCCTCCCCTTCTATAAGCCTGGTTGCTGAAGCTGCACCTATTCGACTTCCACGTGCCCGCCGGAGCAGGTGATGTACACGCTCGGCTGGTTCTCGGCATCGTACGAGTCGCCGGTGCGGCACTGTTTTCCGAATATTTCCACGCTGCCGGTTGCCTCCCGCACCCGGTAGCCGGGCATCTCATCAAACGTGCCCACCGTGAGCACCGCCCCGCCAGCCACTTTAAGGCTTGCGTCCTCATCAACGGTGCAGTTCGCCAGCAGGACCGACGCCGATGACGCCCGCGCCTGAACGTGTGAAAAGTCAGAGTTCCTGCACCGGATGGTGCCTTCGGTGGCGGTCAGGTCGGCGTAGCTGGCGCGCATCCCGCCGATAGTGCAGTACGAGCTGGTGCGCACCCGTAACGCGTCGAGGAACGTCCCGGTGGGGACGGTGATTTTTACCCTGGGGCGTGTCAGAAAGTGCAGCAGTGAGGGGCGGGTTGCGAAGGGTGACTGCCAGTAGTGTTCTGTCTGGGTGAGCTGTATGGCGCCTTCGTCGGTGCGCACGGTGAAAAGCTCTGCATGGGGCACCTCAATAGTTGCGTTTTTGTCGGTTGTTGCGAATATATCGGTCTCAAGATCAAGTATTTCAAGGGCCAGGGATTTAGGTTCAGTGACGACTATGGACATGGGAAACCTCCACTGCAAAGGTAGCGACGGGCGCTGATGCGCCTCACCGCAGGGTTCAGGCGGTACGCACGAACCTGTACAGGTGTACGATGGGTGGTGCCGCATCCGGCGCCCCGTTTACCCGTATTTTACCCCTGTCACTTGAAACTTTTCTAAAGCACCAGTGTAACGGTGTGTGTAACAAATCTCCCTATTTATATGCATGGTGGGGCCTAACACATCCGCCCGGGGGCTTAAAAATATTCGTCTTTGCACACTTGAAATTCATTCGCTCACACGTTTTTTCGCACCTCGGGACGCTATTTTTTAAAAATGATGTGCACAGCCTTGCAATTAAAGCGCATCTTTATACGTAACGAGAGTAGTATGGGAAGGACAACAATTTTCTGGCCCCAATTTTTCAAGGACTCATGACTCCCCTTCTGCTTTGCACTTCTATCCTTGTTGTTACTCTCACGGCCAGCGGTATCGCTAAGGCTAAAGACCCTTCTAGCACCGTTGAAGGTATTCTGAACTTAGGTTTAGACTCGGTTGCGCCGCTGAAGCTCACCCCCGCTGTACTGCCGTGGGCTGAGCTGGTACTCGCCGCCGGGCTTCTGTTCGCCCCCGGCCCGCTGTTCCCGGTGTTCGCCATAGCCTCGTGTGCGCTTATGGTGTTCTACCTGGTGGTGATTGCTCGGGCGTTGGCTACCGGCCGCACCGAAGGCTGTAACTGCTTCGGGAAGAAATCAGCGGCACCGGTGAGCCGTTACACACTGATCCGTAATATTGCACTGACCGTTGCGGGTATTCTCACCGTGGTGGCTTCCTTCGTTGGCGGGAAGGCAGTGGTGTATGAGCTGGTGGGCCTTAACGGTTCCGGGTGGCTGTGGGCTGTTGGCGCGGGCCTGATCGCGCTGACCCTGTGGGCTATTCAGCGGGGCGAGTCCCTAGCCGAGCCCGCCCCGGATATTCCCGAGGTGGTGCTGCCCTCCGCAGCTGATGAGTCTGAGGATTATGTGCGGGTTCCCATCCCTTACGCCTCTATTTACACGACCGATGGGCGTGTGACCACCCTGCGCGATATGTCTCGTGTGCAGGCGCGTGTACTGTTTTTTGCTTCTCCCACGTGCGGTTCTTGCACCCCTATTTTGAAGACTATTCCCCGGTGGCAGAAGCTGCTGCCGCAGCTGGGTTTGCACCCCGTGTTCAGCAGTGAAGAGAAGATTCGTCAGGCCCATAAGCTGGAGAAACTGGATGAGGGCGTTGAGGCGCTGGTGGATCCCAAGCATGCGGCAATGCACAACTTTGGCCGCGGCACCCCAATGGCTGTGATCCTGGGTTCCGACGGGATGCTGGCGGGCGGCCCCGTAGCGGGAACGAGCGACGTGAAGCAGCTTATGGATGATCTGCTGGTTGAATTCGGCGCCATTAAAGACCCGAACGCCCCCAAGGAGGCGCAGCCCGCTCAGGCCGCCGCTTCGGCAGCAGGAGCCTCAGAGCAGCGCGCACCGGTGCAGGGCAGCTCGGCGACGCAGGCCCCGGCCCGGCCCGCCGCTGTGGACAATGTCTCGCACGGTCAGGTGGGCCGCACCGCACCGGCGCAGCAGAAGGCGCCTGCTTCCGAACAGCCGACCCAGCCTCAGGCTGCCGTATCGAAATCCCAGAATGCGCAGCAGCCCGCACCCGTGAAACAGGGTAGGCAGCCCGCGCAGGGTCAGGGTGCTTCCACGCAGCAAAACGTCACAGCTCAGCGGCAGAGTGTATCCCAGCAGCAGCCCGCAGCGCCCCAACAGGGTACGGCAGCTGAGGTTGCGCCCGCGCAGAGTTCGGCTCAGCCCCAAAAGACCGCGAAGAATACGGCAGCGCAGCAGCCTGCCGCGGCTTCTCTAACGGCATCGAAAGAGGCCGCTGCACAGCAGTCAAAGCAGCAGAAGGCTCAGGACGCCTCCTCCCCCGCTCAGAAAGCTCAAACGTCAGCCCCGGCAGCTTCTGCCGCTCAGGCATCTGGGGACTTGGCGCAGGCCACTGCTCCGGTGCCGACGCAGAAGCCCAACGATGCCACCGAACCCCTGGCCCAGGTGGGGCGGCAGCAGAAGGCGTCCCAGCCACAGCAGGGCGGCACCGGCTCGGGCCAAACCGCACAGCAGACCCAGCCTGCACGTGTACAGTCCACACAACCCGCGAATAAGCCGCAGCCTGCAGGCGGCGGTGCGGAGGCGGCCAAGACCACCAGCACCACGAAAACGTACCGGCTGGGGATGCGGCAGCAGGCGGTGCGTGCTAAATCCGCAGGTGCTCAGCCAGTACCGGCTGGCTCTTCCACCGGCGTGGTGACTTCTACTTCTGCTAGCTTCAACGGGCCGCGTAAGCGGTACACACCGGGGGCCAGCATGCTCAAGTCGCGGCGTTCCCCCGCCGAACTGTCGGTGCCTCAGGCTGCTACACGCCCGCCTCTGAAGCCCAGCTCACGTGCCGCTTCTGCCTCTATGGCGAAGCTGCGCAGCCAGCAGATTATTCAGAAGGCGGCGGCAAAGAAGTAGACTGTTAGAGGGCGCCCGCACAGCAGATACACCGGGTCGCATAAAGAGCGCAATGATGCTCTTTATGCGGCCCGTGTTCTGCTCCCACGCGGCCCGCCCGCAACGAAGACGTGCACACACTTCCACCCTATAGAAAGGCAACTGATGGCTGAGATACAGTTCAATGCCCCCGGCGAACGCGAAAAGTCGCTGTGGCTCATTAAGAAGGAAAACGACCCGGGCCACTCGCAGTGGTATATTGAGCGTTTTAAGCAGATGGAGGCTGAGGGTAACGACCTGGGCGGTGAGTCACGTGTTCTGGATGCGATGGCTTCCCGAGGGGCAAAAATCCTGGATGCCGGGTGCGGCCCGGGCCGGGTGGGTAAGCAGCTGCACGCGCTGGGGCACCGCGTCACCGGTGTGGATATTGACCCTGAGCTGATTGATGAGGCGACCCGTGTGTGCCCCGAGGCTTCCTGGGTCACCGCTGATTTGGCGGATTTGCCGCAGGCTCTTGGGTTTAATGGTGATGCCGGTCAGGACGGGTTTGAGCTGCTGGTGTGTTCGGGGAATGTGATGGGCTTTTTGGCGCGTTCTACCCGGTACCCTGTGGTTGAGAATTTTTATCGGGTGCTGGCCCCGGGCGGCCGGGCTGTGGTGGGGTATGGTTCCGGCCCTGGGCGGGATTATTCGTTTGAGCAGTTCCTTGCGGATGCGCGCCAGGCCGGTTTTAATGTGGATGCCACTTACAGCACCTGGGATTTGCGTCCTTTCACCGAGGATTCGGAGTATTTGGTGGCGGTTCTTTCGCGGGCTAAGTAGGGTTCGTCTAGGCTTCGGGGGCGGTATGTTGTCGAACGTACCGCCCCCGTTGTGTTGTGTAGGTGGCTTCTATGAGGAAATCAGGTGGATGGCGCGTGCTGTTTCTTCGGGCAGTAGCGCCCCGGCTCCCAGCAGCAGGATGACGAGCGCGGCGACCACGGCGATGGTGGCTGAGCGCCAGCCGGGGTGCAGCTCGTTAAAGGTGATCAGGTGCGGGTGCAGCTTATCAATATCGAGCACGTTCGCTTTCTGGTAGACGGTGGTCTGCTCCGAGAGTTTTGAGGAGACGGTGCGCATCGTTTTTGCATCCCAGACGCGCCCGTCCAGGCGCATGAGCGGTTTCTTGTTTTTGCTGATGGCCCACATGGCGGGGGCGGGGCGGTACCGCAGCCGCCCCATGCCGGTGGTTTTTTTGCCGTGCGCCTGCTTGGGGTAGAGCTTTTCAACAAGGATGGTGTGGTCTATGTTTTTGAGCGGCACGGCTTTCCAGCCGATGAGGCGGGCACGCAGCACGTGGGTGTCGGTCAGGGCCACAATGGTGGGTTTGAGCACCGAGTAGAGGCTGATACCGGCGCAGAACGCGATGAGCAGCGTCACTATGGTGTAGGGCAGGGCGGGCCGTTTGTAGCCGAGGAAGGCGAGCGCGGCGATGAGTGTGAGGGTGCCCGGTAGTGCCGCTTCGACGCGCCTGCCGTAGGAGCGGATGCGCGGGTGGTAGATGTGTTCGGCGGTGCCGTGTTTGCTGCTGATTTCGTGTGCGCGTTCTGCCATACTCTCCACTTTAGTGGTATGAGCGCTCATAGCCTAGTGGGGCGCGCGGTTTCTGCCGCCCTATTCCTGCCGTTCGGGCACGTGGTTTTCTGGGGTGCAGCCGGTCTTAGCGTGGGTGCTGCGGATACGGGGCGTTTACCTGCCGTTACGGGAGCTGGGGATAATACTGGCGGTGTTTCAGAAGGAGACGCGCACGGATTTCGCGTCTACCTCGGCTATGCCTTTGAGTGTGAACGGGATTTCTTTTGTTATTTCTTTATGGGTTCCCGTGTATAAATCCAGCTGCTCGAACGAGATTTTTACTTTGCCTTCTGCGGGTGAGAGTTTCCACATTTTGTCTGATTCTGCGGTTACTTTCGGCTGCGGGTATTCGATAACTGACCATTTCACTGCCCCGTCTACTCGCCCACCGAAGGAGTACTCAAAGGGGCATCCGGACGGGTATAGGGTATTTTGGGCCGCGCATTTATCAACGTAGGAACGCACCTGGGTTTGTACGGATTCCAGCGCCTTTTCGCTTGGTTCCAGGGCTATATCGGCCTGGGAGGATGCATCTGCTGTGAGCACCTGCTGCACGCTTTTTGAGGTGGTGTACACTGCGGAGTCGTAGGCGACCGTGTACACCCCGGGGTAGAATACCGGGAACGATGCCTCGCCCTGATCGACGGCGACTTTACGGTTATTCACGGTGGCCGCCTCAACCCCCGCGATTTTCACTTTGAGGGTGGGCAGCTCCCCTGCCTCAATATCCCAGCGGTCGAAGACCCCCCAGTGGGTGCCCGCCTGGTGGAGCCGGAAATCGGTGTGTTCGCTTTTGCCGTCAATGGTGTAGGAGGCGCGCACTGTTGCTTTATTACCGTTGGGGTCTTTTTCTATGACGTCAATCTGCACATCTTTGAGGGTTGAGGCTGCACGCCGCAGCGTGTCGCCGTCGAGCATAGCGGGGTCTCCGTCGGGGATTCTGGCCCCGAGCAGCCCCAGCGCGTATGATCCGTTGCCCGTTTGGAGTGCGTGGAAATATTCGCGTACTTTCCCCTCCGGTCCGTACACCAGTTTATTGGTGGCGAAAAGCGCGCCAGCGGCCGCCACGAGGGACACGATAACGCCAATGACCCAGGCAGTCAGGAGCTTCTCGACGGGAGAGTGAATACGCATAGATAAAGAATAGCTCACAGTGAGTGCACTATTAGTACGTATGTAATTCCCGTCATACCGTTCTTGTTTTATGTATGCGCCTTTGGTTACTTTTTGGCTAAAAGTTATTTTCTGCAATATCGCAGACGTTTATAGGCTCACAGGGCGGGCTCTAGTTAATACCCCGCAAATCCAGTACGAGTTCGCTCTCATCCGCGGCATCACCGGTGACGATGACCGGAATACCCCAATCTTGCTGGTACAGGTGGCATGCGGCGTGCTCGGGAATATCGCCGTCGGGGGTACCGTCGCAGGCGGCGGCGCGGGCGGTAATGTGCAGCACCGCCTCCTGAATCTCGGGGTTGAGCACGAGGGTACGACTGAGTCCCTGGGAGGTACCGGCACCGTCCAGCAGGAAATTTTCGGGGGTGGATGAGATTTTCAGCTGGGTCGGGTCTCCCCAGCGGGTATCGAGTTTCTGCCCGGTCGGCACGGTAAACCGCGAGGTAAATTCAAGGGTTCCGCCGGTAAGCTTCGTAGCGGGTCGGGCGGTTGTAATCGCCCCTTCGTCCACTTTCTGCGCCTGCGCAGGAATAGCGGCACGCACCAACTGGTGCGCATTGGTTTCCACAATTATCAGGCGGGGGTCCTCACCCGGACTATGCTCCACCAGGAGGTCGGCAGGTTCGGCGAGTCCGCGCTGCAAGGTGCTCAGTTCCTTTGCGGCAGGATCCCAGCGGCGAATCGCACCGTTATAGGTGTCTGCCACTGCGATAGAGCCGTCGGGAAGCTCCGCAAGTCCCAGCGGATGCTGCATGCGAGAGGTCTGCGAGTCGCCGTCCACAAACCCGAAATCGAACAGACCCAACCCTACAGCAGAGGTCACCTGTACGCTCTGGTGCCCGTGCTCATCCCGCGTAAAGGTTACGTGGCGCAGCCCGCTGGTTTCCGAGCAGGCTACCCACAGACTGCCGTCACGCGCCTCGATAATGCCGGAGGGCTGGGCAAACCATGCATCCTCGGCGGTACCGTCCTGCAGCCCTTCAACCCCGGCGCCCGCAAAAATGCTGACGATTTCAGAGACGGGGTCATAGCCGAAAAGCTGGTGGGTGCCAGCCATCGCGATCACAAACTGCCCGGCTTCACGCGAGTAGACCGCATCCCACGGGGATGAGAGCGCTATAGCGGTGGCGGGCACATCCGCGGGGATATGGTTTGCGTTGCCCGTGACGGCGTTGTCTCCATCAATAACGCGCTGCACGCCGTTGCCCGCAAGGGTACGAACCTCGCCCGTGCGCAGGTTCAGCGAGCGCAGCCGGTGATTCACGGTGTCGGTGATCAGCACATCGTACCCGAGTTTTTCACGAAGTTCGGCGGGTACCAAAGCAAGCCCTTGCGGTTCGTTAAAGCGTGCAGTGGTTCCGGTTCCGTCGGCGTAGCCTTTTTCGCCACCCTCTCCCCCGCCGTAGGTTGCCAGCACAGTGTTGAGGTCTTCGGCGACCTGCAGGATGCGGTGCCTAGCGGTATCGGACACCAGGTAGGTGCGTGAGCCGGTGCCGAACAGGTTTTTGGGTCCGAACTCTGTGGGGAGTTCGATAGCTTTCCCCGGGAAAGCGAATGTTCCCTCGGTTTTGGGTCGGGGTACATAGGGGCCGTCGCCACGGTGCAGGGTACCTTTTTTCTCGTGTTCGGCAACGAGCTCACGCACGAGTGAGGTAAGCCCCTGCACGTGTCCCTCACCGGAAAGATGCGCCACAATATACCCTTCGGGGTCGATAACCACGAGCGTGGGCCAGGCGCGGGCGGTATAAGCCTGCCAGGTGGTGAGTTCGGGGTCGTCGAGTACGGGATGTTTGATGTCATAGCGGTCTACGGCTGCGGCGAGCGCTACCGGGTCTGCCTCATGCTCGAATTTGGGACTGTGCACGCCCACGGTGACGAGCACATCCGAGAATTCTTCTTCGAGGGGGCGCAGCTCGTCGAGCACGTGCAGGCAGTTTATGCAGCACAGGGTCCAGAAGTCGAGGATCACGATTTTGCCGCGAAGAGCCTGCAGGTCTAGGTTCTTCTCGCCGGTGTTGAGCCAGGATCGTCCGATGAGTTCGCTGGCGCGCACGCGCACGGTTTTCTGCCCGGTATGATCTTGCCCGGAATGCTGGTTGCTGGTTTCGCTCACGATTCTCTCCCCTATGGTTTCGCGCCCAGACCCCGCTTAGCAGCAGGGTGCGCTCGTTTCACCCTATTATGCCAGCGGTGCGGGCGTGTTCACCGGGCGGTCAAAGTTTATGAACTCGCCCCGCAATACGCCGTCATATTCTGTCATAGAGTCTCCTGCTCCCCTGTTGTTATGGCGGCCTGCGGGGTTGTTCCTCATTCGCACGCCAATAGTTTTGTCCGGCAGATAGTTTTTCTTTCCGCCCGTACTTTATAAATAAGTGCGCCCGCCCGTCGGGATATCCGGCGGGCGGGCTATTACGTGGTGCGGGCAGATTTTAGTGCTTCGGGATCGGCTGCAGGCGGCGCAGCTGGGTGACGTGTTTGGGCTCCAGCTCAGCCACGTTCTGCACCTGCAGCAGCTTCATGGTGCGGCGCACCTCTTCGGAGAGAATTTCGATGGTGCGGTCCACGCCGCGGCGGCCACCTGCCATCAGCCCGTACAGGTAGGCGCGCCCAATCAGGGTGAACTTCGCGCCCAGTGCCAGGCAGGCCACCACGTCGGCGCCGTTCATAATCCCGGTATCAACCATCACCTCGGTGTCCATACCGACTTCACGCACTACCTCCGGGAGTAGGTGGAACGGTACGGGTGCGCGGTCCAGCTGGCGTCCGCCGTGGTTCGACAGCAGAATACCGTCCACACCCAAATCGGCAAGTTTCTTGGAGTCCTCAACATTCTGCACGCCCTTAATGACGATCTTGCCGGGCCAGATGCTGCGGATTTCTTTCAGGTCCTCATAGTTAATGGAGGGGTCCATCGCCGCGTTCAGCAGCTCGCCCACGGTACCGCCGGTTGAGGAGAGCGAGGCGAATTCCAGCTTGGGGGTGGTCAGGAAGTCGTACCACCACCAGGGGCGCGGGATAGCGTTCGCTACGGTTTTGAGCGATAACTGCGGCGGGATGGAGAAACCGTTGCGCTTATCGCGCAGTCGTGCGCCAGCTACCGGGGTGTCTACAGTAAAGAAGAGCGTGTCGAACCCGGCCTTGGCGGCGCGTTCAACCAGCCCGTAGGAGATTTCACGCTCACGCATCACGTACAGCTGGAACCAGAGGCGCCCGTCGGGGTTTACCTTGCGCACATCCTCAATGCTGGTGGTGCCCAGTGTTGAGAGGCAGAACGGGATGCCTGCCGCGCCGGCGGCGCCAGACCCCGCGATCTCGCCTTCGGTTTGCATCAGGCGGGTGAAGCCGGTGGGGGCGATACCGAACGGCATGGCGGAGGTGCCGCCCAGTACCTCGGTGGTGGTGTCTACGGTCGAAACATCAGTGAGCACGCCGGGGTGAAACTCGATGTCTTCGAATGCCTGGCGGGCACGGTTCATGGAGAATTCACCTTCGGCGGCTCCGTCGGTGTAGTCGAAGGCAGCGGCGGGGGTGCGGCGCTTAGCGATTTTGCGCAGGTCGTAGATGGTCAGCGCTTTTTCCAGGCGGTTTCCGGTGAAGTCCAGGCTAGGCTTTTTGAACTGCATGAATTCCATGAGTTCGCTCGGTTTGGGAAACTGACGCTGTACCATTGATGCGCCTTCTTTCTGCGGTGTCACCGCGTCATTGCTGTACCTTCGTGTCGGCGAGGGGCGGGGGTGGGCCACCTCTCATATGCGGTTAGACCACACACCCTTAAAAGTAAGCTTAAGCTAACGTAAAGTCAATTATTAGGGTAGGCTGTACTTATTAAAATCTGTGTGGTGATGCGGTATTCCGCAGGCGCAAACCCACACTGGGAGCCCACATCCCCGCACAGCATGTTCTCCGCACGGGAAACCCCGCAAAGGTATTCCACAAGCCAGAACACACCGATGACTGATAAAACTCTGCCCAGTAGCGTAGTATCGGAAGTAGACGGTGAAAAACAAACAACCACACAGCGCACACAAGGACTTCACCATGGACCAGACCCAATCACGACGCGGACGCCCGCCCCGCATCACCCATGACCAGATAGCGCAGGCAGTCATTGACGTTGGTTTCCCAAACCTCACCTTCGCAGCGGTACGCGAAAAACTGGGGGTGGGTGAAAGCACCCTCTACCGGTACGCCCCCGACCGCGACGAGCTTGTACGAATGGGCCTGAACTATGCGTTCTCCCAAGTTGAAATGCCCCCGCTTGAAGGGCACTGGCGGGACATCCTCCATTCCCAGGCGGTGCACCTGTGGCGCAGTTTTGAGAAATACCCCGGCTCCGCCACCGAAGCCGCACGCGGAGTGGTTCCCGCCGTGGCAATGTACTTCCTGGAAGAGCTATGTGCCGCCCTGATTCGCCGCGGGTTCACCCCCGAAAACGCTGTTATTGCCTGCGACACCCTGTTCGATATGGTGATCGACAACAGGCGCGGAGTCGAGCATATTGATGCCCTCATCCCCGATGGCGGCCCGGGGCGGGAGAACATCCTGGAGCAGGTGGGGCAAGACCAGCCCGCACCGCACCAGCAGGATCAGAACCAGGATACTGACCCCTACCGGGAGCAGGCCCAACAGGCAATACTGGATGTTTTTACGCGTGACCCGTATGACTGGCTCATCTGCAAGATCACCATCATCCTTGACGGTATCGCGCAATCACTCGCACCGCAGCAGCCCCCGGATGCCTCCGCCCTCACCAATGACTCACCGGCAGAACACTCCGACGATACCCCCACATAAAAGCTCCCGCCCCAACCAGCTACAGGCCGGTTGGGGCGGAAGACTATGTGGTTTCTAGACCCTGCACACTGTGTGCTCACGCGCGGAGGCTAATGGCACAGGTTCGGCGGTTTCCCCGCCGGATACGCCATCCTAGTAGTACATGCCGTGGCGGTAGTCCCAGCTGGGGAACGAGTCAGAGAGGTGACGCATAATCGCCTCATAATCCAGGCCCTTACGGATCAACACCGGTGCGGGGGTTACCCCACGCTCGCCGTGCTGTTCGGGGACAATCTTGCCCTCATCATCAACCATGGACACCATCACGCCCTGCTCGTGGCGGGTCTCCTCAGACTTATCAGGCTGGATGGACTTCACGTACTCGTCGGAGCGGATAATCAAATCCACGCTGCTTTCAATGCGCTCACCGATGCCGCTGGCACGGCCCTTATTGCCAATACCGGAGGGGTTTGCTGAGCTTGCGAAGGTCAGGCGCCCGCCTTCCCACAGCTTACGCACGATCTGCTCACCGGGCACACCGAAGCGGATCACGAAGCAGCTGGTCGCGCGGGTGTCTCGGGCCAGTTCCTTGGTGGTCTCATCCGGTAGGTACTTCTCGGCGTCCTCACGCCACGGCAGGATGCACCCCAGCAGGATGTCCTCATCCCAGTGCTTCTGGTAGAAGTCGCGGATTTCCGGGGTCAGCTGGGCGAGAGCCTCAAGCTGCTCCATGGAACCGCACAGCACAACGCCAGGCTTCTGGCGCTTGCGCTGTTTCGCGTCAAACTTACGTTCTAGTCCTTCGCCGTCGGTTGCCATGAGAATGTAACCGACCTTTGTGGGGGATACGATAAGGCCGCCTTTACCGGAGAGAATAGATACGGCCTGCGGGGATGCTTCCCCGGTCCATTCTTCGAAGGTGGGGGCTGATGCTGCGTTGTTAGTCATGGGGTTTATTATATTCCGCAGACTTTTGTTGGCGCGACGGTCCGGGCAGACATCCACATAATGAGAAGAGCCTCCGGAAGAAGCCACCGCCAGCACGTCACGTTCACGGGACGAAAAACCCGCAAAGGGGGCATCATCATAGAACCCGGGCGGGGCTTTCTGGCACACGGTTATAGGCCGCGGCGTGTGTCCTCCTCGTGCAGACGCTCAAACATTTCGTTGTAGGCATTCAGTTCGGCGTCCCCGTCACGGTCAGCCTGCCGGTCAATGCGTGTGGCAAGTTTCTTATCTGCCATTGACCACTGGAAGCCCACCGCAACCGCCACGATCATGGTCGGGATTTCACCGATACCCCACATGAGCGCACCGCCCATCTTCTGGTCATCCAGCGCCGACAGGCCCCAGGTGCGCCCCAAGTTACCGAACCAGGAGGCGGCCAGCAGGGCCTTCGAGTTCATGATCGAAATACCCACGAAGGCGTGGTACCCCAGGGTTGCGATCAGCATAATCAGACGCATCGGGTACTGGGGGCGGTGCGGAATCGGGTCAATACCGATAAGCACCAGCATGAAGATATAGCCCGTGAGCGTAAAGTGAATCATCATGAATTCGTGCCCGATATGGTACCGCAGCATCACCCCGAAAAGTGGCGTGAAATACACAACAACGATTGAGCCAGCAAAATTGACGGCGGCAAAAATGGGGTGCGTAACAACTTTCGACCACCCCGAATGCACAATGCGCACAATCCACTCGCGCGGGCCTCGCGTGCCGTCCTGGCGCGGCTCCAGCGCCTTAAGCAGCAGCGTTACGGGCGCACCTAATACCAGCAGAATCGGTACGACCATCGTGAGCACCATATGCTCAAACATGTGCACCGAAAACAGCACGCGCGAATACACGGCGGGCGGGCCGGAGGTGATGTAGTTCAGCACCAGCAGCCCCAACATCCAGGAGACGGCGCGCATCACGGGCCAAGAGTCACCCGCACGACGTACTTTCACGAACGCCCACAGATATACAATCGCCAGATACCCCAGCACAGCAACCCAGAACCAGTCCCAACGCCACTCGGTGAACCAGCGCTGAAAATGCGGCTCGGGCGGCATGTCGTACCAGGTGATAATGCGCACCGGCGTGGCATCCGGCGCGAGAGTTTCCGGAACCGGCGGCGGCGTGCGTGAGAGCGAAGCCCCCAGCCCGGAGGCCGCCCCCATAATCACAAGCTCAGCAGCTATGGTGCCCCACAGGGCACGCGTGCCGCTCATCTTACCGGCGGCGAGCGCGGGAATGAGCCTGAGGCGATGCGCCGCGCCAATAGTTCCCAGAATCAGGGTCAGCCCTAGTTTTAGGAGCACAATCTTGCCGTAGTCGGTGCCTAAGTCCCGCCACGACGACATGCGCACCCCCGCGTTCGTAATGCCCGAGAGCAGCACGAGAATGAACCCGATGAGGGCAAGCAGAGAGTAGCGGCGCAGTACCGCATGGGCCATTGGCACGCGACGAGATGCCGCAGTGTGTTCGCCGCGGCGCTCCTCAACGACGGTGCCGGTGCCCGCATCCTTACCAGAAATACCGCGCGAGATAAACACCAGCGCGATCAGCCCGCCGCACCAGATGCTCACCCCCAGCAGGTGCAGCCCCAGGGAGTTAACGGCGCCCATATGGTCCTGTCCGCCCGAGGAATGCCCCGAAAGCGCCATATCCGCGATACCGACCAGCGAGATCATGAAGATGAAAAACAGCCCCATGAGTGAACGCACCCCGAAACAGGCGGTGGCGACCACGGCGGCGACCACCACGGTCATGCCTTTTTCTTTGCCCGCATCTAACGTGGTGACGTAGCTGATCAGCTCACTGGCGTACTCGGCACCGGAGCCAATGGGCCGCCCCGAAATATCGGCGTAGGAAAGAATCAGCACAGCCAGCGCCGCTAGAGTCCACAGCACGGCGGAGGCGGCGGCAAGGTTCAGCACATCGGCGAACGGTTTGTACTCTTTCTCAGCGGTATTGTGTGCGGAGCGTGTGCCGTGGCGTGTTCCGGCGGCATCGGCGGCGTAGCGGGGAATAATGCCCATCGCGAAGATCAGTGCGCCCATAGTCGTCGCCATTGCAAAGTTATGCACAACCTCGGTGATGGGCAGCCCCCAGCGCACAAGCGCCCCCGCATCCGCTAAGTCCGTTGCGGCGTTGGCGGCGGTAATGCGCAGTGAAATAATCAGCACCAGCAGCCCCACGCCCGCGTAGGCGGCAATCCAGGGTGCGCTCAGCCCGGGGCGCACGGCGGCGCTCTTGGGGCTTGCCTCGGTTTTCTGCGGTTGTGAAGACATAGTAGCCATAGTTCTTTTTATCTGTGGTGTGTGCGATGGGGCGTGTTAGGTATACGCGTACATTCTGGGTGGCTAGGTGAAGAGGCTTTCGCCGATATACCCGCCTTCCTCACGTACCCCCGCGGGGATAGCGAAAACCGCCGACCCGATAGGAATCGTCCACGTGTTGAGCATATCGAGTTTTTCGAGCCGTTTCTGAATGGGCACAAATTGTTGCACCGGGTCGGTCTGGTACGCCACGAAAATCAGGCCCGCGTTGGAGATACCGCCGGAGACCTCCCCGTGCCGGGACAGCCCGCCCGCGTTCGCCACGGGTTCGTCGTAGTTATAGGCGCGGCGCAGGATGCGCTCCCACGGTTTTTTATCGAGTTCTTCCCCGCGGGCCCGGCGAATATGCGCGTAGGGGGCGATCATTTCAAACCCCAGGTTGTCGGTTTTGGCGAAGTCGGGGTCGTCGAATTCTTTTGTCCCGGTCAGTGGTGCCCCGTTGGAAAGTTTACGGCCGATCGCGTCCTCACGGGCGGGGGTGTCTACCTCATCCCAGGTGTCCAGGTTCATGTGGATGCGCCGAATCACCACGGAGGTGCCGCCGGGTTCCCACGCCTGCGGGTAACCAGCGCTGGCGCTGCCTTTGCCCCACACGATGTCGTCGAGGCTGGCGCCGCCGCGTCCCGGGTTTGCGGCGGGGTCAGCGGTGGGGTTCACGGTGCCGTCTACCTGCCCGAACAGGTTACGCGGTGTGCCGGTGCCCGACCCGAAAGCACGCAGGAACCCGTTCTGTACCCACCTAATACGCCCGAAGGAGCGGGTGTCTTTGGTGAGCATCCGCTGGGCGTGGGAGAGTACCGTGAGGTCGTCACAGCATAGCTGCAGCAGCAGGTCGCCGCCGGTGTAGGCGTCCTGCAGCTTGTCGATGGCGGGGAACGCCGGCAGGGGCGCGAGCCAGCCGGGTTTTTTCTCGGGTGCGGCGATATCGAAGATGCGGGAGCCGAACCCAATAGTGACGGTCAGGTTCGCGCTGACCTGGGCAAGTTCAGGTTCCTGGTCGGTGAGCGGGGCGGTTCCTCTCGTCAACGCCGCAGCATCGTTGGTGAGGATACGCAGGAGCCGCTGGATTGCCTCGGCGTGGAGGTTTTCGTTCAGGTCAATGGCGATGAACCGGGCGTGCGCCTGGGATTCGGTGGCGATCCCCTGCTGATGTTCACCGTAGAATCCTGCCGTGGCGTCGGTGAGGGCAATGTCGGCGGGTTTCCGCCCGGGGACCGACATGTCCGAGCGGGGCGGTGACAGCAGCGCGTGGGCGCTGGCCCCGGCAACAGCGCCGACCCCTACCCCGGCGGCGCCGGTAATGACGGTGCGGCGGCGCATCGCGCCTAGGGGCGTCTGTCCCGCAGTATCTGTGGTTTTATGTGGGTTTTCGGGTGGCATGTTTTATCCTGCGCTACTCGTGGTGGTTGTAAGGTGGTGTGCGCATTCTGGATGCTACGGCGGTAGCATCCTGCTGCACCGGTTACGGGCTTTCCTATAGTAGGTACGATAGGGCCGGTTACCGCCCGATCCGGTGCGGTTTAAGTCCATTTATTTTACCAAACAGTTTTCGGTTCTGAGTGGTTTGCCGTTGTTTTTTCTGGGTTTCGCGGCGGGGCCGGTGCCTTGCGGTGCAGGGCTCAAAAGTCCTGCACCGCAAGGCACCGTGTGATGACCTGGCGCCATCTGCTTGCCCGCCTCCCATAGAGCGATTTACGGTATTAGCGCGGTGCTGCGGCTACTTGCACTCGGGCAGCGGCGATTCGGAGGCCCCTGCCGCACCGTGTGAATGCTCGTGGGATCCTTCGCCGTGGTCATGGTCAGCGTGCTCATCGGCTGAGGCCGATCCGGAGGCTGAGGACCCGCCGTGCTCATGGTCATGTCCCTCATGCGAGTGGTCGTGCCCATCGTGGCTGTGTGAGTGGTCGTGCCCGCCATCGTGGCTGTGTGAGTGGTCATGCCCGCTTGCCGAGGCATCGGCGGTGGCTGACGCTGAGCCTTCACCCTTGTACTCTTCCTTCGCACCCTGGTAGTCGCGGGCCACCGGCTTAAATTCAAGGGAAGCGCCGTCTTCGGTCTTGACCGTCACAGTGGTCGCCCCGCCTGCGGCGAGCGAGCAGCCCATATCCATGAGCATAATGTGGTCACCACCGGGCTTGAGTTCCAGGGTGGCACCGGGCTCAATGGTGAACTCGTGCACCTGCTCCATCTTGGTGCCGCCATCTGAACCTTTGGTGGTGGTGTGCAGCTGCACGGTGTCGGTGGCGGTCGAGGAGGCGCTGGTGATCTTCACCGGCTTGTCCCCGCTATTGGTGATTTTGCCGAACACGCCGGTCATGCCGCCCTTGCTGGCTTTCACCCAGGCCCCCTCAATTTTTAGGGTGCCTGACGAGGCGCTGGCTCCCTGTCCGCCTGCAACGCTGGCCCCCGCTGAGGCTGATGAGCTTGCCGAGGAGGAGGCTGATGCGGAACCGGATGCGCCGGTGCTGGTGGAGCCCCCGCAGGCGGAGAGCAGCAGCATCCCGGCTGCGGCGGTGCAGGTAAAGGTTACGAGCTTCTGATGATTCTTGAACATGGTTGGTTTTCTCTTTCTGGGCGGTACCGCCCGGTGTGTGCTGTGCGCAACTAAGGTCAGGGGACGACCCCAGCTATTGCGCTTACTGAGGTAGTGCGGCTACTCACTGGTTCCCGGCCCGTCGTTGCGTTTGCGGATGAGCATCACCACAATCGCCCCGACCAGCAGGATCAGCAGCCCGCCGCCGCCCCACAGCCAGGGGGCGAGTCCTTCTTTATGTTCCGTGTCCGACCCGTTCTGCGCCTCACTGCTCTGTTCGGCGGAGGCGCTGCTTACAGGTGCCGAGGCGGTTTTACCGGCCCCCACAGTAAACCTGTAGGTACCCTGAATGGGGTGCCCGTCGGATGAGACCACGCGCCAGGTGACGGTGTACGTTTCATCCGCTGCGGGGTCTTTGAGGTTGAGGGTCTGGGTGACGGTGTTGCCGCTGACTTTAGCGTCGCCTTTCCCTTCAACAAGGGAGCTGCCGGCCGAGTCAGTCACGCGCACCCGGTTGCCGCCCTCAACGTTCATGAGGTTAGCGCTGTAGGTGAGCGTGATTTCGGTGGGTGCCTTGCTGAGGGTCGCATCAGCGGCGGGGGTACTGCTGACGAGCTCGTCGTGCGCATAAGCGGGCGCGGCGGTGAGCGTCAGCAGCGTTGCCGTGAGCGCGGCAAGTAGGGTACGCAAAATAGTGCGCATAGTGTTTCCTTGTCTGAGTCACGGGTTGCGGTAACCCGGGTGCGGGTGCGTGCACCATCTGGCACGCTAGCTTTCTCAGACGAAGGCGGGCGGGCCGCGCTCAATACGGCAGTATTTGAGGGTGGCAACCCGCCCGGTGGCGGGTGCGTTCGGAATATACAGTAGGATGCGCCGCCCCAGCAGCGGCAGCACGGCTGGCGGGGTGAAGAGCGCCACCCCCAGGGCACGCACTTTCATGGCGAGCAGGCGTATTAAGCGAGCGAGGGTGCGCTCAGCGCTGTAGAGCACCCCCAGGCTGGCGATAGCTGCTGCTAGGTGCACCCCGAACATGGGCATATGTGCGTGTTCGGCCGCGGCGTGGGTGAGGGTGTGGGTGCCGCCTACCCCGCCGCCCGGTGGGGCATAGTCATAGGGCGTGTTTCCTGGTAAAACATGGTTGCCCAGCGTATGGGTATGTGCCCCGTGCGCGGCGGTGCCGGCGTGGGCTGCTGCGATGTGCTCCCCCGCTAGGGAGGGCGCGTGGGAGAGGTTAAAGAGTGTGTGCAGTAGTGCTTGTACGGCAACGGCGCCTAGGGCGGTTCCTGCGGTGAGGGCTTGGGGGATGCGGTTGCGCATCCGGCTCATAACCAGCAGCAGCCCCAGGCTCATGAGCGCCCCAAGCGCGGTGCACAGGATGAGAAGCATAAGGTGCGGCGCGCTGGCCCCGGCAAGGGTGTGTCCGGCTGCGCCGAGGAGCACGGCGGTACCTGAGATAGCCCAGGCACGCCCCATTAGGGCGGTGCGGGTGGGGATGCACAGCGTGTGCGCATCCGTTTCAGTGCATGCGCAGGGGGTGTTGCAAGGGGTGAAGGCGCGCCGAGCGTAAGCGTTAGCTGCGTCGCGCATATATGCCTCCTCGCTGGTACACCGTGTGTGCGGTTTTCGTGTACAGCACCCATTCTACCGGTAATACCGTAGGGCGCCGCATCCTCCGTTGGATGCGGCGCCTGTTGGGCTACCGCCCGAGGCACGGAGCGTTACTTGTGGCCCCTGAACGGCAGCTTCCTGTGCCGAGGTGGTTGAGCTGTACGGCGCGCCTTATTTCCGCACTGACGCGCCGCTGCTCTTTCCGCACAGGTTTATGAGCTGGCGACCTTATCGGGTCAGTTGTTCGCCTGCCGCATACGGTGGTGTAGGCGGCTTCTTTCCCGAAGGGATTATGTGAAGGCGTGGCCGTCAGCTCAGCAGCGTAGAGGGGGTTCTAGTGGAGGTGGTCATAAGGGTTTTCCTCTGTGGTGGTTGGTATACGGTTTGGGGTGTACTGCCGCAGTTCGTGCACCCGCATTATTGCAGGCTTGCGGTAGTGATAGGTTCCACTATATAAGGGGTGGCTATGTTTGACCTGTGTTTATACTGTGATACCCACCTGTGAACAGCGAGAGCACCGAAGCAGTGGGGCTTGGCGAGGCGGCTCCCACCTCAGCTGTAGCGGGATACTGACGTAGCGGGTATACCGTGGCGCCCCTGCCGCAGGTAGTGTGCCTCTGTCTGCTATTAGGATCGCTGCCACAGGTCACACGCCGCTCCCCCGTTTATTTTTGAGGCCAACGTTCGGGGAGCAGCTGTTATCCGCTCAATGGAGGGAACTATTTGGAGGTCTGTGTAGGTTCTGCTGGTGCTTTGGGGGTGACGTTCTGCCCGCTGGGCACAGCAGGAACCTGCGGTGTTGCGGGTTTTTCAGTGGTGGGAGACCCGTTTTTAACAACGGTGTACTCCCCGTCTACGCTCACTTCTGCGGTGTCACCGTTGGCGTAACGGGTTTCCCATGAGCCGTCTGCTTTGACCGTGGTGGTGTCACCATTGGGGTTGGTGCGGGTCCAAGACCCTGCGGTACCCACTGTGACGGTTGCCCCGCCGTTTTCGGTGTTCTTCCAGGCTGGGCTGCTTGCGGAGGTTGCAGGTTTCTGCCCGCTGCCATCCGTCTGGGTGCCGCCGCCTGCACTGGTTTCGGCGGCACTGGGGCTGGTGCCGGTCTTAGGTTTTTCGTGGGGGTTCGCCTGGGTGGAGGATCCTGCCGTGCCCGGGTTTGTTTCTGCGCCTGCACTGCCGGTGGTTTTGCCTGCTGCGGCTCCTTTGCTGCCGCTGGCGGTGGGCTTCGGTGTGGTGCTTGCGCTGCTGGTTTCACCGGGGGTTGCGGATGCACTGTCTTCGGAGATGGTGTTGGTGGTGCCGCAGGCGCTAAGAGTGAGCAGCCCCGCGATGCTAAGAGCGGTCAGTACAGATATTTTTGAATTTTTGAAGACGGTATTCATCTTGTCCTTTTCATGCAACGGGGCTCATATATCGGTGTGGTGCTATTAGCTTAGCAGGGTGACCTCAGTAAACGCCGGAAAATTACAGCTTATTTTTGAGAATGCGCGGCTGTTTTCCTCATGCATGGCGCTCATCCCGGGGCGCATGAGTACATTTAGTTTCCGCCGCATTGCACACCGCGAATTCTGAGGTTCACCGGGAAAAAGGTAACGATAGCAGCCTGTTGTTTTACAGAAGGTGCGGTGCCGCTATTTTTCTACAGGTATGGCGGGGTTAATAGGGGTTTTGGGTGTTGCCGCCCCGGGTGCGCTGGCGGGCGTGGGTGTACCTGGTTTTGCGGGGAGCACGGGGGTGCCGCCGCCTCCGGGGTTGTCGTAGGTTCCGTCGGTTTTAACACGCATACTGCCTTTATTAATACCGCCGATCCAGGTCCATGATCTGTCACGGTTAACGTCAATAACTCCGCCTTCGGGGGATCCGGTCCACCGCCAGGAGCCGTCGGCGTTTACGGTGATGGTGCCGATGTCGCTACCGGTTGCGGCCCATGACCCGTCGGGGTTAACGTGCAGCTGAGTTCCGTCAGGGGTGGTGACAAACCAAGAACCGTCTGTTTGCACGACTGCGGTGTCGGTGTTGAAGGTCAGGGCGTGCACACCGCCGGGGTTTTCGGCGGGCTCGGTATCAGCTGCTACAGATGAGGCAGTACCGGTGGGCGCACTCGCACCGCTGGTGGTGCACCCGGTTAGAGCGAGGGCCAGCACACCGGTGAGAACCGTAACGAGAAGAACCGGTACGTTTTGAGCAGCCGTCATTAGCAAACCTTTCTGCATATCAGTCACGCACCCCTTATAGCTTGTGGTGGATAAAGGTAGCCCCGGGCCGGTGCAATTTCAGCACTGGCCCGGGACTCTAGATCGCCCTGTGCACGGGCGCTAGGTGAAGGATATTCTCCTAAGAATTGCTGTTAACTTTCTTGGGCTGCACAGGGGTCTTTGGAGTAGTAGCGTCTTTTGACGGCTTGATAGCGCTCATGTCTGGACTTTTAGGTATTGTAACCTTAGCCTTACCGTCCTCTGAGGTTCCGGTATTACCCGCGGCATCAGTGTATACCCAAGTTCCATCGGTCTTCGTGGTAAACGTGGTACCGTCATTACCTTTACGAACCCACGAACCATCAGCAGCAACGTTAATAGTTCCTTGGCCCTCTTTTTTCATAACCCAGGACCCATCCGCAGCAACAGACAGTTCGATACCCTCCTCAGAGAACTTTCCAACCCAAGAACCATCAGGGCTCACTTTTACGTCTTCCAGGCCCTGAACTGCGGAGCTTGACCCTGAGCCGCTCTTAGCTGAAGCTGAAGAGTCAGCTGCACCGCTGCTGGAGTCTGAGCCGCTGGAGCTCTCGGCGGTTGATTCGGTGCTATCACTGTCTGCAGACGCACTGGAATCAGCTGCCCCGGAGGAGCTTGCGCTGCTGTCCGAGCTGGCACTGCTTGACGCGGAGGACGATGCGGAAGCACTGGAACTCGCGCTTGAAGATGCGGAGGAGCTTGCGCTGCTGCTCGAGTTGTTGGAGGCAGACCCTCCACCGCAGGCGCTCAGGGCGAGCACACCAGCGAAGGCGAGAGAAAGTAGGGCCGGTGCTTTTTTGTATTTCATCGAGGGACCTTTCGGTAGTGTATATCGGTGTGTGTCCCCGCCCCAGACGCTTATCCCAACGTATGTTGAGCCAGCATAAAGGCAGGGCGTGTCACTAGCGGCTACTTTCACTGGTGCGGAACCGGTTTCACCCCTAGCAGGCCGTTAAAGCACTGATATTCAGTCTACCTGAAAAGAACCGCTGACAACGTGGCGACACATTACACTTTCTAGAAGCACTATCCTGACACTCTTACGACGAGAAAATAAAGACTGTTGCCGCTGTATTTTTGAGAAATCTCAACGTTGCCATACCTCTTCCCAGTCACCAGTCAGCCATCCTGAGGATGAAAAATTACACTTACCTCAATCATTCTCCGGTTATTATTCAAAGTGGTCGGTGCCACCTTCACGTGGTAACCGCCGGAGTGTTCTATTCATGTGCAGCTAACAGCAGGTCACTTGCTCGGAGAGATGGGGGGTAATGGGTCTTTGACGTCAGTGTTCGGCTTAGCAGGTACAGGGAGAGGGACAGCTACTGTACCGTCATTTGGTGAAGGGGTGCCGTCATACTCGACAGCGGTGACTTTGCCGCTGAAGTCTTTCATGGTCCACGTGACCCGCCATAGAAGATATCCAGCTTTGCCTTGGAAGAGTCGCTATCGGCAGCGGCAGAGACTCCCCCAGCTTTTCTATTGGCGCTTAGAGATACACAAACAGAAGCTGTTGTAGACGAAGAACAGTGTTTCCTCTATTCCATTGTGTATTCTGCGGCTGTGTACACAACCGCTAGAAGACACCGTTAAGAAGCTCACCCACGCCTTCAGGTTTCAGTACCTTATTAGCGTGGGTGAGATCCTTAAGCCTATTGTTTGGGCTGAACAGGAGTTGTCGGGGTGGCCGCTTTATCGTTCGGCTTAGCAGGCACCTGCGGAACGGTGGGAGTTCCATTATCAGAGTGGAATGCCCCATTCTCGTTAACAGTTGTGGTGTTACCGTCAGCATCGGTCATGGACCACGCGCCACTGGCGTTAACCGTAATGTGAGTGCCGTCGGACTTCTGCAGCGCCCACGCCCCACCCGCATTAACCGTAATCTGGGTGCCGTCGGGCTTCACTAGCACCCATGCGCCGCTGTCGTTCATCGTCAGTTTGCCTTCTGCCGAATCAGAAGAAGCTGCAGAGCCAGCTTTGTCGTCAGCTGATGCGGTGGAATCCTCTGAGGCTTCAGCTGATGCGGTTTCTCCTGAGGACGCCGAGGCAGACACATTCACGTCCCCGCCCTTACCAACATTCACATCCGCCGAATTACCGTTGCCGTCACTACCGGAAATCTTCACATTCCCGTCAGGACCAACCGACACATTCGCACCAGCAGAGGCCGACACAGACGAAGAAGCCGAAGAACTAGCCGACGATGAAGCCGACGAAGAGGAAGAAGAATCAGACGACGATCCTGAAGAATTTACTGAAACACACCCACTCAACGCGAGCATGCCAGCCACAGCAAAAGACACAAAAACAGGAGCTTTTTGAACGGAAATATTCACAATATTTTCTCTTTTCTTATTCGACAGCTAATCGGCTCATCAGAGTTGGGAGTAAAGACACAGCCGACAACCCATACGCGGCTGCCGGAACCTGTGCCAGCAGTACGTCGTGAAAATCTACCCGCCTGCACACAGCTACAGCTCTATGTGCGGGGCCTACCCCTCCCCTCCTTACTGCTTGGGCTGGATAGGGGCTTTAGGGGTAGTTGCTTTATTGTTCGGTTTAGCAGGCACCTGCGGGACGGTGGGAGTTCCATTATCAGAGTGGAATGCCCCATTCTCGTTAACAGTTGTGGTGTTACCGTCAGCATCGGTCATGGACCACGCGCCACTGGCGTTAACCGTAATGTGAGTGCCGTCGGACTTCTGCAGCGCCCACGCCCCACCCGCATTAACCGTAATCTGGGTGCCGTCGGGCTTCACTAGCACCCATGCGCCGCTGTCGTTCATCGTCAGTTTGCCTTCTGCCGAATCAGAAGAAGCTGCAGAGCCAGCTTTGTCGTCAGCTGATGCGGTGGAATCCTCTGAGGCTTCAGCTGATGCGGTTTCTCCTGAGGACGCCGAGGCAGACACGTTCACATCCCCGCCCTTACCAACATTCACATCCGCCGAATTGCCATTGCCGTCATTACCGGAAATCTTCACATTCCCATCAGGACCAACCGACACATTAGCACCAGCAGAAGCCGACGCAGATGAAGAAGCCGAAGAACTAGCCGACGATGAAGCCGATGAAGAGGAAGAAGATTCAGGCGAAGACCCCGAAGAGTTCACTGAGACACACCCACTCAGCGCGAGCATGCCAGCCACAGCAAAAGACACAAAAACAGGAGCTTTTTTGGAGGTGATATTCATCGGAAGTTCTTTCTTATGTGATTGTTAGTATGCGGTTATGCTATGCCCCAACGATTCGGGGCACCATCAGTCGCCTGTGTGCCTCCATTTGGCCTGTGTAGGCGGGGTTTTCCGCATCAGTTGAGACCTTTTAATTTTACTGTCGTTTTCTATGCCCCTGCTATGAAAAGCTATGTTTTAACTGTGAAAAGCGCCCCATAATGTGTGGGGAGCCTCCATATGTACAGCACCTGGGTGCCGTACCCGCAGCGGATACAGCACCCAGTCTCAGTAAGGTCCGTGTTTTTGAACCGTTGAACGAGCCGGAGCCCCTAACCTAGTTTCTTAGTGGGCTGGACGGGGCTGACAGGGTTCGCGGCCTCAGCATTCGGTTTTGCGGGCACGTCCGGGGTGTCTGGCTTATCTGCTTTACCGTCGTGCTCAACCTGATTGTACGAGCCATCAGGTTTTACCGTCACGCTGTCGCCGTCGTGTTCGGTTTTAGTCCACGAGCCGTCAGACTGCACCGATACGGTGTCACCGTCAGGTTCGGTCTTGGTCCATGAGCCATCTGCTGCGACTGTGATCGTGTCGCCGTCAGCCTCTGTGAGGGTCCAAGCGCCGCCTTCACCCATGGTCACGTTGCCGTTTGCCCCACCGGATGCTGCACCCGAAGCTGCACCAGCCGCGCCACTACTTGCGGCACCGGAGGCACCACCAGAAGCACTAGCAGATGCGCCGCCAGTTGCCGCACCGGATGCGGTACCGCCCTGAGTCGCAGCCGCAGAAGAGCTGGCTGCTGATGAAGCGCTTGATGAGCTGGAGCTCGAAGAACTATTGGAAGATGATGCGTTATTAGAACCACCGCAAGCGCTCAGCGCGAGCGCACCGGCGACCGCAATGGTCAGGAATGCGGAAGTCTTCTTGACAGATGCGTTCATTGTCTTGTCCCTTCAAGGGTGGTCGGTTGGCTACCACCGGGTGGATGCACAACCACAGCACATTATAGGATCAGGTGTGTGCGTCCCGTATGGGGAGGGAAATTGATTCTCGGCGCCGGTTCAGGTTCGTGGGGAACTGTCGCCAAATGCTAAGAATCTGCTGGACCTGATGTGATTGTATGTTGTCATCCTGTGGTGATATCCCCAGCTTATCAAGGTTTTCTATGTTTCCTCCCAGAAAACCTGTGCTTTAGCTGTGATAGTTAAATCTTAATATTCTGACTTAAGGATTTCGTTGCTGATATGAAAGGTGTTTGCTGTGCCGCACCAGCATCGTTACCCCGCTATTACTGTCTGCACCCGCCGGGGGCGATGCGTCCTGTTGGTGAGAACCGGGTGCCGCATCGGCGTTAATGCGGCACCCGGGGATGGGGGTGTCAGGTGGGAACGACGCTGTTCCCGTATGTTGTGGGAGATTCCCGCACAAGCAGGCTAGCTGTTGTCTGTTATGGATTTTGTGGGTTGTACGGGAGTGACAGGGGTAACTGCCGAGTTATCGGATTTTTCGGGAGCTTTTGGAAGTTTCGGGGGCTCGTTGGATACTGCGCCCTCTTTAAGCACGCGGAAAGTGCCGTCGGCATCCACCCTCGCCGCTTCCTTTATCAGTTGTCCTTTTTCCGAGGCGGTGGTATAAGACCACGAACCATCCGCTAGCACATTTGTGCTTTCACCTTTGGGGCCAGTGATGGTCCAGCTTCCATCCTGGAACACGACGTACTTATTACCGTCAGGCTCATCTTTTGTCCAAGCAATGGTGGTCCTATCTGAGTCTGATGAGCCGCCAGCACCGCCCGAGGCTGAGGTGTTCGGGGCTGCTGCGGAGGCTGAGCTTTGAGCCGGGGTGCTTGTTGCGGCCGAGGAGGTGGCTCCTGAGGAGGAGCTGGTTGCTCCACCACCGCATGCACTGAGAATCAGCGTGCCAGCTAGGGTGGCTGCGACGAGTACGGAACCTTTGTACAGTGAGGTACGCATCAGAACTGTTGTTTCCCTTCGGTCGGTTGTGGATCGCCGTCTCTCTCGGAGGTACCCGCTGTACGGGTTACGGCGTTAGCTCTACCCTATTCACCGCTGCTGTATGGCCGCTCTAAAAAACCGGCTCTCAGCTGTGAAACCCCTAGGGTGCACCCGATAGAACCCTCAACTTTAACCTTACATTTTATGATTGTGTGTCAACGTAAGCGTTCTTGACGCACAAGGCACCCCCTGCAGGATGCCGAGGCTAAAATACCCGCAGTACCACCAGCAGAGGGTGCATACCGTTCACAAATATGATGTTGTACCGTTCGTTGACGACGTCAATCTCTGGTGAGGCTCACCGCACCCGCTCTTAGGGTAGGTGCAGCTATTTCACTACTGCTTTAGCCCGCCCCAGAGCCACCGGGGAGATGGGCTGTGCCGGGTCTTTGGCCTTCGAGTTATCGGGTTTTGCGGGAGTACCAGGCTTGGCAGGGCCCTTAAAATCGTCTTTCTTCCCGGTACTATCGTACGACCCGTCAGCAGCGACGGATATATTGCCGTTCTCACCGGATAGCTCCCAGGAACGGTCTTTATTCACAGTGATGGAGCCATCCGGGCCATCAGCCCACGACCAGGAGCCGTCTGATTTCACGTCCAGCACCTTCGTATTCTGTGAATTGCGCACCTCCCAGGCCCCCGATGAGTGCACCTTAAGAGTCATCCCCTGACCGTTATGTGTCTGCCAAGCACCGCTATCTTCAACTGTGGCGTCTTTGGTGTTAAAACCTAAATCCCGTATGCGTTCAGTTGCCTGCGCTGTCCCGGAGCTGGAGGAGCTTACTTCCGTGCCTTTAATAGTTTCACCGCCGCTGCAAGCGCTCAGTACGAGCGTTCCGGCAAACACAATGGTGGCGCAGGTAGCGATTTTACGGGTGTTCGTGGAGGTGGTATTCATAGTCGCATCCCTCAGGTAGATGTTTCAATGAGCTTCTTTAACCATAAAGTTATCCAAGCATTCATTTCACCTGTAAAGTGATGCGTGCACCTGGGAATATGCTGAATTTTACATATGCACTATTTTTACTTCAGCTGTTTCGGGGTCGCCGGAACAGCAGGGGCCGCTGCCTTTGCGTTCGACGGTTTACCAATAGCAGCGGGTTTTGCCGGAATCTGCGGCTTACCTCCACTGGTCGCGCTATACGAGCCGTCAACCTTCACCTCAGCAATACCGTACGGCCCGCCCGTCCAGGTCCACGAACCATTGCGCTCAACGGTCACCATACCTCCGGATGGGTGGCTCGTCCAGGTCCATGAACCATCGCTGTCCACTGAGAGGATGCCCTTCGTGCCGTTCACATACCATGAACCATCGTCATCAACTTGCACCGTGGTGCCCTGGGCACTGCGCGCTTCCCAGGCACCATCGTTCTCAATGGTGGTGACTTCCTGAATCGTGCCGAACCCCAGATCAATGGTGCCCGTTTCGCTTTGTTGCGGAGATGCCGTTGATGCTTTGGTGCTGGGGGTCGCGCCAGCTGCGGCCGCACTGGCAGCAGCCGGGGAGCTGCTTGGTGTCTGCGTTGCTGACGCTGTCTTTTCAGGCTCTACAGGCTGGGCGTGGCCAGATGAGCTGGGGGAAATGCCCAATGCAGCACTGGTGCTAGGCGATGCACTGGAGGCAGATTCCGAAGACGCTTTCGCTTTAGAGATTTCAGCCTGCGCCGAAGCCACCGCATCCGAAGCCTGCCGGGTCTCATTCGAGGTACCGCCGCAGGCGCTCAATAAACAGACACCCGCTACGGTACAAGAAAGCAGCACATACAGTTTTCGTGCGGAACTCTTCATCAGGGGGCTCTTTCCTCACGTGGTTGGTATGCCGCCCCAGCTAAGCGGCACAATGATTGTACCGGAAAATAGGTACCTCATGCCTTGTGAGTCAGCGCCCCGGCACACTGCAGTGTGCCATTATTAGCGAGGCTGCACCGGTGTTTTCGGTGTGGTCGCGTTCTGGTTCGGCTTCGCGGGGAGCTCAGGAACGTCCGGCCGGTCATGTGAGGGAGCCCCGTCCTCAATCATCACAAACGAGCCGTCAGAGTTGACGGTGACGGTGTCCCCGTCATTCTCACGTTTCGTCCATGAGCCATCAGAATTCACGGTCACCACGTCGCCATCAGGCTCGGTTTTCACCCACGAGCCGTCCGGGTTTACCGAGACAACATCGCCGTCAGATTCGGTAGTGCTCCACCCGCCGCCAGCGGCAACTGCTTGAGTGTTACCCCCCGAGATATTGACGGAAGAACCGCCACCGTTCTGGGAGCCTTGCCCCTGTGTCGCTCCGCCCTGTGGCTGTTGTTCACCACCGTGCGGGGCAGCGGCGGAGGGGTTGGATCCGTTCTGGGCCGCAGGTGCAGGCGCAGCGGTACCGTCGGCACGTGCACTTGGTGCTGCGGCGGCCTCAGTATTCCTCCCGTTTGTCGCCTCATGAGCAGTATGCGCTGCTGTGCTCTCATGCACCGGTGCGGCGGTGGGCGCCTCAGAGCGGTGAGGCCCACCGCTGTGGGAGCTGGCGGATGCTGAAGCGGACGGGGAAGCAGAAGCTGATTCTGATGCCCGTTTCGCCATCTCGGCCTGGGCTGAGGCCACCGCGTCCGAGGCCTGGCGGGTCTCATGGGATTTTCCGCAAGCGCCCAACACCAAAACACCCGCAAGAGCTAGGGGTACCACCGCATAGTATGTTTTCTGTCGGGGTGTCATAGGGAAAGTCCTTTTCTTGTCCTGCGTGTGAATCGCTGGGCGTTCCCGAAAGACGGAATAAACGCCGTGTCTCGTAGCCCAGACGGACCCTGAACTGCGTGCCCCAGCGTGCGGGGTGGAGGCTTCTACCGGCGTGGCGCGGGGGCTGCTGGCCGGATAGCTACCATGCGCCGCCCCATCATTACCCATATCATAGCAACGTCCACTATGCCCCAGCTAAGAAAACCTGTGTTTTCCCTGAGAAAATCATGAACGCCCGGCGTGTCACACGTTATAAACCCTGTTTTCGGCGGGTGACCCACTCGAAACCGCCTACACTATTCGCCACATGTCTATCCCGCAGCCCCGCACAAAGCTACCCAGCACCTGTGGCTTTCACATCCTTTTATCTGCGGTATAGGCTGACTCTCTGCTTCGTATGCGAACCGGCTGCACACAAACAGAGCCGCCTCCCCACCAGTACGGCGGAGAGGCGGCTCCTCACAGTTTAGAGTCTCAAGAATTACTTCTTCTTGGTGGTCTTGGCGGCCTTCTTCTTGGTGGCGACTGCTGCCTTCAGCTTGGAGCCTGCGGTCAGCTTCACGCCGTGACCAGCGGGAATCTGGATGGTTTCGCCGGTCTGCGGGTTACGGCCGGTACGAGCAGCACGGTCGGTGCGCTCAATTGCCAGCCACCCGGGGATGGTGATCTTCTCGCCCTTGGAGACGGAAGTCTCGAAGACCTGGAACACTGCGTCGAGGACTGCATTAACGGTTGCCTGGCTCTTGCCAGACTTCTCTGCTACCTCTGCAACGAGTTCGGTACGGTTCTTAGCCATTAGGGTGCCCCTTCCTGAGACTTTAGATTTGCGACTAAGTCAAAGCTTTTTCCGGTGAGAAATAACTTTGCCTAGGTACAAAATACCAGAAATTACCAGCTCGACTTAGTAATGCCGGGCAGTTCGCCACGATGAGCCATCTCGCGGAAACGCACACGGGAGATACCAAACTTCTGGAAGGTACCGCGCGGGCGGCCGTCAATCTGGTCACGGTTGCGAACGCGAACGGGGGAAGCGTTACGCGGCAGCTTCTGCAGCGCCACGCGTGCTGCCTCACGCTCTTCGGGAGTAGCGTTCTCGTCGATCAGCGTCTTCTTCAGGGCAAGACGCTTCTCGTTGTAACGAGCCACAATGACCTTGCGCTGCTCATTGCGAGCAATCTTTGACTTCTTGGCCATTATTTAGCGCTCCTCTCGGAAATCAACGTGCTTACGTACGACGGGATCGTACTTCTTCAGCACCATACGGTCGGGGTTGTTGCGGCGGTTCTTACGGGTCACGTAGGTGAACCCGGTGCCAGCAGTGGACTTGAGCTTGATAATAGGACGCAGATCCTTAGCCTTCTTAGATGCCATAATGCTAGATCTTCTCCCCGCGTGCGATGATGTCTGCGACCACGGCGTCGATGCCACGAACATCGATCACCTTAATGCCCTTGGCGGACACGTTCAGGGTTACCTTACGGCGAAGCGAAGGAACCCAGTAGGTCTTCTTCTGAACGTTCGGATCGAATCGACGCTTATTGCGGCGATGCGAGTGCGAAATGCTGTGTCCAAAGCCGGGAACAGCTCCGGTCACCTGGCAGACTGCTGCCATGTTTCACTCCTTATGGTTGATTTTTATGACGGGTACGCAGTCGATGTTACTCGTAAGCGTCCCGTCACCAATGTAGAAGCACCGGGTTATTCGCCGGGCTAGAGTGTCCAAGACCGCCACCCGGGTGAGAGTCCGAGCAACAGCCCCCGCCGCGGGAAAAACGGTGAAGCTTAAAATTAGTGTCGAGAGGCGTTTTCACCACTACGAACAGCCTTAAATTCTAGGTAACTCAAGGCACTCTCGCAAGCCTAGACGCCGGTAATCCCCATAAATTTTGCGGATTTCTCGCTAAAACCTTAGGGTGCGCACCCCGTGGGGTACCCCGGAAACCACCCAGCATCAGGCCAGAGAGCCACCAGAATATTCTATCACTGTCCCGTATTGGCGCAAGTCAGAGCCCCTATTCACCCCGGTCGCGGATAGTTATAGTGGGTGTTAGCGCGCTCCAAAACCTGAGTAAATAACACAGTTGAAATTCGCTGTGTGAGATTAATAGCTTAAAGCACCGATTAAGACATTAAACCGCAAAAGCACAGGCCGCAGCCTTCCACACCAGCGGTGTTCCCTTTGACCCGGAAACTACACCGCGTTCGCCGCATGTTTGCCGGCGGGCACACCCACACCGCTGCCAAGTGCACGGGCAGAAGGCTCAAACAACGCCGGACGAAACGCCGCATACTTAGGCTGCAGCCCATCCCCAGAGCTGGTTCCCCGGATCCTACGCCCCACCCACGGCAGGGCGTGCTCCCGCACCCAGCGTGCGCTCTGCTCCAGCTCTTCACGGCGGCTCAACTCAACCGCTGGCGGCAGCTGCGGCTCCGGCACAGCGCCCTCAAGACCCAATAAAGACAGCACCCGAGCCGCAAACTTCTGGTGCCCGTACTCGTTCATATGCAGCTTATCGGGAGCCCACAGCCGCCAATCCACAAAATCACGCATCCGCCAATAATCGACAATATGCACTCCCCTGTTCTCAGCCACCTCACGGATCAGCTCGTTATACAAGGCCGTACGCGGACGGGTGCGGGCAAACGGGCCTTCCCCCAAAATATCCAGACCAGTCATGGTGAACACCTCAATACCCTCTGCACGCAAAAGAGCAAACGCATCATCCATGCGCTGCACCAACGCATCAATATCCACGTTGGGGCGGATGATGTCATTACCCCCGCCGTAAATACTCACCAGGTTCGGCTTCAGCTCAAGAGCCGGGGCCAGCTGCTCATCCATGATCTGATCCATTAAATACCCGCGGATCGCCAAGTTTGCGTACTGCGCCTGCGCATCCCGGGCCCCTATCGCGTCAGCCACCCTATCGGCCCAGCCACGCACCTGATTCGGGCGGGACTCATCAATATCGCCGACCCCCTCAGTAAACGAATCACCCAAGGCCACATAGCGTACCGGCTCACCGTTCAGGCGAGCATTCTCATCAAGGTGAAGCACCGTTCCCCTCCCCTAGCTCTCAGTTTTGCCTACACGCCAGTATCCCATAAACGATACATGCTCCTTTGGGGTTCCTGCCTCCTGCACGCTCACCCAGCGAAGGCGTTTACCCATCGCGGTTCCTCCCCACAACGAACATGTCGTGCAGGTTATTGGCGACACGGCAGGTATAACGCCGTAGCGGGTGATATTGTTGAGGTTTTGCCGAGCACCTTGAGTTTATTGTCAAACCAGTCGGCGGACTTATTTGAGTTCTCTTCCCTAGAATTTGAGTCTGCCGGTCACCAACCAGCCGCTGCGGGATGCACGCTCGTAAATGGCGTGCGCCATGGTGCGAGCGTAGCTTTTTGTCACGTGGTTATCGTCCATGTACACGTAAACATTCCCGATGATCGGCTGGCAGGTTCCTTCAGGGCAGTACAGGTCAGCCAGGTCGATGGTCACCGCGCCTTCGTACCGGTCTAGCACCTCGCGGGAGGGGTTGGCGTCAGCAAGCTTCTCATTCACGGGACGAGCACAGGAGCTCATATCCGACCCGGCTTTTTGGGCGCACTCGTACACGTTGAAGTCATAACGCGGGTTATCCCGCAAACCAATCACCTGAATCCCGGCGTCGGTAAGTTTTTTGACGGTCTCATCCAGTGCCGGGTCGACCCGTTCCTCATTGGTTTTCGCATCTGCCACAGTTGCGGTTAACACCACCGTTTGGGGTTTGCGTTTGAGGAGTTCTTCGGTCACCTTATGGTTGAATTCGCTGCATTCGTCGGATGCGTTCACGTCTCGGGTCGGGTACAGGCACCCTCCCAGCAGGTAGGCTTGCAGGTTGGTGTGGGTCTGCTCCGCGATCGGTTTGAAGGAAGCAATAGACTGCTCGATATGCGAGTTGCCCACAATAACGGTCAGCGGGGCATCATCCGCACCGTACGTTTGGATATTGCAGTATTTGGAAAGCGACTCGTCCTTGGGTTTAAACACCCCATCGCAAGCCCCGTCCAGGCGCTCATACTGGCTTTTGGGGTCAGTAGAAGGGATGGGGTTGTCGTTTGATGTCACCCGGTTGGTACCAATGGCGCGCGCGCCTGGGTACTCTGAGTGTTCATCGCCAGTACTCTGTTCTGCTTTGGCTACGGCTTTGGTGTTGGATGCGCTCACCCACGCCTGCGCACCAGCAAGCGGGATCCCTGCGAGCAGGAAGATGGCGACAAGGAAAGCAGCCTGATCTGCCCAAGTGCTCACCACGAACACTTTTTTAAACCGTAGTTTCATCATGAGCCAGGGCACGAACGGGTCTTTACGGTACCGTAGCGGTTTTTCGATGAAACGGGTCAGCAGCCATGCCAACGCCACGGAGACCACAATAATCAGGGTCCCTTCCAGGAAGTCTACCCCGGTTTTACCAACAGCGGCACTGTAGAGAATGAGGATAGGCCAGTGTACCAAGTACAGGGCGTAGGATATGTTACCCAGGTTCTGCAGCGGTTGGGAGACCAGCAGCCGGTCTATGCCCCATTTGCTATTGGTGCGGCCAGCCATAATGACAAGTGCCCCCGAGAGCACCGGCCACAGGGCGAGAAAGCCTGGGAAAGACCGCTGCACCGGTAGCACGGCGCCACAGATGGCAAGCCCAATGATGCCCACCCAGCCCATAATGACGCGTGCTTTCTCTGGGGCCTTCCATTTGAGGGTGAGCATGGCCAACAGGGTTCCGATGGCAAACTCCCAGAGGCGGGTGCGAGTGTCAAAGTACGCGTACCCCTGGTTTGCGCTAGTCTCAATGATGGAGAAGGTTAGGGAGGCCACGAACACGGTGTTGAAAACAAGCACAGCTGTGGTGAGCAGGTTCCAGTTGTGACGGCGCACCAGATAAGCAACAAAGGCAAACAGCAGAGGCCATAGAAGGAATATTTGTCCCTGGATGGAGAGCGACCAGAAGTGCTGGAAGGGGGTCTTCGCGGCCGCATTTTGGGCGTAGTAGTCCACTGAACTATTCGCTAGGTGCCAGTTCTCGTAGTAGAACAGCGAAGATTTGGCGTCCGCCATAATCTCAGGCCAACGGCTGGGCGCGAGAATGAAAAACGCAGCAATGGTCGTACCCGCAATGGTGATAGTAGCGACGGGTAGCAGCCGCTGGAATACGTGCAGCCAATAGTTAATGAGGTTCAGCGGACGACCCTCATTGATTTTACGGAGATAAGACAACGAGAGCAGGAAGGCCGAGATGAAGAGGAACACGTCCACTCCCCCGGAGACCCTGCCGAACCATACGTGGTAGAAGACAACCAGTAGCACTGCGAAGGCTCGCAGCCCCTGAATTTCGGGGCGAAAGCCGCGTGTCTCAATGAAGTTTTCGAGGGTCTTAGGCTCCTGCGGGCGAGCCGGTGCGGTGCGTGCTGACGGTTGGTCTGACATGGTTGCCATTCTATGGTTGATGTGAATGTTTGCGGTTGGTTTATAGTTTGTATCGGTGTGCCCTGTATGAAAGAAAATCCTGATTCAGCGCATCCGCACAGGCGGAGGGGACGAATCAGGATTTTTGGTGAGCCCCCTACCGGATTCGAACCGGTGACCCTCGGTTTACAAGACCGATGCTCTGGCCAACTGAGCTAAGGAGGCATACGACCTCTAGTTTACCCTACGATGGGCGATTTCCTGCCCTTTTAGGCGCTCAGTATCGGCTACATCACTCCAGTTTATGTGTGGGGTGGGTCGCATACCTGACACATTTATCGTATCAGGTATGCGACCCACCTCGTGGTATGGCTACCCTGAGGTTATTTTACGCACCATACGGGCAACCACAGACCAGCCTGTTACTGCTGCTTTTTGGCATCAATCTTTCCTTGAACCCACTTAGGGAAGTCTTCGGATTTAGGCCCGGGGAACTGTTCCCCATCAGCGTAGATCGCCGGAGTGCCGTGCACACCGTTATTGAGAGATTCTTCATTGACCACGTTCACGAGGGGGCGCCACTTGTTGTCGTTCAGGTCGCTCGAAATATTCGCCCCATATTTTGCGGCAATGTCGGCGATCTGCTGGTTATTCAGGTCCCCACCGCCCTGCCGGTCAAAGAGTTCTTTCTGGAACTCCAGGTACTTATCGGCGCTCACCTGGTTTGCCACAGCATAGGCAGCGTTTGCGGTACGCGCGGAGTACTGGGTGGGTGATCCACGGTCCAGAATGATCATATTGCGGTATTCCACGGTAATGGAGCCGTCCTCAACGAGCTTCTTAATGGTCTCGTAGTTTGCCTGTTCAAAATCACGGCAGTGGTGGCAGTTGAAGTCCTGGAAGATCACCACGTGTACGGGCTTACCGTTCTTCTTGGCTTCTTCCGCTTTCTCTATGCCTAGCGGCAGGGTTTCCGGGGTGGCACTTCCGCTGGCAGAGGGAGTAATGGATGTCTCGGAGGTACCGAGTTTATCGGCGTCTCGCTGATCCTGCTTTGACGCATTCTTGACGATTCCGTCTTTGGTAATAACGATACCGCCGTATTCGTTAGCACTAGCTGGCACGGGTCCCGCTTTGGGAATATCCTGCTTCTGCCCATTAATGAAGACAAAACCGACAATAATCACGGCCACTAGGACAACCGCTAGCACACCCAGCTGCAGCAGGCGACGGTTTGATTTTGTTGGGTTATTGCGTGCCTGTTTGGCCGCGATTTGACGGGCCTTTTCACGGGCATCGTTCGACATACCTGTTCCTTTTCTTGTAGGACGCACGACGCTGCGCCTTATCATTACCCCGTCTAGACTACCGAACTAGAGGATGCATATTCCAGCCATCAGTCAATTTCTACGGAGTTTCGGAGTTTTCTCACGCTCTCAGCTTATTTTACGACGCAAATATATGCCTTTATGCAGATAGTGATGTCATGTTTCTCATACGGGGGTGAAGATACCAGGCGCCTTATAGCCCTGGCTTTTTGTGTAGACCCCCAAACACCCCCACTAAAACCAAAACCCCACACACCCACACCCCCCTTGGGGGCACAAAAAAAGAGAGGGCCCCCACACTAGGGGACCCCCACTCACAAAAAAAATTGCGGCAGCCATCTACTCTCCCACACCCACCAAGATGCAGTACCATCAACACCACAGGGCTTAGCAACCAGGTTCGAAAAGGAGACTGAGCGTTTCCCCCCGGCTATCACCACCGCAAAACCACACAACAACACCTTCACGGGGATTACCCCCCGTAAAAGAATAGCTTGTTGCCTCAAAACTGTACAGTGAACACAAACACACAA
>ERZ773072.20-NODE-20-length-104715-cov-4.553325_pt1 | contig 104715 bp, 76 predicted proteins | sample MGYA00580617_ERZ773072 | MGnify/ENA primary metagenome ERZ773072 (study PRJEB29015, sample SAMEA2737970) | human oral metagenome | biome: human oral; feature: human-associated habitat; material: dental | place: China | collected 2122 ...
AGTGCGATCAGGAGTAGTCCCAGCCCGTTGTAGAGCAAGCCCTGCCTCTTCAGTGAGGGGAAGAACGAGGGGCCGACCTCCACACCTACGCGGCCTCCCGGGTCTTCGGCATCCCCGAGGACGCGGTGACGCCCGGCCAGCGCTCGAAGATCAAAGCGATGAGCTACGGCTTGGCCTACGGGCTGTCGGCCTACGGGCTGTCCAGGCAGCTGCGCATCGCCGTCGCCGAAGCCCAGCGCCTCATGGACGACTACTTCACGCGCTTCGGCGAAGTCCGCGCCTATCTCGACTCGCTGGTCGCCGCCGCCCGCCGGGACGGCTACACGCAGACCATACTGGGGCGCCGGCGCTACCTGCCCGACCTCAACTCGACGAACCGTCTGGCCCGCGAGGCCGCCGAGCGCATGGCGCTCAACGCCCCGATCCAGGGATCGGCCGCCGACATCGTCAAACTCGCCATGGTCCAGGTCGCCTCGTCCCTGGCGTCCGCGGGTCTGCGTTCCAGAGTGCTCCTCCAGGTCCACGACGAGCTCGTCCTGGAAATCGCGCCGGGGGAGCGCGACGCCGTCGAGGCCGTCGTCCGGCGGGAGATGGAGAACGCCGTCGAGCTGGCGGTTCCGCTCTCCGTGGGCATAGGCGTGGGCCCGTCTTGGCGCGAGGCCGCTCACTGACGCTTTCGTTTTGCGCGGACGATGAGCGTTCCGGGAATCCAGGGAGACCGCTCCGGTCCCCAGCCGCCCCAGACGACGTCCCTCCCCTCCGGCCACTCAGGCTCCCACACGCGCTCAATCGCGAAGCCCGAAGCAGTCAGGGCGTTCATGTGCTCGCTCAGCGTGTGGTGGCATTCGACGTAGACCAGCTCGCCGTCGTCCCCGCGCTCAACGTAAGGGGCGGAAGAGAAGTAGGAGGCCGTGACGGTCATGTCGCGCCTCGTCGGAGAGTCGGGGAACATCCATCGCACGGGGTGGGGAGCCGAATAGGCGAAGACCCCTCCGGGGGCGAGCACTCTCGCCACGCCGGCAAACAGGGCTTCGAGGTCTTCGACGAAGGGGACGACGCCGAAGCTCGTGAAGACGACGTCGAAAGAGCCCTCGGCGAAGGGAAGGCGGAGCCCGTCCGCCGCGACGAGGGGCGCCTCCGCGAACCCGGACGCGTTGATCGAGGCCGCCTCGGCCAGCATGCCGAGCGAGACGTCGGTTGCGACGACGCGGGCGCCCAGGCCCGCGAGATATCTGGAGCACTGCGCCGCACCCGCCCCGATTTCGAGGATGCGGGCGCCGCGAAGCTCTGACGGTTCGCCCAGTATCTCGGCCTCGGACTCGTCGAGTCCCTCCGGCCCCCACACGAAATCGGCCTCGCCCAGCACGTCGCCGTGTTCTGCCAGGTAGTCCGCGGCGTTGGCGGACCACCAACGCGAATGCGCAACGCTGGGACGTTCGTCCGGGTCCAGTGGTTCGCGACCCACCCACATGGCAATCTCCTTTGTGTGACAAAGCCCGGTTTAAAGCCGCTTGCGGGAATCAATCAGATTATCCGCGTCATGACGCCACAAAGCGCTTGCGCAGCCGAGAATCGTCCCGTAGACTCTGGACTTGGTGTGGGCCTTCCACATCGTATTTATCCATATCTCTACAATTGTCCGTATCGGAGTCATTATTTCATGACCGCAAACACCCCCGCCTCGCTGCCCGAGGTCGCAATCAACGACATCGGCGACGAGCAGGCATTCCTCGAGGCTGTCGAGAAGACCATCAAGGTCTTCAACGACGGCGATCTCGTCTCCGGCCAGGTCGTTAAGATCGACCACGATGAGGTTCTGCTCGACATCGGTTACAAGACCGAAGGCGTCATCCCCTCCCGCGAGCTGTCCATCAAGCACGACATCGACCCCTCTGAGGTTGTCGAGCTCGGCTCCGAGGTTGAGGCACTCGTCCTCACCAAGGAGGACAAGGAAGGTCGCCTGATCCTCTCCAAGAAGCGCGCACAGTACGAGCGTGCATGGGGCGACATCGAGAAGGTCAAGGAAAACGACGGCGTCGTTACCGGTACCGTTATCGAGGTTGTCAAGGGTGGCCTTATCCTCGACATCGGTCTGCGTGGCTTCCTGCCCGCATCCCTCGTTGAGATGCGCCGCGTCCGCGACCTCGCACCTTACATCGGTCAGCAGATCGAAGCTAAGATCATCGAGCTGGACAAGAACCGCAACAACGTTGTTCTGTCCCGCCGTGCATACCTGGAAGAGACTCAGTCCGCTGTTCGTTCCTCCTTCCTCAACGAGCTGGAGAAGGGTCAGGTCCGCGAGGGCGTTGTCTCCTCCATCGTCAACTTCGGTGCATTCGTGGACCTGGGTGGCGTGGACGGTCTGGTTCACGTTTCCGAGCTGTCCTGGAAGCACATCGACCACCCGTCCGAGGTTGTCGAGGTTGGCCAGCCCGTTACCGTCGAGGTTCTCGAGGTGGACCTGGACCGCGAGCGCGTGTCCCTGTCCCTCAAGGCAACCCAGGAAGATCCGTGGCAGGCATTTGCTCGCACCCACGCTCTGGGTCAGATTGTTCCCGGCAAGGTCACCAAGCTCGTTCCCTTCGGTGCATTCGTGCGCGTTGAGGACGGCATCGAGGGCCTCGTCCACATCTCCGAGCTGGCAACCCGCCACGTTGACCTGGCTGAGCAGGTCGTCTCCGTTGGTGAAGAGGTCTTCGTTAAGATCATCGACATCGACATGGACCGCCGCCGCATCTCCCTGTCCCTCAAGCAGGCAAACGAGGGCGTTGACCCCAACGCTACCGAGTTTGACCCCGCTCTGTACGGCATGGCTGCAGAGTACGACGAGGCTGGCAACTACAAGTACCCCGAGGGCTTCGACCCCGAGGCTAACGAGTGGCTGGAAGGCTTCGACGCACAGCGCGAGGCTTGGGAAGCACAGTACGCAGAGGCACAGGCTCGCTTCGAGGCTCACAAGGTTCAGGTTGCTAAGGCTCTCGAGGCTGACGCAGAGGCTGCAGCAGCAGCTCCCGCAGCAGCTGAGCCCGCACCGACCTCCTACTCCTCCGAGGAGCCCGCTTCCGCAGGTACCCTCGCATCGGATGAGGCACTGGCTGAGCTCCGCAAGAAGCTGACCGGCAACTAATCTGCCGCTCAGATGAGCACTCATCAGGCGTAATAGCCGATAGGTAAACCCCGCATGGGGTGCCTAGAGCAGGGGAACCCCCTCATCTCCCGTTTGGGAGGTGAGGGGGTTCTTTGCGTTATTCGGGGGGGGTAGGACGGGCGCGCGGGAATCTGGGGCCTGTGGATCCAGGGCGTGTGTCCGGTGTTGCCGGGGAGGATTTTTAGGCGGCGATCATCTGCGCCCACACGGCGCGCACCTGCTCGGCTGTCTCCTCCAGCGAGCCGCCATTATCGATGATCCAGGTGGCGACCGCCTCACGCTGCTCGTCGGTTGCCTGCGCGGCGATGCGGGCGCGCGCATCCTCCTCACTCATGCCGCGCGACGATACGAGGCGTTGCAGGCGAGTCGCCAGGGGAGTGCGCACCACGACCACGCCCTCAAAGGCGGACGGGTCGCCGGTCTCCACGAGCAGAGGAATGTCCTCCAGCACCACGCCGCTAAAACCGGGTTCGGACTGCGCCTGCTCCACCAGCTGCGCGGCACGTTCACGAATAGCGGGATGCACAATCGCGTTCAGACGCAGGCGCGCCTGCTCATCATTGAACACGATACGCGCCAGGGCGGGGCGGTTGAGGCGGCCGTCCTCATCGAGCAGATGCTCACCGAACTCCGCGACGGTGCGGGCGAGCACCGCCTCGCCGGGCTCCATGAGGGATCGGGAGATGGCGTCCGCATCCACCAGGAATGCGCCCTGCTCCACGAAGAGGGCGGCGATGGTGCTCTTGCCACTGCCGATACCGCCGGTGAGGGCGTAACGGCGCAGCGTGGTAGAAGCGGGGGAAGAAGGCTGGGACATGGACGGTGCTCCTGACGGGCTGTGCCACAATAGATAGGTACTGATTAGAGGAGGACACATGCAGGAAGAAACTCGCGCCAACCGATACCTTGTGCCGCGCGGCGATGAGCCCTATGAGAGCCTCCTCGAAATTAAGCGTAGCGAATTTATTGGTCACATCAAACGCGTGAGCACCGTTGAGGAGGCGCGCGCCTACATTGAGTCAGTGCGCAAGACCTACCACGATGCCCGCCACGTGTGTTCAGCGTTCATTATTGGTGCTGACCGCGATATTCAGCGTTCCTCCGATGATGGTGAGCCCGCCGGTACCGCCGGTGTGCCGATGATGCAGGCGTTGCTGGCGCGTCAGACCCGCGAGGACGGCACCACTGACCTGTCGGATGTGGTTGCGGTGGTCGTGCGCTATTTCGGTGGCATTAAGCTCGGCGCGGGCGGTCTGGTGCGTGCCTACACTGATTCGGTGGTGCAGACCCTGGATGGCGCGCTATTCGATTCGCGTGAGCGTCTGCGCGTGGGTAAGGTGCCCAGTTCGCATGCGGATGCTGGCCGCCTGGAGAATGAGATTCGTGCCGCCGGTCTGAACGTTCTGGGTACCGAGTATGGTGCGGAGGGGGCCACGATTTCCCTGGGTGTGTTTGACCGCCCGGAGGAGCTGGCGCGTGCCGAGGAGCTGGTGGTGAGCTTGAGTTCCGGTGCGGCGAGCGTGACCTGGGGGGACACGCAGTGGGTGGATTTGCCGGTCTAGGTTACCGGCCTCTAGATTCTCGGTCTTTGATTTCCGCTCCCAGATTTTCCTCCTAGGGTTCCGGGCTAAGGCGCCTGCGTAAAGCTCTCAAAATCTAAAAGATAGTCCAACCTTAGTTAATAGTTACTTGAACCCTAGTAATTGACTGTTTTTGTTGCTAGGGTAGAAGGAGTGCCAAAAGGCTTATCCAATATCTGAGGTCGTGAAAACGTGACGCAGCCGGGAACCTACCGAGAACAAGCAGGCAAAAACTCATCAGAGCAGTCCGCGGGCAGCCGCGGCGGCACCGCAACCCTCAACCGCCAGGGAGCGCGCCTCCACAAGCGGGGCACCGTCGAGCAGCTTGAACCCGCCACCGTCGCCCAGCTACTCAACGCCTACCGCCAGCAGAACCTCGGCACCCTACTGAGCGTGCTCACGCAGCGTCCGGCAGAATTTGCCCGCCAGCTTGGCAGGCTCTGCCGCGTCTTCCCCGAACATGTTCACGCCATCGCCCAGGCGTTCGGCACCGTGGGCCGCGCCCTGCCCCTTGACGAGCTGGTGCGCCTGCACAACCGCTACTCCAACGCTGCCCGCGGAGTTGGCGAACACCTCAGCCTGGACAACTCCGGTGTGGTGCACCTGGTTCAGAGCCCAGCACTGAGCCGTGAAGGTGCGGGCCACCTACTCATGGCGGTTGAGCTCTGCCTTGCCGGCAGGATGCGCGGGCTCACCATCGCCATGCCCTCCACCGAGGCGTTCACTCCGGCTGAACAGGCGCCGAGCCTCGGATCCTGCAACCCCGCCCTCGACGGTGCCCTCAACGCTTTTGAACCGGCAGGCTGGGAGCCGTTCCCCCTGGACGGCAGCGAAGTGCTGCTCGCGACCGGTGTGCGCGATGTGCCCGACGGCTACGAGCTGTCCCTCTGGCTGCTCGATGACGACTATCGGTGCCGCGCCCGCATTGAGCGCGGCGCCCCGCAGGTGTGCGTGGCAAGCTTCTACGATGAAGAAGTCATCACTCGAACCGTGGAAGAAACCGGGTCGGGTGAAGCCGGTCTGGTTGAGAACTACCGCGTGGAGGAATACGCGGAACTGGACTTCCTCAATGCCATGGACCGGCAGGTACGCTACGTGGCGGTCACCGCCGCCGTGGGGGAGCCGCTGCTGTCTGTGCTGAACGAGAAGAGCGCGGTGCCCAATAGCATTCCCGACCCTGCCGCTTTTGCGAACGGTGTGGGCACCTCCCGGTTTGAGGGGAATGTCCGCCCGGATATCCGCAGCGCCGCCGTGGTCGGTAAGGGCCTGCGCACCGTCAATCACCGCGGCATGCTGCCGGTGTTGGGCGTGCCGAACCGTACCGTGTGCGCGGTGATTGACCTGTATAAGCAGCGCATCTGCGTGCCGGGTATGGGCATTCCGCGCGGGCTGAGCGTGGAGGATGAAGAGCTCACCATGCAGCTGATTTTGAGCGCCCTGAACGGGTACCTTCCGCTGACGAACCGGGCGTTGATGAGCCTCGCCGGAGCAACCGTGGAGGTGCGCTAAATTCTTACCCGCGAGGTGCCCCACTGGTGTGTAGTCACCAGTGGGGCAGTTAGCGGTGGGGCAGTTAGCGGTGGGGCAGGGGGGGCGTGGCGAGCGCATTGCGCGTCATCGTATTGCGCCAGTAGAAAAGGGCGACCAATCCGGGCGCGCATCGGGCGGCTTTCCCCTAGGATGGATACATGAGTTACGCACCCCAGATTAACCGCGTTGTTGCCCCCTTTGAGGTCATTAGCCCCTTCCAGCCTGCCGGCGATCAGCCGAAGGCTATCGCCGAGCTCACCGAGCGTGTGCAGAACGGTGAGAAGGACATTGTGCTGATGGGCGCTACCGGTACCGGTAAGTCCGCGACCGCAGCCTGGCTGATTGAGGCGGTGCAGCGTCCGACTCTGGTGCTCGTGCAGAATAAGACTCTGGCGGCGCAGCTGGCGAATGAGCTGCGTGAGCTGCTGCCGAATAATGCGGTGGAGTATTTTGTCTCCTACTACGACTACTACCAGCCTGAGGCGTACGTGCCGCAGACCGATACGTTCATTGAGAAGGACTCCTCTATCAATGAGGAGGTGGAGCGTCTGCGCCACTCGGCGACGAACTCCCTGCTGACTCGCCGTGACGTGGTGGTGGTTGCGACCGTGTCCTGCATTTACGGTCTGGGCACGCCCGAGGAGTACATTGCGCAGATGGTGACTTTGCGTCGCGGTGAGGAGGTTGACCGCGACGAGCTGTTGCGCCAGTTCGTGGCGATGCAGTACGCGCGTAACGATATGGACTTTCACCGTGGCACGTTCCGTGTGCGCGGCGATACCGTCGAAATCATCCCCATGTACGAGGAGAACGCGATCCGCATTGAGTTCTTCGGCGATGAGATTGAGGCGATTTACACCCTGCACCCGCTGACAGGCGAGGTGATTCGCGAGGAAGAAGAAATGTATGTCTTCCCCGCAAGCCACTACATCGCCGGTGCCGAGCGTATGGCGAAGGCCATTACCTCCATTGAGGATGAGCTACGCGAGCGCCTGCAGACCCTCGAATCTCAGGGCAAGCTGCTGGAGGCGCAGCGTCTGCGCATGCGCACCACCTACGACCTGGAAATGATGGAGCAGATGGGCTTCTGCAATGGCATTGAGAACTACTCGCGCCATATTGACGGTCGTGCCCCCGGTAGCGCCCCGAACTGTTTGCTGGATTATTTCCCGGATGATTTCCTGCTGATTATTGACGAGTCGCACGTGACGGTCCCGCAGGTTGGCGCCATGTATGAGGGCGATATGTCTCGTAAGCGCACCCTGGTGGAGCACGGTTTCCGTCTGCCGTCGGCGATGGATAACCGCCCGCTGAAGTGGGAGGAGTTCCTGGAGCGTATCGGTCAGACGATTTACCTTTCGGCGACCCCGGGTAAGTATGAGCTGTCGCAGGCTGATGGTTATGTGGAGCAGATTATTCGCCCGACCGGTCTGATTGACCCGGAGATTGTGGTCAAGCCGACCAAGGGGCAGATTGATGATTTGCTTGAGGAGATTCGCGTGCGCGTTGAGCGTGATGAGCGTGTGCTGGTCACGACCCTCACCAAGCGCATGGCGGAGGATTTGACCGAGTACCTGCTGCAGCACGGCGTGAAGGTGCAGTACCTGCACTCCGACGTTGACACTCTGCGCCGCGTGGAGCTTCTGCGCGAGCTGCGCCTGGGCACCTTCGATGTGCTGGTCGGTATTAACCTGCTGCGTGAGGGCCTGGACCTGCCCGAGGTGTCCCTGGTTGCGATTCTGGATGCCGATAAGGAAGGCTTCCTGCGTTCGACCACGTCGCTGATTCAGACCATTGGTCGTGCGGCGCGTAATGTGTCCGGTCAGGTGCATATGTACGCCGATAAGATTACGGATTCTATGCGTGTGGCGATTGATGAGACGAACCGCCGCCGCGAGATTCAGCAGGCGTACAACCGTGAGCACGGTATTGACCCGCAGCCGCTGCGGAAGAAGATTGCCGATATTACGGATGTTCTCGCCCGCGAGGAAGAGGACACCCGCGAGCTTCTGCAGCTGCGGAAGAGCGGTAAGAAGGGTGCCCGCACGGTGAATGCGGGTGCGAAGACCGGTTCTGCGACCTCGTCGAAGATTGCCACGAGCACCCCGGAGTCGGAGGATCTTCTCGCCCGTGCGGAGGCGCGCGTTCGTGCCGACGGCCTGGCGGCGGCACCCGCCGAGGACCTGCTGGATTTGATTGAGCAGATGAACGAGCAGATGCGCGTGGCGGCGGAGAACCTGCAATTTGAGTTGGCGGCGCGTCTGCGTGATGAGCTTGCCGATTTGAAGAAGGAGCTGCGCCTGATGAAGGAGGCGGGTCACGCCTAAACCCGGTGCTCTAAACACCGTGTTCTAGCCCGGTGTTTAGGGGTCTGACTTGGGTTTTTCGCCATGAGATAATTCATTGCTCGTGAAGTTCCACTGAGTGCAGATACATGCTGTACACTATCAAAGTGTTTTACGTGTCAAATAACACCGTGATGCTTCCGAACGATAAAGAAAAATCTGTGACTATTTCAAATAACTCTTCAGACGCACACACCACGGGAGCTCGTTCCGTTACCCGCCGCAACCTCACCCGCAGTGCGCTCTGGGCTGTGCCCGCTATTGCCGCCTCCACGGCGGTGCCCGCATTCGCTGCTTCAGCTGATGATTGCAAGACGGTTAAGGGCCCGGACTTCACCCAGGTCGGCGGCTGGATGATTACCAACCCCGCCAGTGGCGCTCTGCAGTCGCGCACCAAGAACAAGCCCGTGACTGCGCCGGTGACCGGTCAGGCGTGGTGGTCCATGGAGAATGCAACCTCCCCGAACCCCGCGACGATCCGCCTCATGTCCGTGTACGAGGCGACTCACGGCCCCGAGGGCGACCTCAACCTGAACTGCGGTGAGTTCGTGATGACCTACAACGTCTCCGCCCTGGAGGCGACGACCGGCACCACGCACCTGCACCCGTCCATGGACATTTACCTCTTCTCGCCCGAGGGTGAAATCATTGACCGTCAGGTCTTCACGACTGACCCGACTGGCGCGGCAACCGTCATGACCCGTAACGGCAAGACTCAGACCGTTCAGGGTCAGGTCATTCCGTTTGCATCGAGCGTGAATGATCAAGCGACCGGCATCTCTGCGCGTTTTGCGCTGCGTGGCAATAAGCTCATGGAAGGTATGTACCAGTTCGAGGTGGTTATTACTGTCCCGACGATTCGTGAGAATGGCACGGTGGATACGAACAAGCAAGTAAACGCGATTGCTTTCACCCCGCCGACCTTCAACATGACGACCTCCTAATTGAATCTCCTCATTGAATGATCCTCACTGAATGAAAAAGTAGCCCTCCCCGTGATAGTTCACGGGGAGGGCTACTTTGATGTGGGCTTGCCGCGCGGTGCTGATCTGTAATGCGCCGCTCTACGCTGTGCCTCTTGCATCGCGCCTTTTTACGCTGTGCCGCTTGCCGCTGCGGCGTTTCGGCACACCTAGCCTCTGAAAGCCCTCCCGGAGGGGCTCCTTGCGAAAACCCCCTGGCGAAACCTCCTTGCGAAAACCCCAACCTGCTGTATAATCGTTCACCGAGCAAGGGAGTATCCCACCAATCGACTCATCGTCAGCACGTTAGCCGAAGGCGCCTAACCGGTGAATCGGGCCGACCTCCATTCAGGTCGGCGGGAGAGACTTGTGGTCCTGTACGCACACCACAAGAAAGGCTCCCCATGGAAGTTACCGGGTTGCAATGGTTGGTTACTATTCTCATCATCGCGGGTCTGTTGGCCTTCGATTTCGTGTTCCACGTTCGTAAGGCGCACGAACCCACCGTCAAGGAAGCGGCCATCTGGTCGAGTATTTACATCAGCATCGCGCTGTTGTTTGGTCTGTACATTTTCGTGACGAACGGCCCCTCCGCCGCCACCGAATTCTACGCAGGCTACATCACCGAAGAAGCTCTCTCGGTCGATAACCTCTTCGTCTTCATGATCATTATGGGCACCTTCCGCGTTGCCCGTGAGAATCAGCAGAAGGTCCTGCTCTTCGGTATCGTCTTCGCGATTCTGGCGCGCGGCACCTTCATCTTCGCCGGCGCGGCAATTATCAACTCCTTCGCCTGGGTGTTCTATATCTTCGGCCTGGTTCTGCTCATGACCGCAGGTAACCTGCTCAAGGACGAAATCACCGAAGGCGACGGCGACGACGAGGCAGACAACATCATGGTCCGCCTCGCCAAGAAGTACCTGAAGACCAGCGACCACTTCGACGGCGATAAGCTCTTCACCATCGAAAACGGCAAGCGCGTCATGACCCCCATGATGCTCGTCATGGTCGCTATCGCCGGTTCCGACCTGCTCTTCGCGCTCGACTCGATCCCCGCGATTTTCGGCCTCACCCAGTCCGTCTACATTGTGTTCACCGCGACCGCGTTCTCCCTCATGGGTCTGCGCCAGCTGTACTTCCTCATTGACGGCCTGCTGGACCGCCTCGTCTACCTCTCCTACGGCCTGGCGACCATCCTCGCGTTCATTGGTGTGAAGCTCATCCTGCACGCAATGCACGAGAACAACCTGCCGTTCATCAACCACGGCGAGCCCGTGCACGTTGTGGAGATTACCACCGAAATGTCGCTGATGGTCATCGTGGGCGTTCTGGTCATCACCGTGCTGGTTTCGCTGCTCAGCCCCAAGGGCCGCGCGCTGCAGACCATCCAGCGCGTGCAGGCGCTCTCCGAGAAGTACCTGGCCCTGCCCGAGGATGCACCCGCCGCCGAGCGCGCGGACATCACCGCCCGCTGGCAACAGGAAACCGAGAAGCTCAAGACTATTCCGCAGAAGCTGCGTGACGAGCTGATTGAGAAGGAAGACGAATACCACGCCCTCGTGGTGCGTGCCCGCACCGCACAGGATGCGCACGCTTCCTCCTCGAAGTAGTTTGAGCTACTGAGCGTGCGGCCTCACCAGGCTAAGCGCTAACACTAAAGCCCCTCACACCGGATCAACCGGGGTGAGGGGCTTTAGCTATATCAGAGATATTTCAGAAGAATTACTGGTTGTGAACCTCAGCCAGCATGTTCTTCAGGTGACCCAGAATGGTCAGCGGGTCAGAACCGAAACCGTCGTGGTGGTGGGTCTTCGAAGTCCACACGTGGGTGTTACCGACCCAGCGGGCGGTCTCCATGGAGTGCTCAAAGTCCACGTACACGTCCGGGTTGTACGCCGCAGCCACCACGGGAACCTCGTTCTTGTGCAGCTGTGCGTGGTCGTACAGGCGACCCCAGTCCTTCTTCTCAGCCAGCAGGTTTGCAACCTCAGCCAGCGGACGCAGCGAGGGATCCTCCTCGTAGTACCAGGGGAAGATGTGCTCGCCGGTGAAGAGCAGACGGTCCGCATCCGGTGCGAACTCGGGGCGGGAAGCCGCCACGCGAGCAGCAGACCAGTTGGTCGGCGCGGGGGAGGGGGACAGCTCGTAGCCAGGGATGCCGGGCAGAACGCCGTCAGCGGGGCCGTCAGCGTAAATGGTCTCGTGCATCAGGGCGTACAGCGGGTTCGCCTGGAAGGTCACCTCGGCACCCATAGAGGTCAGGAACTGATCGGACAGGTGGTCGTTACCCTCTGCGAAAGCGGTCTCCAGGAAGTAGTGCAGACCGCGCTCGCGCCAGCGGCCACCCAGGAAGTGACCAGCCATCTGGAATCGGTGATCGGTCAGACGCTCACCGGTGGGCAGGTACTCCTTGTGGGTGCGCAGGTGCTCAGCAATGCGGGTAGCGAGCTCAGCGTCCTCGGGGAACCAGCTGTAGTACTCCTCAACACGTTCCTTCATGCGGTCGAAGGTGTGCTGGTAGACGTTGTCCACGGAGGTACGAATCGGTGCCAGACCCGCGGTGATGCGGCAGTCACGTAGCGACTGAGGCGCGAACGACAGGTAGGACAGGGTCAGGAAGCCACCGAAGGACTGGCCAATGGTGGACCAGCGCTTGTCGGCACGGTCAGCCAGCAGCACCTCGCGGACAGCCTCCGCGTCAGCGATGATGGAGTCCGCACGGAACAGCTCAGTGTACTCAGCCTGAACCTGCGGGTCACCCACAGCGGTGATGTTGCGAGCAGACAGCGGGGAAGACATGCCGGTACCGCGCTGATCCAGAAGAACCACGCGGTGAGTCTTCGCCAGCTCAGCAATCCAGCCGCCAATGGAGCCGGTCTTCGGCGAACCGAAACCGGGGCCGCCCTGCAGGTACACAATGTAAGGACGCTTATCAGCCGAAACGGTCAGAGTCTCGTTGGTGCTCACAACCTCGCGGGCGAACACGGTGATGGTCTGGTCCGCGAAACGGGAGGAGAGAGCGGCATCCTTGCCCTTGGAGAAAATCAGACCGTGGGTCAGGGGAACCTGGAACCAGTGGTCGGTAATCTCGTAGCCGTCGTGCTTGACGACCGAACCCTTGCGGTACTCAACCTTGGGAAGCGAAGAAACGGTCAACGGTGAACCTTCTTTCATTCAAATAGATAGATACTCTGTATTCTAGCCCACTACGGGCAACATCGTGGCAGAGCCTCGGGCAAGCCTTGGACGAAACCTCAGACGGAGCCTTAGAACTCGCCCACGCTCAGGATCTTCAGCACCGGGTACCCGGCCTCATCGGATGCCGCCAAATCAACCTCGGCACGAATACCGAAGTCAAAGTTATCTTCGGGGTCGGCGAAGCTCTGCTGAACCTTCCACACGCCCGGATGCGCGGCGGTGTCCTCATCCATGCTGACCAGGCGAGGCGAGCGCGCATCGGCGTCCGTGTAGATGTCGTCGTAGGTGTCGAAGTAGTCGTCCATGGCGTCCGCCCAGCGGTCGGCGTCCCAGCCGCACCACTCGTCCAGGGCGCCCAGGGCACGATCACGCTCCTCAGCGAAGAGCTCCACGCGGCGGAAGAGGGCGTTGCGCACCATCACGCGGAAAGCGCGCAGGTTCTTCGTCACGGCGGGAGGCTCTTCCTCCTCGATGGAGGCGTGCTCGGCGGCAATGGTTGCGGTGTCTTCGCCGGCGGCCAGCTTCTCCCACTCGTCCACCAGGGAGGAGTCGGTCTGGCGCACGAGCTCGCCGAGCCACTCGATGATGTCGTCGAGCTCGTCGGTCACGGCAGAATCGGGGATGGTGTGGCGCAGCGCCTTGTACGCGTCGGAAAGGTAGCGCAGAAGCACGCCCTCGGCACGTTCGAGCGAGTAGTACTGCACGAAGTCGTTGAAGCCCATCGCGCGTTCGTACATGTCACGCACAATCGACTTGGGGCGCGGCTCAAAACGTGCAACCCACGGCGCGGACTGCTTGTAGGTCGTGTACGCCTGCTCGATGAGCTCCGCAAGGGGCTGCGGGTAGGTGACCTTATCCAGCTCGTTCATGCGTTCGGTGTAGTCCACACCGTCCGCCTTCAACTGCGCCGACAGCTCGTTCTTCGCCTTGCGTTCCTGCGCGTACAGCACCTGGTTCGGCGATTCCAGGGTCGCCTCGATGAGGGAGAGCGCATCCAGGGCGTAGCTGGGGGATTCGGGGTCAAGAAGCTCCAGCGCGGCAACCGCAAAAGCGGACAGCGGCTGGTTCAGGGCAAAGTTATCCTGCAGGTCCTCGGTCAGGCGCAGGTAGGATCCGTGCTCGTCCGGGGTGTTGGTTCGTTCAATCACGCCACCGGTCAGCAACTCCTTGTAGATGCCGATTGCCTTGCGCAGCAGCTCGCGGCGGCGCGCGGGGCTCTCGTGGTTCTCCTGGATGATACGGTACGCGGCAATGACCGGGTTCTCCGGGCGGTGCATCAGGTTCAGTAGCATCGAATGGGTGATGTCGAAGGAGGAGGTCAGCGGCTCCGGGGCAGCTTCTACCAGCTGCTCGAAGGTCTTCTCAGACCAGCCAACGAAGCCTTCCGGCGCCTTCTTACGCTTGGAGGACAGCGACTGGTTAATGCGCTTGGTATCGTCACCGAACTTCGCCTGAGCCTTAGCCAGCAGGCGCGCGTTCTCAATATCGTGCTCGGGTGCCTGAACCACCACGGTGCCGGCGGTATCAAAACCGGCGCGGCCGGCGCGTCCAGCAATCTGGTGGAACTCGCGGGCACGCAGGCGGCGGCTACGGGCACCATCAAACTTTGACAGCGCCGTAATCAGCACGGTACGGATGGGCACGTTAATACCCACACCCAGGGTGTCGGTACCGCAAATCACCTTGAGCAGACCCTCCTGAGCCAGCTGCTCCACGAGGCGGCGGTACTTGGGCAGCATGCCCGCGTGGTGAATACCGATACCGGCACGCACCAGCTTATTCAACGCCTTACCGAAGCCCGGACCGAAACGGAACTTCGCAATCAGCTCGGCAATGCGTTCCTTATCTTCCTTCGAGGCAATAGCCACCGACAGCAGCGCGTTCGCCTGCTCCAGCGCCGCCTTCTGCGAGAAGTGCACAATGTAGACCGGAGTCTGCTTGGTTTGCACGAGCTCCTGCACTGTCTCCTGAACCGGGGTGGTGGAGTAGTAGAAGTGCAGCGGAATAGGACGCTCAGAATGCGCCACCAGGTCACTCTCGCGACCGGTCAGCGCCGTCATCTCCTCCTGGAAACGAGTCGTATCGCCCAGGGTCGCGCTCATCAGCAGGAACTGCGCCTGCGGAAGCTCCAGCAGGGGAAGCTGCCACGCCCAGCCGCGCTGCGGGTCAGAGTAGAAATGGAACTCGTCCATAATGACCTGGCAGAGGTCCGCATCCTTACCCTCGCGCAGGGCAATATTGGCGAGAATTTCCGCGGTGCAGCAGATAATGGGTGCCTCCGTATTAATGGCGGAGTCGCCGGTAATCATGCCCACGTTCTCGGCACCAAAAATATCGATCAGGTCAAAGAACTTCTCAGACACCAGCGCCTTAATGGGGGCGGTGTAGTAGGAACGCTGACCGGTCGCCAGGCCCGTAAAATGCGCGGCAACAGCCACAGTGGACTTACCCGAACCGGTCGGGGTTGCCAGCACCACGTTATGTCCGGCGGCAATGCTCAGAACAGCCTCGTCCTGCGCGGGGTACAGGGTCATGCCCCGGGTCGAAATCCACTCGGTGAACGCCTCATAGATTTCTTCGGCGGTGAGGGGGTTGACCTTGAAATCGCGTCGATTGTAGTCGCCGGGGTTCTCGCCCAGCGAGGGAGAAAGAAAATTCAAAATACTCATGAGAATTCCAGTCTATCGGGAATAGGGCGGGCGCGGGGGCGTTATCGTTACGAGGGAACAACTCGGCAGGGGCGCGAAGGCGCGTGCTCTAATGCGGGAAACCACAAAGTTCAGGTAGGGTAGAACAAAGCGCTTTAGGTGCAGGTTAGGTGCAGCGATGCACAACCCCGCGCTCAGAAAGTCTGCGTTCAGAAGGTTGAACGCACAGGGTTCTATGCCGCTGGGCTCCACGACGTGAGGTTCCAGACTGTAGGGCGCCAGGCTGTAGGGCTACACGCCACAGGACGCCAGACCGCATCAATGACCGCGTAGGTTCAAGTCCGCCGATTGATGCCGGCTTATATTGCGCGGTTGATACACGCCCCAGATACGTTGCACAAAATGACGACACGCCCCACTAATGCACTCATAGTGTTGCGTGCCACATTGATAAAGGAATAGGGTAAGAGAAAGGAGAGACGTTGAATGACTGAATACAACGCTGACAAGGCACAAGAAAACGCTGCGCGTGAAGAAGCTACGCATGAAGAATCCATGCATAACAAAACCACGCAGGAAAAAGCCGCACAGAAAAAAGCTGCACCGGAAATAACCGGCAGCGAACTGCGCAAGGCTGAAGAAGAAGCCCTCAAAAAGCGCCTCGCCCTGCGAGTCACCGCGCCCGGACACAAATACCCCTGGCACCGCTGGGCAATCCCCATCGCGGGTGAAACCACCGCAGGCATCGGCGCAATCCTGATCCCCGTCATGGTGGGTCAATTCATCAACCAGCACATCGCTGGCAAAGCCCACGACGCCTGGCCCATGTTCTGGGTCGTCGTCGCCGCTATCACCTTCATCGTGATTAACGAGTTCTTCGGCTGGGGTACCTCCATGACCCTCAGTGCGGAACTCGGCCGCGACTGGCGCATCTACATTAACCGACTCATGGGTAAAACCCGCGCCGGCGTAGACTCCGGCGAAGCGGTCACTGTCATGAACAAAGACGTACGCCGTATCACGGACGTCTACTTCTCACTGCCGCTATTCGTTGACGCCATGATCATCGCGATTCTCGGTGCCGTGCAGCTCTGGCTCATTAACCCCGTCACCGCGGTTGTGACCCTCGTCGGCACGCTCATCGTGGTCGGCGTGATTGCCTGGTACTCGTCCTTCCTCGAATCGAAGATTGGCGAATACCGCGAAAAGGACGGTGAAGCCTCCTCACGCGCCTCCGACATCGCCACCGGTCTGCGCACCATCGCCGGCCTCGGCGCGGAAAAACAGATGCGTGAACGCTACCACCGAGCCACCGACGAAGTTTTCGACAGCTACATGCGCTACGAAAAGACGCACCGCTGGATGTACCTCATCCGTGCGTTGCTCGGCGGTGCCGTCACCCTGCTCGGCCTCGGCTTCGCCCTCACCGGCCACGTCGAAAACGGCCGCTGGGTATCCGACACGCCCGCCGCGTCCCTGGTGACCGTCGCCTCCATTATCGCGATGATGGGCGGCCCCATCTGGATTACCCAGAACTTCCTCACCTCATGGCGATACGCCAAGATTGCGCTCGCCAAGGTCGCCCGCCTCGAAGGTCACGCGGGCGTGCGTCAGGGCGTGCTGAAGAGCCCGCGCACCGACGAAGAAATGGCACAGCTGGCACGCGCCGAACAGGTAGTCGAGGCGAGCACCCTTGAGGTGCCCGTACCCGTCGCTCCCGCCGGTGCCAGCAACCCGCGCATCGTGTACGTCAACCCGCGCGACTACAACCTCACCGCGCAGGACTACGCCGAGGCACTCGCCCGCACCCTGCGACGTGGGGGAGAGGACCTCAAGGACGCCTCCGGCCGCCGCGTGCTACTGAGCGAACCGAACCCCATGATTTTCGCGGGAACCCTGCAGGAGCACCTGCGCCTGGGTACCGTGCCGAACCCCGACGAGGAGCTGGCACAGGCAAAGGACCAGGAGCTGCTGAAAATTACCGACTCCCGCGAAATCGCCTACCGACTGGGCGGACGCAACCCCGAAGACTACTTCGCCGCCCGCATCACCAGCGAAGGCGCGAACCTCTCCGGTGGTCAGCGTCAGCGACTGGCACTCGCCCGCGCACTCGCGCAGGATGCGCAGGTGCTCATCCTGACCGAGCCGCTGAACTCCGTGGACGAACCCAGCCAGCGCTACATCTACGATGCGATGGAAACCCAGATCGGTAGCGACCGCCTGCCCGTCGGCTACCCCGGCCTGCTACAGGATTTGGAGCAGGTCTACGTTGTCTCCACGACCGCGGAAACGACCCGCCGCATGGAACGCGACGGCTACCCGGCCGCCGACTCGGGAACTCCCTCAACTACTCAGAATCAGGAGGTGAACTAGCATGGCAAAGCAGCTCCCCATCGAAACCCCCGCCTACGTGGCACGCCGCATGTGGAACTACCTCGCGGCGCATAAGGGGCGAGCCCTCTACACCTTCGTCATCTACATGGTCAGCACCCTCATGGGCGCGGTGGTGCCCCTGCAGATTGGTGCCACCGTGGACGACGTGGTGGCGGGCAAGTTCTCCAGCTACCCGTGGCAGCCGATTCTGATTATCCTGGCGGCGTTCATCGTGCAGGCGATAACCCTCATGGTCTCCTCGTACAGTGCGGCCCGACTGGGTGCGCTCGTCACCCGTGACGCCAACCAGGACACCCTCGACGGCACCCTCGACCTGGACGCACGCACCGTGGAAGAAGCCGGCAGCGGTGACCTGCTCACCCGCGTGACCGACGACCTCTCCTCGGCAGCAAAATCCGTCAGTGAGGACCTGCTCGGCGCGATTTACGTGCTGCTGTACTTCATTATCTCCACCGTCTCGCTAGCGGCTGTGAGCCCGGCAATGGGCCTGATTATGCTACCCATGATTGCCGGTCTTGCCCTCATCATGTCGAAGATGCTGCCGCTCATGGCGGCACGCAACCAGACCGCCCAGGAGCGCGTGAGCGATCTCAACAGTGTGCTGACCGAGAACATTCGCGGCACCTCCACGATTCGTGAGCTGGGCGTTCATACCGCCCGCGAAGATGCCTTCGCCGGTGAGAACAAGCGCCAGTTCGCCGCGCAGCTGGGCATGGTACGCATCCGCCAGCTGTACTTCACTGTGGATGCTATCAACGCCTGGATCCCCACGGTTCTGTGTATGCTCTGGGGCGCCGCCTGCGTGGCTCTCGGCTGGGCAAGCTGGGGTGCCGTAGCGACCGCCTCGGTCATGGTTTTCAGCCTGCGAACCCTCGCCGACATGCTGAACCATCACGTCAGCAGCCTGCGCATCATGCTCGTGAACATGGGCCGCGTGTTCGGTGTGGTGTCCTTGGCGAAGAAGCAGCGTGAGGCGCGTGCACAGCACCGTGCCGAAGCGTTCTCCGCCGTGTCTGATGAAGCCGTGAAGAACCCGGAGTACGCCATTGACTGCTCTCAGGTTTCGTACGGCTACTCGCCGGACGCCCTCGTTCTGGAAGACATCACCCTGAAGATTCGCCGCGGTGAGGCGCTCGCCCTGGTGGGCCGCTCCGGCTCGGGTAAGACCACCCTGGCGCGTCTGATTGGTGGTTCGCTGACCGCCCTGGACGGCACCATCCACGTGATGGGTCGCCCGGTGGGTCACGGCGACTTCCCGACCGATGCCGCCGCCGACGGCCGCCCGCGCCTGCTGGTCTGCACCCAGGAAGCACACGTCTTCTTCGGTACTCTTGCCGATAACTTTACGGTGGTCGTGCCGGATGCAACCGTTGAGCAGATGGGCGAGGCACTGGACGCTGTCGGTGCCCGCTGGTGGCGCGACCTGCCGCAGGGCATGGACACCGTTGTCAGCGGCGCGGATTCGCCTCTGACCCGCGACCAGATTCAGCAGCTGGCACTGGCACGTATCGTGCTTGCCGACCCGCACGCCGTGATTCTGGACGAGTCCACCACCCAGCTGGAGCTCGCGGACGCAACCGAGTCTCTGCGTGCCGTGCTGGCGAACCGTGCGGTGCTGATCATTTCGCACGATGCGCGCATCGCCTCCCTGGCTGACCGCGCGGTCCTGCTGCACGAGGGTAGGATCATCGCGGAGGGTTCACCGGCAGAGATTTTCGCCCTGACCTAAGCCCTACCCTAAGCCCGGCGATATGCCCGGCGATATGCCCGGCTGATAGTGCCCGGTACCGTCTAAAGCGGTGCCGGGCACTGCCTTTTAACGGACTTTTAATGGGCGAGTTCTGGGTGGGGTGTACGCTGAAACCTGCGCTGGAAAAGCCGCGCCGGAGTGGGGGTGCAGTACCGCAATGCTCAAACGAAAATTTCGGAGAGATTCACTTGCCACCCGCAAAACTTTCAGCTCCTGAGAATCGTTGTGATAACCTGGCAGAGCGATATGGGGTGCCTTGAGACGCCCGCGACCCGCTCACCCGCCCAACACGCACCCAACCCCGCCCAATGAAGGGCATACGGGGTATACGGCACAGCGGGCGCACGAAACGGCGTCAGAACACTCAAGGCTGAGAGAATCACCCATTGAACCTGCTCTAGTTTGAACTAGCGAAGGGATTATCGATCATGGCAGAGCAGCCTAGCGCGCCCGCGTGCGCACCCACCACCAACCCTGTACCCGGCGCGAGCGCCTCCGGAGCATCCGGGGCACCTGGGACCTCTAGGGTGCCGAGGGTCCTTTCCATTGCGGGAACCGACCCCTCCGGCGGTGCGGGTATTCAGGCGGACCTGAAGTCCATTACCGCATCCGGCGGTTACGGCATGTGCGTGACCACCTCACTGGTCGCCCAAAACACGTGCGGGGTTCGTGAAGTATTCACCCCGCCCCTGGAATTTCTGACCGCGCAGCTTGCCGCCGTTTTTGATGACGTCACGGTTGACGCCGTAAAAATCGGTATGCTCGGCGACGCGGATACGATCCGTACCGTCAGCACCTGGCTGAGTGAGCACCCCGTGCCCGTGGTCGTGCTCGACCCGGTCATGATTGCTTCTAGCGGTGACCGGCTGCTACAGGCGGAAGCGGAGCAGGCGCTGCGCGACCTCGTGCCGCTCGTGGATGTGATTACCCCGAACATTCCGGAGCTTGCCGTGCTCTGCCAGAAGGAGCCCGCCCAGACCTTTGATGAGGCGCATGAGCAGGCGGCGAACCTTGCAGCGGCGACCGGAACCACCGTGATTGTGAAGGGCGGCCACCTGTGCGGTCAGGACGCCGGTAACACCGCGGTCTTCCCGGATGGCACCTGCGCGCACGTGCGCACCCCGCGCCTGGAGAGCCGCAATACGCACGGCACCGGATGCTCCCTGTCCTCCTCGCTGGCAACCCGCCTGGGCGTGGAACTGCTCCGGCACACCGAAGCCGCAGGGCACACCGCAGACCAGCAGCTGACCAGCGAAGACACCCATCGCGCCCTGCAGTGGAGCACCCGCTGGCTCCACGAATCCATCGCCGCAGGTGCCGGGTTGCAGGTCGGCTCCGGTGAGGGCCACGGCCCGGTGGATCACGCCGCCCGTGCCCGCCGTCTGGAGGCTGCCGCCTCCGCGTACCCGTGGCATCACCTGCTCGCCACCACCGACTCCGAGGGCAATACTCTGGATGGCACCAGCCCGGAGCGTCTGCTACCGGTCAGCCCCGTACCCGCCGGTGAAGCCGTCGTAAAGCCCGCCGGACCCTGGACCGCCGCCCTCTGGGCTGCCGGTGGCGAAACCTGGCACCAGATTCTGGACTTGCCCTTCGTGCGTGCCCTCGGTGACGGCACCCTCGACGAGGACCTGTTCGCCTTCTACCTGGACCAGGACGCCCTCTACCTGCGCGACTATTCGCGTGCGCTTGCGACTCTCTCGGCGCGTGCCGATACCGCTGAGGCGCAGGTACACTGGGCAGCCGGTGCGCACGAGGCGATTGCCGCCGAATCGCAGCTGCACGAGGGCTGGTTGGCGAACCGTGCGCGTCTGGGTGGTCCCTCGCCGATTACGATGGGGTACACGAATTTCCTGCGTGCCTCCGCCGCCGGTGAGGATTACGTGGTCGGTGCCGCGGCGGTCCTGCCCTGCTACTGGCTGTACGAAGAGGTGGGCGCTGTGCTCTCCTCGCAGAATCACGCGGACCACCCGTACGCGGAGTGGCTGAGCATGTACGGTGGCGAAGAGTTCGCCGCGGATGTGGCGCGTAGCCTCGCGGAGGTGGAGCGTGCGTTTGAGACGGCTTCACCGGCTCAGCGTGTGCGTGCGGCGCGGGCGTACCTGTCGGCGTGCGTGTATGAGCGTGAGTTCTTTGACCAGGCGCACCGAGCATTGCGTTAGTTTGCTGGGCGCTACGTTAGCTGACGGGCACTGCGCTAGGGGTTGCGCTGTAGCCAGCTCGCCGGTGCTTGAGGTACCGATGCTTTAGGCGCCGATTTATGGGTTGAATACCGCTCCGGCATGGTGTGAGATGGGTGATTGATGCTTCACTCAGACTGCCGCCGGTTCGGGGTGTGTGCCGGTTATGCTTAAGGCGTCGGTGAAAACCGTTTGCGGTAGGATTCCGGCCCCTCACCCAATTGGCTGATGTACCTGCCGCGCCCGCACCTCTACGGTGTGTAACCGACCTAGGAAAGTTTGGCCCGTCGCAACCACCTCATCCAACCCCCGCGGCGGGCCAAACGCCTTCCTTCCCGGGTTTTCCTCCCGGGTTTTATTCCCGGGGCTCCGTTTGAAAGCATTCGGTTTGAAAGCGTTTCGCGTATAAATCCCGCATAGAAATATCCCGTGCAGATACTCTCATCTGCACGGGATATTTCTATGTTCACCGCTGCGGGTCAGCCGCCGCGGCGGGTACTTCAGGCTAGTACATCAGGGAAGGGGAGTAGCCTACTTGCTTTCGCCCTTGAGCGCGCCCATAAGGGGGCCAATTACGTCCATGGGCAGCGGGAAGACCACGGTCGAGTTCTGGTCGGCACCCAGCTCCAGCAGGGTCTGCAGGTAACGCAGCTGCAGGGAGGCGGGGGACTGGCTCAGAATGTCGGATGCTTCCTTCAGCTCGCTCGAAGCCTCCAGCTCACCGCGTGCCGAAATGATCTTTGCGCGGCGCTCACGCTCAGCCTCAGCCTCGCGAGCCATGGCGCGCTGCATAGCCTCGGGAATCTCAACGTCCTTAATTTCGACGAGCTCCACCTGAATACCCCACGGCTCGGTGCGCGAACCAATGATGGAACGCAGGTCTTCGTTCAGGTCCTCGCGGTGTGCGAGCAGGGTGTCCAGGTCAACGCGACCGAGCAGGGAACGCAGGGTGGTCTGCGCGATCTGGCTGGTGGCAATCGGGTAGTTCTCAACCTCAAGCACGGCGTTCTTGGCGTTGGTCACACGGAAGAGGACCACGGCGTTCACGCGGGCAGGGACGTTGTCCTTGGTGATGACTTCCTGCGGGGGAATGGTCAGGGTGATGACACGCATATCAACGCGCTGCAGGGAGTCAACGAGGGGGAAGACGATGTTCAGACCGGGCTTCAGCTCCGAACGCAGGTGGCCGAAGCGGAAGGAGATGCCACGTTCGTATTCGGGGATGACGCGGAACATACGAATCAGAATAAAAAGAACAATGACGGCAACTGGGATGAGGATAGTTGCCAAAGTGACGGGATCCATGGTTTTCCTTCACAAGTATTGGGGGAGGACGGTATGTGTGCCCACCTGCCCGCGCCTCATACGGTGCAGGTAGTAGGGGTGTGTAGTAGGGGGTGCCCGGTACCGGGCTGTGTGTGGGGGAGTTGAGGGAGGGGAATTCTCCGTCCCGGCGCACGTCGCGGCGGGTCGGCGCCCCGGCGGTACCCCGCATGGAAAACTCAAAAGAGGAATCCACACGGGGTAGCCGCCGAAGCTAACAGACGGGACCAGCCAGCCGGTCAGCCGCCGGAACGGAAAAACCTATGCAGCGCTATTTCTTCGCCATTTCCTCCGCGGCCTCAACCTCAGCCAGGTTCTGCTCCTGCAAGACCTCGTTCGTGGTCTTGTGCAGTCGCTTAACCGAGGTGCCGGTACCGCTCCATGCGGGGCGGTCCGGGTCGAGGGCAGAGGTGCGGATCGGCAGGGTTGCATCCGCAATCATCTGCTTGCGTGCCTGATCGGTACGGCGCTTACGCTCATTCGAAACGCCACCCCACTTCGCCGCGAAACGATCCATCTTCACGTTCACCGACTCATCAGCGGTGGATGCGTGAATGTGCTTCGGATCGTTCTCGAAGTTCGCGGGGGAACGCATGAGCTTCACAGCCAGCGGGTAGGTCAGCGACAGGCAGACCACCGCGGCGGCACCCTCCACCAGAAGCTCCAGCGGGGAGTGCCAGACGATGGCGGCACCAATCAGGGTGACCACACCCAGCAGCGACACGGCAACCGCCAGACCGCGGTGGAAACGACCCGACTCGGAGTAGGGCCATTCGTCCACCTCGCGGGTGAGCTCGCGGCCGTTCGCCGAGACGGTGCAGCTGTCCTTAATCGGGCAGGTGTTGCACACGCTGGGCTTGGCGCGATAACGCATCACTCGGTTATCCGAGTCGAAGGCAGTAGCCCACAGCCACTGGTCTTCGGGGCAGAGCCACGCGTCGCTCTCTTGGTGGTAGGTGAACCCGAAGGTTCGCGCCGCCACCATGCGCTGGCTGGTGCGCTTGGCGAGAATATCGAAGCCCCAACCCACGGCGACCAGGCCGAGCGCATACACGCAGGCCAGCCACACGAGGAAAGAAACTCCAGCAATCTGCTCAGGCATGGTTAGCCTCGACGATCGCTACGGTAGGGGCTGGTCTGCTCGGGCAGCTCCTCGGCAGCCTTAGCGCCGGCGAACTCTGCGATGCGAGCGTCCTCAACCACCTCGTACAGCGGCGGTTCGGGCAGCTCCAGGACGGTTTCCTTAGCGTTCTTGGAGAAGATCTCCTTGATACCCAGCAGCGCCAGCTTAATCAGCGGGATGATGCCGACCAGGAAGATCACGTCACCGGGCATACGCATCCAACCCATCACGGCGGAAGCACCGTCGTGAATGAACGCGAAGGAACGAGCCTCGTAGTAGCCCTCACCCACGGACTTGTACAGCTGAGCAATACCCAGCGGCAGCAGCGAGATGAAGGACATCCACAGCAGACCAATGTTCAGAGTCCAGAAGGAGAACTTCAGACCCTTCTCAGGCCACTTGTTCTCCGGGAGCAGGTAGCGCAGACCAAACACCGCGAACGCGATCGCGAGCATACCGTACACACCCATCATGGAGGCGTGTGCGTGGTTTGCGGTCAGCGCGGTACCAATCTCGAAGTAGGACACGATCGGCAGGTTAATCAGGAAGCCGAACACACCAGCGCCGAGGAAGTTCCAGAAGCCCACAGCAATCAGGAACATGACAGCCCAACGGTGCGGGAACGGCTTGGTGCGGTTGGAGTACTGGCGAGCACCCAGCTGCATGAAGCCCCACGCCTCAACGGTCAGGAAGGTCAGCGGAATAACCTCAGCAGCCGAGAAGAACGCACCGAATGCCATCTGCTCGGAGGGGGTACCGACGAAGTAGGTGTGGTGCAGAGTACCGATCACACCACCGACGGAGTAGAGCACAGCGTCCATCATGATGATGGAGATTGCGATGCGCTCGCGGACCACGCCGAGCAGCACGAAGATGTACGCCACCATGACGGTGGTGAACAGTTCGAGGAAGTCCTCCACCCAGAGGTGAACCACCCAGAATCGCCAGAATTCGGCGACGGTCACGTGAGTACGCTGACCTGCGAGCAGGCCGACCGCGTAGAACATGGGGATGGCGAGGCCGGAGAAGAGGAACAGCCACGGCAGGGAGGTCTTCTTCGAGCCCTTCAGACGAGCGGAGAGGGTACGCCAGACGATGACGATCCAGATGAACATACCCGCGGTGAGCAGGATCTGGAAGAATCGCGGCAGGTCCAGGAACTCCCACTGCTGCGAGAAGAAGCCGGTGAATTCCTTGGGGATGAGGCCCTTCTGAGAGAACCATTCGTTCAGCAGCGAGCCGAGGACCACGAAGACCACGGCGCCAATGAGAACGTAGGTGAGCAGACCCTGCTTCTTGGGTTCGCGGCGGGTAATCAGCGGGGCGATGAAGATACCGCCCGCCAGGAACGCGCCTGCAGTCCAGAAGAGGGAGAGCTGAAGGTGCCAGGTTCGGGATACCGTGTAGGGCAACAGCTGGCCCATGTCGATACCGAAGAATCCGGTGAGTTCTTCGCGGTAGTGCTCGGTGAGTGCACCCACCAGAGCCTGCAGCAGGAACAGCACCAGGATCGTTGCGAAGAGCAGGCAGGCTGCCTTCTGCGAGGGGGTCAGGCGAACTTCGTCGGGCTGACGGAAGTCGAGGACGGGTGCCTCTTCCGCGTGCCAGCCGATAGCGCGGGACCAGCGGCCGTAGATGGCGAACATCAGACCGGTACCACCAATGAGGGCAATCAGGGAGAGTGCCGACCAGACCATCAAATCCGCGGTGGGCTTGTTGTCCACGTTGGGTTCGGAGGGCCAGTTGTTGGTGTAGGAGTAGGGCTGGTCGGGGCGGTCAGCCGCCGATGCCCATGCGGTCCAGCCGAAGAATGCGACGATGTCGTGCAGTTCTTCGTCGTTCTTAATGGCGTGGGGGAACAGGCCCTGCGAGGTGTCACCCTTCATCAGGGTTTCGCGGTAGTGCTTGAGCATGAGCTGGTAGCCCTTGGTCTGACCAGCGGACCAGGTGATGGTCTTGCTCTGCTCGTCGTACTTGTTCTCCTTGCGCCACTCGTTCTTGACGAGTTCGCGGGGGTCCTGCTTGCCCTGCTCACGGTATTCCTTGACGGCGGCATCGGTGGTTAGGCGCAGGTATTCTGCAGTGTAGTCGGGGCCGAGGTAGGCACCGTGGCCGAGCACGGATCCGTACTGCTGCAGGCCGCGTCCCTGGAACAGTTCCTGACCATGCAGGATCTGTTCTTGGGTTGCGATAGTTTTGCCGTCATTGCCGACAATTTTGTCGGGGAGCGGCATGGAGAGTGCGTAGGTGCGCATTGCAAGGACTGCCATGATGGTGAAGCCCAGGAGCATCACAAACGCAACAGCCTGTACCCAGCCTTTTCCGGCATAGGCACCGACCGTGTCTGAGCGGCGGGCAATCTTTGCTGCCTGCGCACGCGAGACGGGTTTTGTAGCCATAGTGTATGTCTCCAGTGTGCGTGGAATTTGTATGTGGAGTGGCTCCGACGCACATCCGCTGGAGGGGCGGCTCACTATGTTCGGGGTGAATCGTCCTTGAGGGAGGTGCGACAGCCCACCCTGCCTTTTATTCTTGCATATTAAATACGCATTTACGAAACTTTGCTGACGTAGCGTCACAATGTGACGCGGCTACTTTTCTGGAAAATCTGCAATCACACGGCGGAAAACCTGAAATATTACGTTGAGGTTGAATCCTTGGCTTCCGCACTGACTCCCTGCGCTTCCTCACCGCACCGTCTCCCCGCCTGTAGCGGGGCAGAAGGCGCCGGGGTGGAATCCGGGGCGTTTCGGGGCGGAAGCTATGCAGGCTGGCGCATCCCAGCATGTGGAAGGGGAGCGCGGCACCCCTCACGTTCCTACACTCGGGTGTGGAATAATAAAACCCGGTACTACTAAACACAGTACAAATTTTTTTCAGTACAGATTCTGTGCACCCGCACGGCGCACCATCTGAAGGGGTCGCTCACCCCGCATCCACGGCGGACCGCCGCCACAGCCCGCAATCTATCGGCACATCAGGAGAGTTCACGTGCTTCTCTACAAATCCACCCAGAAAGCAGTCACCGGAATCCTACGCACCGTCTTCCGCGCCCGCGTGACCGGACTCGAAAACTTCCCCGCCACCGGCCCGGTGATTGTCGCCTCGAACCACCTGTCCTTCTTGGACTCCATCATTATTTCCGCCATGATGCCGCGCCGCGTGGCGTTCCTCGCCAAGGCTGAGTACGTGAACACCCCCGGCCCGCGCGGCAAGATGATGAAGGCGTTCTTCGAAGCCGTGGACATCATTCCCGTGAACCGCTCCGACCGTTCCGAATCGCTCAAGGCACTCGACATTGCCCTGGAGAAGCTGCAGGAGGGTAAGGTCTTCGGCATTTACCCCGAGGGCACCCGCTCCCGCGACGGCTACCTGTACCGCGGCAAGATTGGCGTGGCGTGGCTGGCGCACATGACCGGCGCGCCCGTGGTTCCGGTTGGTCTGATTGGTACCGACCGCCTGCAGAAGCCCGGCTCGAACATGATTTACCCGCGCCGCTTCACGATTCGTGTGGGCAAGCCGCTCTACTTTGAGAAGACCGGCGAGAAGATGACCGGCAAGCAGCGCCGCGTTACCACCGACGCGATCATGGGTGAGATTGCTCAGCTGTCCGGCCAGGCGCGAAAGCACGAATACAACGTTTCGCCCTCAGCCGCACGTGACGCAGGCTAGGGCACGCGCCGCCTGTACCGCGTAGACTTAAACCGCGCATTCACGCACCGACCCCCGCACTTTGGGGGAGATGGGTGTAGGATGCGCGGTTTGTCGTATGCGCGAGCCCGAGATGACCCCGGCGGTCTCGCGAGCCCCACCACAGAGAACCGCTGCGAGAACCGTCGTAAAGCCCAGTAGAGCGAGGAGAAAGTACCCATGGCAGAGCCTTCCAGCTACCGCCCCGCCCCCGGCGAAATCCCCACCGACCCGGGCGTTTACCGTTTTCGTGATGCCGATGGCCGCGTCATCTACGTGGGTAAGGCAAAGAATCTGCGCAACCGCCTCAACAGCTATTTTGCGTCCCCGCAGACGCTAAGCCCGAAGACCTACGCGATGGTGCATACGGCGGCGAGCGTGGAGTGGACCGTGGTGGCGAGCGAGATGGAATCGCTACAACTCGAATACACCTGGATTAAGGAGTTTTCGCCGCGGTTCAACATTGCGTTCCGTGACGATAAGTCGTACCCCTACCTGGCGATTACGGTCAATGACGTGTACCCGCGCGCGATGGTGACTCGCGGCGAACGCCGTAAGGGCGTGCGCTATTTTGGCCCGTATTCGCAGGCGTGGGCGATTCGTGAAACCCTGGATGCGCTGCTTCGCGTGTTCCCGGTGCGCACCTGCACGAACGGTGTGTTTAACCGCGCGAAGAATAGTGGCCGCCCGTGCCTGCTTGGCTATATCGATAAGTGTGCGGCGCCGTGCGTGGGTAAGATTAGCCCCGAGGAGCACCGCGAGTTGGCGCGCGGGCTGACCCGGTTCATGGCGGGTGGTGCTGAGAAGCATATCGCCCAGTTGACCGCGGAAATGAAAGCCGCCGCAGCTGATATGGACTTTGAGCGCGCCGCGATTCTTCGCGACGATATTGCCGCGCTGACTAAGGCATTTGAGCGTAACGCCGTGGTGCTCGGCGCGACCGTGGACGCCGACCTGTTCGCCTACGCCGAGGATGACCTGGAGGCGTCCGTGCAGGTGTTCTTCGTGCGCGGCGGCAGGATCCGCGGCCAGCGCGGCTGGATCGTGGAGAAGGTCAACGACAGCACCGACGCGCAGCTCATTGAGCAGCTCATCGCGCAGGTGTACAGCGATATTGCGGCGAGCCTCGCCTCCCAGAAGGACGCCGAGAAGAGCCTGAACAGCTACGATATTCCGCGTTCCGTGCTCGTGCCGGTGGAGCCCGAGAACAAGGAGCAGCTGGCATCCTGGCTGGCGGAGGTTCGCGGTGGCCCCGTGGAAATTAGCGTCCCGCAGCGCGGCGACAAGGCAGAACTCATGAAGACGGTTGCCGAGAATGCGCGCCAGTCGTTGACCCTGCACAAGAGCCGCCGTGCCGGTGATTTGACCACCCGCAGCGCCTCCCTCGTGGAGCTGCAGGAGGCGCTCGAACTGCCCGACCCGCTGCTGCGCATCGAGTGCTACGACATTTCGCATGTGCAGGGCACGAACGTGGTTGCGTCCATGGTCGTCTTTGAGGACGGCATGCCCGCGAAGAACGCCTACCGCACCTACAGCATTACCGGCGACGCCGCGCGTGACGATACCGCCAGCATGTACGACGTCATTACCCGCCGCTTCAAGAGGCACCTGGCGCAGCAGGCGGAACGCGAAGCCGCGCCCGTGCACTCCGGTGAGATTGACGCCTCCACGCCCGAGCCTGCGAAGTTCGCCTACCCGCCAAACCTGGTGCTCGTGGACGGCGGCCCGCCTCAGGTGGCTGCCGCCTCCGCCGCGCTGAGCGACCTGGGCATTACGGATGTGTACGTTGCCGGCATCGCTAAGCGCCTGGAGGAACTGTGGCTGCCGGACGACGACTACCCGGTCGTGTTGCCGCGCACCTCGCAGGCGCTGTACCTGGTGCAGCGCATCCGCGACGAGGCGCACCGTTTCGCTATCACTTTTCACCGTTCTAAGCGCGGTAAGGCGATGGTCGCCTCCGCCTTGGACGAGGTGCCCGGTCTGGGCGAGGTAAAGCGTGCCGCGCTGATTAAGCACTTCGGGTCGGTGGCTCAGATTAAGCAGGCGAGCGCCGAGGAGTTGACGGCGGTGCCGGGTATTGGTCCGGCGTTGGCTCAGAAGATTCTGGTGGCGCTGACCTAAGCACCTGACGGCGCCGCGTGAAAGCCCGCCCGGGGTATGAACGCAGCGCCCCGCCTCGTAATAGCGCTTAACAAACGTGTCATAATTGAAGGAAACCGTCATCATTACGAGCGCGCTATGTTCGCGCGCTCTCAACCAGTAGAGTGGAAACCGTGAGTACTAACCATCTGCGCCTATTCACCAGCGAGTCGGTGACTGAAGGCCATCCCGATAAGATTTGTGACCAGATTTCTGACGCCATCCTTGACGGCATCATTGCCCAGGATCCCGCAGCGAACGTTGCTGTGGAGACCATGGTAACCACCGGTCAGGTGCATGTTGCCGGTGAGGTGACCACCTCCAGCTACGTCGAAATCCCTTCCATCGTGCGCGAGACCATTCTGGGTATCGGCTACGATTCCTCTACCCGCGGCTTCGACGGCGAGTTCTGCGGCGTGTCTGTCTCCATTGGCGAGCAGTCCCCGGACATTAACGCCGGCGTGTATGAGTCCCTCGAGGTTCGTCAGGGCATCGCTGCTGACGAGTACGACCGCCAGGGTGCGGGCGACCAGGGCATCATGTTCGGTTACGCATCCAACGAGACGAACGTGCTGATGCCCGCCCCGATTTGGCTGGCGCACCGCCTCTCTGAGCGTCTGACCAAGGTCCGTAAGGACGGCCTGCTGACCGAGTTGCGCCCCGACGGCAAGACTCAGGTGACCCTCGGCTACGATTCGAACAACGTCCCCGTCTCCGTGGACACCGTGGTTGTTTCGAGCCAGCACACCGCAAGCTACGACCTGGCTGACCTGCGTGCAGACATTGAGAAGCACGTGATCGCACCGGTTCTGGGTAGCGTCGATCTGGATTCTTCCAACGCTAAGTTCATTGTGAACCCCGCTGGCCGCTTCGTTCAGGGTGGCCCCGTGGGTGACGCGGGCCTGACTGGCCGCAAGATTATTGTGGACACCTACGGCGGTTCGGCTCGTCACGGTGGTGGCGCGTTCTCCGGTAAGGACCCGTCGAAGGTGGACCGTTCCGCAGCGTACGCAATGCGTTGGGTTGCGAAGAACATTGTGGGTGCCGGTCTTGCTGACCGCGCTGAGGTTCAGGTTGCGTACGCTATCGGCCAGGCAGCGCCGGTCGGTCTGTACGTTGAAACCTTCGGCACCGAGAAGGTCGACCCGATTAAGATTGAGAAGGCTGTACGTGAGGTCTTCGACCTGCGCCCGCTGGCAATCATTAACGAACTGGATCTGCGCCGCCCGATCTACAAGAAGACCGCAGCTCACGGCCACTTCGGTCGTACCGAGCCGGAATTCACTTGGGAGCGCCTGAACCGCGTGGATGCACTGCGTTCGGCAGTGTCCTCTTCCTAATATCTGTCAGGGTAGAGGAGCACGCTGATTCGGGTGACTCAGAGCAGTTCTGAATCGAACTCTTCGGCACCGTTGGGTGCCCAGCAGGAATCCCTGCAACAGCTTGACCTGTTGCAGGGATTTCCTGCTCTTCGTGATGCCCTGATTCCGGTTGCCCCGGAGCCGGTGAATGTTGCCGCTGAGCTGGAGGCGAGCGGCGTGCCGAACCCTGTGGCGCGTGTGCGCGTGGATAGCACCCTGCCGCAGGTGGACCGCACGTTTGATTACCGCGTGCCCGCCGAGCTGAGTGAGGATGCGGTGCCCGGCGCCCGCGTGCGCGTGCTGTTCAACGGTCACGAGCTGACCGGTTACATTGAGGAGCGCGCCGCCACGACCGATTGGACGCGCACCTCGCTGCTACCGCTCAAGTCGGTGTTGTCGCGTGTGCCGTCTGTTGCGCCTGAAATTTTTGCGCTTGCCGAGGCGCTTGCTGACCGTTACGCCTCCACAGTAGCGAACGTGCTGCGTCTGGCGGTGCCGCCGCGTATTGCTGCGCTGGATAAGAAGTACGCGCCTCTGCTGCCGGGTTACGAGTCGGCGTATTTGGGTGATTCTGCCCCGGTAAGCACTTCCGATGCTCCCGAGAGCGCGGATCCGGAGCACGCGGAATCTGAGCCTTCTGCCGCCTCCGCCACCTTCAGTGCCGCTGTCTCCAGCGCTACCGACCCGTACGCCTGGCTTGCCACCCCCGGCGCCCCCGCACCCTTCGTGCTGGGCCCGCCTGCGCTGAACCCGGACGCCCCGGATGCCGCCTCCGTCTTCTCCGATTACGAGAACGGTGCGGAGTTCATCGAAGATGTTGCCGCCGGTGCCGCGACCCGCGCCGTGATGACGGTTCTTCCCGGCCACCTGGAGCACACCTGGGCGGATGTTGTGGCGACCGCACTCGCGACGGCCGCAACAAGCGGTCGCGGCGCTATTGCGGTGGTTCCGACCGCCAAGAACCTGGATCTTCTGGAGGCGGCGCTCGCCGAGCGTCTGCCCGCCGACTCGTTTGTGCGTTTGAGTTCTGATTCGACTCCGCATACTCGCTATCACGGTTTTGTGAAGGCGCGTTTGGGGCGGGTTCCGGTGGTGATTGGTACCCGCGCGGCAGCTTATGCGCCGGTGGCGAACCTGGGCCTGGTGGTGTGCTGGGATGACGGCGATTCTTCGCTGGTGGAGCGGCGCGCCCCGTATTGTCATGCCCGTGATGTGTTGCTTCTGCGTGCTTCTGCTGAGAATACTGCGGCGCTGTTTGCCGGGTTCAGCATGAGTAGTGAGGCGGCGCGTCTGGTGCGTACCCGCTGGGCGTCTCATGTGCGTGCGCCGCGTGCGCTGGTGCGTGATTATTCGCCGCGTATTTTTTCGACGGGTTCGGAGTTTGAGTTGGCGCGTGACCCGTTGGCGGCGATGGCGCGTATTCCGCATCTGGCGTTTGAGCATGCTCGTCGGGCGTTGGCGCGTGGTCCTGTGTTAGTTCAGGTGGCGCGTAGTGGTTATATTCCGTCGTTTTCGTGTGAGCGTTGCCGCATGCCGGCGCGTTGTGGCGAGTGTAGCGGACCGTTGTCGGTGGCTTCGGGTTCGTCGGTTCCGTCGTGTTCGTGGTGCGGTCACCTGGCGCAGCAGTGGCGTTGTTCTGAGTGTGGTTTTACGCATTGGCGTTATTCGGTGGCGGGTGCGACTCGTACTGCTGAGGAGCTGGGTCGTGCGTTCCCGAATGTTCCGGTGATTTCTTCGGCGGGTGACCATGTGCGGGCGTCGGTTGGTCCTGAGCCTGCGTTGGTGGTGGCGACTCCGGGTGCTGAGCCGGTGGCTTTTGGCGGCTATGCGGCGGCGCTTCTGTTGGATGCCGATAAGATGCTTCGTTTTGATTCGTTGCGTGCCCCGGAGGCGGCGTTGCGTCGCTGGTTGAATGCGGCGGCGTTGGTTCGTTCGGCGGCTCTTGAGGGTACGGTGGTGACGACTGCTTCGCCGTCGCCGGTTGAGCAGGCGCTGGTGCGTTGGGATCCGGCGTGGTTTGCTCGCCAGGAGCTGGAGGAGCGCGCTCAGACGGGGCTGCCTCCGGCGGTTCGTACGGCTGCGGTGACCGGTGCGGAGGCGGATGTTCGCGCCTTCATGGAGGAGTTCTTGGGCTCTTCTGCGCTGGAGGAGCGTGTGCGTGAGCAGTTGCGTATTGTGGGTCCGGTTCCTCTGGACCAGGGGTATTTTGCCTGGTCGGAGTCTCTTGAGGAGGATTCTGAGGAGGCTCCGGTTCAGGGCGATTGGCGTACCCTGATGTTCTTCTCGTATGGCATTGCTCGGCAGGTGACCCGCGAGTTGCGTGCGACGCGTGCAACGATTGCGGCGTTGAAGAAGAACGTGGGGGAGCGGCCGGTTCAGATTCGCTGCGACGGCCTGGACGTGCTGTAGTGTTCTAGTGAGGGGCGGTTTTTGCCCCGGGTTGGGCGTTGAGCTACGCGGGTTTGCGGGCGCGTTGTGCGCAGAGGCGAGGAGGTGAGAGGCATGTCTAAGGTGCCTCATCTGCTGAAGGGTAGTGCGCTGCCTGACGGTGAGCAGCGGCGGCTGGCTGAGTATGCTTCTGCGCATCCGAAGAGCGCCCTGCACCGTAAGGGTAAGCACCATGATGCGGCGGTGCTGCTGGTTCACGGTATCGGCTACCAGAATCACGGTGAGACGCTCGCGTATTTTGGCAAGCCGGTGGCGCATAGTGTGCAGACTTTGTTGGCGCTGAACACGGGGGCGGATTCTGTAGCCCTTTCCCCTGCTGCCCACTCTGAAGAGAACCCCGCGGCGGAGGCTTCTGCGCGGGTTCGTATTGAGGTGATTCCTGACGGCGATACCCTCCCGCCTGCCGCTGAGGTGAACCCGCTGAGCCACCACAGCGAGCTGACGTATTCGTTGACGATTGAGCGCACGGAGTACCCCGCTGACCCGGTTGAGGAAAGTCCGGAGGGTACCGGTTTTGATCTCTCTAGTTTTGAGCTGCCCAAGGTGGAACTGCCAAAGGTCGAACTACCCAAGGTTGACCTGTCTAAAGTGGAGCTTCCTAAGATTGACTTGCCCAAAATTGAGCTTCCCAAGGTCGAACTACCCAAGGTGGAGCTCCCTAAGATTGATCTGCCCAAAATTGAGTTTCCCAAGGTAGAGCTCCCGAACATCGAACTACCCAATATTGAGCTGCCCAATCTTGAATTTCCGCGCCTGCCTCAGCCGAAGCCGCGCCCGGTGCGCACGGTCACTCGCCGTAGCCTCCTCTTTCAGGAGGGCTTCTGGCGACCCAGGCATTACCGCCCGCTGAAGGAGCATTTGCCCTGGTTGGCGTCGGTTTTGCCGCTGTTTTTGATGTTCTGCTTCTACTATGAGCGTCCCGGCGTGACCTGGCGTGAACGCGCCGGGCACCTATTGCGTTCTACGGCGCGGTTCATGAACGTGGCGCTGTGGCTGGTGCTGGCGGCGATGGCTGTGATGACCTTCCGTGATGCTTTTGTGGCGTCCCTGGGAACTCCGCAGGGTGCGTTTACGGGTCTTGCGGCGGTGCTCGGCCTGGGTATTGTGGGCTGGGTTTTGGCTCGTCGTGCCCGTGAGCTGTGGGCGCTGGTGAAGGCTATTCCTACGCAGCTGATTCAGACGGCGACCAGCCCGGAGTCGCGCGATTTGGAGCGTATTTATGAGCGTCTGGATCGCCAGCTGGACGATTTGAGTTCCCGTAGCGATGAGGTGGGTATTATTGCCCATTCGCAGGGCGGATATTTGGGCTATGAGCTGCTGCGTCGTCGCGCGGCGGCGGGAAAGAATCCGATTCGTTTCTTCTACGGCCTGGGTAGCGGCGTGGTCCCGATTAGCATTATCGCTAGTGACCGCAACGACATCCCGGAGTCTTTGGATGCCGCGGGCGGCTACCGTAACCGCGCCATGCTGCTGTGGGTGAGCGTGATCGCGGCGTTCTCCTGGCTGGTGGAGGCGTCCCTGCTGGCAAGCCCGTACCGTTCGCTGCTGCACTACGCGATGCTGGTGCCCCTGGCGTTGAGCGTGGTACCGGTTGCGGCGAGTATTTGGAGCACGACGCGGGGGCGGGCGCGGATTGTCCGCAAGAGCGCCCGGGAAAGCCTGGAAAGCCGGGAAAGCACCTCCGCAAAAATCTCTTCAAATGCCTCCACGAAGAGTCGGGCTGATATGCGATTGGCGGATGCGCGCCTGGTCAACCCGTACGGCACGCGCGCCTACGTGAAGTGGCTGATTCCACTGCTCTTCGTGCACGGCGTTTTCATGCTGCTGCTGGCTCAGCTGCGTGTTGAGGGCGCTGTCCCTGAGCTGACCGCCGCCTCCGTGGCGTTTTGGGGCGCGCTGATTCTGGCGCTCATGATGTCGGTGCGTAGCGCCTGCCACCTGTATGTGCGCGCCTACGCGCCGATGCTGCAGAATCTTGATGTGGCTGACCGGTGCGAGATTTCCGCTCGTGGAGACAGTATCGGCAGGTCGAATATTACTCAGCCCGCCGGCGTGGATGTCAGCTTTGTGACCCTGCCGGGCCCGTCGGTGAATAGCCACATGCAGTATTTTGATGCGTGCTCACCGGTGCCGTTGATGCTTTCGCACCGCCTGGTGCCGCACATGATGCCGGCGGGTGAGCAGGCGCAGAAGGCGGCGGCTTTCACCGATATTGGTACGGAACTGAACCGCGGTTTTGCGCGCGTGAAGAAGCTGATGCGCACCATGCATTACGGGCTGTATGCGGTGCTTCTGCTGATGCTGTCGGTGCTGCTGAGTGTGGCGTCGCCGGTGAGCTTGTCTGCGTTGACGGGGCTTGATACCTCGCGCCTGCATTCGGAGGGCTTTGATCGTCTGGTGGCGGACGCTCAGCGGTTGCGTGAGCAGGCGGGTTCTTCGGATCTGCTGCTGTGGGTTCTGGTCGGCATTTTTGTGGTGGAGGCGCTGCTGATGTTGGTGCTTTCGCCGTGGACTCAGCGGCGTTTGCAGCGTGCGTTCATGATGCGCAAGGTGGACCGTACGGGTCGGCTGGGTGAGTTCAATCCTTTGCCGATGGTGACGGCTCTTCTGGGTCTTGACGGTGAGGATGAAGACGCTGAGGATGCAGAGGAACATGACCTCGCAGGGGAGAAAAAGCAGGGGAGTAAAGCAGTAAAGCAGGGCAGAGCGCTGTAGTTTAGGGTGCTCCTAAGGAAAGGTACTCACCGATGAGTTTCACCAATATTGCCTATGATTACGAGCCGGAACTTGGCGAATCGGCACCGAGCCGTGACAACGGCATTACTCACCCGGATCCTGTGCTGCTGTCCTCGATGACGAAGGCTCAGCGTGGCGCGGTGTGCCGCTACCTGGCTCGTTTTGCTGAGCTGGATGACGCGAAGATTTTCTACGCGTACGGTCACGCGGATGAGCTGGCTGCGAAGGAATCAGCCCGCGGAGCTTACGTATAAGGATTTTTGCTTCGGTGTGGTGCGGTGAGGCTGCACCTTCCGGATGCGCCCTCAGGGCGCCCGAGCTCTGCGAGGGCGGGTTCCCTGCGTCGGCGCGGAGGAAGTGTGTAGCGAACCGCCGCTGTGCATCGTTGCTGTACGCCGCATACGCCACCGGGCGCCCACGAATTGAATACGAGAATGCCGCCGCACCCTCCCGAGTTTCGGGGGAGTGCGGCGGCATTTCTGCGTCTAGCGCCGTAAATTAGCGCCGCGTTCTGTAAGCCTTGCAAGCCCTAGAGACCGCGTAAGCTTTAGAACCCGCGCACGACCTCCAGCAGCTTGAGTGCCGAGTCGCGCCAGGAGTAGCGGCGCACATCCGACAGGCCGTCAATGATGACACGCTCGCGAACGGCGGTGTCCTCCAGGGAACGGATAGCCTTCACCCAGTCGGCGGCGTGCGCCTCCGGGGCACCGTCAACCGGCGCGAACACGGCGTGCGGAGCAATCTCACGGAAAATCGGGATGTCACTAATCACCGCGGGGCAGCCGGCAGCCTGCGCCTCAACCACGGGCAGGCCGTAACCCTCCTCGCGGGAGGCAGTCACCAGTGCGTGCGCCTGGCGGAGTAGCTGCTGGTACTCCTCGTCGCTCACGCCGTTGTGCACCTCCACGTTCTCACCGATGAGGCGTTCGTCGGTGAGCTGCACCAGACGCTGCGGCGGCATCTTCGACAGCAGGTGCAGGCGGTAATCCGGCAGAGAACGCATCGCCAGCAGCAGGGTTTCAACGTTCTTGTACGGCATGAACGAACCCATGTACACCAGGTGCTTGACGGGCTGTTCCTCGCGGGTGGTGGCGCGTTCCAACGCAGTCTGACGGGAGACCACGCTGCCGGGCTGCGGGGCGTTGGGCACCACGAACAGCGGCTTAGTGGTCAGCTCGTGCTCACGAATCAGCGAGGCGGTCGACTCAGAAACCGTCACCACAGCGTCGCCGTGATTGAGCAGAAAGCGCTGCGGGGTGTAGGTCTTGTGGAAGAGTCTCCAGCCCACGCGCACCGGTGCGGGCAGGAACCCGGGCGGGGTCGGGTGCGAGTAGTAGATCAGGTCGTGCAGGGTGAGGATCAGCTTGAACTTGCGTCCGGTGGAGCCGATGGTCTGCATGGGGGAGAACACCACGTCCGGCGCATACTTGTTCAGCTGCAGGGCTGCGGTCGGTTCGAGCGGGCCGGTGGGCGAGCAGATTTTCACGTGCGGCAGATCCGGCAGCATCTCCAGCTGACGCTCATCGCTAATAATCATGGTCAGATCGAGGTCGGCGGCGGCTTCGTCACCGGTGTCAATGAGAGTTTTAAGCGCGCCCAGCAGGGAGGCGGTGTAGCGGCTGATGCCGTCGTGGAAGCCGATACGGGTGTATCGGGCGTCAACCATGAGTTTCATGTTGGTTCCTTCTGTTCGTTCCCTTAGTGGCCGGCGGCGAAATCGGCGATGAGTTCCGCGGCGAGGCGAGGGGTTTCGTAGTGGATGAGGTGCCCGACTTCGGGAATCATGTCCAGGCGCTCGCGGGCGCCGGACGAAGACGCGGGTCGATTGCGGGAGGTCAGCGTCGCGTACATGGCGCGCGCCGTTTCGGGGGTGCCCAGGTCGTCATCTTCGGCGACGAGCATCTGCACGGGCACGGTGATTGCGGCGGCGTATTCGGCGGCGGTGTGCGTAATGGACGCTTCGTAGGCGCTGAGCACTCCGCGGCGGGAGCCGAAGGAGCCGAAGTAGGCGGCGTGCTGGCCGTTGATGAAGTGGCGCATTGCCTTGTCTTTGGTGCGCATCATGACTTCGCTGGAGGCGCGGGTAATCAGCTGGGAACGCAGTAGCGGGTAGCCGATTTTTTCGGGTAGTGCCGCGCCGGCACGGTAGTAGAGGGAGGCGAGGCGGGAGGCGACGCGCTGGCTGCCTTCGAGGGCGGGTTCGCTAATCGGGTTGATGAGCGAGAGCAGTGCGAGCGAGTTCGGGTGTGCGGCGGCGAAGGCGCTGGTGACGATGGAGCCGAAGGAGTGGCCGACCACGTGCAGCGGCAGGGGCTGTGCATCCTCGCGGGCGGGGTTGGTGTGCTCCACAAAGTTGTTCAGCCACGCCACGTACGCGGTGATGTTGTCTTCGCCCTGAGTGCCTTCACCCTGGGCGTTTTCGGGCAGGTCTGCGGAACGGCCAAAGCCGGGCAGGTCGGGGCTGATGATGCTGACGTTCGGGATGAGCTTCAGCAGGTAGTTCGCGATGATTTCCAGGCCGTGGTGGTCGCCGCGGAAGCCGTGCACGAGCAGCACGGGGTAGGAGCCTTCGGGGAAGGTGCCGTCGTTCATGCCTTTGCCGTACTGCCAGTAGCGGGTCATGACCGCCTGCGCGCCGTCACCGATGAGGGCGTCGTGGCGGGTGCCGGGAATGAGCGGGCCGGGCACACCCTCAAGAATTGAGGCGTTGGGGGAGTCCGGGGTAACGGTGGAGGTCATGGGTACCTTTCGCGGGTTGGGTACTGGGACGGCAAAGTCCCGTTCTTAATTCTAGGGGAGAAGCCTGAAAGGGCTCTGAAACCCGCCTGACGCATCGGCGGCCGGGTAGGTAATCGGGCGGGTGGTGCCGTCCATTTGGTAGTCGGGGCGGCCTCAACTCTGGCGCGGTGCGGGTTTCGCGTTACACTTGGAGGGTTAAGTTTTTATCAACCTGTCTTTATTTAAGGAATCGCTGTGTCTGCTCAGGTAGAGACCGAACGCAACGAAAATGCGTACGACTTCCGCGCTATGGAAGCCAAGTGGCGCCCCTACTGGGACGAAACGAAGGTTTTCCAGCCCACCGGTGACGCCCCCAAGGGCCGCAAGTATGTGCTGGATATGTTCCCGTACCCCTCCGGTGACCTTCACATGGGTCACGCGGAGGCATTCGCTATTGGTGACATGAACGCCCGCTACTTCAAGCAGTGCGGCTACGATGTTCTGCACCCGATTGGCTGGGACTCCTTCGGCCTGCCCGCTGAGAACGCAGCCATTAAGAACGACACTCACCCCAAGGAGTGGACGTACAAGAACATTGAGACTCAGGCTGAGTCCTTCAAGCGTTACGCTATTGCCGCTGACTGGAGCCGCCGCCTGCACACCTCGGATCCCGAGTACTACAAGTGGACTCAGTGGCTGTTCGAGCAGTTCTACAAGAAGGGCCTGGCGTACCGTAAGGACTCCATGGTCAACTGGTGCCCCAAGGACCAGACCGTGCTCGCGAACGAGCAGGTTGTGAACGGTGCGTGTGAGCGTTGCGGTACTACCGTGACGAAGAAGTCGCTGAACCAGTGGTACTTCAAGATCACTGATTACGCACAGCAGCTGCTGGACGACATGGAGCAGCTGGAGGGCAAGTGGCCCGACCGTGTTCTGCTCATGCAGCGCAACTGGATTGGTCGCTCTGAGGGTGCCGAGGTGCGCTTCGAGATTGAGGCGACCGAGGACCAGCCCGCTGAGTCCTTCACCGTGTTCACCACCCGCCCGGACACCCTGTACGGCGCAACCTTCATCGTGGTTGCTGCGGATGCGGCGTTCGCCGAGCAGATTGTGGCACCCGAGCACAAGGCTGCCCTGGAGCAGTACCGCGAAGACATTAAGGCACTGAGCGATATTGACCGCCAGTCCTCCGACCGCGAGAAGACCGGCGTGTTCACCGGCCGCTACGCGATCAACCCGCTGACCGGCGCGAAGCTGCCCGTCTGGGCTTCTGACTACGTGCTCGCCGACTACGGTACCGGCGCGATTATGGCTGTGCCCGCGCACGACCAGCGCGACCTTGAGTTCGCCCTGAAGTTCGACCTGCCCATCGTGAAGGTCCTGGACGTTGAGGGTGCTGAGGACCCGGCTACCAGCGGTGTTGCCGCGGCTGGTGACGGCGTGCTCATCAACTCCGGTGAGCTGACCGGCCTGCCGAAGGCTGAGGCGATTGCTAAAGCTGTTGAGCTGGTTGAGGCTGCCGGCACCGGTGAGGGTAAGGTCATTTACCGTCTGCGTGACTGGCTGCTGTCCCGCCAGCGTTTCTGGGGTACCCCCATCCCCGTGATTCACTGTGAGGATTGTGGCGAGGTTCTGGTTCCTGAGGATCAGCTGCCGGTGCTGCTGCCCGATAACCTGCGCGGTGAGCAGCTGGCTCCTAAGGGCCAGTCGCCTCTTGCCGCTGCCGATGACTGGGCGATTGTGCCTTGCCCCGAGTGTGGCAAGCAGGCTCGCCGTGACTCGGACACCATGGACACCTTCGTGGATTCCTCCTGGTACTTCCTGCGTTACGTTTCCCCGAACTACGATGAGGGCCCCTTCGACCCGCAGGCTATGAGCGAGTGGGGTGCCGTCGACATGTACGTGGGCGGTGTGGAGCACGCTATTCTGCACCTGCTGTACGCACGCTTCTTCACCAAGGTTGTTCGCGATCTGGGCCTGATCAAGCACGATGAGCCGTTCAAGGCGCTCATGAACCAGGGTCAGGTGCTCAACGGCGGTAAGGCTATGTCCAAGTCGCTGGGTAACGGCGTGAACCTGGGCGAGCAGCTCGACAAGTTCGGTGTGGACGCTATCCGCACCACCATGATTTTCGCGTCCCCGCCCGAGGATGACGTGGACTGGGCGGATGTTTCCCCGTCCGGTTCGCAGAAGTTCCTGGCTCGCGCATGGCGTGTGGCTCAGGACGTCACCAGCGAACCCGGCGTGGACGCAACCACCGGTGACCTGGAGCTGCAGAAGCTGATTGCTCGCACCGTGCACGAGGTTCAGGGCCTGCTGGATAACGGCAAGTTCAACGTGGTTGTTGCTAAGACCATGGAGCTTGTGAACGCTACCCGTAAGGCTATTGACTCCGGCGCTGGTGCGGCTGACCCGGCTGTCCGTCAGGCTGCTGAGACTATCGCTATTCTGCTGTCTCTGTACGCACCCTACACCGCTGAAGACATGTGGCACGCTCTCGGCCACGACACCCCGGTTCTGACCGCGGGCTTCCCCGAGGTTGACCCGGCTCTGCTGGTGGATGACACCGTCACCGCTATCGTGCAGATTAAGGGCAAGGTCAAGGCTCGCCTGGAGGTTGCGAAGGATATTTCCGAGCAGGAGCTTCAGGAGCTGGCTCTGGCGGATGCCGCTGTTCAGCGTTCGATTGGTGACGCCGAGATCCGCAAGGTGATTGTGCGTGCGCCTAAGCTCGTGAACATCGTGATCTAAGCTTCTTAGAATCTAAGTTTCTTAGATAAAGTACAAGCCCCGCTGTGGCTTCGGTTCGTTCTATGGAACGTACCGGAGGCGCGGCGGGGCTTTGCTGTACTGCACTAGTGATGAGTGCCATAATGTTCAGGGAACGCTAGGAGAGGGTTCGTCATCGAATCATGCACTGACGAACCGGAAGAAGGGCCGGGATATGGAGCGAGAAAACAACGCAGAGAACCGCATTGCCGTGGTGACCGATAGCGCCGCCGCCCTCGACCCGCAGCTGGTGCAGCGCCTGAGCGCTCGCGGTAATTTTGTGCTGGTTCCGATGCCGGTGACTATTCGCACGCCCGGTGAGCCGGATCGTCAGCTGCAGGATTTGACCGCCGCCGAGGTGGACGAGGCGATTATGCTCGCGCACGTGATGGGTCAGACGGTGAGCACTTCCGGGCCCGCGCCGGGCGTGTTTGCTGATGTCTACGACGAGCTGGCGTCGCGGGGTTTTACGCATGTGGTGTCTGTGCACCTGTCCGGCGAGCTTTCGGGCACGGTGGAGGCGGCACGCACCGGTGCCCGCCTGAGTCGCCTGGGTTCTACGGGTGTGAGCGTGGTGGATAGCCGCACGGTCGCGGGTGCCTACGGTCATGCGGTGGCGCGTGCCCTGGAGGTGCTAAACGCTGCATCCGCCAGCTCGAATGTTGAGTCTCTAGCCCCCGCGCAGCTGGTGGACTACATTCAGTCCATCTGCGAGCAGTCCACGCTCTACTTCTATATCCCGACCCTGGATGCCTTGCGCCGCGGCGGTCGTGTTTCCCCGGCGTTAGCGATGGTGGGTCAGATGTTCCAGATCAAGCCGATTGGCACGATTACCGAGGGCAAGCTGGCGTATGTGGAGCGCCCCCGCACTGCGGCGCGCGCCCTGGAGCGCCTGGTGGAGGTGACCGTGCAGACCTGCCGTGAGCATCAGCATGCGGCGGCTCTCACCTCTGCTTCAACGGGTTCTACTGCCGCCGACCCTGCTAATTCTTTGCTTGCTGCAACCCCGCGCGGTGAGGTGGTTGCGGTGCATCATGTGGGTAATGCGGCGCAGGCGGTGCAACTGTACGAGCAGGTTCAGCAGATGCTGGGGGAGAGCTCCCTCGTTCATGATGCTGCCGCTTCTTCGGCGCCGGAGTTTTTGGTGAGTGCGCTACCGCCGGTGCTGTCGGCTCATTCGGGTTTGGGCGCTGTTGCGATGGTGGTGTACTAGCCGCCCCCGTTGCGAGGCGAAATGCGACACGACATGCGACACGAAAACTGTACGCCGGGCGCACGTTTAACCCGTTTTAAGGCTGTGGTGTGTCTTACGTTGGGGTCATCTGTTTTCGGGTGAGAATTTGCACTGCGTGCGGGCGCTAAGGGCGTCATTGAAACCCATTCGCAGGTAAAAGGGTATTTTTTACCCTCAGATTTTGCCTTGATACGGCGCGGTTTTTAACAAATGTGCGTTTCATGTGTGTTTATGTTGCCGTGACCGTATCGCAACATTTTCTAAGGGTGAACACAACGTAAAACAACAGAAAACAACGGGTTTTTGCCGGTTTTTATGGCGCAACTCACAAAAATTTCTCGATAGAACACACCAAAACACACACAAACTAGGGTAGGATTATTACCAACAACGGCGGAATGCACCGGGCAACATAGAGCACGGACGAATCCGACAAACCAGAGCCTGCAAGGCATCGGATTTGTACACCGCCACCAACGCACTGACAAGGAGATACTCCAGTGACTGTACGCGTAGCAATCAACGGCTTCGGCCGCATCGGCCGCACCTTCTTCCGCGTGGCTCAGACCGAGGGCGTCGGCTTCGAGATCGTCGCAATCAACGACCTCACCGATGTTGAGACCCTGGCACACCTGCTCAAGTACGACTCCATCATGGGTCGCTTCAACGCAGAGGTCGAGGTCAAGGAAGGCGCACTGGTTGTTGACGGCAAGGAAATCAAGATCCTCGCTGAGCGCGACCCCCAGAACCTCCCCTGGAAGGACCTGGGCGTTGACGTAGTCCTCGAGTCCACCGGTTTCTTCACCGAAGGTAGCAAGGCAAAGGCACACCTCGAGGCTGGCGCTAAGAAGGTTATCCTCTCCGCTCCCGGTAAGAACATTGACGGCACCTTCGTCATGGGTGTGAACGACGACCAGTACGATGCAGCTAACCACCACATCGTCTCCAATGCATCCTGCACCACCAACTGCCTCGCTCCGATGGCTAAGGTTCTGAACGATGCATTCGGCATCAAGCAGGGTCTGATGACCACCATCCACGCATACACCGCTGACCAGCGTCTGCAGGATGCTCCCCACCGCGACCTGCGCCGTGCACGCGCAGCAGCTGTGAACATGGTCCCCACCTCCACCGGTGCAGCAGCAGCTGTTGGCCTGGTTCTGCCCGAGCTGAAGGGTAAGCTGGACGGCTTCGCAGTCCGCGTTCCCACCATCACCGGCTCCATCACCGACCTGACCTTCACCGCTGAGCGCGAGGTCACCGTTGAGGAAGTCAACGCAGCAGTCAAGGCAGCAGCTGAGGGCCCCCTGAAGGGCATTATCAAGTACAACGAGGATCCCATCGTGTCCAAGGACATCGAGGGTGAGCCCATCTCCACCGTCTTCGACGCACCGCTGACCAAGGTCATCGGCGACCAGGTGAAGGTTATCGCTTGGTACGACAACGAGTACGGCTACGTTGCACGCCTCGTGAAGTTCACCAACAAGGTTGTGGCTTCCCTCTAAGCCCCAATAGGCTTACGACGCTCACCGAGTGTAAGCGTCACCCCGCGTAACTAACGCATAGTGAACCCCGGCACCACCGCATCAAGCGGGGGAGTCGGGGTTTTCTGTACCAAGACTCTTTATGAGGGCCTTGAATAAAACCCCAAAAAACGTATCAACATACTGGTTTCCGTCGCCCTTTTGGGTCAAAAATACCGTAAGAAAATAGCTGATAGAGAGTGCGAATATCCGCGATATTCCGCGGAGAAACACCATATAAAAGCTATTTACTAGGCTGTCAAACACCCTAGTATTCGGTATGATGGAAACGGTATATAAACCCACCTATCCAGGAGGAATTCCTATGGCTAAGGCACTGTCCGAACTGCTCGAAGAAGGCGTCGCAGGCCGCCACGTTCTCGTCCGTTCCGACCTGAACGTACCTCTGAAGGACGGCGTTGTCACCGACGACGGCCGCGTCCGCGCATCCCTGCCCGTCATTGAGAAGCTTGCCAAGGCTGGCGCACGCGTTATCGTGACCGCACACCTGGGCCGCCCCAAGGGCAAGGTCGACCCCCAGTACTCCATCGCACCGGCAGCTGCACGCCTGGCTGAGCTGGCATCCGTGCCCGTGAAGGTTGCAACCGACCTGGTAGGCGAGGACGCAAAGGCTAAGGCAGCAGCCCTGGCTGACGGCGAAGTTCTGGTCGTTGAGAACGTCCGCTACGACGCACGCGAGACCTCCAAGGACGACGCAGAGCGCGGCGAGTTCGCTGACGAGCTGGTCGCACTGACCGGCGAGAACGGCGCATACGTGAACGACGCATTCGGTGCAGTTCACCGCAAGCACGCTTCCGTCTACGACGTTGCTAAGCGTCTGCCGGCATACCTGGGTGACCTGGTGAAGAAGGAAGTTGACGTTCTGGCTAAGACCCTGAACGACCCCGAGCGTCCCTTCGTCGTGGTCATGGGTGGCGCTAAGGTTTCCGATAAGCTCGCCGTGATTGACAACCTGATCGGTAAGGCTGACACCATCCTCATTGGTGGCGGCATGGGCTACACCTTCGCATACGCACAGGGCTACGAGGTTGGCCAGTCGCTGCTGGAGAAGGACCAGGTCGAGAACGTTCTGCGTTACCTGAAGGAAGCTCCCGAGAAGGGCACCGAGATCATCACCGCAGTGGACGTTGTTTGGGCTGACGCATTCTCCGCTGACGCTAACACCGAGATTCGCCCGATTGAGGACCTGACCGGCGGCAAGCTCGGCGCAGAGGCTGAGGGCCTGGACATTGGTCCCAAGACCGCTGAGATTTTCGCTGAGAAGATCAAAGGCGCAAAGACCATCTTCTGGAACGGCCCCGTTGGCGTGTTCGAGATTGCTCCCTTCGCTGAGGGTACCCGCGCGGTGGCACAGGCTATCGTCGACTCTGACGCATTCTCCATCATTGGTGGTGGCGACTCCGCTTCTGCAGTCCGTAACCTGGGCTTCAAGGATGAGCAGTTCGGCCACATCTCTACCGGTGGTGGCGCTTCCCTCGAGTACATTGAGGGTAAGACTCTGCCCGGCCTGGAGGCACTGGGCGCCTAATCTGGACGCACAGATTTAGTACACGGTTTTAGTGTAAGGAACCCCCGTCGGGGCGGTATTTCGGTACCGTTCCGGCGGGGGTTTCTGCATGCCCGCGTATGCCTGGCTTACCCTTTGCGGGTGTTTACATACTGTTTCCTGGCTATATGCTGTGGGTTCCCTGGGTACGCGGCTTGTACCTGGGAGGGGCAGAGGCGGCTTCACTAGACTGGAATTATAGAGGTTCCCGCGGCCTACGGGGCATCGTCTGCTACACGTGGTACGGGGGTTGCAACTTCATAAAATACATCGCGGTATTTCACGAAATCTGTGGAGGAGCACCAATGACCACGAACAATGACGGCAATTCAATGAGCCAGACTCCGGAGCAGACCTCTGAGGAGAACCCGGGGCAGAATCATACGCAGAGCCCAGAGAAGAAGAAGCGTTTTTCTCGGCGGACGCTGGGGTATGCCGGCGTAGGTGTTCTGACGGCTGCGGTTGTTAGCCGGTGTACGGGCCTGATTAAGACTCCGGAGGAGCTTGAAGAGGAACGTAAAAAGAAGCAGGAAGCTGAGGAGAAAGAACGGCAGGCTCAAAAAGATCGGGCTTTGGCGGCTCTTGAACCGGATCAAGAATTCGTGGGGGTAATCGATAAGTCTTATCTGTATAAGGATGTTCCTCTTACGTATACCGCCTACGAAAGCCGCGGTGAGTTTGTGCCCGCGACTGAGGAACATCCCGCCCAGAATGTGCCGTATCCTGTACCACAACCGGAGATGCACGAATATAGTCTGCAGGGTTTTCTGACCTTCATGGGGTATTTTTGTGCCGCCCTCAACTACTTCTATTACACGGGAGATACCGAGCCGCTGTCGAAGGTTGTTGAGCCGGAGGCTGTCCTTCCTGAAACAATGCTTCGTCTTTACCGGGAGAAGCGCGGATGGATTATATCGAAAGATGATGTATGCAAGGCGTGGATTTATTTCCCAACAAGCAGTTCGGATCATTTATCGATGGTGGAGCGGAACAGCCGACACATCATGTCGTGCTTGTTGGGGGTATCTGAGGAATCCTATAGAGGGTATTTCTATATTCCGAGCATCGGCGAAAAATTATCTCTTTATGAATATCGGAGTCCTCTGGGGCGAAAGTCATCGTACGACGATGGAGAGAGGATGGAAGCTGAGCATCTGAACAGCCGGTGGACCCTATTGATGAAGGACGAGGACTGGACACCGATGTACCCTGCAGATGGTTCCCATACCGGTAAATCTTAAGATTTGGTTCTTAATGTAACCTCAGTTAGGAGATGCGAGCAGCTGCCAGCCTCCCTATTAAGCCCCATCCGTAGTGGGTTTTGTTGTACGTCCAAAGATGAGTGTAAGGAAGAAGAAAATGATAGATAGCGAAAAATTGCCTAAGGAATTTATATACATGGACGATTTCTCGGGAGAGTATTCGTTAGCAACCGCTTGTTTAACTGGCGAGTATATTCCGGCGAATCAGGATCATCCCGCATATTCTGCACCTATCCCGGATTATGATTATACGCGGCAATCAGCAATTAGCTTTGTTCGGGAGCTTTTCAATTATATCTATTATTACTCCTGCCAAAATTACGCGCTTTTAGCCTCTGATATAAGGGGTTTAGAAGACCCGTGGAGGGAGGATGAAAACTTTTTCCCGGCTATTCGAGATCTCTTCGAAGAGGGTAAAGGTTGGGTAGTTACACCTGATACTAGGATTCTCAGCCTGCACGTTCTTGAAGCCCAGCCGCATATTACACGCTCGGAGCAAGAGGTAACTGAGTGGAAGGTGCGATTTGATATTCATCCCGAGGCAAAAGTGTATCGAAAAGATACCGGAGAGATGCATCCCATCGCTGAATTTGATACGCGTGGCCTGCTTCGTGACGGATCAATACATGGCACGATGAGAACGGTAAGAACGGTGAGAACAAAGGGAGAAAGACCAACAATCAGTTTTATCCCAGAAGGTACCAACAATGCGTCAGAGGAGAAGGCATCATGAGTATCAACAGCGGTCCTAACCCATATCCAACCCCGTATTCCGACCCATATTCCCAACCCAATTATCAGCCTGAACTTCGGAAGAACCGTCCCGTTAGCCGCCGTGTCTTTTTAGGCAGAGTGGGCGTAGGCGCTTTGGGTGTTGGGCTACTCGTTTCTGCGGGGTATCGTGCTGGCTTGCTGGGAACGTATGATGAGCGACGGGAAGCGCATCTACGGCTTCAGCACCAAAGATATATAGACATGGAACCGAAAGAGCCGTACGACTATCAGGAGGAGCTCGAAAAATCTAGTAGATTGCTCATTTACACTGCGTATGAGCGCAGCGGGCGGTATATTCCTGCAACGGAAGAACACGCGGCGCAGAATGTTCCCTACCCTGTATTGCATCCGGGTATGAATAAATACACTAGGTCCGGATTATATGTTTTTGTTGCTTACTATTATGCGTCTCTGAAATATTTTTACCTCACGGGAGATACTGAGCCTCTTTCTAAGATAGTGAAGCCGGAAGATGTTCTTGAGCCTGAAATCCTCCAGTTCTATCAAGAAAAGCGCGGATGGCTTATCTGTGATGATGAGATATTTAATGAGGTATCCATTAATTCTGCTGCTTTTTCCCCGGGTAAAAGATTTGAGTATACTAAGCGGAATATTTTTGATTGTAGTGTGGAATCTTTTCTTCACCGGGTAGGGCATTTCTTTATTCCAGAGTCGGGGGAAAAGATTCGCCTTGACCACTATGAGACGTTTAAAAGCAGTAGGTTTAGTTCATATGTAGAAAACTTGAAAGGGCGATGGGTTTTGATTAACAATCAAGATGATTTGATGCCTCTATATCCTCCTGGTTTTCATAAAATAAGATACTAAACCGATATGTGGAAGTTGCTGAATACTCCATTTGGGAAGTAGATTTGGCGCAGAGTTTTAGAACAGGAACCTCCGTTGGGGCGGTATTTCGGTACCGTTCCGGCGGGGGTTTCTGCATGCCCGCTCATGCCCGGATAATCTTGCACGGGCAAGGGGCGGGGCTGCTTCCTGGCTATATGCTGTGGATTCCGCAGCGTACAGCTTGTATCGGGGACACAGAGGAATAGCTCTAATAGACTGGAAATATAGAGGACCCCGGCCGGCAACCTCAAGATGATCGTGGGGGAGTGAGGCAGGGAATGCACGCACCTCTACAGGCAAGCGAATACAGACAAGCGAAGACGGACAAACAAAGGCGGACGGGTGAAGGAGCCTAGCCGCCCGCGAGCAGCCCAGAACCGCCTCGGCAACTTGCGAACTTAGCGGCTCGTGAACTCGATAGCTTGTGAATACGGAATCCAGGGAGGGAAAGAATGACCGTAAACGCTCAAACGCTTTTTGACGAAAAAGACTACACCGGAACATACCCGTATGTTGCCGACCACGTGATCGGGCCCTACACGCCCGCAAACCGAGACCACCCCGCCTACTCGGCACCCGCACCGGGGGTGAGGTACACGTCGAGTGCTTACGAGGTGTCAAACCTGCGTCCCTACCTGGGCTACTACTACGCCTGCCAAAACTACATGATCCTCGCCTCGGAACCTGCTGTTCTGCGGATGGACAATATCAGCGAAGAAATGTTCTTCCCCGCCATTCAGGACCTCTACGAAGAAGGTAAGGGCTGGGTCATTACTCCTAATCCCAAGATTCTGACCATGAACCTGCTGGAGGGGCAGCCGCGCCTCATCGACGAGACGCTAAAAATTGTGGAATGGAATGTGCGGTTCGATATTCTTCCCGAAGTTCAGGTGTACCGCAAAGACACGAACCAGGTGTACCCCATCACCGATTTTGATACGCGCGGCCTGATCCGTGACGGCGCAATACACGGGGCTCTACGCACACAATTCACGAATGAGTGGAGGCCCGTCCAATTCATTTCAGAAAATAGTTTGAGCTAGGGGAGGGGAGAGCAACATGACGAATAACTTTGGTGGACCAGGATATGGTGGACCCGGGTATAGCGAGCAACGAGCGTACATGAGGCGTGTGCTATCTCGCGCCAGGTTTATACGGGCTGGCGTGTTCGCTGGCGCCGCCCTCGTCGCGATAGCTTTTGGCTGGGGCACCAAACTGCTCAATGAGATGGGTTCGGAGTCCCAGGCCGACAAGAAGCGTGACCAGGAGTTTGTGCGCCTGGAACCCACGGAGAAGTACGATGAGCTCCGTACCTTGGGCCCTTCCTCCGGGCCGCTCGTCTACACAGCATTCGAGCGTAAGGGGCGTTTCATTCCTGCCACCGAGGCGCAGGCGGCTCAGAACGTGCCGTACCCTATTCAGCAGCCCGGAATGGATAACTACGACCGCGCCGGCTTGTACGCGTTCTTGGCGTACTTCTTTGCATCGATGAACTACTTCTACCACACGGGCGATACGGAGCCTCTTTCTAAGGTCACGGACCCCGAAAAGGTGCTACACCCCGAAATTCTTCGCCTGTACAGGGAGAAGCGCGGATGGGTTATTTCGGCTGATAAGAATGTGCTGAGCGCCAATGTTGTTGATAATCTTGTTGCGGGTGAAAAGGCTAAAAATACGAGCCGAAATATTCTGGTGAGCACCCTGTACACGACTAAGGCTACGGACCTTGCGTTTTATGTAACTGAGACGGGGGAGAAGCAGGATATCCGCAAATATTTGAGGTATCTGGGGCGTTTCTCGCTGGCTGTGGAGCATCTGCGTGGGCAGTGGGTGATTGTGGTTGACCGCGACGGCTACAGTAACCGTAACACCTACGAGCCAATCTACCCGCGAGGATTTGGGCAGCTGTAGCTTTCTCTATGTCGCTTCTCTAGAACCCCCGCCGGGCAGTACTTTCGGTACTGTGCTGGCGGGGGTTTCTTGCTGGACTTTCCGGGTGGGCTCTTCGCGGTTGGCTAGGGGAGGTGGAAGCCATGGGAGGTGGAATCCGTCCTGCTGGGTTCGTGCGTAGAGTGTGCGTGTGTTACCTTGAAGGGTGTGTGATTCTCACTGTCACCGAGAGGGAACACACATGCAACGAATGTGGGCGAGGAAGCTCGTTCACCGTCACATCAACTTCAACTTCCGGAAGCTAAATTTATGGTTACTTTTCAGGCTTATGCCGTCCCTGTGCCTTTTCAAGGTGAGTGCGCTAAAGCTCTTACAACGCGGCTCAAGCATCTAACGCCGACAAGTTAGATGCTGACTCACTAAAGGTATGTATTCGTTTAATGATTTCATTTGTTGTCTGAACAATGAATGTTCTTTGTAAGTTGATGCAGTAGATATTTCAACTCCCAACAAATGTAGAAAATTTATGTAACCTCAAGGATTATTGCTGTGAGTATTATTTACCCTACTTCTCGTAGAGGGTTTATGAAGGGCGTGCTTGGCGTTGGTAGCGCCTTAGCTTTGAGCGCCTGCTCATCCACACCAAAAACCAAAGAGAATAACTCAAAAGAAACCCCTTCGGCAACAGCTAGCGCTTCTCCGAAGCATAATGCCTACGCAAAACCATTCCATAATGATCGTGACTACCGACGAACATATGAAATCGGTGATGTCAACAATATCGGTATATATGAACCGGCAACGGAGGAACATCCCGCATATGCTGCACCGCCTCCATACTACGAGAACGCTTTTGAACGGGATATGACAGCAACCTCTTTGCGCTATGCCGTTACATATTACGCAAACTATCAGAACTATATGCTTCTAGCTGGGGATGCACGACGACTCTATCTTAAAAATATGCTAGGAGGATTGTTCTTCCCTGCCATCCAAGAACTCTACGACAAAGGTGCTGGCTGGGTTATTACCCCGGACCAACGAATTCTTGCTTTCACGATACTTGAGCGTCAGCCCCGTATTGTGGATGAAGCAAATCATGTGTGCGAAATTAACGTTCGATACGACCTGAAACCAGAGGCGAAAGTCTTTATCGCGGCAGAGAAAAAGCTCTACCCGATTACTGATTTTGACACCCGCAATCTTGTTACAGGCGGTTCCATCTACGGAACTATGACGTGTCGATTCCTGGACCCAAAGTGGGAAGTCAACTTTACCCCCACATATGGTCCTGTACAGGGGAACTAGAGGAAAGGAAGATTAGTGAAGGAAAACAATAACGCCCCTGCTTTTCGGGAACCCTCAACCAGCAACAACCCATCAGAACAGAAGAAGAACCCTAAAATCTCCCGTCGTGTTCTGCTGGCGGGATCCGTCGGGGTGGGTGTTGCCGCGGCATCGGGTCTGTATGTAGCAGGCTCAAGCTTGAAATTTTCGTCAAACGAACGAACCTCGCAAGAAGATGCCGCGTGGAAGCGAAACCAGGCACTAGCCGCAGCCGAACCCACAACAAAAATTGCAGATGAAGACAATAAGAACGCTGCAGGAGGGCTATACGGTCGGCTGGTGTATACCGCATACCGAAAGGACGGTGTCTACGTTCCCGCAACCCGTGAGAGCCCCGCGCAGAATGTACCCTACCCGGTCATCCGCGAGAAGATGAATACATACGATATTTCAGGTATGTACTTGTTCTTCGCTTACTATAACGCCGCCAAGAACTACGGGTATTTGACCGGTGATCTTGAGCCTCTAGCAAAGATAGTTGACCCCGAAAAAGTCATCTTTCCTAATGTGTACGAATTTATAGCCAATAACCAGGGGTGGATTGTTTCGGATCAAGAGATTGAATCGTATATGGTGCAAACTCCCGGATACGGTAGCCGAGAGATTCAGGGACGAAAAATATACAAGCTGCAGACGGAATTGTCGATATATGGAGACGCCTATTTTGTGTATCGCGATACCGGCGAAGTGAAATATTTTCGGGATATGTTTCATGCTGACCGCCACCCGACTATAGATTTCTACGGCGAGTTTTTGGATGGGCGCTGGGTAAGCGTTGACGAAAATCTGCAGGGTGATCTCTTATTGCCTAAGGGTGCTTCTGTTGCTGGATATACGAAATAGAGCCGAATTTTTTGAAATACTTGCCGTAATCTAAGGAGGGGTAAATATGACCGAGAAGATAAATAAGCCGTTTTACGACGATAAGGATTATCGGCGTAAATACAAGTTACGTGAGACTGATTTGATTGGAATTTACACCCCGGCAGATCAGCAACACCCTGCATATTCTGCGCCGACACCGGATTATACAAATGCATTCAGTCGAGACATGACATCGCAATATTTGAAATATCATTGCGAGTGTTACTTCGCATGCCAAAACTATATGCTTTTGGCATCCGATTCGCGTCGCCTCGAATATGCAATGACCGCCCAAGAAATGTTCTTCCCCGCCATTCAAGATATCTTTGATGAGGGAAAAGGCTGGGTTATTACCCCCAACCAACAAATCCTGACCAGGCACATTCTCGAAGCACAACCGCGCATCCATAACGAAGAACAAAAAATCTTCGACTGGAACGTCAAATTCGACATCCTTCCCGAAGCAAAAGTCTTCCGAAAAGACACCGGGCAGCTACAGCCCATCACCGAATTCGACACGCGCGGACTCCTCCGCGACGGAGCAATCCACGGCACCCTACGCTCCCGTTTCCTCGATCCCGGATGGGACATCCACTTCATCCCCGAAAAGGAGGCATAACCATGGGACCCCAACGCAAGGAACAGGAGACGAACACCCAGCAGGGTTTCTCTCAGGAAACCCATCCGGTATCTTCTGGTCAGCTACTCGCTCATCAGCAGGTACCGCGGAAGCCCCGCTTTTCTCGTCGTGCCCTCGCTGTAGCAGGCGTGGGCACCCTCGGCGCTCTCATCGTCGGTCGACAGACCGGTATCCTCGCCACCAATGAGGAAAAGCAAGAAGTACGACTTCTCAAACGGGACAAGGTGCTGGCTTCCCTTGAGCCGAATGAGAAGTATCAGAATCTTGCTGAGCAAGGTGATTCATCCGGTCTGCTTGTCTATACCGCCTACGAGCGCAACGGCAGGTACGTGCCCGCCACCGAAGAGCATGCCGCCCAGAATGTACCCTACCCAGTTCTGCAACCGGGAATGAACGAATATAACCGCGGTGGTTTCTACATTTTTCAGGCGTACTTTTACGCAGCCCTGAACTATTTCTACTACACCGGGGATACCAAGCCGCTCTCCGAAGTAATCAACCCCGAAGAGATTATTTCTCCGGAGCTTCTTCGGCTCTACCGAGAAAACCGCGGCTGGCTTATTGCTAATCAGGATGTGTACCGCCTGCAGGTTACCACCGCCGGTATTAATGACCGCAGTAAGAATGGTCGGCAGATATTGAGATACCAGGCAAGGCGACGTATTCGTGATGAAGCTGTCTTCTATGTGCCCCAAACGGGGGAGAAGCTACCCATCGATAAGTTCTTGAAGACCGGTGAGGAAGAATACGCTTTCCTCTGTGCGGAGCACCTGCGCGGCCGTTGGGTGCTGGTGGAAGACGATAAGGACGCCACGCCGCTGTACCCTCCGGGATTCTCCCTCGAAGGGCTAGAGGTATAAGGACCCGCCTTCCCGGTAGCCGCACGCCCTCACCGATAACCACACCGCACCCACCCTAGGAGACATATGGAACAGTCGCCCCAGAACCCGGGCGGACCCGCGCAGGCTAGCGCCGTGCAGGGTAGCTACTTGCCGGAGAATACTGCGCAGAGTAATGCTGTACAGGAAAGTACCGTGCAGAACAACGCTGCAGAAAACACCGCTGTAGAAGCCACCGCAGTACCTGCCGCAACCACGATCCAGAGCCCGGAACATGACCCTGCTCTAGCAGACACCGCCTCCGCAACTCCCGCCGAGGCGGTAGCCCCCGCCCCCGCAGAGCCCAAGCGTATGGGTCTGTATGCACTTGTATGTATCCCGGCTGCGGTTCCGCTTGGGGTGTCTATCGGCGGGATACCTCTAATGTGGCTGTACCTGACGTATACAACAGGTCCTAACGCGCCCCGGCTGATTATCATGACCATCATTATCTGGGCGTGCATTGCGTTCGCATACTGTGCACTCGTCGCCTGGATCACCGAAGCAATCGCCACTCGCAAGCTACCCTGGGCACAGTCTCTCGGCAAATGTGCACGAGCGATGGCACTCGATACGATCATTATCACCATCATCATTTTTTGTCTGACTGCATCTCTTACCGGTAGCCGCTACTAACACACCGCAGATAAACACCACCGGCAGAATACCGGCAGGGTAGAGCCCCCTAAGCTCCACCCTGCCGGTACTTCGTATCCGGGGCTACACGCCATCAGCGAGCGTGGGGTGAGAATAGTCAAGGCACAGCATAAAACCGCGCCGAACCAGTGAAAATATGCCGCCAACCCTCTAAAATAGAAAAGGAAAATTCCGAACAACAACCCCGCACGGCATACCGCGCGGGATAGCTAAGGAGCGAACTATGTCGCGTAAGCCCCTCATCGCAGGCAACTGGAAGATGAACCTCAACCACGCAGAGGCAGTCACCCTCGTCCAGAAGCTCGCATGGACCCTCGACGACGCAAACTTCAACTTCTCCGCAACCGAAGTAGCCGTCTTCCCGCCCTTCACCGACATCCGCTCCGTGCAGACCCTCGTCGAAGGCGACAAGCTGGACATCCTCTACGGCGGCCAGGACCTCTCCGTCCACGACTCCGGCGCATACACCGGCGAAATCTCCGGCGCATTCCTCTCCAAGCTCGGCGCAACCTTTGTGCTCGTCGGCCACTCCGAGCGCCGCACCTACCACCACGAAAGCGACGAGCTGTGCGCAGCAAAGGTCCAGGCAGCATACAAGCACGGCCTGACCCCCGTCCTCTGCGTCGGTGAGCCCCTCGAAATCCGCGAAGCAGGCACCCACGTCGAGTACACCCTCGAGCAGCTGCGCGGCTCCATCGCAGGTCTGACCGCAGAGCAGGCAGAAACCCTCGTCATCGCATACGAGCCCGTCTGGGCAATCGGCACCGGCAAGGTCGCAACCTCAGACGACGCACAGGAAATGTCCGCAGCAATCCGCGCAGAAATCGCTAAGCTCTACTCTGCAGACGTTGCAGAGAAGGTCCGCGTTCTCTACGGCGGCTCCGTCAAGTCCTCCTCCGCACCCTCCATCATGGGCAAGGAAGACGTGGACGGCGTGCTCGTCGGCGGCGCATCCCTGCAGGCTGACGAGTTCGCAGCGATCGCACGCTTCGACGCATAAAATCCCGACGCACCACAGCGTCTCATAGCGTTACAGCGCCCGGCGGGTACCCACCCGACCGGGCGCTGAACCATTTAACCGCCACCGAGCAAACGGGGGCAAGCAGCGAGGGCAAGGGCCGGGCGGTAAGAGGCGGGCCGGGCGTAGAGGCTGGTGTATGAGCCAACTGTAGGAGGCGGGCGCGTTCGCCCCTAACCGCAAAACCCGCCCAGAATACGCCAACCCCGCGGTTCGCCCCGTACACTTAACGGCATGTTCAGCTTTGGTTTTTCCCTGGTCGTCGCAGCCCTCGTCGGCATGATTCTCTACAGCTACCTGCGCAACCGCAAAGTGTCTGCCCCGCGCCTACCCGGCAATGAAGGCGGCAACATCGGCTACGCAGGCGGCGCAGAATATCGGGAACCCTCGCCCGAATACCAGTACTTCGAGAGCCGCCGAGAAGCATTCCTCGACCAGCTCTACAGCCGCACCTCCTCACCGGAAATCCCCGTGACCCTCACCCTGCGCGACTGGGTAGACCAGGGCTTCTACGCTGAAGGAGGCGCCTACTGGGCAGCCGCGCAGCAGTTCACCTACTACCTCATCGACGGCGGATACGTGCGCGCCTACGACACCGAAGGCGACGAACTCACCGCCCAACGTGTGCTCACTGACCGCCCCGCAGCCCTGCAGCTGACCCCCAGCGAATACCAGCGCCGCAACAACCGCGCCGCGTAAAAAGCCGCCTCAACGTGACCGAATGGCGGCGGTAGCGTATAGTTAAACCCGTCTGTCTGCACCCCGCAGCCCAGGCACCCCACCAGAAGACAACGAAGGAAGGTCCCCATGGACGTCATCATGAACGTACTCATGGTCATCATCGCCATCACCAGCGTGATCGCAGTGATGCTTGTGCTGCTCAACCGCGGTCAGGGCGGCGGCCTCTCCGACATGTTCGGCGGCGGTATGACCAACTCCCTGAACTCCTCCGGTATGGCGTCCAAGAACCTGATCCGCCTGACCGTCACCGTGATCGTCATCTGGGTTATCGCAGTGGTCCTGTACGGCCTGGCAATGCGCTTCAACGGCCAGATTGTCGTCTAGCCAGATCCTTCTAGCTAGAGCCCGCGCGCACCCCATCAAGGGTGAGCCAATAGAGCTTCTCCCCGGCACTTCTCAACCGAGAATGCCGGGGATTTTTTATGCACCAAACGGCAATGACGAAAGCGGTAGCGGGGCGCGAATCTTTACGGCATGATAGGACGTATACACCACATACGAAAGGCAAAGAAGCCATGAGCGCCTACACCCTCGACTACACGTACACCGCCCCGTCAGCCCTCATCGACGGCGCCGACTCCCGCGCGCTCAGCCTCGCCACCAGCGGCGGCAGCACCCCCGAAGGCGCCGCCTCCCACCCGTACTTCTTCTCCGGGTTCCTCGAACGAGCAGACGTCTACGCCACCGCACTACTGGTCGTCGCCAGGGTCGCCCGCACCCGCTTCTACGTGCCGCCCAGCTCCCTCGCCGGAGCCCTACGCGCCGCAGACCCCGTCGTCACCAGCACCGCCGAAGGCCTACGCTTCGAATCCTTCAGTGCCTGTTGCGGAGTGTACGCGCGCCTCGACGTTGACTCCAGCGCACTCGACGCCAGCCACAGTGCCGTAGGCGTCACCAACGTAGACGTCAACCCGCCCCTGCGTGCCGCGCTCGCATCCCTCAGGGCAGGGGAGCCCATCCACCTGAACGTTGGCGACGACGGGCTGCTCACCACCACCCTTGACGGCTCCGTCATGGAAGAAAAAGTGCCGCTGCCCATCCGCTGGCTCAAGGGCTTTGCAGAAACGCAGATGCTCTCATCCCGCATGAGCCCCGTGCACAGCCTGGACGCTGCTGCCGCCCGAACCTTCATCCACTCCCTGCCTCGTAACTCCAGCACCAAGGCGGTGCTGTGGGCGACCCGCGCCGTGCGTTCCCTGCGCCTCGCCACCCGCGCCACCGCCGGATCTGTATGCGTGGCGGGCCCCGAACGTCTGCGCGTGCTTGAGCCGCTCATTCGCCACATTCAGCGCCTGGACGCGTACAGTGAGCCTGTGACCGCCGGTAACGCGCCCGTGCCCAGTGTGTGGGTGGCGCACCTGCCCGGCGCACGCCTGAGCATCGGTCTGAGCCCCGAAAAGTCACGCGGGTTCTCCGGTGAGGGATCCGTGCTGCAGGCGCTGTCTAACCCGAACACCGCCCAGAACGCCGACATGCTCAGCGTGCTGCTATCCTTCGAGCCGCGCATCGACGTGCCCGTCATGTCTGCCCGCGCAGGCCTGGATGAGGCGGCAACCCGCGACGCCCTCGCCCTGCTGGCTTCCTCCGGCCAGGTTGGTTTTGACGCGCACGCTGGCGAGTATTTCCACCGCCCGCTGCCCGTGCATCCGGAGGCGCTGACCGCCATGCACCCGCGCCTGGTCGGTGCGAAAAAGCTTGCCGACTCCGGCGCTATTGAGCGGGTTGGTGCGGGGGAGCACGGCACCGGTGAGTACAGTGTGCGCAGCGGTGAGAACACGTACACCGTGGTGCTGCCCGCCGACCCGTACGCCGTGGAGGGGTACCTCTGCTCCTGCCCCTGGTGGTTGAAGTACCGCGGTACGCGCGGCCCCTGCAAGCACGCCCTGGCGGTCAGCATTCTCAACCGCGAACACGCCGCGGGCTAGGGTAAACGCCCCGACATACCACCGAAAACCACGCACCGTACGGAACTCTTGCGGCAAAAATCTGAGCCGCACAATTTCTGCCGCGAGAGTTCCCCTCAGCTTCCTCCCGAAAGACCACCATGAGCAAACGCACCGAAACGCACACCTTCCCCGAAGGTGTCATCACCGAGCCGCTCCCCGGCGAAGTCATTTACCCGCTCACCAGGCAGCAGAAAACCTGGAGCGACATCATGCACTTCAACCGCAACCTCGCCAACATCCTGGCGGTCGGCGGTACCCTCGAACAGATTTACCGCCGCTGGCAGTACTTCGACATTGTCACCACCCCATACGGCTCCCAGCTCGGTAAAAACACGCCCGGAACCGTCACGCAGGACCGCGTGAAAGCCTACGCAGAGTTCGGCTGGTTCACCGGAGGCGTTGCGATGCGCCTAGCTGAGCTCTACGGCGGGGCGCGCCTCGAACACAACGAGGAATACTACACCGCCCTCATCAACTGCGACCGCGAGCTGATCCTCCCGCTGCTGCGTGAAGATAAGCAACTGCGTGAAGAGCTCATCTGGGGTATGCTCGCCGTCGAAGGTAACCGGGACGTATCCCTCACCCAGCGCGACTCCTACAAGCCCGCGCAGAAGGTCAACAACCCCGGCTGGTCCTGCGCCCTCATCGAAGCCACCGAAACCGGGCTGATCAGCCGCGATCGCCTCATTGACGCGCTCCTGAGCTCCCTCATGAGCGACTTTCCGGCGTACCGGGTCGGCTGGTTCTCACGCCTGGTCACCGGGCTTAAACTCACCGCTGAAGAAATCGCGGCACGTCAGAGCGAATTTCTGACGCTTTTCTCCTCGCCCATCGGCCCGAGCGTAACCCTCGGCGTGCAGCATATTCACCGCCTCTGGAGCAAAGACCCGCAGGCGCTGGATGCTACCGCCTTCGTCTACGCGGCACCTGCCGTATGCGCCGGAACCAAAGCAAACGCACTCAAAATCCTGAGCATGCTCCAGGCGCTTTACCGGGCGGGCACCCTCGACGCTGCCGCCTGCGAAGACGCCGTGGTCATGGCGCTCAGCCACACCCACGCACAGGTTCAAGCCGCCGCCCTCACACACCTCGAAGAATGGGTGAAGGCGGGCGCCGCAGACGATGCGAGCGCTGAGACTATCGTGTTCGCCGAGCGTGCCCGTGAACTCTACCGCGACTACCGTTCCCAGCTGGATCCGCTTGTTGTGGCGCAGAATCAGGAGAACGGCTCGCCGCTGCTGGCAGAGGCGCGCGACCCGGAGAATGGACAGGGGAATAGTCAGGGGAGCGGTGCGGAAAGCGTCCTCACCGAAGCGGCAGGCATTGAGGCCGCCGCCGCGGAGGCGCTCGCCGCCTCCCGCGCCGTAATCCACCGGTACTGGGATACCCCCGTGCGCCCCGTTACCGCATCCGACGTGCAAGAACGCGCCCGTGCGCTCCTGCACCACCAGGTCGCGCCCTGCGCCACCCCCGATACTCTCAACGAAGCAGACCAGCCCGAAACGCACGCCGGATGTGAGCTGGAGCTGGAACTGCTCACCGCCTACCTGCTCAGCACCGACGGCACCGCGCAGAGCCCGAACCTACTCGAACAGCTTGTTCCCCTCTGTCTGAAAAAGCTGAACCACTGGGGTCTGGATTGGTTCGATATGCGCGTGCATTTGACGGTTCTTGCCGCCGCCGGGAAGCTGCGTGAGCGCCCGAAGGCGTCGGAGATGACCCCGAAGGAAGACCCCGGTACGGTGCCGAACCTGCACTACATGTACTCCCGTCACGCCGCGTTCTTCAGCACCGGCTTCAAGGACGCCCTCGGCGCGCTGAAGAGCAGGCAGAGCTACACGCCGCTCGCCACCCCTGAACTGCTCGGCGGGTGGGTGTATCCGGATACCCTGGTGAGCCGGTACGCCAAGAACCTGGCTGATGGAGCCCCCATCCTGCGCCCGGATTTCACGGCGGCGCTGTTGCGTGTGCGTGTGCCGGAGGTGCTGCCTCCGTATGCTACCGATGAGCAGCGGCAGGAGGCGGAGAGCCGCCGCGCTGAGGCGCTGACTCTGCTTGAAAGCCTCGAAGAGCGATACGTGAAGAACGCTGATCAGGACGCTCCGCGCTCTGCTCCTACCCAGATTCGTGTGCTCCGCTCCGCCCTCGACGGCACCCTCGCCACCGGGCGCGTCAACCCCTACCTGGAATCCATCACGGTATCCCAGAGGGAAAAGAGCTGGGGCCTTCAACTGAACGGGGTGATGCACGGCGCTTCCACCCCGGAGCTGAACGCTTTCCGCGGCCTCGCCACCGCCCACCACGACGAAGAAGGACAGTACGCCCTGCTCTACCCCTCGCGGGCAGAACCGCTGGCGTACTACTGCGCTACTAGCAACTGGTACATCTTGGATCACAGCGCCTTCGACCGGAGCCTGTATTTGGCATTGGCGGCGCATCCCGGCGTGTGGGGTCCCGCCTGCGCATTCGTGTTCGCTGCGGGTTTCTCGGAGCAGCGCGTTGAGATTCGTTCCCTCGCCGTGGAAATCATGCACCGCGTGCTGGACGATCAGCTCAGCCTTGAGGACGCCACGGCAGGCTTCGTGAACTTTGTGCCGCTGGCGATGCTGAACCGTTGGGCGCTCGCCCTGACCGACTTCGCCCAGCTGGATGCGCGGGCAGCTGTGCGCTTCTTCGCGCGCCTCATACCGCACCTGGATGTCGGGGCGAACTCGCTCGGTAAGCTACTGGGCGCTTTCAGCCAGGCGTTGGCAACTCTCGACTCTGCCACCCGTGCGGAGCTGGTGGATGAGCCATTGCGTGCCTGGTTGGGTTCACTGACCGGCTCTTCGCAGAAGGCGCGGTACGCCCGGAATATCCTCAAACAGGTGCAGGGCTAACCGCTCAACCCGTACCCGTCCAACACCTCCGTTCAACTCTTCACTACCTTCACTAACCCCCGAAAGCAGGTACCGATGACTGATACCGCCCAGCCGCATAACCCTAGCGAGCACGGCGCCGGTGAGCACAATGCAGGTGAGCGCAATGCAGGTGAGCGCACTCTCGAAGAGCGCCGCGCCGCCCTCAAGGCCCTCATGGCGGCAGAATCAACTGACGTGCAGGAATACCACGCCGTCATCACCGGCGCCACCGAGGAGGAACGCGCATCCCTCGCCCGAACCCTCACCCCTAAGAGCGTAATCGGTAGCGACCACATTAACCGCACCCCGCTCGCCGCCTACGTTGCTGGGGCGCTCGTGCGCACCCCCGACGGTGACCCGTGGGAATACCACCGTTCCGCCGGTCGCGCCATGCGCACCCTGCTCTGGGAAGGTAAACCCGACCAGCAGCTGATTGACGCGTTCCTGCTCGGCGCCACCGAACGCCCCGAGGAGTGGATTCTGCGTTTTATTGAGGGGCTGCCGAACTCTTGGGCGCGCTCGAAGAAGATCTGGGAAACCTGCTACACGCTACTTCGCGCCCGTAACCTGAGCTGCGATGCCCCCGAATACCTGGTCCTTTTCCTGCACGAAGCCCTGCCCAGCGTGAAGAAGGGAAGCGCCAGCAATCACGCCCAGCTCAAAACCTTCTTCACTCGCGATATGACCCTGCTCGACCAGGAGTTCTGGGCGGTTTTCCGTACCGAAGGGGTGCTCTTCAAGGGCTACGGCAACTACATGGGCGAAAGCGCGGAACTGTGCCGCTTGATGGGTGAATACTTCGATATCCGCGACGAGATTCTGGACGCCCTGCTGCGCGGCCTGACCAGCGATTTTAGTGCCTTCAACTCGGCTGCGTTCCACTCCGTCTACACCGACCTGCAGCCCACCGATGAGGAGAACCGGGCACGCTTTGCGCAGCTTATGGCTGTCCTCACCGCAGAGCCCAGCGCATCGGTTGGTTTCGCCCAGACCATGCTACAGAACGTGCTCAAAGCCTGCGCACCCGCCGCCCTGCAGAAGAACGAAAACGCAGAGCTGGCACCGCTCGAACAGGTTGAGCTGGAACAGCTCATCGACGCACTCGGCGCGAACCTCTACCGTACCGAAAAGAAGATTCAACGCGGCGCCCTGCGCCTGCTCAAGCTCATCGCCACCCAGTACGCCGGTGTGAGCAAAGCCAAGCGCAAGAAGGCGCAAACCGCCGAGCAGCTGGCGCTCGCCAACTACACTGCTGAGCGCATCCTCGAAGCCTACGAGGTGCTGCCCCTGGAACTGCGCGGTGCCGCTGAAGCCTGCCTACCCGAAGACCGCCTACCCCAGGCGGAAGAGGCGGCGGCGGGCGCCTCCGTAGAGGTACCGCCGGTGCTCTTGCCCGGCACCCCGCGTCATGAGCCGTTCACCCCCATTGCGGATCTGAACGAGTTCTGCGCCCTACTGATTGAGGAATCGAACACCCATCTCGGTCAAATCGTGGGAGCCGAACTCCCCGTTGCGAGGGGAGAGAACCTGGCTCGTCTTTACCACTTTGCGGCGACCGGCAAGCTGGCACCGGCAGATCAGCAGCAGCTTCGTACCCTGCTCAAGATTGCCCGCGAATATTACTACAACAACGTTGCGTGTATGCCTGCCCTCTGCGCCGTATTGGAAGCTAACGCCGAGGCCATGGGATGCAAGTCCTGGGAGCTACCCGAGCTGACGCCGCTCCTGCAGTATTCCGACCGTAGTGAGATGGTTGCACGAGCTCGCCCGAGTAACGCGCTCCTGAGCAAGGAAGAGATGATACGTCTGACTATTCAGAATAAACACCATCTCTGGAATGCTGACTACAAGCCGTTGAAGGGTTACCGTGACCTCCACGAGATTTTCCGGGAACAGATGCGTGCCGTCGCCGCCGGGGGAGAGTACCACACGGAAGGACGCACGGTGCGCCTGCTGAGCGCCCCGCTACCCGCCCGTCAGCTTACCTACAGTGACTGGACTTATCGTACTGTTTCTGGTCTGGATATGCCCTGGAGCGGCTTCAATCGTGGTCTCGACAATGATCGAGTCTGGGAATACCAGGAGGCCAGCAGGTCGGGTCGTCTTCGCGAGGCAGGTTTCGAAAACTTTAACGTTGAGGAATTCGTGAAGTACCAGCCCATGTGGCAGGTCAAGGGTGACATCGTGGATACCGCCGATGAGGCGCGCGAAGCGCTAAGCCGCGCAACCGCTGGCATGAGCCCCGAGGAAGCCATCGCCTACGAGGTGTTAAACACCGCCTTGATTCCCTTCGTGTACCTACTGAATCTCGATAGCGTCGATGGGTGGCGGGGCGACTATATTATCGTGCTCACCGAGTGGTCCTCCTGGCTGCTTCAGAACAACCCGGACCTGCTCTCGGCATACTTCCTGTTCGCCGCTTCGCAGTGCGTTGAGGAGAAGACCGTCACCCCCGTTCCCGTACTCATGCGTGCGTTGAGGGAGTCCACCGTGCAGGTGGGCGCCCCGACCTGCACTCTGCTCGGCTACGTGGCGAGCGCGAAGAATCCTGAGTACCGTCTGGCGGCGGCAGAGGCCATTGCGGCGCTCTTTGAGGCGGGCCTGCTGGATACAGGAACCTTCGCGGAGACCCTGAAGTGGGCTCTGGAGGACGGGATGGTTCTTCCGAATCGTCTGGTGGCGACCCTGCGTGAGGTGTCGGCTATTAGTCCGCTGGCGGGTTGGCGTGTGTTGCAGGTTCTGCGCCTGCTGCTGCCGATGGTTGATGGGCTGACGAAGGGCGGCGACTATGTGCGCCTGGCGGTGGAGCTTGCCGAACTATACGGTGTGGCTGTCGAAATCCCCGCCGAGCTGGAACCGAAGATGAAGGGCTCCACGGTCATGGCGAAAGCACTGCGTGCCCTGGCCGCTGTGCCTGCCCGCGAGACCGAGGAGGCGCTTGCCGCCCGCGAAGCTGCGCTCGCCCTGCTGGGTGAGAGCGGTGCCTAATACTGTGCCTAATACTGTGCCTGAAGGTGTGCATCCCGCGGTGCCTGCGTGGAGCGCCGAATACCTGCAGAATTTCATGTGGCGCGTAGTGCCGGGGCGTTCCATGCGCTCTATGGACGACGAGGCGATTGCCGATTTTTTCAGGGAACATCCGGAACACTGGGAAAAAATCTGGGCACTGTTTACCGTGGAGGGCGCCATGCCCTCGAACGGTCTCGCGATCTGGTTTATTTATGATGCGCAGCTGACCATCTGCGGTCATGATTTCCTCGTGTATTTGGCGGAGCATTTTCCGCAGTATCGCGCCCGGATTGAGGAGGAATGCCTTCAGGCGCTGCTGCGTGATTATGCGCCGCAGAACGCCCGCGTTTTCTCGCGTGCCTTTGAGGCTCTGACGGCGGTTCCGAAGGGGCTGCGCGGTGCTGAACGGCAGCAGGCTTTGGTGGGTCAGGCGCAATCCTATGCTCGGCACGGTGCGCTGATTCCGGCGTTGTTGGCTTCGCCGGTGGCGACCACGGCTGCTGTGGGTGCGCAGATGCTGCAGAGTGTTCTGCAGGTCTGCGCGCCCTCTGGTGGTTCTGCTCCTGCCGGTCAGGTGCCGTTGACTGCTGGTGAGTTTCAAACCCTAGTGGCGGAGGCGCTACCTGCCGCCGCGCAGTTGCTGTTTCGGCGTGAGAAGAAGCTGATGGCTGCCGGTTTGAAGGTGCTTGAGTTGTGTGTTCGGGCGGTGCCGGGATGTGCTGCTGAAGTCTCTGGCTATGCGCAGGATGCTGTGGAGGTTCTTCCTCTGGAGCTCAAGGACCGCGCCCGGAAGCTGTACCTCGGCACTGCGCCAGCACAGCCTAGTTCGACTCAGCCCGCCTCCGCCCAGCCTGCATCAGATCAGCAGCCCCGTAGCGTGCAGATTCCGGATGTCCCTGCCCTTGGGTTCTCGGCCTCTGAGCTGAATGCTGCCCTCAATGCGGCGCCGCAGGTGGGGCGCGCCTCCGAAGCTACCCGAGATGCTATTCGGGACGACCGGGATTGCGAAGAGCTACTGTTCACCCTCTACCACCTCAATGAGAGGGAGCAGTCTGTCCGCCGCATCCCGGCGCTGCTAACCTACCTGCACCGGGCGCATCAGGAGGGGCGAATCATCGAGTTCAGTCCCGCTTTTCAGAAGCATCTGCGTCGCTACCTGAGCCGTGCCTGGCATGACGGTCGCGACCAATTGCGGTACCTGGCGTACCGGTTGCTGGTTCAGCATGTGCACGCCGCAGACCCTGACCCGCAGGCGGCACTCGCCGAGCACACGGGCCGTTTTCAGGGTGCTGATTTTCACTTCAAGGGGTACCCGCGCAAGGGTAGCGAATATTGGGCGTACCGGTCGCCCACGGCACTATTCCACGAGCAGTTGCGTGTTGCGTTCGGGGATCAGCCCTATAGTAGCGAGGGCGCGGCTGGGCAGGGCTTTGCGCCTCTGCTGGCGGAGCCGTTACCTGCGGTGGAGCGTTCTTTCGAGCGCACGGTGATTCGTTTCAAGTCGTACCGTGAGGCGCTTCCGAAGGTTCTGCACGGCGAGTATGAGGTGAACGATTCCACCTATGAGCTGTGGCAGGTGCCGGGGGAGGAACCTGCCACGGAGCGGAGCACGTTCACCGCGGCGGCATACACGGTGGCTGGTGCCCGTGCGGAGTATCCGGGACGTTCCCTGGAACATACCGAGGTACCGTCTGTTGCCCTGATATGTGGCTGGTACGCCTGGGCGATGCGCCACAACCCGGACCTTCTAGCGGCGCAGTATAAGCCGCTGCTGAGCGTGTATCAGTTCTCTCGTCTTCATGGTTTTGAGGAGGTTCTGCAGGCGCTCGGTACGGCGGAGCGTGCTCTGGGGGTGCCGTCGTATAACTTCCTGGCGTGGGCTTCTGTAGTGTACGCCCCGGAACGTCGCGCGTTGACGGCGGAGACTATTGCGTTCCTCATAGACCGCGGCAACTGGGATGCGCGCCTTTTCGCCAGCGAGCTCGGGTACCTGCTGGAACACGGCTGGTTCGGGGTGAATCGTCTGGTGCAGACGCTGAACGATGCTGCTTCGCTGAGCCCCTTGGCGGGGTGGTCTGTCTTCCAGACGGTGCGCCAGATTCTTCCGTTGGCTTCGCAGGTGGGTCAGGGTGCGTCCGTTGTGAAGCTTGCGGTGGAGCTTGCCGAGTTGTACGGCACGCCGGTTGAGATTCCCGCGGTCCTGGAACCGAAAATGAAGGGCTCCACGGTGCTGGCGAAAAGCCTGCGCGCCCTGGCTGCGGTGCCTGCCCGCGTGACTGAGGAGGCACTTGCCGCTCGCGAAGCCGCGCTCGCCCTATTGGGTGAGTCCTAACCCGAAAAACCTACCTGCCGGTGATGCTACTTGCCCCTTAGCTAGAGCCTCACCGGCGGGTGGAAAACCCCGAGCATGCTTCGGTGACGAAACGGCTTGACCACCCTCGCGGGGTGGGAGTAATCTATAGGTAATGGCGGATCATGAAGAGTCCTACTTTCTGAAATATCTTTTTCTTATATTTGTCGGATTCTTCGCTTCCCGCCATTTTTCTTTTAACTTCCGTCCCGCATGGACCGGGTACCGCCCATGAACTGGGCACCACCGAAGAAGCCGAGAACCCGAGAACCCGAGCTAAGTAGCTAAACACCCCCGCAGGTCACCGATGACCAAACCCAGCGACAACCCGCGCCTACACCGCTACGATAAGAACATAGCCGCACACCACCGACGGTGACAGCCGGGTGAGACCAACGGAAAGGACGACCCGTGACTACTCCCTACGACGCATCCCCCTACCTGCAGGAATCACCCTACCTCAACGAGTCCGCCTACCTTCAGGGTGAAGCCCCCGAGGGCCTCAGCCCCCTCGTGCGCCTCATCCTGATGCGCCGCTACGGCGTGTACGTCTTCACCGACCTGTACGGCCCCTACTACCGTTCGGACTTCTCTCGCATTAACAAGCTGCACCACTCCGGCGCATTTGATACCGACCTGGGGCGAGTGTCCTTCCTGAGTGATTGCGGTCTGGCCCTCAGCGACGAGTCTCTCGCCCAGGCGCTACGTGCCAGCGCCAACGAGTTTGCCCTGTTCGCGACCATCTGGTCTTACGAATACGGGTACCGCCCCGGCCGCGTGTTCCGCCGCGACTTTGATTTGCGCGCCCTGACGCTCACCGACGAGCAGCGTTACACCGAGCAGATCATGCACTACCTCTCCAACCCGTACTACAACCCGGACGGCACCGAGCACATCCTGGGCGGTCTGCCCGAGAACTACGTGCCCTACGAGTGGCAGCAGCCGATGAGCCGCTCCAACTTCGCGGCCATGGAACGTAACCGCCGACCCCTGCAGATGGTCAGCGGCGTGCAGAACGCCCTGATCATGGCGGGTGCCCTCTACCAGCAGCTGCTCGGTCAGCAGCAGGTGTACAACCAGACCGACCAGCGCGACCTTGTGGCGTTGCGCCGTTTCCTCGCCCAGCACGACGCTCTGCCGGGTGCCCGCCCGGAGAACACCAGCCGCGAGAACCGCGTGTTCATCGCCGCCTGCCTGCACCCCGAAGACGCTGAGCGTCTGCGCACCATGAAGGAGGCGCTCGCCCTCGCCGCCGCCTACTCGCGTCTGCGTTTCAACGGCACGGTGGGGGACCTGAGCCTGAGTATCGCACCGCGCCTGAAGCTGCGCCGTAGCGAACGCACCCGCATCGCGCACCTGCTCAACCGCATTATTGATGCCGACCCGGTCGGTGCCCGCTACGACAGCGCACCTGGCGCCGAAATGTACAAGCGCCTCGTCAAGGCGATTCACCCCGGCGACTACCCGTCGCTGACCGCGCTGAGCCGCTGGGCTGACGACCTGTACCGCGGTGAGGTGTACAGCTTCGAGTCGCTGGTAGACCGCGCCTACGCAACTAAGGATGCGCAGAACGTGGCACGTCTGCTCTCCACACGCCCCGGCGTGTTTGCACGCCAGCTGGTGCGCGCCCTGACCGCGTTCGAGGCGCCGCGCTACGGCATCGACACCGCACCGAGCCCCGGCCAGCAGGTCATCTTTGACGCGTTTGCCGCCGTGGCGCCGCGCGTTTCCGCGCCCATCCTGGTGCAGATCCGCAACCTGGTGACCCTGCAGCGTAACGCGCTCGCGAACCCGCCGAAGGAACGCCACGCCAACCCGGTGGCGGTGCAGGAGGACCGTGAGCTCGCTGACTACGCGCGCCGCAACCCGGAGGGCGTCGCGAGGGTCCAGAACCTCATGCAGAACGCGGGTATCCCGAACCCGCTGGGCTCGTTCTTCGGCGCGAATTCTGGCCCGGAGAACCCGCTGCCGTCCATTCCGGTCGGCTCCGAAGCTACCGCGCGCCAGCGCGCAGAGCGCCGCAAGGCTTCCGGCCAGAAAGCTCAGCCTGCCGCCCCGCAGCGCATGAACCTGTCCAAGACCGGTATCGCCACCATGATTCCGGCGCGCGAGTACAGCCCGGCGGTGCTGGACCTGCTGGAGCGCCTGGTCGAGATTGGCCTGTCCGGTCGTCTTGCCGAGACCAGCATCTACCTGCCCGAGCAGGTGGGCGATATGGTCATGCCGCTGAACACCCGCAGCGCCCGCCCCTCCCTGGACGGTATGGGCCGCTACAACACCTCGACGGTGCACCTGCCGCCCACCGGCGTGATTCGCCTCTTCTGCTTCTGGGATGAGGGCGTGGACATTGACCTGTCGCTGATGATGTTCGACGCCGAAGGCAACTACATGGACAAGATCAGCTACTGGTCGCAGACCGTGAAGAACAGTCAGGGCGCCATTTACGCGCACCACTCCGGTGACATTACCGACGGTACCGGCGGCGCCTGGGAGTACATCGACATTGAGGCACGCAAGGCGCTCAAGGCGGAGGTGTGCTACCTCGTGCCGGTGGTGCAGCTGTACTCCGGCTTCGGGCAGGCGCGCACCCTGGACGCGGTGAACGACCTGCAGGCGGGCTTCATGGTGGTTCCCGCCGTGGGTGTGGGCGAGGTGCACGAGGTGAGCCAGGTGCACACCAAGTTCACCCTGCGCGCTGAGAGCCGCGGCGTGCTGCCGTTCATTGTGGACTTGCAGAACCGCGACCCGTACGACATTCCCGATGAGACCGACGCCATCGTGAAGGTGACGGATATCGGTCTTGCCCGCGGCATTAACGTGCTGCAGTCTGGCGCGAACATTACCGCCGTGCGTGAGCACTTTGACTGGGCGCAGCCCATGACGGTGCGCGAGTACCTGCAGCTGACCGGCGCGAAGCTCGTTCCGACCGCTGAGGAGGCGCAGGAGGTGCTGGAGGCGACGGTTCCGTCGCTGGCGGCACTGTACGTGGGCTTCGAGGACGACGCGGAGGAGCCCCAGGAACAGCAGTCGCAGCATCCTGCCGCCGCTGAAAAGTAGGCGGGCAGTAGGCGAGCGTAGCAAAGAGTGGAGCCCCGGGTAGGTGTCTATCCGGGGCTCCACCCTTTATCTAATGCAGTTCAGAACCGGAACCTTACGGGCGGTTCTCAGGAGCCAGCGACTCCTCGGTTGCAAAAATCAGGGTCTGCTTCTTACCGCGCGCACCCACCGCCGGGGTTTCCAGCAGCAGCTGAGCGTTCAGGTCCTCAGCGTCCAGCTTCGCGCCAGCCAGAAGGCGGCTGGTCGCATCCTGCTTATCCTCACCGGTGATGAGGAAGAACACGTGACGCGAATTATTGATAATCGGCAGGGTCACCGACACGCGCTCAGCCGGCGGCTTCGGCGAATCGGACACCATCACGGTCACAGCCTTACCGCCCTCAACCGGGTCCTCCGGCAGGCCGGTACCCAGCAGAACCTGCTTACGGCCCGGGAACAGGGACGCAATATGACCGTCCGGGCCCATGCCGAGCAGGGTGATGTCAAAGACCGGTGCGGGCCACTGGCCGCCACCGCCACCACCGCAGCCTCCGCCGCCGCATCCGCAACCACCTGCGGGCTCAGCAGCTTCAGCGTCAAATTCGTCCAGGGTGGTCTCTTCGATGGACTGCTCGGGTGCGGAAGAACCGCAACCGCCGCCACCGCAACCACAGCCGCCAGAGCCGCCGTGCTCGTGACCTGCGCCGCCACCGTGACCGCCAGCCAGCGGCAATTCGGTCGCGCCCTCAGGCATCTGCACGCTCACAGCCGGTGCGGAACCGGCGTAGTCGCGCATCTCGAAAGCGTAGTGCTCAGCAGCAGCCTCAAGACCGGTGAAAATATCGGACGGACCCATGCGGTGCACATTACCCACGACCAGGCCGTGCGAAAGCAGGGGAGCGAGCAGCGCCTCAATAGCCTGACCGTCATTACGTTCGGGGCTACGCTCGGGCACGTAACGCTCATCGGAGAACCAGAAGTGCACGCGGGACCAGTCGATATCCTTCACACGCTCGTTCTCAGCCCACGCCTTCAAAGTGGCGATACCCATCGTGCCGCCGGTCAGCGAAATGTGGGCGATAGTGCGCTCAGAGAGCACGTGCTCAATGATGTCGAGGATGCGGGTCACCGCGTCCGCTGCGAGAGCGTCGCGGGTCGGGTGCGCCACCAGGGTGGGGGTGGATGCGCCCATGTTCTGAATCTTAGGCATCGAAAACCTCCGGGTATTCTTCGAGATCCAGCATGTCTTCAGGCTGGCAGGTATCGTCCACGAGGGTTACGGTGCGCAGTGCCTGCTTCAGCACGTCACCGTAGGTGTCGTCCGGGTCGAGGCGGCGCAGCTCCTCAGAGATGCACTCGGCGAGGGTGCGCACCGGCAGCGCAATCTGCTGATCGGGTGCGTACGGGGTGGAGATGGTCGCCACGGAAATACCGGGGCGGAACATCGTCACGGAACCGTCTTCACGCTCAATGCTGACGCGGTACAGGCCGCGGTTTGCCGCGCCGATGGTGGCGAGGTGTACGGGTGCTTCAAGCTTCCAGCCGAGCCAAGTACCGAGTAGCACCACGGACGGGGACTTGCTCGAACCCCACACGACCACGCGGCGCACGGGGGAGGAGGGCATCTGCTCCATGAGCGCTGCCAGCTGGGTGCGCCACAGGGTGAGGCGGGTCCACGCTAGGTCGGTGTCGCCGGCACGGAACACCTCGGTGAGGTGCTTGAGAGCTTCCTTCGGGTCCTCTGCGCGCGCAGAATCGGTGATACGACGCTGAGCGATACGACCGATGGAGTGCTGTGCCGGGTTCTCCGGCACCGAGTGCGGCCACCAGACCACAATCGGGGAGTCCGGCAACAGCAGACCGGAGATGAGTGCTTCGGTCGGGCGGGATGCGCTACCCCAGCCGCGCAGAACAATCATCTCGGATGCGCCGGTGTCGCCGCCGAGGTGGATTTCTGCATCCAGCTGGTCGGGGTCGAGCGGGTCGTGGGAGATGTGCACAATAATGCGGCTCGGGTGTTCGTGGGAGGCACGAATTGCGGCGCGCATCGCTTCGCGGGAGTGGCCCTTTTCCGCGAGGACCACGAGGGTGAGTACTCGTCCGCTGCTGAGGCTACCGTTGGCTGCCGCCAGGTGGCTCAGTTCCTTGTTGATGGCGGAAACGGTGGTGTTATGCAGGTGCGAGATCACGGGCGCCTCCAAGCGCGGTTGTCACGCTCAAGCATTTCGTGTGCTGAACGCGGACCCCACGAACCGGACTCGTAGGGTTCAGGCTTAATGCGGTTTTCTTCCCAGTACTCTTCGAAGGGGTCGAGGATCTTCCAGGAGAGCTCGACCTCTTCGTGGCGGGGGAACAGCGGCGGCTCGCCGAGCAGAACGTCCAGGATGAGACGCTCGTAGGCTTCGGGGGACTCTTCGGTGAAGGAGTGGCCGTAGCCGAAGTCCATGTTGACGTCGCGGATTTCCATCTGGGTGCCGGGCACCTTCGCGGAGAATCGGATGGTCATGCCTTCGTCGGGCTGCACGCGGATGACGATGGCGTTCTGGCCGACCTGCGGGTTTTCACGTTCGCCGAAGAGACGGTCGGAGGACTTCTTGAAGACCACGGCGATTTCGGTGACTCGGCGGCCCAGGCGCTTGCCGGCGCGCAGGTAGAAGGGGGTGCCTTCCCAGCGGCGGTTTGCGATGGACACCTTCAGCGCTGCGAAGGTTTCGGTGCGGGAGTCTGCGGGGATGTCGTTCTCGTCGAAGAAGCCGTTGACGTGTTCGCCACCCTGGTAGCCTGCGGCGTACTGGCCGAGCGCGAAGGAGTTCGGCAGGTCGTCAATGCGGACTGCTTCGAGGACCTTAGCCTTCTCGGCGCGCAGGTGCTTGGCGTCGAGGCTGAGGGGCTCTTCCATGGCGGTGAGGGCGAGCAGCTGCAGCAGGTGGTTTTGGATGACGTCGCGGGCCGCACCCACGCCGTCGTAGTAGCCTGCGCGGGAGCCGATGCCGATGTCTTCGGCCATGGTGATCTGGACGTGATCCACGTAGTGGGAGTTCCAGAGCGGCTCGAACATCTGGTTGGAGAAACGCATCGCAAGGATGTTCTGCACGGTTTCCTTGCCCAGGTAGTGGTCGATACGGAACACCGCGTCGGGCGGGAAGACCGCCTCCACGATGGAGTTCAGTTCGCGTGCGCTTTCAAGGTTGTGACCGAAGGGCTTTTCGATGACCACGCGGCGCCAACCGTCGACGGGGTTGACGGTGTCGTTATCGCGGGATGCGAGGTCGTGTTCGGCGAGCTTGGTGAGGACCTGCTCGAATGCCTTCGGGGGGATGGACAGGTAGAAGGCGTGGTTGCCGTGGGCACCGCGCTCGTCGAGTTCGGTGAGGGTGCTCTTCAGCTGTTCATAGGCTGCGTCGTCGTCAAAGGCGCCTACGACGAATCGCATGCCCTGCTGGAACTGGTTCCACACATCCTCGCGGAAGGGGGTACGGGCGTGTGCTTCAACGGATTCGCGTACGTAGGAGCGGAAATCGTCATCGCTCCAGGGGCGGCGGCCGAAGCCGACAAGGCCGAAGCTCGGGGGGAGCAAACCGCGGTTCATGAGGTCATACACTGCCGGAAGCAGCTTCTTGCGGGCCAGGTCACCGGTCACGCCAAAGAAGACGAGCGCGGACGGCCCCGCAATGCGGGTAATGCGGCGGTCGCGAGTGTCCCTGAGGGGGTTCGCTTCATGACCGATAGTCACAATATATTCCTTTGATTGCCTTGGTTGGTTCGTGCGGCGCGCGGTTCGTACCTTTATTCGCGCGGAGGCGAAGCCGCATTCTGGAAGGTGTGTACCCTGTATTGTACCGGTTTTGACGGGATTGTTTCAGTGGCACCCTAATTCGCCGAGGTTCCCCGAGCAGTGAAGCTCTGGCGGGAACCCCGGCGGATTGGATAGGGGTGCCGAGGTGCGCATCGGGCGGTGCGCACCGACAGCGGTTAGTGCCGCACTATATTTTCGACGGCTACTGGGGTGCGGCTACTTAGCCTGCTCGAGTGCCTCGCGGACGGTCTGCAGCAGCTCTTCCCAAGAGACGTCGAACTTGGACAGGCCCTCAACCTCGAGCTTCTCCACGACCTCCGGGTAGGAGACGTAAGCGGAGATAGCGTCCAGAACCTTGTTCGCTTCGGAGTAGTTCGGAACGATGGTGTAGCCGGTGATTTCGCCATGGTCGGCAACAGCGTTCAGGGTTGCCTCGGGCATGGTGTTCACGGTGTTGGGTGCAACCAGGCCGGTGACGTACAGGGTGTCCGGCAGCGCGGGGTCCTTCACACCGGTGGATGCCCACAGCGGGCGCTGTACGTTTGCGCCGTGTGCTTCCAGGCGTGCCCAACGCTGGGAGGAGAACATTTCCTCGAATACCTCGTAGGCGAGGCGTGCGTTCGCCAGGCCTGCCTTGCCCTTGAGCTGCACAGCGTCGCCGCCGGCAGCTTCGAGGCGCGCATCGATTTCGGTGTCTACGCGGGAGACGAAGAAGGATGCGACCGAGTGGATGGTGGACAGGTCCTTACCGTTCTCCAGCGCCTGCTCCAGGCCGAGCATGTAGGCGTTGATGACCTCGCGGTAGCGGGTCAGGGAGAAGATCAGGGTCACGTTCACGCTGATGCCAGCAGCCAGGGTCTCCGCGATGGGGCGCAGACCTTCCTGGGTTGCGGGGATCTTGATCATGACGTTTTCGCGGCCCACGCGCTCGTAGAGTTCACGCGCCATCTTGGCGGTGCCCTCAGCATCGCGTGCCAGGCGGGGGTCAACCTCGATGGAGACGCGGCCGTCAAAACCGTTAGATGCCTTGTAGACGGGTGCGAACACGTCGCAGGCGTTGCGTACGTCGTCGCAGGTTGCGGCAAAGACTGCCTCTTCAACGCTTGCGCCAGCTGCGGCAAGCTCACGCATCTGCTCAGCGTATGCGGCGCCCTTGGAGAGCGCGCCAGCGAAGATGGTGGGGTTGGTGGTCACACCGACGACGTTGTGGGTCTTGATGAGTTCGGCGAGGTTGCCGCTGGTCAGACGCTCACGGGAGAGATCGTCAAGCCAGATGGAGACACCGGCGTCGGAAAGCTTCTGAGTGGACTCAGACATGTGAAAACCTTCGATTCTTTGTCGAAATTGAAAATGTCGAAATTGAAATTGGGATATCAGTGAAATCTACTGGGCGGCGGGAGGCTCCGGCTGAGTGGTCAGCCGGAGCCTACCCGTTGCGTCCGCACTCCACCCGTACGGGGGAGCGCAGTGTGCGCGGCAGTTACCGCAGCGCTGTTTGCCGCAGCGTTGTTATCACTTACTTAGCGGCGTCGATGGATTCCTTAGCGGCAGCCACGACAGCCTCCGCGGTGATACCGAATTCGCGGTACAGGGTCTTCGCATCGGCGGATGCACCGAAGTGCTCGATGGACACGGCGCGGCCTGCGGTGCCGAGCAGGTCGTACCAGCTCATCGCCAGGCCAGCCTCGACGGAGACGCGGGCTGCAACCGAGGAGGGCAGAACCGACTCGCGGTACTCTGCGTCCTGCTCAGCGAACCACTCACGCGAGGGCATGGAAACCACGCGAGCGGCGATGCCCTGCTCTGCGAGGGTTGCGCGAGCCTGAATAGCGAGCTCAACCTCGGAACCGGTAGCAATCAGGATGACGTCCGGGGTGCCCTCGGTGTCAGCCATGATGTAGCCGCCGCGTGCGGTGCCCTCAGCGGAAGCGAACTTCTCGCCCTCAGCGTCTGCGTGCACGTCCTCACGAGCCCAAACGGGCAGGTTCTGACGGGAGAGCACGATGCCTGCGGGGCGGTCGGACTTCTCCAGAATGGTGCGCCATGCGACGGCGGTTTCGTTAGCGTCCGCGGGGCGAACCACGTCGAAGCCGGGGATAGCGCGCAGGGCGGAGAGGTGCTCAATCGGCTGGTGGGTGGGGCCGTCCTCGCCCACGCCGATGGAGTCGTGAGTCCACACGTACACTGCGGGAACGCCCATCAGTGCGGAGAGGCGAACAGCCGGGCGCTGGTAGTCGGAGAACACGAAGAAGGTGCCCGAGAACGCGCGGGTCGGGGAGGAGAGCACAATACCGTTGACGATTGCTGCGGCAGCATGCTCACGAATACCGAAGTGCAGCACGCGGCCGTAGGGGTTGCCGGTCCAGTCTTCGGTGGTGCGCGATGCCGGATTGAAGGACTCAGCACCCTTGATGGTGGTCAGGTTCGAACCGGCGAGGTCAGCGGAGCCACCCCACAGTTCGGGGAAGGTGTCAGCAATAGCGTTGATGACGGTGCCGGATGCCGCGCGGGTTGCCACGGAGGTGCCAGCCTCGAACACGGGGAAAGCAGCCTTGTAGTCTGCGGGCAGTTCGCCTGCAACGAGGCGCTTGTACAGTTCGGCGCGCTCGGGGTTTGCCTTAGCCCATGCCTCGAACTTCTCATCCCATGCCTTGTGTGCGGCGGCGCCGCGCTCAACGAGCTGGCGGGTGTGCGCCAGGACGTTCTCCTCGATGAAGAAGCTCTTGGCGGGGTCGAAGCCGAGCAGTTCCTTGGTTGCAGCAACCTCATCGGCGCCGAGCTTGGAGCCGTGCACTGCGCCGGTGTTCTGCTTGGTGGGGGCGGGGTAGCCGATGATGGTGCGCAGCTCAATGAAGGAGGGCTTGTCGGTGACAGCCTTCGCACGCTCGATAGCGGCGTACAGTTCTGCGACGTCCTCAACGTAGTCGCCGGTGCGGGTCCAGTCCACGCGCTGAACATCCCAACCGTAGGACTCGTAGCGCTTTGCTACGTCCTCGGTGAAGGCAACGTCAGTGTCTTCCTCAATGGAGATGTGGTTGCGGTCCCAGACGACGATCAGGTTGCCGAGCTCCTGGTGACCTGCGAGCGCGCACGCCTCGGCGGTGACGCCTTCCTGCACGTCACCCTCGGAGGCGATGACGTAGACGTGGTGGTCGAAGGGGGAGGTGCCCGGTGCAGCTTCGGGGTCGAACATGCCGCGCATACGGCGCTGTGCGTAGGCGAAACCAACGGCAGAAGCCAGGCCCTGGCCGAGCGGGCCGGTGGTGATTTCTACACCCTTGGTGTGCTTGTATTCGGGGTGGCCGGGGGTGAGGGCACCCCAGGTGCGCAGGGCTTCCAGGTCCTTCATTTTGAGGCCGTAGCCGCCGAGGAACAGCTGAGTGTACAGGGTGAGGGAGGTGTGGCCGGGGGAGAGGATGAAGCGGTCACGGCCTTCCCAGCGGTCGTCGGAGGGATCCTGGTTCATGACCTTCTGGAAGAGCAGGTAGGCGACCGGCGCCAGGCTCATTGCGGTGCCGGGGTGACCGGATCCGACCTTTTCTACGGCGTCTGCGGCGAGGATACGTGCGGTATCTACGGCGCGCTGGTCGGTTTCAGTCCACTGGAAGTTCTCTGCCACGTGGGTGTCCTTTCACAACGTGAGTGGATGCGCCAGCAGGCTTGTGCTAGCGCGCTGTCCGTCGGGTGTAACGTGCCTTCGGGGGTGCTTATTCCCGCGCCGATGGGTACCTGCGTAGGTACTCGGGTAAGTGCCCCGGTAAGTACCCGGTAGATGCCCTGGTAGGTGCCCGGGGAGGTGCGGGGAGCCGGGAGGTTTGTTTCGACCCTTTCGTTTTAACAGGATAGTTCACTAAACGGCAGTATCCGGTGTGGGGCTGCAGACATTCACAGGGTGATACGGGGAGGGTGCGGGGGTAATACGGCGGTGATGTGCGGTTACGGTGCGGGTTGCATGGGGTTCTGCGTGGGGTTCGCGGTGTATACCTAAGCTGTATTTTCTGAGCTCGTGGCTGAATATTGTTCAGTAATGTAACAATTTTTGTGTAAGTGGTGAAGCTCATGTTAAGGTTGAGCAGGAAGGTTGCAGACCGAAACAGTGGTTGGGTCGGTCTGCATCTCGGTGATTGAAGCCCCTCCTCCGCGCGGAAACTGATGATTATCTTGCTGTGGTGGCGAGATATAAGGTTCTGGAGGGGGTGCTATCTTTTAGTCTCAGACCGTACATTCTGTGTGCGGTTGAGGCTAAAAGTTTGTGTTAAATAAATGGGCGCCGGATATGTCGGAACATATCCGGCGCCCGCCTTTTAACCTGCGGCTTAACCTGTGCCTTTTTGCCGGTGCCTTTTTTACCTGCGGCTGTGACCATCAGGGGCAATCAGGTCGCCTCTAGCTGGGATGCTTCTATCTGGGTCGCTACTAGTTAGGTCACTACTAGTCGGACCACTTGAACTTGCGCGAGGCAATAAACCCAATGACCACGGTCCATACGATCAATACCCAGTGCGGGTCGGCAAGCCATTGATGCTGAATGAAGTTGCCGCGCAGCGCATCGCCCAGAGCTGCCGAGGGCGACCATGCTACAACCGCGGCGTACCAGTCGGGGAAGGACTTCAGCGGGAATACGACGCCGCCGGCACCGGCAAGAATCACCCAGGCGATATTCACGATGGCGAGGGTCGCCTCCGCGCGCACCGTACCGGCAATGAGCAGACCCAGCGCCGTAAATGCGCCGGCACCCATAATCATCGTGATGATGGAGCGCGAGACGGCGATAGCGTCCGGGCGCCACCCCAGACCGTACCCGAGCACCGCCACCAGGGTGAACTGAATCGCCACGACCACCAGCACCGCAATGCACTTGCCCATGATCAGGCCGTTACGGCCCAGGGGAGTGGTCGCCAGGAACCGCAGCACGCCGTAGCGGCGATCAAAACCGGTGGCAATGCCCTGACCGGACAGTGCCGTAGAAATCACGCAGAGCGCCAGAACGCCGGGGACCGCCGCATCCATGCGGGAGACACCGACCGAGTTAGCGTATTCATCAATCAGGCCGGTGAACCGCAGGGCAATGAGCGCCATGACGGGAAAAATAATGTTGAGCATCAGCTGCTCGCCGTTGCGTAGCATCGCCATGGTTTCGTAGCGGCCCTGCTCAATGACGCGCACGAGCGGGTAGTTCGCGCGCGGGGGAATGTACTCCTCATCTTCGTCAATAGAAGAGACCTTGGGGCGGGTGTTCGCGGCGCGTTCTTCCAGGCGGGTCCCTTCCGCACGGTTCTCTTCTGCTCGGTTCTCTTTTACAAGGTTTTCGGCAGCGTTTTCGGCAGTGTTTTCTGCGGCCCGGTTGTTGGTGCGTGCGGTGTTGCTCATCGGATATCACGTCCTGAAATGTCGAGGAAGACATCCTCAAGGGTCTTCGGTTCCATGGTCAGAGAAATCGGCATGAGGTAATGCTCGGCGAGTGCCGCGGTGAATGCCGCCAGGTGCTCGGGGCGTAGCGCGCCGACCAGCTCATACTCGCCGGGCACGGAGGGGGCGCCGTCACGAGCCGGGGTGTAGGGCACTTTCTCGATGAGCTCCACACCGGCACGCAGATGTGCGGGCAGCAGCTGCTCACGGGTGGGGGTGGGGGCGTTCAGGCTGTACTGCAGGCGGTTCGTGCCGTCGCTGGCGATGAGCTCGGAGACGGTACCTTCCTGAACCGTGGTGCCGTTTTCAATGATGTACACGTAGTCGGCGAGCTTCTGCGCGTCGTCAATCAGGTGCGTGGTGAGCACAATGGCGGTGCCGAGTTCACGCTGTTCACGAATGATGTCGAAGACGACGTTGCGGGATTGCGGATCCAGGCCCGCGGAGGGCTCGTCGAGGAAGAGCACGTCCGGGCGGCCGATGAGGGCGGCAGCCAGGGAGACACGCTGCTTCTGACCACCCGAGAGGCGGCGAATCGTGGTGCCGTTGAAGGCATCAATGCCCAGGCGTTCTGCCAGCTCTTCGACCGGGTACGGGTCGGTGTACATGGTGGAGATGTGTTCCAGCAGCGGGATGGGGTGCATGGCGTTGGGCAGGCCGCCGTCCTGGAGCATAATGCCGACCTTGGCGCGCAGCTCCGGGTCTGCCTGTAGTGGGTTTTCTCCGAGGAGGCGCACGGTACCGCGGGTGGGTTTGAGCAGACCCTGCGCGCAGGCGAGGGTCGTGGTTTTGCCGGCACCGTTGGCTCCGAGGAGGACAACCACCTCACCGGGGAAGACGCGCAGGTTGACCTTGTTGACGGCGCGGTAGAGCCCGCTGGCGGTGAGCCGTTCGGGGTATTTGGTGCGGAAGGCGCGTGACGGTTTGAACTCTTTGATGAGGTCTTTAATCGTGAGCGCCGGTTCTTCGGTGACGATGCGTCGTCGTGCGGTGGGGGAGGCGCTGGGCTCCGTGTGGTGCTCAGCGTGTGCCGTTGGCGTGGCGGATGTACGCCCCGGGTGGTCCTGCTGGCCCGCGGTGGTGGTTTCCATAGACAGTCACTTTCGATTTTTTCGATGAATGAGCGTGTGTGCCCCCTTCATCTTATGCCCTAACTCACCTTTAAGGCACACTCGTTAGGACTTAAAAGTTCACCCTAAGGTAGAAAAGTTAGCAAGTAGGGGTACCTAACTAGCCAAAGAAAAACTAATTAGGACATACTTTATTTGTGTATTCCGTGAATAAGACCCCTCAGCGCGTCTCAACGAACGAGGCGCAGACCCGAAACGGCACCCGAACCGCCGCCTCGGGCTCTACTGGTGCTTCCAGTACAAAGTCCTCCGCGGCACGCACATCCAAGCGCAAAGCCGAGGCAGAAGAACGCACCAGGGACCGCGTCCTGCGTGAAGTCCTCAACAACGGCCCCGTATCCGCAGCAACCCTCGGTGAGCTCCTCAGCCTCACCCCCGCAGCGGTACGCCGCCACCTCGACGCCCTCGAATCCAACAACATGATCGAGGTAGCGCCCATCAAAAAGCACGGCGCCGGAGCCGGACGACCCGCCCGCCGCTACGTGATCGCCCCCCAGGGCCACGAACGCCTCGGCAACGACTACCTCATCATCGCCCGCGAAGCCCTGCAAATGCTCCGCGACACGGTCGGCCAGGAAGCTCTCGAAGCTTTCGCCTCCGCCCGCGCCGCAGAAATGGAAGCCCGCTACCGACCCGTCGTAGAAGCCGCCGGTGACGATGTGGCAGCCCGAGCGCAGGCGCTCGCAGAGGCAATGAGCAAGGATGGTTTTGTGGCGACCGCTCAGGTCACCGCACCTCCTGCAGGACGAACTGTTCCCGAGCATTTCCTGGCAAGTATTCAGCTCTGTCAGGGTCACTGCCCGGTACGCGACCTCGCTGGAGACTTTCAAGTGTTCTGCGAGCAGGAAACCGGGATTATTTCTGGCCTGCTTGGCGTTGATGTTCGTAGGCTTTCAACCATGGCTTCGGGTGCTCACGTGTGTACCACGCACGTGCCCCTGAACCGCGTCACCGCCGAGAGTGAGAAGAACGCAGAAGAATCCGCAGGGAAACCTTCGGAGGAACCTTCCGCGTAACGATCACCGCAGTACCCAGCGGCACACCCCGATGAACCCGTCAAGGGTACGAGCCGCACGCTGAAATCCGCCCGCAACCACGCGGTGTACACCGCAAGCACACTGCGTACACCGCATCACGCATCGTGGTTGAGCGCGGCATCAGCCCCCTCAACTACCGCGCCTGCAACCGGCAGGTGGCGGCGAGAAATGTAATAACCATCGAAGAAAGGCCGTAATGACTGAGAAAGTTGGGCAGAACGCCAACGACACCGTCATTTCAGAGATCCTGGAGATGAACCCCGAACTCGAGGGCATTGGCAACTACGAGTACGGTTGGGCAGACTCCGACGAAGCAGGCCAGGTAGCAAAGCGCGGCCTGGACGAGGATGTCGTGCGCGACATCTCTGCAAAGAAGAACGAACCCCAGTGGATGCTGGACATGCGTCTGAAGGCGCTGAAGTTCTTCGAGCGTAAGCCCATGCCCACCTGGGGCGCGGATCTTTCCGAAATCGACTTCGACAACATCAAGTACTTCGTGCGTTCGACCGAGGGTCAGGCGGCTTCTTGGGAGGAGCTGCCCGAGGACATCCGCACCACCTACGAGCGTCTGGGCATTCCCGAGGCGGAACGTAACTCGCTCGTCGCGGGTGTGGCTGCACAGTACGAGTCTGAGGTCGTGTACCACCAGATCCGTGAGGACCTGGAGAAGCAGGGCGTGATCTTTGTTGACACCGACACCGGTCTGCGCGAATACCCCGAACTGTTCAAGGAATACTTCGGCTCCATCATTCCGATTGGTGACAACAAGTTCTCCGCACTGAACACCGCCGTATGGTCCGGTGGCTCCTTCGTGTACGTTCCCCCGGGAGTTCACGTGGAGATCCCGCTGCAGGCGTACTTCCGCATTAACACCGAGAATATGGGCCAGTTTGAGCGCACCCTGATCATCGCGGACGAAGGCTCCTACGTTCACTACATTGAGGGCTGCACCGCCCCCATCTACAAGTCCGACTCCCTGCACTCCGCAGTGGTTGAGATTGTGCTGAAGAAGAACGCACGCGTTCGCTACACCACCATCCAGAACTGGTCGAACAACGTCTACAACCTGGTGACCAAGCGTGCGGTTGCGCACGAGGGCGCCACCATGGAATGGGTGGACGGCAACATCGGCTCCAAGGTCACCCAGAAGTACCCGGCTGTTTACATGGTCGGTGAGCACGCTAAGGGTGAGACCCTGTCCATCGCATTCGCGGGTGAGGGTCAGCACCAGGACACCGGCTCGAAGATGGTTCACATTGCGCCGAACACCTCCTCGACCATTGTGTCCAAGTCCGTGGCACGTAACGGCGGCCGCAGCGCATACCGCGGCCTGGTTCAGGTTCGTGAGGGCGCTAAGCACTCCAAGTCCTCCGTGGTCTGTGACGCACTGCTGGTAGACACCATCTCCCGCTCCGACACCTACCCCTACGTGGATGTCCGCGAGGACGATGTGACCATGGGTCACGAGGCGACCGTTTCCCGCGTCTCCGAGGACCAGCTGTTCTACCTGATGCAGCGCGGCCTGAGCGAAGAAGAAGCAATGGCAATGATTGTCCGCGGCTTCGTTGAGCCCATCGCACGTGAGCTGCCGATGGAGTACGCACTCGAACTGAACCGCCTGATCGAACTTCAGATGGAAGGATCTGTGGGCTAATGCCGACCAACGAAGAAACCCTGGGTTACCACTCCCCGATCATCCCCGGCATGGACCAGGAGGGCGAAAAGCTCGCCACCGAGTTCGCCCACGATGACACCCTGTACCGTGCCACCGAGGCACACCACCAGGGCTCCAACCCGAACAACGTCCAGAAGGTACTCGAAGCATCCCGTGCAGAGCGTAAGACCTCCTACAACGTGGAGGACTTCGCACCCCTGACCGGTCGTGAAGAGGACTGGCGCTTCACCCCGCTGAAGCGTCTGGGCGGCCTGCACCTGGAGAAGCTGACCGGCACCGCACCGGCACCGAAGATCACTGCACCCGAGCAGGTTCAGGTTGAGACCGTCTCCCGCGAGGATGCACGCATCGGCTCCGCAGGTATCCCCGAGGACCGTGTGGCAGCGAACGCGTGGTCCAGCTTCACCGAAGCAACCGTGGTGACCATCCCCGCCGAAGCTGAACTGGCTGAGCACGTGGAAATCGACATCACCGGCACCGGCAACGAGCCTGCCGCACAGCACATCGTGATTGAGGCTAAGCCCTTCTCGAAGGCTGTCGTGGTTCTGCGCCACGCCGGCTCCACCGTCCTGGCACAGAACGTTGAGTTCGTGGTGAACGACGAGGCTGAGCTGAACGTTGTTTCCGTGCAGCAGTGGGCTGACGACGCAATCCACGCCTCCGCACACTACGCTAAGCTGGGCCGCAACGCACGCTTCAAGCACGTTGTGGTGTCCCTCGGCGGCGACCTGGTGCGCGTGACCCCCTCCACCAAGTTCACCGCTCCCGGCGCTGAGACTGAAATGTACGGCCTGTACTTCGTAGACGCCGGCCAGCACATTGAGTCCCGCCTGTTCGTGGACCACTCCGTACCCAACTGCAAGTCCCGCGTGACCTACAAGGGCGCGCTGCAGGGTAAGGGTGCGCACTCCGTATGGGTTGGTGACGTTCTGATTGGTAAGGATGCAGAAGGCACCGACACCTACGAGCTGAACCGTAACCTGCTGCTGGAAGTTGGCCCCCGCGCCGACTCCGTGCCGAACCTGGAGATTGAGACCGGCCTGATTGAGGGCGCCGGCCACGCATCCACCACCGGCCAGCTCGATGAGCAGCACCTGTGGTACCTGCAGGCTCGCGGTATTCCGGAGGCTGAGGCACGCCGTCTGGTCGTGCGCGGCTTCCTGAACGAGATCATTCAGCAGATTCGTGTTCCCGAACTTGAAGAGCAGCTCACCGAGGCCCTTGAGGCAGAGCTCGCCCTCAGCAACAACTAAGCTTTACCAGGAGAAATCAATGTCTACTCTTGAAATCAAGGACCTTCACGTCTCGGTTATCCTCGACGACGAAACCACCAAGCCCATCCTGAAGGGCGTTAACCTGACCATCAACTCGGGCGAGATTCACGCAATCATGGGCCCGAACGGTTCCGGTAAGTCCACTCTGGCTTCCACCATTGCTGGCCACCCCAAGTACCAGGTTGACTCCGGTCAGATCCTGCTCGACGGTGAGGACATCACCGAGATGAGCGTGGACGAGCGTGCACGCGCAGGCCTGTTCCTGGCTATGCAGTACCCGGTGGAGATCCCCGGTGTGACCATGTCCAACTTCCTGCGTTCCGCTAAGACCGCTGTGGACGGTCAGGCTCCCTCCCTGCGTACCTGGACCAAGGACGTTAAGGAAGCCATGAAGAACCTGGAGATTGACCCCGCGTTCATCGCACGTAACGTGAACGAGGGCTTCTCCGGTGGTGAGAAGAAGCGCCACGAGATCCTTCAGCTGGAGCTGCTCAAGCCCAAGTTCGGCATCCTGGACGAGACCGACTCCGGTCTGGACGTTGACGCACTGAAGATCGTGTCCGAGGGCGTGAACCGTGCGCACGACGAGAACAACATGGGCGTCATGCTGATTACCCACTACACCCGCATCCTGCGCTACATCAAGCCGCAGTTCGTGCACGTGTTCGTGGACGGCAAGATGGTTGACCAGGGCGGCCCCGAGCTGGCTGACCGCCTGGAAGAAGAGGGCTACGTAGCTTACGTGGGTAAGAAGTAAGCTTCTTCTCCTACCGGATTCTGACAGAAAGATAGAACTATGACTGAGACTGTGCAGGGTCGTATTCCTCAGGAAGAGATTGAGGAAGCCCTCAAGGAGGTCATTGACCCGGAGCTCGGCGTCAATATTGTTGACCTCGGTCTGCTCTACGGTCTGCGCTGGGATGAGGATGGAACCCTCATTCTGGATCTGACTCTGACCACCGCGGCGTGCCCGCTGCAGGAGGTTATTGAGGAGCAGGTTCAGAGCAACCTGGATAACCTGGTTGATTCTTGGCGTGTGAACTGGGTTTGGATGCCGCCGTGGGGTCCGGAGCGTATTACTGAGGACGGCCGCGATATGATGCGCGCGCTGGGCTTCAACATCTAAGCTCCTGACTCGCAGATAAGGTACCCGCCCGGTGCGGAAGGTGTAAGCCTTCGGCACCGGGCGGGTATTTTTTGTGTCTGCTGGTTTTGTGTCTTTTGGGAGGGGCGAATCTGCCGGGGGAATGGAGCAGAAACTAGGGCGAAAAGAACCCCCGCCTTCCGTATACCGTGTATGCGGCGGAGGCGGGGGTTCCTTACATCGCTAAGACGAGGCTATTCGTCGTCTACCTAGTCGTTCAGGTGCAGTAGCTTCAGCGAGTGCTCATACTTAATCATGAGGCAGGTACGAGTCGGTTCCTCCAGAAGCGCCAAACGCTGCGGGTCAGTATTATCCGCAATATCGGCAAGCTTCACCAGACGAGCCAAATCATTCACACGCACCCGGCTCAGATACGACTCACGCGACTCACCCGGGCGGCGGGTCAAAGCCTCAATCGCATCCACAATACGCGCCGAGAAATGACGCGCCAAGAAAGCGAGAGAAACGCCGGTATCCTCCACCGTGTCATGCAGCAGCGCCACAATCTGCGCTTCAGCCTTCAGCTCCTCCAAAGAGATATCAGGGTGAGTTGCGGCAGCCAACTCACAAGCAAGCTTACGCACCCCAAGAGCCACACGGCGAGGGTGGGAGATATAGGGCCAGCCGTTACGATCAGTCTGCCCCTCATGCGCCTTATCAGCGATGCTGTCTGCCAGGCGAACCATCTCTTTGTAGTAGTTATTCGACATGAGAACCTCCGTTGGTTTGAACTCCTGCGAGTTGATGGTCCCAGCGGCGTTTTCCGTACCAACGCGGCACGGGTGGTAGCTGGTACCAACACTTTACTCCAGCAGCTACGCGGCAGTGACGGAACTCGCCCGAAAAACCCCTAATACGTCAAATATGACGCGCCGAAGAAGAATACTGAGTGTTTTTCCTTCTGAAATTGTGGGTTTGGTGCCCTTTCTACCGTGTATCTGCGGTTGGTAACAGACATTCAGGAGGTGCCCGCCCCTCCGCGAAAGTGTCCGCCGAACCCTTTGGTACCGCCCGGTGTAACTCGCCCACAATCTCATATGGTGGCGAAAAATTTCTAACTTTTTCTAGCGAAAATCGGCGCGCAAACCGCCCAACACTAAGGCAGTTTAAGCGTGTTTAGCACACACCGATACACACTCATCAAACGAAAAAATCGCGCGCCCTCCGCGCCCTGCTAAAACCTTCAAAAACCCGTATTTTTGCGCGAAAATACGCGATAAACTGGGGGCAACCAAACATCGGAGAACACCATGGCAGAGCTCTATGAGCGCTTCGTCGCCTTGTATCCCTACCCACACGAGCGAATCCGCCACGGCGCCCCACGAGCCGAACTTAACCGGCGATACCTCGAACACCTTTACGAGGGCAAGAACCGGGGAACAACCCCCATCGTGGTTGCCCTCGACCCGACCCTGCTCGGGACTATTGAGAATAACGTCTCCCTGCGTACTTCAACACCCGTGCAGAACATCACCGCTGACACCGTCAAGCGGTACGCACATGAGCTCATCACCGACCATCACCATTACCTGGACCAGGTTGGTGTAGAAATTGCCGCGCACGAGGCGTTCCGGCACCTGAACGAGAGCACCTACCTGCAGACCTACCGCCTCCTCATGGAAAACGGCGAACTCGGTGAAGACGATATCGCTATGCCGCTGAAAGCGGAGTACCCCTTCGAACTGACCGCAGGCATCATCAATGAGAAGGTCAAAGCCACCGACATTGACAGCGCCGCGGAACTGCTCATCATGGACCTGCCGCTGTGGGATGCTTCCGGGGTGTTCGCCTACCTGCCTTTCGGCGGGTGGGACTCCAGCCCCAGCCCCGAGGCGATGCTGTCCATTGCCCGCTACTGGTTTGAACGCGACGACGCCTACCCGGCTGTTATCGCCTCGGACTTTATCGAGTTCTACACGCCTGTACCGGTCACAACCCGCCGCGACGCCGAAATCCTCGCGGTCGAGCACACGATGGTTTCCTCGGCGATGCCGGTGCGTGTCTACCGCGGCTTCGACAAGCTTGTGGAGGCGCTCTACGGCCAGCACGACTGGTACCTGTGGTGGGAGCAGCTCCCGGCGGCGCTCCTCATTGAAACGCCCTAAACCACCCGCCTAAGCTAGGCGAGGCAAAAGCGAAGGGGCGGGATGAACCTGCACGGTTCACCCCGCCCCTCTCGCGTATCTGCGCTATTTCAGCTCGTCCACGTGTCGTGCCCGCAAAGCGCGAGCGGTCGCCGTCGCGTAATCAACCGCCTGCACCACCCACGGAATCAGCAGCCGCCAATACATGCGCTTGGGTAGATTACGCGCCACCGCCGCCCTGCGCAACGCACCCCAACGGTCCATGAGCGCCGGAATCGACCGAATCATCAGCGCGATCAGCAGACCCAGACGCTCGGGAGAAAGACCCACGAAACGCAGCGGCGAACAGAGCCTCACAAAGCCGTCAATCAGAACCGGCAGGGGAGTGCTCACCAGCAGGGTGCGGGAAGCGTAGAAAGCCGTCAGCATGGTCGCGATAGCATCCGCGCCGGAGGCGTACTGCCCCGTAAACACGTAATAGGCGACCATAATCAGCAGCAGCAGAGACAATGTGCGAACCACCAGCCACAGCTGGGAGGCAGGCACACCAGCCCATAGAGCGCACAGCGTGGACGCCACCAGCGCCACCAGCGCCACCTGCCAGCCGGTTACCGCCAACAGCAGGAACAGCCCAAAGAAGAGCGTGCCCTTGAGCCACAGCGGCGCCCGATGCACCGGCGTGTTCAACGGCTGGTAGAAACCCACTAGCAGAGTACCCGGGTTGAAATCCGAGCCCTGGGAGGCGGGGCGAGGATTCACGCGCGGCGTGTTAGCGCCCATGCGCGCCTCCTGACGAGTCCAGGCCTTCGGTAGCGCCCTCGTTGGGGAATCCTTCGGCACACCAGTGGCGGTACTGCTGAACCAGCTGCGCCGCGTCCCCCTGAGCGAGCAAACGGCCGTCATGAATGATCACGGCTTCATCGCAGGATGCCGCCAAATCCAGGTCGTGCGTGCTGAGCACCAGCATCTGATCCAGCGACTCCAAATGCTTCAGCAGCCGCGCGCGATTGCGCAAATCCAGCAGGGTGGTCGGCTCATCGAGCAGAAGAATCTGCGGGCGCGCCGCCAGCACACTGGTAAGAGCGACCAGCTGCTTTTCGCCTCCTGAGAGGGTAAAAACGCTCTGGTCCTCCAGACGTTCGAGGCCGCGCTCACGGAGCAGTTCACGAATCCGTTCGCGGCGCTGATCACCGCTGAGGGCACTACCTTCAACGGCTGCGGCACGGCGCAGGCTCAGGTCAATATCTTCGGCAACGGTGGGCATAATCAGCTGCGCCTCCGGCTGGGCGAAGAGCATGCCCACACCCTCAAAAGCGCCCTGCGAATTACCGCGGGCACCCGCACCCTTTGAGCCGTGGTTCGGTGCCTCCAGGGTGTCGACGCCGTTGACGCGCACGATACCTTCATCCGGGTGGGTGAGCCCATTGAAAAGCCCCAGTAGGGTTGACTTGCCGCTACCGTTCAGACCCAGAACCGCGGTGCGCTTCGCCGTGAACCGCAGGCTCACATCCTTGAGGATACGGCGATGCCCGCCTTCGGGTAGCTCGGTGAAAACACTCACCGATTCAAGCTCAAGGGCGGGCATGCTGGTAGAGGCGCTCACCGCCTGTTCGCCCTGTACCTGCTGCGGTGCAGGCTGGCGCGTGGAGCGGCGAAAAAACATAGCTATCCTCTCGTGCGGCACATTGTGTGCCTTTAACGCTGGGTAGAAGCCAGGGACGGGAAGGCGCGGCGTACCGACAAACCAACCAGAACCGCGATCGTGGACTTCACCAGATCCCAGGGAACGAATACCATTGCCGCACTGAATGCGGCGTCAAAAGTCATGTGGGCGTTCACCATCATACCGGCGATACCGCAGGCGGTCAGAACCACAAAACCGCAGAAGTTCGCAAGCAGAGCCATGAGGAAGGTCGCACCCACCGAACGGGTGTTGCGGGTGAACAGGTAGGCGAGGGTACCGGCAATAGCGGCGAAGGGCAGGAAGCCGAGCAGGTAGCCGGCACTCGGGGAGGCGAGCGTACCCAAACCGGCGCCGCCCTTAGCGAAGATGGGCAGGCCCGCGAAACCAACCAGCAGGTATAGCGCCACGGATGCGGTGGCGCGCTTGCCGCCGAGCACCTGAGCGGTGATGTAAATGCCGAGGGTTTGGAAGGTGAAGGGGACCGCAACGCCGCCCAGGCTCATGGCGGGCATGATGGCGAGCGCGGCGATAAAGCCAGCGAACACTGCGATGAGGGAGAGGTCGGTGGCGAGCGAGGTCTTTGCCGCTACGTTACGGCGCGGTGCCTGGGTTGCCGGGGTTGCCTGGGCTGATTCGCGCACGGAATCGGTCATTGGGGTGGTGCTCCTTTGGTACGTATTTCTCCGCAAATTTTTCTGCAGAGTTGAGGGTAGCGGTGGTTGACTGCTTGTCACAACCCAATTTTTGAACAATGTTCTATGAATGATGTTCGGTATGTATAGTACACCTCACGCCACAAAAACAAAAGGTGCCCCACATGCGCACTCGGCACACCTGCACTAAAATTGATGAGGTGCTCCGCGCGCTCGCCGCTTCTAGCCCGGCGAGTCCCGCCTACCGAGCACTATCAACCCACACACCAGACGCCATCCGGAAAGGCACCCATGATTGCTGTACAGAACCTCGAATTGCGTGCAGGCGCGCGCCTGCTCATGGAAGAGGTCACCTTCCGCATCGATAAGGGCGACAAGATTGGCCTGGTGGGCCGCAACGGTGCCGGTAAGACCACTATGACTAAGGTGCTTGCCGGTCTGACCCTGCCCGCTGACGGTACGGTGACCCGTAGTGGCACTATCGGCTACCTTCCGCAGGACCCGAAGGTGGATGACATGAGCCAGCTGGCTCGTGACCGCATCCTCTCGGCGCGTGGCCTGGACGGTGTGGCGCGCAAGATGCGTCAGGCGCAGGAAGACATGGCGAGCGAGGACCCGGCGGTGCGCGCTAAGGGTATGCGCCGCTACGACCGCCTGGAGGCTGAGTTCATTGCCGGCGGCGGCTACGCGGCGGAGTCGGAGGCGGCGGTCATCACCTCCAACCTGGACCTGCCGGAGCGTGTGCTCGCCCAGCCGCTGTCTACTCTGTCGGGCGGTCAGCGCCGCCGTGTGGAGCTGGCGCGTATTCTCTTCTCCAATGCGGACACCATGCTGCTGGATGAGCCGACCAACCACCTGGATGCCGACTCGATTCTGTGGCTGCGCGATTTCTTGAAGAACTTCTCGGGCGGCCTGATGGTCATTAGCCACGATGTTGAGCTGATGGAACTGGTCGTCAACCGCGTCTTCTACCTGGACGCGAACCGCTGCGTGATTGACCAGTACAACATGGGCTGGAAGAACTACTTGCTTCAGCGTGAGCAGGATGAGCACCGCCGCAAGCGTGAGCGTGCGAATGCGCAGAAGAAGGCGAATGCTCTGATGGAGCAGGCGAATAAGATGCGCGCGAAGGCGACGAAGGCTGTTGCCGCTCAGCAGATGATTAAGCGTGCTGAGAAGCTTCTGCGCGGCCTGGAGGAGGAGCGCCAGAGCGATAAGGTTGCGGCGATTCGCTTCCCGGATCCGGCGCCGTGCGGTAAGACTCCGCTCTCTGCCCAGGGTCTGTCGAAGTCCTATGGCTCTTTGGAGATTTTCACGGACGTTGATTTGGCGATTGACCGCGGTTCGCGCGTGGTGGTACTGGGTCTGAACGGTGCCGGTAAGACCACTCTGCTGCGCATGCTGGCTGGTGCCACCGAGCCTGATACGGGTGAGGTCGTGTACGGTCACGGCGCGAAGCTGGGCTATTTTGCGCAGGAACACGAAATTCTTGATGGTGACCGCACTGTCTTTGAGAACATGAAATCCGCCGCGCCGGATCTGGACGACACCCGCGTGCGCACGATTCTGGGTTCGTTCCTTTTCTCCGGTGATGACGTGGATAAGCCTGCCGGTGTGCTTTCCGGTGGTGAGAAGACCCGTCTGTCCCTGGCGACCCTGGTGGCGTCGAGTGCGAACGTGCTGCTGCTCGATGAGCCGACCAACAACCTGGACCCCGCCTCGCGTGAGGAGATTCTGAACGCGTTAAAGGCGTACCAGGGTGCCATTGTGATGGTTTCTCACGATGAGGGCGCAGTGGAAGCGCTGGATCCTGAGCGTGTGCTGCTTCTGCCGGATGCGGTGGAGGATTTGTGGTCGAAGGATTACCAGGATCTGATTTCGCTGGCGTAAAGCAGTATTCACCGACATAAAAGCATGGGGGAGGCTCCGGTGCCGTGTGGCGCCGGGGCCTCTTTGCGTGTAGGGCGCGTTGTTTTATTGTGCGGGGTGTATTATCCGGGGCGTATTTCTATGTTCTGAAGATGCGTTGCGGAAGATATTGTCGGTATTTCTCTCGTGAATAGTGCCGAAAAATGTGACCTGACCCGTGGGGTTGTATTGTTTTCTGATCATATGTGGTGTTATTGCGTTCCCGTACATGGGAACTGTGGGTTCTGACACACGAAACTCGCGGCGTATTTGACGGGAAATAATGTTGCCTTGTGGGTTTTCCCGAGGGAAAGAAAAGCTCTCAGGCGATATTTCAGGGGGTCTGTGTGGGCTTTTTGAATTTTTCATGTGTCTCTACATACATTGTGGGAAAAATGGTAGAAACCCAACATGCATGGGGCGTAGACTTGTAACTGTTCCCGCCATTGCGAGGACGCAAATGCGAAACATTAGGGCTCACTACAGATGGTGAGCTAACGCGGGGGAGAAGAGATTCCCACCCGCTCACGAAGGAGAACTGCCAATGCACAACACTGAGTTCGAGAAGTACCCCACCTCCGGTGAAGAGAACGTTGAGGTTGACGTCTTCTGGCCCATCCAGGACGCTTAATCTCTCACCCCGATAGGTCGGGATAAGGATTAGAAAAGCGCCCCGCCGCTTCCGTAGGGAAGTGACGGGGCGCTTTGCTGTCCTCTTTGATGCTGTTCTCATGGAGAATTTAGTTATGCGTTGAGAATTTAGTTATGCGGCGTGAATACCCAGTCCGAACATTTGCAGGGGGTATTCGGTAAAGCCCATCATGGCTGCCGCGTACCAGGCGACGTACCCGGTCAGTGCTAGAACGAGTGCCTTCTCGCGTACGCTGCCAGCATCACCCAGGATTGGCAGTGCCATATAGCCGCTCTTTTTCCATAGGGGGGACGCCACCAGGGGCTTGATGACAATGGGGTAGAGGGGTAGCAATCCGCGGGTCGTCAGTAGGTCGCCAATCAGGTGAATGGTGGCGCCGACTGAAATAGCCCAGGGGAGTAGTGCCAGCGAATCGGTTGTGTAGGCGGCGTACCCGAGGGCGACGGCACCGATCCATCCACCCGGTGCGCCGAGCACGCGCAAGGCTAGACCGCCCGAGAATGCGGCAAGAAGCAGTGAAGCCCAGGGGATTCCGTTGTAGCTCAGGTTGGCGCTGAAATAGGCAATCGCCCAGAAGGCTACCAGACCCAAAATAGAGTGCGTTCCCTTGCGGTGTCCACCGCTGACTGCCCCGACGATGCGGGCTACCCAGCGTGAAATGGGTGGAATGGAGTTGGCGATACTGCCGTTGTGGTGGTCAATATCCGGTAGCATGCCCGCGCCGGCGCACGCCAGGGTGGTCACGATGAGGGTGGGGGTATCGGGAACCTGCACCACTCCCGTCTCGACGAGCACTAGCCAGCCAGCTGCGGCGCTGACAGTGTGCGAATAGCCCATCATGGGGAGGTGCCTCCTTGGGTGTGATTGCCTAGTGAGTGTGATTGCCCAGCGTGCCGGGATGTTCACCCGAGCTCATTAGAACAAATATAGCATATATCGAAATTACTTTCGATAACCGGGGTTGCCCCTCAAGCGGAGCCACCTCTCACATAGCACTACCCTTCAAACGGAAGAGTCTGCTTCCAGAACTCACGCTCGCGCAGGTAATTCTCCAGCCAGCCCACGTGCTCGGAGCACGCCAACCAGATCTTGCGGCGCTCGGGGGTGTGCACCTTCGGGCTGTTCCAGAGCAGCTGAAATTCTGCCGCCTGCTGGCAGCCCTTGCGGGAGCACTTGGCGTACTCGGGCTGTGCATCCTGAGAGAGTGAACCGAGCAGATCCATGTTTTCTTTTCCTTACTATTGCGCTTCTACGTGCGGTGTTATTCCGTGCCCGCGCGAGCCTGCGGAAAGGGGGCGCGGGCTGTTCCGCTTCAGCTAGTGTACGCGCCCGATGAGGTATGCAAAAGAAGGGGAGTAGGTGTTCAGCGTTCAAGAGTGGAGTGTAGCCTGCGGCACCTTTGCGCTAAAACGCGGTAAAATAAGGTTTGTCTGTCCATCCGTCCACACCCCAACCGTAGAGCCGCTGCATCGGCTCTAATCGCGAGGGGTCGACTCATCAAGGAAGCTCATGAGCGAGAACACTCCCAAGACCGTGCTGGTCACCGGCGGCAACCGAGGCATCGGCTACGAAATTGCCAAGGAATTCCAGGCAGCAGGACACAACGTCTGCATCACCTACCGTAGCGGTGAAGCCCCCGAAGAATTTTTCGCCGTCAAGGCAGATGTGCGCGATGCCGACAGCATTAACGAAGCATTTAAGGAAATTGAGGCAGAATTCGGCCCCGTGGAGGTGCTGGTCGCCAACGCAGGTATCACCCGCGACATGCTGCTGATGCGCATGAAGGAATCCGACTTCACCGACGTGGTCGACACCAACCTCACTGGTTCCTTCCGCGTGGTTCAGCGCGCCATCAAGGGCATGCTGAAGCTCAAGCGCGGCCGCATCATCCTGGTTTCCTCCGTGGTGGGTCTGTACGGTTCCCCCGGCCAGGTCAACTACTCCGCATCTAAGGCGGCACTGGTCGGTATGGCACGCTCCATTACCCGCGAGCTGGGTGGCCGTAACATCACCGCTAACGTGGTGGCGCCGGGCTTCATTAACACCGCTATGACCGAGGTTCTGCCCGAGGAGACCAAGAAGAACTACCTCGCGTCGATCCCGGCTGGTCGTTTCGCTGAGGCTGAAGAGGTTGCTCGCGTGATTCGCTGGCTCGCATCCGATGAGGCTAGCTACATTTCTGGCGCTGTCATCCCCGTTGATGGCGGCCTGGGCATGGGTCACTAACCCCCACCCGTACGGACTGCATGAAGCGCCCGAGCGTGGGCGCACCCTTTCTAGACTTAAGGACATAAAACTATGGCACAGCTGACCGGCAAGACCATCATCATTACCGGCTCCTCCCGCGGCGTTGGCGCAGACACCGCACAGATTCTCGCCGCTGAGGGCGCGAACATTGTGGTGAACTACCGCTCTAAGGCACCGCGCGCGAACAAGATCGTCAAGGCTATTGAAGAGGCTGGCGGCAAGGCAATCGCAGTGCAGGCTGACGTGACTAACAGCGAGGACCTGCAGAACCTCGTCAACACCGCCGTGGAGACCTTCGGCTCCCTGGACTACCTGATCCTGAACGCTTCGGGCGGCATGGAAACCGGCATGGGCGAAGACTACGCAATGCGCCTGAACCGTGACGCACAGCTGAACCTGGCACGCCTGGCTGCAGAGAAGATGCCCGAAGGCGCACGTATCGTGTTCGTGACCAGCCACCAGGCGCACTTCATCCGCGAGGTTGAGACCATGGACGAGTACAAGCCCGTCGCAGAGTCCAAGCGTGCCGGCGAAGACGCACTGATCGCCGAGATCCCCGCACTCTCCGAGAAGGGTATCTCCCTGGTCGTGGTGTCCGCTGACATGATTGAAGGCACCGTCACCGCAACCCTGCTGAACCGCCTGCACCCCGGCGCTATTGAGCAGCGCCGCGAAACTGCCGGCAAGCTCTACACCGTCAACGAGTTCGCGCAGGAAATCGCGAAGATGGTCACCGCAGACGTTGAAACCGGCCACGTTGAGCTGGTCGGCGGCGCACGCGGCTTCATCGACTAATAACTCTGTAGCTATAGGTGCCGTTGCGGATGCGCCCGCACCCCTGACAAGGTACATTTGATGAGGCGCGCCGCCTTCGACGCGGCGGCACCTATAGCCCCTGAGCCCCCTATAGCTCCTAGATTTTGCGCGAGGAACCCAATGTGGGGTGCCCGCGTACTATGTGCGCCAACCGCTCCGATAACCCGGCACGGGTTGCGGGGTGGGGCGCATCCCATCCATCTAACTCACTGGAAGAAGAACCATGAGCACCGTACTCAACCTTCAGAATGTCTCCGTGATTCGCGGCGGCCGCCCCATCCTTAACAACGTTTCGTGGACTGTGAACGAAGGTGAACGCTGGGTCGTTCTGGGCCCCAACGGCGCCGGTAAGTCCACTCTGCTTTCGATTGCGGCAGCCCGCCTGCACCCGACCAGCGGCGAGGTTGAAATCCTTGACGAGACCCTCGGCGCTGTTGACGTGTTCGACCTGCGCCCGCGCATTGGTCTGTCCTCCGGTGCTTCGGCTACCCAGATTCCCGCCAGCGAGAAGGTCTCTGACGTCGTCGTGACCGCAGCGTACGCCGTGTCCGGCCGCTGGAAGGAAGAATACGACGTCATGGACGACGAGCGTGCAACCGAGCTGCTGGCTGACTGGGGTGTCGATACCCTCGCTGACCGCACCTTCGGTTCCCTCTCCGACGGCGAGCGTAAGCGTGCACTGATTGCCCGCGCCCTCATGACCGACCCCGAGCTGCTGCTGCTGGACGAGCCCGGCGCAGGTATGGACATCTCCGGCCGTGAGGACCTGGTCGAGCGTCTGACCGCACTTGCCGCTGACCCCTACGCACCGGCTACCGTGCTCATCACCCACCACCTCGAGGAAATCCCGGCGGGCTTCACCCACGCCCTGCTGATTCGTGACGGCGGCATGGTCGCTGCAGGTCCGATTCTGTCCACCATTACCGAGGCGAACCTCGCTGCAACCTACGGCATGGACCTGGCTCTGACCGTCACCTCCGCGGGTCGTTACTCCGCGTTCAAGCGCGCATGAGCCGTGCCCCGAAGCAGCTGAGCGCCGAACAAATCGCTGAGCGTGCCGAGCGTGTCTACGCCATCGAGTCGGTCACGGCTCTGGGGCAGGCACCCGAGCAGGCTTTGCGCTACTACACGCAGCTGACCGACGTGAAGCTCCGTAGCGCCATGGAACCCCAGTGGGGTATTTACATTGCGGAGTCCTCGAAGGTGATTCGTCGTGCGCTCGCTGCAGGTCATCAGCCCGTTTCTTTCCTGATGAGTGAGAAGTGGGCTGATGATTTGGCGGATGTTTTGCGCTCGCACCCTGATACTCCCGCGTATGTGGGTAGTGAAGAGCAGCTGGAGCAGGTGACCGGTTTTCATCTGCATCGTGGCGCGTTGGCGGCGATGGCTCGTCCGGCGCCGCAGCCTCTGGAGCAGTTGCTGCAGGGTGCCTCTCGCGTGGCGATTTTGGAAGATATCGTGGACCACACGAATGTGGGAGCTATTTTCCGTTCGGCTGCCGCGCTGAACGTGGATGTTGTGCTGGTGACTCCGCGGTGCGCTGATCCGCTGTATCGCCGCTCGATTCGCGTGTCGATGGGTACCGTTTTTCAGGTGCCGTGGGCTCGCTTGAAGTCGTGGCCTGCTGACTTGCAGACCCTGCACGAGCTGGGCTTTAAGAGCGCGGCGTTGGCCCTGGAGGAGGACTCGCTGACCCTGGAGGAGCTGTCTGCTCGCCGGGATGAGAAGCTTGCGCTGATTCTGGGCACGGAGGGGCACGGTCTGTCGCCCCGCACCTTGGCGGCGTGTGACGATACGGTGATGATTCCGATGTCGCACGGTGTGGATTCTTTGAATGTTGCGGCGGCGAGCGCCGTGGCGTTCTGGGAGACCCGCCCGCGTTCATAACCTGAGGTCTAACCTGGTCCCTAACCCGCGTGAGTACCTTCTTCGGGTGCTCTTGCGGCGTGTAGGTTGGTGCCTGTGAGGGAACGTACTGGGATTTAATCCGTGAAGGTGGTACCCTTAATGGGTTGTGCGCGCCCTATGCGGGCACAATGGTGATGCGCTCTGAGATTTTCTCGATAGCTGCACATCGAAAAACCTACTCCATCTATATAAGGGCTACTGGCAAAATCCAGTAGCAGAAGAAGGTAATCAATGAAGGCAGAAATCCACCCGGACTACAACCTGGTTCTGTTCCGCGACCTCGCATCCGGCAAGGTCTTCCTGACCCGTTCCACCATGACCTCGGACAAGACCGAGAAGTGGGAAGACGGCAACGAGTACCCGATCGTCGAGGTTGAAATCTCGTCCGAGTCGCACCCGTTCTACACCGGTAAGCAGCGCATCATGGACTCCGCAGGTCGCGTCGAGCGCTTCAACGCACGCTTCGGCAACTTCGGCAAGAAGTAAATCTTCTTTCCAGGTTTTGCTCTATAGCGAAATCAATGCCCCGTTCTCCTTGGCTTTCAGGGAGGCGGGGCATTGTGCGTTCTGCGGCACATAGCAAAATAAATCGCGTGAACGTGAGGAAAGTTGTAGTATAAAACCTTTCGTTCGCCGGTGCGCAGACCCGCTGACAGCGTTACAATGGGAAAGTATTTTGCGAGCTGTGCATTTTCTGTGCCCTCCAGCGCCGCCCCGTATCAGCGGGTATTCTCCGGCTCTCTGCATTCTAGAGACTTCGCTGGATGCGTTGCGCGCCTCGCGTATCACCACCTCAAACAAAGGACAACTTAATGAGCGACGCTCACTCTGAACCGTCGCAGAAGAAGAAATGGGTCAAGCGTATTCTGCTGATCCTGCTGATTCTTCTGCTGGTTATTACCCTCGGTATTGGTTTCTTTATTTGGCGTGCTGGCCACACCTGGGATAGCAAGACCGAGAAGTTTGACTCCATCACTAAGGTGGATGAAGACCTCAGCAAAATTAAGGAGCAGCTTGGCGAGGCTAAGAAGCTCAATGTGACGGAGCTGAAGGCTCCGACCGTCACCAACTCGGACACCGGCAAGAACGGTGCTAATGGCGAGAACAGCTCCGATGCTGCTGCGGCTCTTGCAGCTAACGCGAGCGATCACGATAAGGACGGCGACGGCATCCTGGATGACGGTTACAGCTACAATGTCGTGAAGGGTCCGGGTAAGAACATCCTGCTGCTCGGTAGCGATACCCGTACTGGCGCTGATGCAGCTCTGGTGAGTGGTTCCCGCGCGGACACCATTATGCTGATGCACATCCCGGCTGACGGCAAGGGCGTGTACATCATCTCGATTATGCGTGACACCTGGGTTAATATTCCCGGTTACGGCACGGCTAAGGTGAACGCGGCACTGAACTACGGCGGTGTTTCCCTGCAGGTTGCTACCATCGAAAACCTGGTTGGCGTCAAGATCGACCACGTGGCTGAAATTGAGTTTGAAGGATTCAAGTCTCTCGTGAATGCTATTGGCGGCGTGGATGTCCAGGTTCCCTTCGCATTCACCAGTAACGTCTGGACCTTTACGCCGGGTCTGATGCACCTGAACGGTAGTGGCGCTCTGAGCTTTGTTCGTGAACGTTACTCTTTCGCTGATGGTGACTACCAGCGTGTTCGTAACCAGCGTGCGTTCCTGCGCGGCCTGTACAACACGATGAAGGCTAAGGGCGCACTGAGCAATGTTGCGTCTTTCCAGTCCTCTATCGAGTCTCTGACCGATTATATGCGCGTAGATCAGGGCCTGAACGCTGCGCAGATTGCTCAGATTGCGGCTCCGGTGCTGACCAGCGGTGACACCACGATGCGTATGACCACCCTGCCGAACGCAGGCCCGGGTTGGTCCTACGACGGTCAGTCAATCATTCTGGTTAACCAGGCTGCAAATGCTCAGCTGGCAAACGCACTGCAGCATGACACGATGGATCAGTTCATGGCGACTTACGGCCAGGACTAAGGTCTGACTCCTTGCGGGGGTGAAAGCTGATGAGGCTTTCGCCCCCGCTGGTTTTTAACTGTTCCCGAAAAGCTGTCGGAATGTAGCACTTGGAAGTGCCTCGTTGGCGTTTAGAGAGCTGCTGGAGCGCACAAAAGGGGCGGCTACCTCACCGTGATGGTGGGGTAGCCGCCCTTTCGTATCTTTACGTTCTGTCGTGGAGGATCTTATGCCTTTGAGTCTGATTCTTCAGCAGTTCCCTCTTCTTCGTATTCTTCCTCGTACTCGTCGTAGTCCTCGTAGTCTTCGTAGTAGGTCTGACGACCAAAGTAGAAGGCGACTGCCGCGACAGCGCCACCCAGGATAGCGATGAGGATGCCGAGCATCGGGGTCCACAGCATCGAGAGCAGGCCGGCGACCAGAACGGCGAGGCCTGCGCCCTTGACCAGGTTCACCAGGCGGTCACGTTCGTTCGGCTCGTAGTACTCCTCTTCTTCCAGGCTGTACTCGATGGCGGGCTTCTCCGCGGCGGGTTCGCTGCGGGTCGACTCGGAGGCGGAGGAGCCACCGGTCAGGGAGCTCATGAAACCGCGACGCCTCTTCGGAGCCTGCTGTGCGGAGGACTCCAGGTAGTGGCGCTCGCCTTCGGTGGGTACGAATGCGGCGGGCACCTCGTACTCTTCGCCAGCGGGTAGCAGTGCCGGAACGTTGTTGGGCAGAGTCTCGTACCATTCCTGCGGAATATCGGCGGGGCGTGCAGCCTGAACGGTCAGCGACAGTTCTAGGGTGTTACCGCGAATAGTGCCCCAGGCGCTGGTGAGGCGGTCGTTCTCAAAAGCGTAACGGATGACGGGCGTCAGCTGCTCAGACATCTGGGTGCTCAGGCGGCCCACGAGCTTGCGGTCGTGGCGCACCTCCACGCTGTCAACGAAGCGGCCGTCGGAGGTCTTGAGCTGGTTCGCCTCAAGGGTCAGAATCACGCGACCTTCACCGCTGGGTGGCAGGATGCTGTGCAGGTATTCGGAGTGTTCTTTCTCGTCGAGCACCTTCATGGATGGGCCCTGGGGCAGCAGGGTCGCGCGGGTCGGTGCGTCGTTGAGGGGGAAAAGAGAGCCGGGTGCGGACAGGGAGAGCACGCCGGTGCTCTTCACGTGCATGCCGCCGCCTTCAGTGCGTACGGCAACAGCGGAGAGCTGCAGGTGCGCGATGGGTTCGTAGCCGGAGGCGACCACGCGGGTAATGGAATCCCAGTACGCTGCGGAGTCCTCCACGCTCATGCGGCCTACCTTGAACTCATCAATGTAGACGGCAATGCTATTGGGCTCGTAGGGGTTATCCGGTTCGGGAACCAGGCGCGCTTCACCGTACCAGATACGTTCACGGTCGATGTGCAGTTCCTCAAAGATTTGGAGGGTTTCTGCTTCGTAGTAATCATCGGTGACGATGTTAACGCTACCGCGGTCACCGAGTGCGTAATCGACCACTGAAAACTCCTTCTGATATGTCTAAGCGAGCGGATACCTAGTCTATTCTCTCATGCTTTCAGGGCGGACAGCTCACAAAAACGGGTGACATTTATCTGTCTTTTAGCACCGGGTGCATATAGTTTTGTGTTTGGGGGAATTAGCCCCGGTAACGCTGACTCACGTCAACGCACTAAAGAGCCGCGAACCCTCCGCCTAGAGCCTCACGAAACAAAATTTCGGCTAAGAAAACCGCGAAAAAGACCGCCGCCCGACACCCCCCGGTTCACAACCGGGTGAGCGCCAAGCGGCGGTCTACAACAATTAGCCTGAGAGCCTCACAGGGTGGTCATAGCACCCCGCTCAGCTACTCAAACCATGCAGCTTAGTCCTGCAGGGAGGCGTTGAACTTCTGCGCCACAATCGAACGGCGGCCGTGATCCTGAGCCTCCAGCACCAGACGACGCAGAGCCGAAGGAGCCTCGGGGTTCGCCTCCAGCCAACGCTGAGCCAGCGCAACGGAGGGGTTACCCTCAACACCCAGACCCTCGGTGGAGCCGGTGTTGTACGGAGCCTTCGGGTACAGGCCACGCACAATGCGGGTCGCCATACCAATCGAACGGGACGCCCAAATGGGCAGCAGAGCCTCAAAGTAGGAGTCGTAGTAGGACTCACGCAGCTCAACCGGACCGCGAGCAAAACCGTTAATGGTCGAAGCCAGAGCGTCGTTCGACAGCGACTCGTCTTCCATGATGGTCTTGTACGCGGCAGCCTTACGCTCAGCAGAGGGCAGGGCAGCAATCGCGTACGCGTAACCATTCGAAGAAATCGAGGAGGGGCTGTACTTAGCCGCACGGTCCAAATCTTCAACGGTCACCAGGTCGCGGCTTGCGAGCGCACCCAGTGCACTCCAACCCAGGTTCTGGTCGTAAGGAATACCGGTTGCGTCAGCAATATCGCCGGTGGTGTCTTCGAAAGCACCGCGGGCAATATCGCGGCAGAGCTCTTCACCCTTGGTCGCGTTGGTGGAGACCGAAATCAGGGCGCGCAGTAGAATCAGCTGCTCGTCGGAGCCGGGCTTAGCCTGTGCCAGTGCGGCTGCGAATGCGTCGTAGAGAGCGTCGTAGAGGCGCTCGCGGCCGGTGGGTGCGGAGAAGGTTGCGATAGCGACCTGTGCGTTGTTGACCATGGTGCCCAGCAGGGATGCGCTCGGTTCCTTGGAGACGTTGCGTACGACTGCGTCGACGTAGGTGGTGACGGGCAGGCGTGCATCGCGCACGTTCTCCCAGAGGGAGCCCCAGATGAGGCCGCGGGAGAGTGCGGATTCGAGGGTGGAGACACCTTCGATAGCTGCCTGCAGGCCGTCTTCGTCGGTCAGGGCGACCTTGGCGTAGGTGTGGTCTTCTGCGTTGAGCATGAGCAGGTCAGCTTCGCCAACGAGCTTCTTCTGCTCCTCGGTGAGCTCCACGCGGTGCTCGGAGACGGGCTCTGCCGGGTACTCGAGGGAGAACAGGCCGGTGGAGGTGAGCTTGCCGTCGGTCAGCGCGAAGGTTTCCAGCTTTGCCACGTGGGGGCGGCCCAGACCTGCGGGCTGCTGTGCGGGCAGTTCCTGGGTGAGGATCAGGTCGGTGAGCTGGCCGTCTTCGCCGTAGACGCGCTTGGTGCCCAGCGCGGACACGCCGGAGGTCTGCAGCCATGCGTTAGCCCATGCCTGCATGTCGCGGCCGGACACCTCGTTGAGTACCTGCAGGAAGTCGTTCAGGGAGGTGTTGCCCCACTCGAAACGCTTGAAGTACACGCGTGCTGCCTCGATGAAGGTGTCGAAGCCGACGTAGGCGACCAGCTGCTTGAGCACGGATGCGCCCTTTGCGTAGGTGATGCCGTCGAAGTTCTGCGATGCTGCTTCCAGGTGGGGGATGTCAGCGACGATGGGGTGGGTGGTGGGTAGCTGGTCCTGCATGTATGCCCATGCCTTGCGGTTGTTCGCGAAGGTGACCCACGCATCCTCAAAGTGGTTAGCTTCCTTAGCGCCGAGGGTGCCCATGAAGTCTGCGAAGGATTCCTTGAGCCACAGGTCGTCCCACCACTTCATGGTGACGAGGTCGCCGAACCACATGTGTGCCATTTCGTGGCAGATGGTGTTGGTGCGGCCTTCGAGGTCGTCCTCGGTTGCGCCGGAGACGAAGATGTAGTCTTCGGTGAAGGTGACCAGACCGGGGTTCTCCATTGCGCCGATGTTGTATTCGGGCACGAATGCCTGCTCGTACTTGGGGTACGGGTAGGGGTAGTCGAAGAGGTCCTGGAAGAAGTCCAGGCCGTTTTTGGTGACCTTGAAGATGTGGTCGTAGTCGAAGTGCGGCTTGAGGGACTGGCGGCAGTATGCGACCAGGGGAATGTCACCGCTGTTGACCTTGCTCTTGGGCTTGTAGGTGGTGGTTGCGGTGAAGTATTCGCCGGCAACGATTGCGGTGATGTAGGTGGAGATCTTTGCGGTGGGGGAGAAGACTCGCTTGGTGATGGAGTCATCGGTGGGGTCTGCGACCTGGCTTTCGAGTACGCCGTTGGAGCTGACGACCCAGTCCTTGGGTGCGGTGATGCGGAAGTTGAAGACTGCCTTCAGATCGGGCTGCTCGAAGTTCGGGAAGACTCGGCGGCAGTCGGAGGGCTCGTACTGGGTGTACAGGTAGACGCGACCGTCGGAGGGGTCGAAGTAGCGGTGCATACCTTCGCCGGAGCGGGAGTAGTAGGAGCGACCGTGGATGGTGAGCACGTTTTCTGCCTGCAGGTTGGGCAGGGTGATGCGTGCGCCGTCGACGACGTCAGCCAGGGTCAGTTCGGTGCCGTTGAGCTTAACGGAGTCGACGCTGTGGTGGATGTAGTCGATGAAGGTTTCTGCACCGGGGGTGTTGCAGGAGAATCGGACGGTGGTGACGGTGGGGTAGGACTCGAATTCGGGGTCCTTGGCGTTAGTCAGGTCGACATGCACGTCGTAGGTGTCGACACTGATGAGAGCCGAACGTTCTGCGGCTTCTTCGCGGGAGAGGTTCTCATTATTCATGCTTTTTATTCTAGTCGTTATGACCGAAAATATGGCAGTTGAGTGGGCGTGCCGGTCATATTACTCACGGTGCGAGAAGATCACCGGGGGTGCGGTGAACCAACCAACCTTGTATATGTGACGTAGAACATGCTCGTTCGATTTGCAGAGTATTCAGAAAGCCCGTATAGTATTACGTGTTGCTTCGAACGGCACCGAAAGGAAAACGTTCGAAAGTCACCTGCGCGGGTGGCGGAATAGGCAGACGCGCTAGCTTGAGGTGCTAGTC
>ERZ773072.25-NODE-25-length-91309-cov-8.578594_pt1 | contig 91309 bp, 68 predicted proteins | sample MGYA00580617_ERZ773072 | MGnify/ENA primary metagenome ERZ773072 (study PRJEB29015, sample SAMEA2737970) | human oral metagenome | biome: human oral; feature: human-associated habitat; material: dental | place: China | collected 2122 ...
GCTGTTCCCGAGATAGTTATCTCGGGAACAGCCCCTTTCTGTATGCCACTGCTCATGTAACAGCGGCTAAGCTCATTAGCTACTGGGCTAAAATGTTACTGAGCTAAATAGTTACTGGGCGATGCGGTCCTCACGCAGACGCGCAATCGCCTCCTCAAAGTCTTCAAGGTTCTCAAACGCTTGGTACACGCTCGCAAAACGCAGGTAGGCGACCGCATCCAGCTTCGACAGCGGCTCCAGGATGGTCAGACCCACCTCGTGCGCGTTAATCTCCGCCAAACCGCGAGCACGAATCAGCTCCTCAACTTCCTGGGCGAGCTTCGCCAAATCGTCCTCACCCACGGGGCGGCCCTGGCATGCCTTACGCACGCCGGCGGCAATCTTCGAACGGTCGAAGGGCTCGGTCACGCCGGAACGCTTAATCACCGAAATGGTGGTGGTTTCAACGGTCGTGAAGCGGCGAGCGCAGGAGGTGCACTGGCGGCGGCGGCGAATTGCGGCGCCGTCATCGGTGGTGCGGGAATCCACCACGCGCGAGTCGGTGTGCTTGCAATAGGGGCAGTACATTCATTTCTCCTTGGCTGGGCGCTAGCGCCCGCGTATACAGCGCTCAAGAATATTTATACCTATTCTACCGTGATATACAGCGCAGACACCGTATGTTGTGAGTGAATATACGCTCAGGGTGGACTCTGCTATGCAGAATCCACCCTGTCATTCCCCTCACGGGGGCGTTATTAGCGTGCGTTGTTAGCGTCGAATGCAGCTCGGACCGAAAATCGTCTTGATTTCACCGAAGAGGCTCGGGTTCGGTTCCACGCGCACACTCGGGTCCAGCAGCACCAGCTGCTCCTTATCGCGGGTACGCACGAGCATGCGCACATCCGCGGTGCCCTTGTGGTCGCGCAGGGTCTCCTTCAACTCCTTCAGGTTCGCCTCGGTCACCAGGTACTCGGGGACCACAATGGTGATGGGTGCGGCGCGACCATCATCGCTGATTTCCAGAATCTGCAGTTCCTGCGCGCTCATGTTCACGCTGCCGTCGTCGCGGCGCTGCACGCGGCCACGAATCGAGCAGATGAGGTCGTCCGCCAGGGCGGCGCCCATCGTCTCGTAGGCGCGGGAGAAGAACATGACCGTAATGGTTGCGCCCGAGGGGTCTTCCAACTCCACGGAGGCGTACTGGTTACCGCTGGACTTGGCGATACGGCGCGAAACGCCGGTGAGCATACCCGCAATGGTGACGGTTTCGCCGTCGCGCACGTGCGAGTCTTCACCGATGATGTCGTGCACCGAATGGCTTGCCGCGTCCGAGAGCGCACGCTCCAGGCCACGCAGCGGGTGGTCCGAAACGTACAGGCCCAGCATGTCACGCTCAAAGTTCAGCTTCTCGCGGCGGTCCCATTCAGGAACATCAGGAATGGTCACGGTCAGCTCATCGCCCAGGGCGTCATCCATGCCGAGGGAGCCGAAGAGGTCGAACTGACCCGCTGCCTCCTTACGCTTGACCGCCACGGCGGCGTCCACTGCCGCCTCGTGAATGAGGGACAGCGAACGGCGCGTGTGGCCCAGGTCGTCGAAAGCGCCCGCCTTAATGAGCGATTCGATGGTGCGCTTATTGCACACCTGCAGCGGTACCTTCTTCAGGAAGTCGTTGAAGGACTCGTAGCGGCCCTTCTCCTCGCGGGCGGCAATCATGCCTTCGACCACGTTCGCGCCCACGTTACGGATCGCGCCCATACCGAAGCGGATATCGTCACCGACAGGGGCGAAGGTCAGGGTGGACTCGTTCACATCCGGTGCGAGCACGGTAATGCCCATGGCGCGGCACTCATTCAGGTACAGCGCGAGCTTGTCCTTGTTATCGCCCACGCTGGTCAGCAGCGCGGCCATGTACTCCTGCGGGTAATGCGCCTTCAGGTACGCCGTCCAGTAGGACACCAGACCGTACGCGGCCGTGTGCGCCTTGTTGAACGCGTAGTCAGAGAACGGCAGCAGAATATCCCAGAGCGCCTTAATAGCGCCCTCAGAGTAGCCATTAGAAATCATGCCGTCGTGGAAAGTAGCGTACTGCTTATCCAGCTCCGCCTTCTTCTTCTTACCCATCGCACGGCGCAGCAAGTCTGCCTCACCCAGAGTGTAGTTCGCGACCTTCTGAGCAATCGCCATCACCTGCTCCTGATACACAATCAGGCCGTAGGTGGTGTCCAGAATGTCCTTCAGCGGCTCTTCCAGCTCGGGGTGAATCGGCTCGATCTCCTGCTTACCGTTCTTACGCAGAGCGTAGTTGGTGTGCGAGTTCGCACCCATCGGGCCCGGACGGTACAGCGCCAGCACTGCCGAAATGTGCTCGAACTCCTCGGGCTCCATGAGCTTGAGCAGCGAGCGCATCGGGCCGCCATCGAGCTGGAACACGCCGAGGGTATCGCCGCGCGCCAGCAGACGGTACGATTCCGGGTCATCCAGCGAGAGAGATTCAAGGTCCAGGTCGATGCCTCGGTTAGCCTTAATGTTCTCCACCGCATCAGAGATGATGGTGAGGTTACGCAGACCCAAGAAGTCCATCTTGATCAGGCCCAGGCCCTCACAGGTGGGGTAATCGAACTGGGTGATGACCTGGCCGTCGGCCTCGCGGCGCATCACGGGGATCACGTCGATGAGGTCCTTGCTGGACATAATCACACCCGCAGCGTGCACGCCCCACTGACGCTTCAGACCCTCCAGGCCCTTCGCGGTTTCGAACACCTGGCCGTAAATCTTATCGACCGGGTCCTCAATGAGGGCTCGCAAATCTGCCGCCTCGGCGTAACGCTTATCCTCTTCGTTATACACGTTCGCCAGGGCGATGTTCTTACCCATGACGTCCGGCGGCATCGCCTTGGTGAGGCGCTCGCCGACCGAGTACGGCTGATCCATCACGCGGGAGGCGTCCTTGAGCGCCTGCTTCGCCTTAATGGTGCCGAAGGTGACGATCTGTGCGACCTTCTCTTCACCGTACTTTTCGGTCACGTAGTCGATGACTTCGCCGCGGCGACGATCGTCAAAGTCCACATCGAAGTCGGGCATGGAGACGCGGTCGGGGTTGAGGAATCGCTCGAAAATCAGGTCGTGGTCGAGCGGGTTCAGGTCGGTAATACGCATCGCGTACGCGACCATGGAGCCTGCACCGGAGCCACGGCCGGGGCCCACGCGAATACCGTTGCGCTTCGCCCAGTTGATAAAGTCGGCGACCACGAGGAAGTAGCCGGGGAAGCCCATGGAGGTAATAACCCCCACCTCGTACTCTGCCTGCTTGCGCACAGCGTCGGGAACGCCCTGCGGGAAGCGGTAGTGCAGGCCCTTCTCAACCTCCTTCACGAACCAGGATTCCTCGTTTTCGCCCTCGGGCACGGGGAAGTTCGGCATGTAGTTCGCCTTGGTGTTGAACTCCACGTTGCAGCGTTCAGCGATTTCGAGGGTGTTCTCGCACGCGCCGGGAATGTCACCGAACAGGGCGTACATTTCTTCCGCCGAGCGCAGGTAGAAGTTATCCGCGTCGAACTTGAAGCGCTTGGGGTCGGTGAGGGTCGAGCCGGACTGCACGCACAGCAACGCAGCGTGGGCGGTGTGGTCTTCCTGGCGGGTGTAGTGCAGGTCGTTGGTGGCGACGAAGGGCAGGTTCAGCTTCTTGGCGAGGCGGTGCAAATCCTCCTGGACGTTGCGTTCAATGTCCAGGCCGTGATCCATGACCTCGCAGTAGAAGTTGTCCTTGCCAAAAATATCGCGGAATTCGCTCGCCGCCTGGACCGCCTCGTCGAACTGGCCCAGGCGCAGGCGCGTCTGAACCTCACCGGAGGGGCAACCGGTGGTCGCAATCAGACCCTTCGAGTAGGTCTGTAGCACCTCACGGTCCATACGCGGCTTGTACAGCTGACCTTCCAGCGACGCAATCGAGGAGGCACGGAACAGGTTGTGCATGCCTTCGGTGGTTTCAGCCCACATGGTCATGTGGGTGTACGCGCCACCGCCGGAGACGTCGTCGCGGGAGCCGTCGCCCCAGCGCACACGCGAACGGTCGGTGCGGTGCGTGCCGGGGGTCAGGTACGCCTCCACACCAATAATGGGCTTGATGTCGTGCGCTTTAGCCTGGCGCCAAAAGTCGAATGCACCAAAGAGGAAGCCGTGGTCACTGGTCGCCATGGACTTCATGCCGAGTTCTTTAGCGTAGGTGAACAGGTCACCCAGGCGCGCGGCACCGTCGAGCATGGAGTACTCGGTGTGCACGTGCAGGTGCGTAAATTCTTTGGTTGCCACGGATATCTCCTGGAGGTGTGGGCTGGAGGATGGGCGGTGAATGTGAAGCTGTGTGCGGCGGGCGGCTATAGTTGCCGGGCTATCTAGTCGAGCTTTCTAGCCGAGCTGGACCTTGCCCTCACGCAGAGCGGTTAGCGCGTAGGACAAATCGAGCGGGTACTCGCTGGTGAAGGTCACGCGCTCGCCGGTGCCCGGGTGATCGAAGCCCAGGCGGTGCGCGTGCAGCCACTGGCGGGTCAGACCCAGTTCGGCGCTAAAGCGCGGGTCAGCACCGTAGGTCAGGTCGCCGCAGCAGGGGTGGCGCAGCGCGGAGAAGTGCACACGAATCTGGTGGGTGCGTCCGGTTTCCAGGTGCACCTCCACCAGCGATGCGGGGCCGAAGGCTTCGAGCACATCGTAGTGGGTGATGGAGTTACGTCCGTCTTCGACCACGGCGAACTTCCATTCGTTGCCGGGGTGGCGGCCGATGGGTGCGTCAATGGTGCCTCGCAGCGGGTCGGGCAGGCCCTGCACGAGGGTGTGGTAGACCTTGTCCACGGTGCGTTCCTTGAAGGCTCGCTTGAGTTCGGTGTAGGCGCGTTCGCTGCGGGCTACGACCATCAGGCCGCTGGTGCCCACATCCAGGCGGTGCACAATGCCCTGGCGTTCTGCCGCGCCGGAGGTAGCAACCGAAATGCCCTCGCCCATGAGCGCGGAGATGACGGTGGGGCCGTGCCAGCCCGGTGAGGGGTGTGCCGCCACGCCTGCGGGCTTGTCCACCACAACGATGTCCTCGTCCAGGTGCACGATGCGGAAGCCGTCCACCTTCTCGGGGCGGATATCCGCCAGATCGCGCGGTGCGGGGGCATCCACGACGACCTCATCCCCTGCGGACAGCTTGTAGGACTTGCCGATTTTCACAGCCTTGCCGTTGTTGGTCACGCTCACGTGGCCGTCACGAATCCACCCGGAGGTGCGGGTGCGCGGTGCGTCGAGGGCACCGGCGAGCGCGGCATCCAGGCGCATACCGGCAAGCGCGCCTTCAACGGTGAATTCGGCGCGGATGCGTGCCGATTCTTCGGCGGCGTTGGTGGTTTCGCTCATGCGGCTCTCCTTCGGGTGGTGTTTGCTGTTGTCTGGGGTGTCTGTGCGTGAAAGTCTATAGGGGCAATCCGTTGAGGGCGGCTACTTGGTGTTCTTGTCGCCAGCGGGGGTTTCGTCAGCGGGCGCCTGCACGCGGGTGCCGTTGAGGTTCAGACCCTTGAAGTTCAGCAGCACGATGAACGCCATGCACACGCAGATTGCGGAGTCTGCAATATTGAAAATCGCGAAGTTCGGCACGGAAATAAAGTCGACCACGTGACCGGAACCGAAGCCGGGCTCACGGAAGAGACGGTCAAAAAGGTTGCCGCAGATACCGCCGAGCAGACCGCCCAGTGCGAGGGCCCAAGACAGCGCACGGGTGCGGCGCAACAGGTAGAGTACAACAGCCGCGGCGGCGACCATGACGAGGGTGAAGATCCAGGTGACGTTCTCACCCATGCTGAATGCGGCGCCGGAGTTACGGATCGAGTACCACCACAGAAGCCCGTCAATGACGGTGATGCGCTCCCCCAGCTGCATCTGGGTAACGACCAGGTATTTGGTGCCCTGGTCGATTGCGAACACGACGGCGGCGAGCACGAGCGCGAGGATACCCGCAGAGCGTCCAGAGAGGATGCGCACGCGGCGTCCAGCAGTTTTTTCGGCCGCGTTATCGGTAACCTGTGCGACTGAGGATTCAGCAGTCTTGGGGGTGTTGGTCATAGCTCTCCTCTAGTCTGTGCCGGTTGCTGCGCCTATGATACGGCGGGGGCGCTCGCGTTCGATAGTGCCCCTCTAGCTTAGCAAATCGGGGTAGCGCATCGAGTATTCGGTGGTGATTCTGCCGGTGCTCTCCCCCGCTTCGTACACCGGGTTCTTGGGGGTTCTTGGTTTTTTTGGGGGGGTCTTGGTTCACGCTGGGCGGGCATGAGAATACCGCCCGGTTCTCTCAATCTTCCCCGATGAATAGCGGTGGAAGAGAAAGAATCCGGGCGGCATGCTACGCCTCAAAGCGTCGTGAGCTTAGCGTCGTTAGATTAGCAGCGTCGTTAGCTTAATTTAGGCACGCTGTTTTATACGGAAGCCTCGATGGACTTGAGGTTCTTCAGCTCCTGAACCTGTGCGTCCAGGTGCTGCAGCAGCTTGGAGCGGTAGCGGCTCTCGAAGCCGCGCAGAGCCTCAACAGCGATCTCCAGCTCTTCCTTCTCGTCGGTGAGGCGAGAGAGAACCTCTTCGCGCTGCTGCTGAGCTTCGCTCACCATGGCGTCTGCCTTCTTCTCTGCCTCTTCGATCAGTTCAGCCTTAGCCTTCTCGCCCTGTGCCACGTAGTCGTCGTGAACCTTCTGTGCCATGGCGAGCAGTGCCGCCGCATCCTGAGGTGCAGCCGATGCCGCGGAGGACTGTGTGGGCGCTACAGCCGCTGCGGGGGAATCGGGTGCGTTTGCAGAGAGTTGCTCAACCTGACGCTCCAGGGCATCACGCTCGGAGTAGAGTGCGCGCAGTTCGACAACGAGCTCGTCCAGGAAGTCGTCGACCTCGTTGCGGTCGTAACCGGACTCTTCGGTCACGATCTTGAAGCTCTTAGTGATCAGGTCTTCAGGGGTGATTGCCATGGGCTTCTCCTCTAGGTATCCCTACGGGGTTTGGTGGTGAAGTTGGGTGCCGCGGATGCACCAGCCAGATAGCTCGTGACCCCGATAATTCAGGGTCCCGACGGTTCAGGGCATGGCTATACCGCAATGCAGTCGTTGGCACCAATTTTACTATTCTTTGGGTTCTGCACCGGGTTTTACATCGGTTGAACAGTAAAATATTCGCTCGGCGCAAGGGTGGGCTTCACCACGTCTAATATCCGCCCTAGTCCCCGCTATCACCCTTAGGTTTTCTGCCCTGCGGTGCATTTCGAGGTGGTTTTCGAGAAGGCATTTTGGCGCTACCCCCGGCACTATACGCAGGCAGAACGCAGGCACAGACCCCAGACAGAACCTAGGCTCGGAAGGCAGGCAAGAAGGCAGGCGCAGAAAACCCCCGCTCTGCGCTCAACCCGTGAACGGGTCAGGCAGGCGGGGGTCCATCGTTTCTAGCTCTTGAGCTGTCGTCTCTGAGCGAGGCAGACGTCTAAGAGAAGGTCGCGGTCATCCGCATCATGATGCTCAGCAGCAGAGACAGCAGAACAATCAGGATCAGGAAGCCGGTATCCAACGCAACGTTGCCCACACGAACCGGCGGAATCAGGCGGCGCAACTGGTTCATCGGCCAGTCAGTCACCGCGTACACGCCGCTGGCGAAGAGCAACACAATGCCCTTGGGACGCCACTCCGGTGCGAACATGCGCACCCAGTCAAAGAGCATGCGCAGCAGCATCGCAATGTAGAGAACGTAGACAACGATCGTAATGAGGGCGAAAATATAACCCATCTATCAGTCCTTAGCCCTGGTCGAAGGGGAATTCGCCGTCGGTCTCAAAGCCGGCGGGAACCTCAGAGTTAGCCACGCCCAGAACCTCCAGGTTGGAGGGGGTCAGCAGGAACACCTTAGCGGTGACGCGCTCGATGCGGCCCTCCAGCGCGAATGCCAGACCGGATGCGAAGTCCACCAGGCGCTTTGCGTCTGCGTCAGGCATTTCTTCCACGTTCATAATCACGGGGATGTTCTCGCGGAATGCCTCACCAATGATCTTTGCGTCATTGTAGGAGCGGGGGTGGATAGTGGTGATGCGACGCAATTCGTCCTCTTCTTCCTCGTAACCGTAGGTGTATCCGTTGGTTTCTTCGGGCTCGTAGCCCTGGTCGTAGTAGCCGTCGTTGGAGTACGTCTCGGCGTACTGCTCGGTGTATTCGGTATTCGGCACCGGGGTGTCCTCCCAATTGTCTGCGCTGGCATCGTCCCAAGTCTGCTCGGTTTCCGCCAGATCAGCTGTGGTTTCAGGTGTATGAGCGGTGGCGTACGCCGCTGCATCTACGGTTGCTCGTCCGTCGGCAGATTCTTCTGCCTCCAGATACTCGGTTTCTGTACCGTCATCGTAGCTATCAGCCTGCAGGTACTCTTCCTGTTCAGTATAGGCGGGTTCGTCCTGCAGATGGTAGGTTTCGCCCTGAGACCCGGCATGCGACTCGGCGACGCTGTACTGTGCCGAGCCGGGCAGTGCTGAGAGCCTGTGAGAGCTGTCGGTCTTCTGTGCCGTAGCAGCCTGCCCTGCGGAGGCGTTTGCCTCCCGGCGGGAGTCAGCCTGCACAGCCTGCGGGGATTCTTCCGGCGTCGTCTCAGCGCCCTGGTATCGTTCCAGGCCGAGGAAACCCGCCAGACGGCTTTGTTTCGCCATGATTCTCTCGCTGTTCTTTCACGTTGGTGGTGTACAGGTTCTGCCGTAGTGCGTCATCAGAAGGTGTGTGCGTAACGGTACGCATGCACCGGCATGTATATATTACCAGCGCCCACCCCGCGCAGGCGGTCAAGGGCACCGATGATTATGCCGCCAGTTTGCGCCCAAAGCAGCCCAGAGCTTGAAAGCAGCCCAGAGCTCAAGGGCAACCAGAGCTCAAGGGCAACCAGAGCTCAGGGGGCAACGCACCGCGCGTAGCTAGGGCGAGGCTAAAGCGCCGGGCGCTTACCCATGATGTCGCTACCCACGCGCACGCAGGTCGAGCCCCAACGCACCGCCGCCTCCAAATCCCCGCTCATACCGGCGGAAATCTCGGTCGCATGCGGCACCTGCTCACGCACCAGCGACGCCAGCCCGTAGAGCTTCTCAAACGCCTCATCCGGGTTCATGCCCAGCGGCGCCACCGCCATCACGCCACCGCAGCGCAGATGCTCGTGGCTCTCGATGCGCTCCACCAGCTCCAGCAGCTCGGAGGCGCTCGTACCGCCACGCGCACCCTCAGCGGCGTGACCAGCCGTCGCAACCTCCGCCAGGGACACCTGCACCAGGCAGGTCAGCGCGCCCTGCTCCGCCGCCGCGGGTGCGGGCGCCTCCCCCGCCTCGAAGCGTGCCAGCTGGTTCGCGTACGCCTTCGCCAGCGCGTCCGCCAGGGAGGGGCGGTCCACCGAATGCACGCTGGAGGCGTACTTGACCACGGACTTCGCCTTATTCGTCTGCAGCTGGCCGATAAACGCCCAGTGCGGGGGCTGCACCTCACGCTGTGCGCAGTAGGCGGCAAGCTCACGAGCCTTCGCGCTCGCCTCCTGGTCACGGTTCTCACCGAAGAGGGTCACTCCCCCATCCAGCAGTGCCGCCGCGTCGGAGGCGGGGAAGAACTTCGTGACCGTCACCAGCTGCACCGGGGCGCTCGCCTCGGTACGCACAGCGCTATGATCCTGCTCCGCGGCGCGGATACGCTCCAGCACGCGGCGGTAGTTCTGCAACAGCTGCTCGGCGCGTTCGGGAGTGTACTGCAGATTCTCTTCTGTGTTCATTTCAGGCATCTTCTCTCCTTCAGCGGCTCTCTATCTTTAGCGGCTTTGTCTTTAGCAGCTCTACGCGGCAGGCTCCGTCAGCTTCTCAAGCCACACCAGACCCGCGATACGGCCCGGCTTCTCACCGCGGTTCGTGAACCCGCGATGCGAATACACCTCCGGCTCCTCAAACGTGCACTGGGCGCAGTCCATGCTCACCTGCACGCCCGCCTCTTCCAGCACCGCTCGGGCACCGGCGGGTAGATCCAGTCCGGGGGTCTGCTGGCTGGTCACCGAATGCACCTGCGGAATCAGCTCGGTAGACTCAGTGCGCATCGCCTCGGGTACCTCGTAGCAGCTACCGCAAATGCTCGGCCCCAACCACGCGGTAATTTTCTCCGCGCCGAGCTGACGCATACGAGCCACGGTCTGCTGGAGCACGCCGTCAAGCAGGCCGCGGCGGCCAGCGTGAGCCACCGCCAGAATCGGTTGCCAGTTCGCGACCCGCTCACCCACCAGCACCACGGGGATGCAGTCCGCCACCATAATCGCCAGGGGCACGCCCTCAGTACTGATAGCGGCATCGGCAACCGGCGAGTTCTCCAGCACCGCGCGAGCACGCTCAACCGTACGCTCCTCGGGTGCACCGGGCGCGTAGGATTCCACCGCGTAGTCTTCCGGGTAGGCAATCTGCACGCCGTGCACCTGGTTCAGGTAGAAGAACGGCTCGGTACCCAGCGCCTCCTCCAGCGCGGCACGGTGGTTGAGGGTGCGCACCATGGAGGCATCCCTACCGCCGCCGAGCTCATCATCCACGTGCAGGCCCAGGTTGCCCGCCGCGCGGGAGGTGAAGCCCACCCGCACACGCCAAGGGCCCAGGGTGAGGGTATCAGCAGAGGCAAGTAGCGAAGTTTTGGGATTATCGCTCATCTTCTATTCCTTATCAGACGTCAGCGGGTATAACGGCGGGTATAGCAAAGGGGAGCCGAGAACCGCACAAAGTGCGTGTTTCTCAGCTCCCCTATAGCTTCATAAGACTCTCAGCCGTGCAACGCTTAGGCGTTCACAGCCGGGCAGACTACTTCAGGAAGTCAGGGACGTCCAGGGTGTCGCGGCGAGCCGGAGCTTCCTCCACAACCGGGGGAAGGTCAACGTCGAAGCCAGCAGCGCCGGTGGAAGCCGGAGCAGCAGCGGGTGCGTTGTAGCCGTAGCCGTTAGCAGCCGGAGCAGCGGTGGAACCGCCGAAGGATGCCTGGGTGCGCTGAGCCTGGGTAACTGCAGCGGTGGAAGCGTTGGAGTTGGTCTCCGGGTTCACTGCGTCGAAGCCAGCAGCAATCACGGTCACGCGAGCCTCATCGCCCAGTGCGTCGTCAATAACCGCACCGAAGATGATGTTTGCGTCGGGGTGAGCAACTTCCTGAACCAGGCGTGCAGCCTCGTTGATCTCGAACAGACCCAGGTCGGAGCCACCCTGAATGGACAGCAGAACGCCGTGTGCACCGTCGATGGATGCTTCCAGCAGCGGCGATGCGATAGCCAGCTCAGCTGCCTTCACGGCACGGTCCTCACCGGATGCCGAGCCGATACCCATCAGAGCCGAACCTGCACCCTGCATGACGGACTTAACGTCAGCGAAGTCAAGGTTGATCAGGCCGGGGGTGGTAATCAGGTCGGTAATGCCCTGCACACCGGAGAGCAGAACCTGGTCAGCGGACTTGAATGCGTCCAGCATGGAGACGTTACGATCCGAAATCGACAGCAGTCTGTCGTTCGGAATAACGATCAGGGTATCAACCTCATCGCGCAGAGCGGCGATACCGGTCTCAGCCTGGTTGGAGCGGCGACGGCCTTCGAAGGTGAAGGGGCGGGTCACCACACCAATGGTCAGAGCGCCGAGGGAGCGGGCAATACGTGCCACGACGGGTGCGCCACCGGTACCGGTGCCACCGCCCTCACCTGCGGTCACAAAGACCATGTCTGCGCCCTTGAGGACTTCCTCAATTTCCTGCGCGTGATCCTCGGCTGCCTGACGGCCAACCTCGGGGTTTGCGCCCGCGCCAAGACCGCGGGTCAGCTCACGACCAACGTCCAGCTTAACGTCTGCATCGGACATCAGCAGAGCCTGAGCGTCAGTGTTGATAGCAATGAACTCAACGCCGCGCAGACCAACCTCAATCATGCGGTTGACTGCGTTGACGCCACCGCCGCCGATACCAACGACCTTGATGACTGCCAAGTAGTTCTGGGGAGTTCCAGCGTCCATGTATTCCTCGATTGTTCCGTGTTCCAGCTTCGGAAGACCCGCAGCTTTATCTAAGTCTGAAGGTTTCCTCTAAAGAATGACTTTATCTGCTAGGATACCAAACTGTTTTTGTCGGTTCCTAGTCACACAGCGCAATTACCCCCTCTTTTTGTGTATTTCACACAAAAAGGGAGGATAAAGCGCCTGATTGGTTCCCCTAACGGGTCACCGGTACGCGCGGGGCAGACACGTCATAGACGGTCACCTTCTGCGTCTGTGCCTCGGAAGAATTCTCCTCCTGAGCACGCTTAGCAATAGCCTGGCGCAGGGAGAGAAGGACCTTAGCCTTCAACTCGCTCTCCTCAGCGGTTCCCCACTGCACCGTAGTATTATCCCTCAAGGTTAGAGTGATACTTGAGGTTGAGGTCGCGCCAGCTTCCTTAATCTGAGCTAGAAGTTCAGAGGGCATCGCCGAAAGCGCGGTAGAAATAGTGCGGAACTCAGCCGAAGTCTTCGGGTCATCACCGCTGAAACGCACCAGCGGCACCGACGTATCGGGCTGAGTAGCCGACTCCAGCAGGCTCACACCATCACTATCAACAGTATGGTACGTATCGCCCTGCTTCACAACCGCAACCGCGGTGCGCTCCTTCAGAGTCACCACCAGCTCATGCGGCGGACGACTCTCCACCTGCACGCTACGAATCACATTATCCTGCCCGACCAGCTCACGCACCTTCTTCTCGTCAATGCGAGTGAGCGGAACACCGCGCAGAGGCTCCAGCTTCTGCTCCACCTGACTGGTTTCCAGCAGGGATGCGCCGCGCACCGTAATCTTTTCAGTCGCCAGCAGGGGCGAGAAGAAGACCAGCACCACGTACAGCACCGCAATAATAGCCAACGCCGAGGCAGTGTACAGCAGCTTACGGGCACGAGTCAGAGGCGCACGTTCCTTACGGGGGCGCTCCTCAGCACGCAGACCGTCCAGGCCCGGATCCTGACGCAGACGCTCACGCTGAGCCTGACGGCTCGCACGCTCGCGTTCCTTCTCAATCTCCGCGGCACGCTGCTGCTCACGCTCAGCACGCCAACGACCAAAACGGCTCGCGGGGCGAGGCTCTTCAGCAGCCTTCTCCCCCGCCTTGTCGGCGCTCTTGTCGGCGCTTTCTTCAGCCTTCGGAGCGGCAGACTCTTCGCGAGATTCAGCAGAGCCAGCAGACGCCTTGCCAGCGGTGGGCACCGACTTCTTGTCAGAACCCTTATCGCTATCCTTACCTACGCTCTTCTCCGACTGCGAGGACGCGGCCTGAGCAGATGCAGTCTGAGCAGATGCACTCTTAGACGAAGAATCCTCAAACGCCTCAACATCAAACAGCTCGGGAGCGTGCTCAACCTCAGACACGGTACGACCGGTCATCAGCGCCGAACGCACCGAATCCTTCAAAGACTGCGCCGAAGAATGAACCGCCGCAGCGCTCTTGGAAGCTGAAGAATCAGTACCGTGCTGAGCGGAAGCCTTATGCACCACAGGCTTACGGGGCATGTGCCGCACGGAGCCCGAAGGCTGAGTAGCGGCAGAGCCGGCAGATACCCCAGAAGAGGCAGGCTGAGCGGATGCTGCAGGTTTTACAGATTCGGCAGCCTCTACGGTCTTTGCCGCCTGAGGCTGCACGGACTTAGCCTGTACCGCCTCAGCCGGTGCCACCTCAGTCTGCACATTCTCAGGTGCCTGCTGGGCACGCAGACGAGCACGCGAACGCGGGGCCTTCGGCGCGCGCGAGGAGGAATGCCCCTCCGAAGAGAGACCAGAACTCATCGGCACAGCCTAAGCCTCCGACTTCTTCGACTCGCCACCGTGACGGACCTGCAGGGACTCCAGCAGACGCGCACCCAAAGCGGTCACGTCGCCAGCACCAACAGTCATCACGATATCGCCGGCCTGAGCGCAGGCCACAATATCCTCAATCGCGCCCTCAGCGGTAGCGTAACGAACCTCAGAGAAACCAGCACCGGTAATCAGCTCACTGGTCACGCCCTCAATCGGCAACTCACGAGCCGGGTAAATATCCAGCACATGAGCGCGGTCAGCCATCGACAGGGCCTCCGCAAACTCCTTCGCGAACTCACGAGTACGAGAGAACAGGTGCGGCTGGAAAATCACGTACAGGTTATGGCCATCAGCCACGGTACGGCCGGTCTCCAGGGCACGGAACACCTCGGTCGGGTGGTGCGCGTAATCGTCAAAGACCTTCACGCCAGCAACCTCACCGCGCAGGGTGAAGCGGCGGTCAGCGCCCACAAACTCAGCCAGCGCACGAACAATATCGGCAGCCTCGTAACCAGAAATGAGCGCCGAGATAAAAGCAGCCGAAGCGTTCAGCTGGTTATGGATACCGGGCACCTTCAGAGCAAGATCATGCTCACCCTCATAACGCACACCGCGGCACTCAAAAGACCACGACAGGTGCGACGACGAGGAAGAACCCGCACTGGTAATCTCGCTAATGCGCAGGTCAGCATCCTCAGACTCACCGTAGGTCACCACGGGCACGCCCGCCGCACGAGAACGAGCCGCCAGAGCCGCCGCACCCGCATCATCAGCACAGGTCACCACAACGCCGTTAGGTGCCAGCGAACCCACAAAACGGTTGAACGCCTCAAAGACACGCTCATTCGTCTCATAGAAATCCAGGTGGTCCGGCTCAACATTCGTCACCACAGCAATAGCCGGGCGGTAACGCACAAACGAGCCGTCCGACTCATCAGCCTCAGCCACAAAAATCGACTCCGGACCCTGAGCACCCAAGTGAGCGTTCGTGCCGCGATCAGCAATCACAGTACCCACCGCAAAGGACGGCTCCGCACCCAGCTGATCAAACATCACAGAAATCATGGAGCTGGTCGTGCTCTTACCGTGAGTACCGGCAACAGCAACCACCTGAGACTCACCCATCACAGCGGCAAGCGCCTCAGAACGATGCAGCACACGCAGACCCTGCGCGCGAGCGGCAACAAGCTCCGGGTTATCCTCACGAATCGCAGTAGAAATCACCACGGTATCAACGTCCACAATGTTCTCAGCCTGCTGAGGAACACCCACACGAGCACCCGCAGCACGCAAAGACTCAACAGCAGCCGACTCGGCACGGTCAGAACCGCTCACCGTCACACCAGCCTGCAGCATCAGAGCGGCAATAGCGCTCATACCCGCGCCACCAATACCGATGAAGTGCACACGGCCCAACTCGCTCATCTTCGCACGCTCAGGGAACGGCGGGTTCAGCGGTGCCGGCAACACCATCTCAAGATTCATCAATTCAGTCATTACTTCTCAGCTGCCTTCAATACTGCTTCAGCCATAACGCGCGCCGCGTCACGGATACCAAGTTCATACGCCGCAGCGCCCATACGCTCCAGCTCCTCCGGGTTCGCCATAAGAGCCGGAATCTCACGGGCAAACCACTCACCGGTGACCTCTGCATCCTTCACCAGCAGAGCCGCAGACGCCTCCACCAGAGAACGAGCATTCAGAGCCTGCTCGCCATTACCAATGGGAAGCGGCACAAAAATCGCGGGAACACCCACCGCAGCAACCTCACTGACGGTCGCCGCACCCGAACGCACCAGCAGAAGATCAGCGGCAGCGTACACATCCTGCATGCCGTTGCTGAACTCAATCTGACGGTAATTCGGCGCGCTCAACAGCTCACCATTCTCATCCAGAACAGCCTTACCCTTACCGGTAATATGCAGAATCTGGAAGTCCCACTCCGCAAAGTGGTCACGGCACGCCGCCACCGCATTGTTCAGGCTCTGCGCGCCCAACGAACCACCGGTCACAATCACGGTCGGCTTCTGCGGGTCCAGACCCAGGTTACGGCGAGCCTTCGAACGGTGCGCCTCACGGTTCAGGTAGGCAATCTCATCCTTCATCGGCATACCCACCAGGGTCGCGCGCGGGAACGGAGTATTAGGGAACGCCACACCGGTGAACTTAGCGAACGTGCCACCCAGGCGGTTCGCCAAACCGGGCTTCGCGTTCGCCTCATGAATCACCACGGGAATCTTAGCGCTCAACGCCGACAGATACGCCGGCGGGCACACGTAGCCGCCCACGCCAACGACCACATCTGCATCTACGTCCTTGAGGATGCGGCGGGTCTTCGACAGGCCACCAAAGAACTTAGCGGGGAAAGCCAAGGCGGCACGGTTAATGCTACGAGGGAACGCCGCACGAGGAATAAACTCAATATCGAAACCAGCTGCCGGAACCAGCTCGGCTTCCATCTTGTCTGCAGTGCCCAGCATCAGAATCTTAGCGTTCGGTTCAAGATCACGAACCGCACGCGCAATCGCGAGCATCGGATTAATATGACCGGCGGTGCCACCACCGGCGAAGACTATAGAGGGCGCCTTCTTCGTCATAGGTCTTTCTCCCAACACATCGGTACAGCATCATTTTACGCTATCGCACCTGTTCAAAAGAGCGCCCCCGCCATTGAGCCACAACTCAATAGCGAGGGCGTTATCTCATATTCAGCACATATTCATCACGGGCGGAGGCACAAACCGCAACCCGCTCCCCCGACTGCCAGCCCCCGCAGCACAGGCTTCACGGAATGGGTTCCGCGGGGCTTAGCCCTGCTGGCGAGTGTTGCGCGGAGTGGAGTTCCGAGCCGCGCCCTGAGCCGGACGCTGCGCCTGCTGAGTGCCGTTCTTCGGAGCGCCCTTTGCCTGAGCCCCCTGTCGCGGCGCTGCCTGACGCTGCGCGCGGCGCTGACGATCCTCAGGATGCAGCGGCTGCAGACCCGCAGGCAGCGAACCCGACGGACGGTGCTGCGCGCTACGGGGCTGGGCGCCACGAGTCTGGGCACCGCGAGGCTGCTGCACTCGCTTCTGCGCGGCAGGCTGCTGAGCGGTACGAGGCTGAGCGGGGCTCTGCTGTACAGTCTGCTTCGGCGCCGCTTGCTTCGGAGTCACAGGCTTCTGGCCTACAGGCTTCGCAACAGTCGTCTTCTGAGCTGTCACCTTCTGAACGGTCTGCTTCTGAGCGGGGCGAGCCTCGGCCGGCTTACCCTGTGCAGCTCGGGTAGAGGCAGTACTCTTCTGAGCAACACGAGCCTGCTGACCGGTACGCGGCTGAGCGGAAGCCTTCTTCGGCGCTGCCTTTGTCGGTACAGGCTTCTGCGAGCCCTTCTGCTTCTGAGCCTTAGTTTTCTGCTGCCCTTCGGTTTTCTGCTTCTGCGCTGCGGCCTTCTGTTCCGCCTTCACGCGGGCAGCTTCCTCACGAGCCAGACGAGCCTGCTCCTTCTGCTGCTCCCGGGCCTGACGCTCCTGCTCCTTCTGCTGCTCACGAGCCATACGGGCCAACTCCCGCTGCTGATCCGGCGCAAAACCCAACCAGCGGCGCAACGTGCTCTCCGGACCGAAAACAACCTTCAAAGGATTATGTTCCCTCAGCAGGTGACCACCGGCAGCCGCACGAGCTGCCTCCTCCTGATTCAGCACAATCTGCAACGGCGTACGACGCTGCCAATCAGCATTCGCACGACGAACCTCACGCGCGCTCTGGGTCTCAATATTCGACGGTGCCGTCGCGCCACGCAACGGAGTCTGCCGCGCAAACGCCAACAACAAACCCGCCGCAAACAACGAAGACAACAGCGACGAACCACCATAGGAGACAAACGGCAGAGGCACACCAATCACCGGCAAAATACGGGACACCATACCCATATTGATAATCGCCTGAGAGCTCAGCCAAATCATGATGCCGCCCGTAGCCAAACGCACCAGCGGGTCAGTAGTGCGCAACATAATACGAACCGCACAATACACCAGGCCCGCATACAGCAGCAGAACCGCCAGCGTACCCAGCAGGCCCAGCTCCTCACCAATAATGGCGAAAATATAGTCGTTATGCGCCTCAGCCAAGTAGTTGTACTTCTGACGCGACTGGCCCAGACCAACGCCCAAGAAGCCGCCGGTCGTCAGCGCCACCTCACCAGAATTCGCCTGGTCACAGTTAGCGTTCGTGCACGAACCCCAAACACCGAAAATACGAGCCACACGGTTCGCGCTACTGAGAACGCCCACCAGCGCCAGCGCCGCAAACGCGCCGCCAATTTTCAGCAGCGAGCTGCGAGAAGCACCCGCCAGCCACATCATGCCTACAAAGATAAAGCCGTACACCATGGCGGTACCCATATCGCCGCCGAGCATAATCAGCAGCACCAGGGCACCCACACCATAAATCGAGGGGAACAGAGTACGCCAAATACTGCGAGAAATATCGCCGTGGCGGCTATACACCCACGCCAGCCACATAATAATCGCCAGCTTCGAAAACTCCGACGGCTGAATCTGCACGCCGCCGGGGAATTTCAACCAGTTACGGTTACCGTTCACCTCAACGCCAACGACCACCACAGCAAGCTGCATGACCAACGCGGCAATCAGCATCGCGTTCACCACAAACTCCTTGTGGTAAACCCCCACCGGGATACGCGTAATACCCGCCATCGCAATCACGCCAAGCACCAAGAACATGACCTGCGACGAAACCTGCGAGAACGGCGACTGCCCCTGCGAAATCATGGTGACGCTCGAGGCCGACAGCACCATAATGCAGCCAAAAATAGCCAGACCCAAGGTGGTGACCAGTAGCATCACCGGCACATCCCACAGGTCGGCCTTCAAACCACGACGGTACAGCCTATCGGCACGAGCACGGAACGGCGCAGAGAAATCCTCCCAACCGGCTCGCAAAGACGCCCAACGACCACTCGCGGTCGAACGCGCCGAAGAAGCCGAACGCTCCGAAGATGCGCTGGTACTCACATGCCCTCCTATAGGCCTCAACTGCCACGGATTCGTCGTGGCGAATACACGAAAAAGGTTCAGGGGTGGGACACCGTTACCATCCCACCCCCGAGAAGAACCCGCAGAAAGCACCCCGGTCACCCGAGACGCCCCCTGCAGGCAACGTCCTAAGAGTCTGCCAGCTGGGCGGCAACAGCGTTCGCAAACGCATCACCGCGCACCGCATAATTCTTGAACTGGTCCATTGACGCAGACGCGGGAGCCATCAGCACAGTATCACCCGGATGCGCCAGCTCAGCAGCCTTCGCAACGGCCGCGTTCATCACGGCAACGCCGTCCGAAGAATCAGCCACAGCGGCGGTCATATTGTAGGTCGGAACCTGCGGAGCGTGGTTAGCCAACGCCGACTTCAACGCCGCAGTATCAGTACCGATAATCAGCACAGCCTTCAGGCGCTGAGCGTGAGCAGCAATCAGCTCATCGTACTCAACACCCTTCGACAGACCACCGGCAATCCACACCAGCGAGGGGTAACCGCTCATCGACGCATTCGCGGCGTGAGGATTCGTAGCCTTCGAATCGTTCACCCACATGATGTCGTTCGCGTAGCCCACCAGCTGGTTGCGGTGCGCACCGGTCTTGAAGGAACGCAGGCCAGCGCCCACAGCCTTCGGGTCAATATCAGCCGCACGGCACAGCGCCGCAGCCGCCAGAGCGTTCTCCACGGTGTGCTTCGCGGGCATCTTACCGGGTGCCGGAGCCAAATCCTCCAGAACCGCCAACTCGTACGCCTCGTTGTAACGGTTCTTCAAGAAGGCACGGTCGACCAGGATGTCCTCAGCCAGGCCGAGCATCGACACGGCGGGCATCTCAGTGGAGCTGAAACCAATCGCGCGAGCGCCCTCAATAACGTCCGCATTCTCGACCATGCGCAGGGTGTCTACGTGGTCGGTGTTGAAGATGCAGGCAACCTGAGTGTGCTCGTACACGCGAGCCTTATCAGCTTTGTAGCCGTCGAACGAGCCGTGCCAGTCCACGTGATCCTCAGCGATGTTCAGAACCACCGAAGCGTACGGGGACATCGAGTAGGTCCAGTGCAGCTGGAAGCTGGACAGCTCCACCGCGAAGAACTCGTAGGGCTCATCGTCGGCAATGGCGTACACGATGGGCATGCCCACGTTACCCACCTGAATAGACTTCTTACCGGCAGCCTTCAGGATGGAATCAACCATACCCACGGTGGTGGTCTTACCGTTCGTACCGGTCAGGCACAGCCACTTGGGGGTCGGTCGGTCGCTGCGCTCATTCAGGCGCCACGCCAGCTCCACATCGCCCCAAATCTGGATGCGACGCTCATAGGCATCCAACATGATCGGGTGGTCCGGACGCACACCCGGGGAGGTCACCACAAGCTCGGGTTCCTGACCATCCACCAGGGGCAGTGCACGCATGTGCTCGGGACCGAACAGGCCCTCAACATTACCGTAGGCGTTCTTGTAAATCTCGATGCGTTCACGCTTCTCCGGGGTGTCAGCCCCGTCGATGACAACGATATGTGCACCCAGCTGGGCGAGCACATCGGTCACGGCGTCGCCGCTGGTACCCATGCCCATCACAACCACACGCAGGTTAGCCCAGGGGGCACCCCAGTGAGTCAGCTCCGCGAGGCGCTCGTTCTCATACACCGGGTTCACCGCAATAGCGGCGGCGTTCGCTTCAATGCGAGCGGCATCCGGCTGTTCATTAGTTGACATTAGTGAATCACTCCAGACGTCTGCGAGAACCAGTCACCGAAGAACAGCGCCAGGGCAACGAGCACGCAGAGTGCGTTAACAACCCAGAGGCGGAACACGGAGTTCACTTCGCCGCTGCTGACGGTACCGGGGGCAATGCCTCGCTTATCAATTGAGTACTTGCCGTTGACGCCGACCTTCTCCATGTGGTGGTGGAAGGGGGTCATACGGAAGTAGCGGTGCGCGTGCAGGGGCTTCTCCCCCGCTGCGACCGAACGCTTACGGCTGGTCTTGAACACGAACTTCTGCACAATCACAGAGAACACTTCCAGCACGGGAATCAGGGCGATGACCAGCAGAAGCAGCTCGGTGCGGGTGAACAGCGCGAAAGCAACCATTGCGCCGCCGAGCGCCAGGGAGCCGGAGTCACCCATGAAGATCTGTGCCTTCGACACGTTCCACCAGAGGAAGCCAGCCAGCGAACCCACCAGGGATGCGGCAATCAGTGCCAGCGAACCGGGGTCGCGCACATCGTAGCAGGCGGTGCCGGCGCCAGCGGAGCAGGCGTGCACGTACTGCCAAATGCTGATGGTCAGGTAGCCGGAGAAGATGGTCATCATGATGCCGCCAGCCAGGCCGTCCAGACCATCGGTAAAGTTCACAGCGTTCGTACCGGACAGGGAGATGATGGTAATCCACGCAACCATCAGGATGCTACCGAAGACCGCACCCGCCGCGAACAGGTCGATGGGCAGGTCACGTACGAAAGAGATAGCGGTCGACGCCGGGCGAGCACCCGACTCGTTCGGGAACTGGAATGCCAAGTACGCAAAGGGCAGGGTCACGGCCAGCAGACCGATGGTCTTCTGCTTCTCGGTCAGACCCTCGTTGCCCTTATTGCGGAACTTCATGATGTCGTCTGCTGCGCCCACACCGAGCATGCCCAGGGTGAAGGCGATGGTCAGCCACGCGGTCGCGGTCGGTACCGGCGCGGTACCAAAGAGCAGGGCGCTCACCGCCAGGGTCAAGAAGTAGGCGAGAATCGCCGCGGGGATGAAAATCAGACCCGCCATGGTGGGGGTGCCCGCCTTATGCTGGTGGGCTGCCGGGCCTTCCTCACGGATGAGCTGGCCAAGCTTGAGGGACTTCATCTTCTTGATGAACACCGGCAGCGCGGTGAGGGAGATGAGGAATCCGAAGATTCCAGCAATCAGCACGGTAATCATAAAGCGCTACCCTTCGTTCGTGGTCTGTTCGGTCGAAGTACGGTCGCCGTTAGCGGCACCGTCCAGGTGAGCGGCAAGGTGGTCACTCAAATCGGTGGTTTCAACAAAGTCACCGGCAGAAAGCCAGGTCGGTGCCTGCTCTTCCTCAGTGCCGAAGGTGTACTCAGCGAAAGCAACCTGGTCGCCCAGAATGCCCAGCTTCGCGCCGTTCGAGGACTTGAAGAGCACAATGTCGCCGGGGCGAACCTCGGCGCGCAGAATCTGCTCTGCCTCTTCCGGGGTCTTCACCCAGGTCGCCTCATTACCCCAGGAGCCTTCCAGGTGAGCCGCGTTGTAGGTAGGCTTCGTCTCGTCGCCCACAGCAATCAGCTTGGAAATGTTCATACGCACCACGAGGCGGCCGATGCGGTCGTGCTCCTCCACGGAGGCGTCACCGAGCTCCAGCATGGCGCCCAGAACAGCCCAGGTGCGGTGCGGCTGACCGGTCGCCGGGTCAACGGTGCGGCCCAGCTGCGCCAGAGTGCGCAGTGCAGCCGCCATCGACTCGGGGTTCGCATTGTAGGCGTCGTTAATGACGGTCACGCCGTCAGCACGGTCGGTGCGGGCCATACGCCACTTCGAAGCAGCCGCCGCTTTGTTGAGCGCGCGAGCAATCTTCTCACCCGAAATACCGCTGTTGTAGGCGATCGTCGCCGCAGCCAGCAGGTTGTGCACGTGGTGCTCACCGATCAGCTGCGAGGAAATCTCGTACTCGCTACCGTCGGGCAGGCGCAGAGTAAACTCGGGGCAGCCGGCGTCGGTGGTGCGCAGGTTCAGCGCCGCCACATAGCGTTCGTACGGCTGACCGTTCGCGTCAGTCTTCTCGCCCACGCCAAAGTAGGTAATGGGAGCAACCGAACGCGACGCCATGCGCAGCACGCGCTCATCATCAGCGTTCAGCGCCAGGGAACCGGTCGGCTGAACGCCCTCAGCCAGCTCACCCTTGGTGCGCTCAATATTGTCCACACCGCCGAACTCGCCAGCGTGCGCGGTACCAACCTTCAGAATCGCACCGTGATCGGGGTGCGCAATATTCGCCAGGTACTCGATGTTACCCACGTGGTCCGCACCCATCTCAATGACCAGGTAGCGGGTGGACTCATCCGCACGGAACACCGTCAGAGGCACGCCCACCTCACTGTTGTAGGAGCCGACCGGGGCAACGGTCGGGCCCTCCGGGGTGAAAATGGCGGCAAGAAGGTCCTTGGTGGTGGTCTTACCGGCAGAACCGGTAATACCGATAACGGTCAGCTCACCCTGAGCACGCATCTGCTCAATCGAGTAGCGCGCCAAATCGCCCATCGCCAGCACCACATCGGGCACCTGGATGCTCGGGTACGGCACACCCTGCTCGTCGAGTACTTCACGCTCGACCAGCGCCAGGGTCGCGCCCTTCTCAAACGCCATGGGGATGAACCTGTGGCCGTCAGTGACCGCGCCGGGCTTCGCCACGAACAGGGTACCGGTCTGCACCTCGCGGGAGTCGGTGGTGGCGAAGTCTGCGAACACCTGCTCCTCACGGCCATCCAGGCCGATAGCGGTGCCGCCGGTTGCCTCAATAATCTGGGCGGCGCTGAGCTTAATCATTCTTCACCATACCTTCAGCGGTCTTAGAGTCACTTTCATCGAGCATGCGCTGGTAATCAGGCAGAATCTCGAAGCCGTGCGCGCGCAGGGCACGGGCGGTTTCAACGCGGTCATCCAGGGCAATATCCACGCCGTCAACATCCTGTTCGGTTTCATGGCCGCGGCCAGCAATCAGGATGGCATCGTGCTCGCTCGCCAGGGCAATTGCCGCCTCAATAGCGGCGGCACGCGGAGCGATATTCAGGATCTGGGTGGCTCGGCGGTTCTCAGCCTTCTGCGCACCCTCCTCAACGGCGGCACGAATCGGCTCGGGTGCCTCACCGTGCGGGTCGTCATCAGTCACGACCACAATATCCGCGTTCTGCGCAGCAATCGCGCCCATAATCGGGCGCTTGAGCTGGTCACGTTCACCGGTCGCACCGAAAACAATCATGACCTTACCCTCACCGGGGCGGTCCATTGCCTCCAGGGCACGGGTCAGACCGTCCGGGTTGTGGGCGAAGTCCACAATCGCGTGCGGCGCCAAAGAAATCAGCTGCATACGGCCCGGCACCACCGGTGTCAGAGCTGCACCGGATGCCAGCTCGGGCAGCAGGCGCTCACGCTCAGCGGAGTCAGTGTCCAGGTACGCCATGAGAGCCGCCAGTGCAGCATTCGAAACGTTAAAGTCAGCGGGCAGACCGGTGTAGCATTCAACACTCTCACCGGCACCATTAGCCACGTGGAAGCGGTGGCCCAGGCCCTCACGCTGAACCTTCACCACAGCCCAGTCGCGGGCACCAAACTCTGCGGGCACCTCAGCCAGACCGGCACCGCGAGCCGTCACCAGACGGTGAACTTGCTGCGCACCCATCTGCTCGCAAGCGGCGGAGAACATCTTCTCGCCCCACTCGTCATCAGCAGTAATCACAGCCAGCTCGGCGCGTTCGGGAGTGAACAGCTGAGCCTTCGAGTCAAAGTAGTGCTCCATAGTGCCGTGCAGATCCAGGTGATCCTGGGTCAGATTCGTAAAGCCTGCAACCGCGTACTTCACACCGTCCACACGGTGGTAATCAATCGCGTGCGAAGACACCTCCATCGCCGCGCAACGCACCTGATGCTGACCCATAATCGTCAGCAGAGAATGCACGTGAGGAGACTCCGGGGTGGTCATCTTCGAAGGAACCGAGACACCATCAATCAGAATCTGAATAGTGCCAATCAGACCCGTCTTCACACCCAGGCCGGTGCGGAACACCGACTCCAACATGTAGGTGGAGGTGGTCTTACCGTTCGTACCGGTCACCGCATAACGGTGGGTAGCGGGGAACGAAGCCGAACCATAAATCAGCGCCGCCAGAGGACCAACGTACTCGCGCAGGTTCTCAGTCACCAGGAGCGGCACCGGCGCCTCACCCAGCAACTGCGCACCGGCAGCATCCGTCAAAATAGCGGAAGCGCCCAGCTTCAACGCGGCCTCAGCAAACTGCGCGCCGTGCACCTTCGCACCGGGCAGAGCCACGTACAGGTCCTGCGGGCGCACGCCTCGGGAGTCCATGCTGATACCGGTAACCTCAACAGATTCACCGGACTCAGAGCCCTGAACGCCGCTAGCCGGCTGGGAACTCACCTGAGCACCCAAGCCCTGCAGATATTCGCGAAGGTGCGCCAAACTCACCGGGCGCACAGAATTCGGGCGCAGAGTCTGAGCGTCGCCGCCCAGCAGGTTCTGGCCGGGTGCGTGAGATGCGGTATCCATCGTCCTTCTTTCCTCCCCGCTATCAGAAGCGGTGAGCTCTGTATGGTCAATGCGCTCAAGGCACACAGGGTCATTCAATATTCTACGGTCTTTAGGCTTCGACAGGTGTTCAGTACCGGCGCTTCTTCATCACGAATCAGCTACCGGGCGCCTCTCCCCCGCTCGCCTTTAGCTCGTCTTATTGGGGCTGTCCTCAGCAAAAAGCGGAATCAACTCCGGTTCACCGGTAGAACGAGGCACATTATAGGTGTGCAGAGTCTTCTCCATAATCTTGGAGAACTCAGCCGTCGTACCGTTCGTACCCACCGTACCCTCAGGACGCTGCATGGTCACCGCCACCAAGAACTGCGGGTTCTCAATCGGCGCCACACCAATAAAGGACGTCGTGTTGCCGTCATAGCCGCCCTTCTCACTCGGGGTTTCCGCAGTACCGGTCTTACCGCCCACACGGTAGCCAGTCACCTTCGCCGGACGGGCGTGGCCCTGCTCCACCACATTCTCCATGAGAGTCAGGCAGGAGGCGGCAGTCTGCTCGCTGACCATGCGTTCACCAGGCTCCACGGCACGCTTATGTTCGGTACCGTCCGCGTCAATGATCGCGTCCACAATGCGCGGCTTCAGACGAACACCCTTATTGCCCAGCGCCTGGAAAATCATGGCGGTCTGCAAAGGAGTCTGCGCAACACCCTGACCGAACAACACCGTGTACTGCTGACGGCCGTCCCAATCACGCCAATCAGCAATCAGGCCCTGCTCCTCACCGGTCAGCTCAATGCCGGTAAACTCGCCGACGCCGTACTTCTTCAACCAGTTGTAGCGCTCTTCCTTGCTGAGCTTCTGACCGACCAGCACCGTACCGGTGTTCATCGAGTCATGAATAATGCCCGAGAAAGTACGCCGCTGCGCCCCGTGCTCAAACGCATCCTTGAAAGTCTGGCCGTCAATCGTGAGGGTCGCGGGCACATCATACACGCTAGTCGGAGTCGTCAGGCCCTGCTCAATCAGTGCCGAAGAAGTCAGCATCTTCTCGGTCGAACCGGGCTCCACGTTCTGCGAAATAGCGCGCGGAGTCATGTCCGCCGCATCCTCAATAGTTGCCGCCCCCGGGTCCATCGTGGAGGAATCAGCGAGAGCCAAAATGGAGCCGTCACGCACATCCATAACAATGGCGGTACACCATTCAGCCTTCAGCTCCTCGGCGCGAGCACGTACCACCTGCTGCGCAAAATACTGCACATCACGGTTAATGGTTAGGCGAATATTCTTACCGTCCACCGCCAGGCGCTGCTCTTCCTTCGCTACGGGGATACGCACGCCATCAGCGCTAATCTCGTAGGTGCGCTCACCGGGGGTACCGGCAAGCTCCTTCTCAAAGACACGCTCAATGCCCACGGAGTAGTTACGGGACACCGTACCGCCCGTACCGTTGCCGTCTGCCTCTTCAACAATGTTGTACTTACCGACCACGGAACCGCCCACACTACCGTTGGGGTACAGGCGCTGAGAGAACGCCTCACCGTAGATGAAGGGCGCACCCAGGGCATCAATCTTATTGAAAATTTCCGGGGTGATATTTGCTTTGATCACCGAGTACTTTGAGGTGCCGTCCAGCTTGGACTTGATGAACTCGTCGGTAATGCCCGGGTCAACGGTCTTGAGAATATCGACCATCTCGTACACCAGCTGGTTGGGGGTGACCTCAACCTTCTGGGTGCGATCCTCGTTGTAGCGTTTGAAGGTCGCCACGGCGCTCTGGTCAGCAGTCAGGTTATAACGCTGCACAGTACGCGCCATGACGTTGCCGTTGATATCGAGAATCTGACCGCGCACAGCAGGCAGCACCTGGGAGCGCAAACGCTTCTGACGGGACGCATTCGCCACCGCACCGGGATCAAAGCCCTGGCGGATAAACAGATTCGCACCAATGACGCCCAGAGCACAGGTGGCAGCGGCGCCGGCGACAAAGCCACGGCGGGTCAGGTCCGGCTGACCGGATGCCGATTCGTTCGCGTTCTTACGCGCGTCGGAGCTCATGCGGTGGTCCTTTCGCTGGTCTGGTCTATCGGTGATGCTACGCATCCTGTGGTCAATGTTGTTTATCGTGCGGGCTGGCTTGCCGCGGGGCTAGCGGCAGGGCTGGACTGCTGAGCGGCGCTCGGGGCGGCGGATGCAGCCGGGCTGGCAGGTGCGCTATTCGCCGGTGCAGGGTTAGCCTGCTGAGCTGAGTTAGTCTGCTGAGCCGGGTTAGCCTGCTGATTAGGGCTTGCCGAGGCGCTTGCAGGTGCCTTAGCCGCCGCGCCCGCCTGGCCGTGGCGCTGCTGAACGGACTTGTCCGCATCCACAATGCCCTTGGCGTAGCTTTCGTTCGAACCAGCCGCCGGCGGGGCAATCAGGTTCTCCTGCTTGCTTCCCTCAACGCCGGTCGGGCTTGCCACCGGGGCGGGGGTGCCCTCAATCGTGGAGGACTGCAGGTTCAGGGTCGCCTGCGAAGAGCTCACAAACATGCCCAGGGTGCTTGCACGAACTGCCAAATCCTGCGGGGCTTCCTTGAAGCCAATCTCCTGCTGCAGCGCCTGGTTCTCCTGCACGAGCTGCTGCTCCTGCGCACGCAAATCCACCATGTCGTACTGGCGGGTCACGATCAGCACATTCAACAGCAGGATAAAGACCAGGGTCAGCGGGATTGCCGCGAAGACAGCGAGCATGGTGGGCGGGCTGAGCTTACGAGCTCGGCGGCGCACCGTCGAGAGCGGGTGACGCGACTTCGGCTTCTCCTCGCGGGCCTCTTCTGTGCGAGCTGCCGTACGAACGCTCGAGGGCACGCGGCTCGCGTTCGTCGAGGTGCGCTTACCGCCGTGCGAAGCAGCAGTACTGGCGGGGCGGACCACAGGCTGGGCTGCGGTGACCGGCTCCAGACGCGCGGTACGGGTACGACCGGAGTGGGCGCGAGTGGAGGCGCGGCTCGCCCCGGTCGATGCGCCAGTAGAGGATGCGCGGGTAGAGCCAACGGCGCTGGGGGTACCGGCGGCAGGGCGCGAGGAACCGGCGCGTCGACTCCGCGGTGCGCCCTGGGTGCGGGTGGGGCGCTGGGATGCGTGCTGGGTGCTCACTCTTCTTCGCTTTCTGTCTTCTACTTGGCGGGGATGCGGGTCTTCTCGGCGGCGCGCAGCTTGGCGCTGGCGGCGCGGGAGTTCTGTTCGATTTCCTCGTCAGTAGGCGGTTCGGCGCCGCGGGTAATGATTTTGACGGTGGGCTTGTGCTCTTCAAGCTCTACCGGGAAGCCCTTGGGCGCCTTGGAGGTTGCCTCTGCGGTCAGTGCCCTCTTGACGATTTTGTCTTCGAGGCTGTGGTAGCTCATGGCGACGAATCGGCCGCCGAGGTTGAGCGCCTCCAAGGCTGCCGGTACGGCGCGTTCGAGGGCTTCCAGTTCGTGGTTCACTTCGATGCGCAACGCCTGGAAGGTGCGCTTGGCGGGGTGACCACCGGTGCGCTGCGCGGCGACGGGCACCGCCTTCTGGATAATGCGCACGAGCTCACCGGTAGTTTCCAGGGGCGCGTTGGCGCGGGCGGTGCAGATGGCGCGGGCGATACGCGATGCGAACTTCTCTTCGCCCCAGTTGCGGATAATGCGGCGTAGCTGGTCTTCGCTGTATTCGTTGACGACGATGCGGGCGGTGAGCTCGTCTTCGGAGTTCATACGCATGTCCAGGGGCGCGTCGTAGGAGTAGGCGAAGCCGCGGGTGCGTTCGTCCAGCTGCATGGAGGAGACGCCCAAGTCCATCAGGATGCCGTCGATGCCCTGCACGCCGGCGGTTTCCATGGCGCGGTCAATTTCGTCGTAGACGGCGTGGACGGGCACGAAGCGTTCGCCGAAGCGTGCCAGGCGCTCACCGGCGATGGCGTGTGCCTGCAGGTCGCGGTCAATACCGATCAGCACAAGGTTTTCGAAGCGTTCGAGCAACGCCTCAGAGTGGCCGCCCATACCGAGGGTGCCATCAATGACGTAGGCGGTGCCTCGCTCCTCGACGGCGCGCTCAATGCCCGGTGCCAGCAGGTTAATGCAGCGGTCCAGCATGACGGGCACGTGGCGTTCGCTGGCTTCACGCTGGGAGAGGTTCTCAATGGATGCGCCGGTCACCTTGGCGGCAGCGCCGGAGGCGGTCGTACCGGTTTCGGGGGCGTGTTCTACGCTCATGGGTGCTCCTGTGAGAGTTTGTCCTGCGGGAAGGCTTACGGAAGAGTGGTGCGGGTGCTAGAGATGCCGGGGCGGTAGCCGTCGCGTCGGCGGGATGCCGGTTAGAGCAGCGGGCTGAACGGGTCCTCGTCGAGGGCAGCAAATTCAGCTTCGGTGCGGGCGAGGTACTCTTCCCAGGCTGCGGCATCCCATATTTCTGCGCGGGTTCCGGATCCGATGACGACGAGGTTGTCGGTCAGTCCTGCGTATTGGCGCAGTATCGGCGGGATGGTGATGCGTCCCTGCTTGTCGGGCAGTTCGTCGGAGGCTCCGGAGAGGAAAACTCGCAGGAAGTCTCGGGCGGCTCGTCCCGGCAGGGGTGCGGTGCGCATCCGTTCGTGGATGCGTTCAAATTCTGCGGCGGGGAAAACGTACAGGCATCGTTCTTGACCGCGGGTCAGAACGAGGCCTGCTGAGAGTTCCTCACGGAATTTGGCGGGAAGGATGATGCGTCCTTTGGCGTCCATTCGTGGTGAGTAGGTACCTAGGAACATTCACTTCACCTCCCCGATGTGTGCCGTTGCGCTAAAGTCTGCGGGAGCGGGGTTGCTCCACGAATCCTGTAGGTGCCGGTGGCGGGGTGTGCCGGGCCGGCACCTCCGCCGAGTGTTTGAGGGCACGGCGATAGGACTGACTTTCAGCTTTCCTCTCCACTTTACCCCACTTTCCACCACCTACCCCACCCGGCAGAGTATCTTTTAGTGTTTTTATGCTCTCTTCTGCATTTTTAACGCTGACGCACAGCTTCTACACAGCTTCGGGCGTGTGTGCTCAGCGCTCCGCCCTCAGTATGATTGCCACGCCCAGGCTCAATGACGGGGCTAGTTTCAGGGGGGTTAGTTTCGGGGTTTGGCATGCTCCGCCCACCAGCCCCTCATACTTCCATCTCTCAACCGGTTCGGGCATAGTCACTAGTTCTTCGGGCATAGAAAAAGCGGAGGTAAGAGAATTCTTACCTCCGCTTGATCAGTCTTGAGTTTTGAGATTCTCGCATCGGGGGTCAGCCCTATAAGCTGGGCCGCGAAGCTTCTGCACCCTGAATACTTTAGAACTGAACGCTTTAGACCTGAGCTTTAGAGCTGACCGTTATTACGCTCATCCCAGCGGTCTTCCAGGCGGTTCATGAAGGAAGAGCGTTCCTTCTGCTCACGCTGACGCACACGGGCTGCGCCTTCCGCCTTACCGCCGAGGAAGGAATCCACCGGGGTCTTCTTGCTGGTGGTTGCGAAGTACACGCCACCGGCCGCAAAGAGGAAGCCGAATACACCCAGCCAAATCATGTTAGATGCGACCGCACCAATAATGATGCCCAGGCCAATGAGAACGAAGAGAATACCGAGAGCCAAGTGGCGAGCGCTAAAGACCGGCGCGGTATTGCCGGTTGAAGACATGGAGGAGGCAAAGTGCGGGTCCTCATTGCTCATGAGTTCTTCGAGCTGGTCCAGAACCTTCTGTTCACGCTCGGACAGTGCCATCGTTTTCTCCTTTGAGGTGTCTTTGCTCAAGATGACGTCGGTATCAACCGGGTTAGAACCGGGTTAGCTAGTGTATCAGCTGGCGCGGTGAGCGCTTCTTGCCGGCCGTATGCTTCCCATCGTACCGCGCCGGGTGGGGTTGGCGCATTCTTTTTCGGTCAGAAGCTCTTTATGTCTTTCTCCCGCCTTCCGCGGAGGTATTCCTCGCCCGCACTTTACGAGTAACCGGCTGCGATATAGCCGCTGACCATGCTACGGCCCAGGCTGTATCGACTCCCCAGTTGTTGCCCCTCAGCTATTTTTCATCGTGGCTCTTTTCTTCGATATTCTTCTCTTCGATATTCTTCTCAGGCGCGGCAGCTCCGGAGGCGGGTTTGAGGCTTTCCTGCGAGTACTTGCGGTGAATGGCGTCCATGACGTGCTCCACCTCGGACCATCTGCCGCTTTTCACGAGGCGAGCACCAGACCCCAGGCTATTGCCCGCTCCCCCGCCGCCGCCTCGTTGCGCAGAGGCAGTTTGTGCGGAGCCGATTTTTGCCGAGCTGGTTTGTGCGGAAGCGGTTTGTGCGGAGCGTGAGCTTGCCCCGCTCTCGATGGAGTCGAAGAGGGTTTGTTGCACCCCGTCTTCTGCGCGGGCGAGCTTTTCGGCGCGCACTCCGATGAGTCGCAGGGCGCGGGGTGCATCCTGCCCTACCAAGATTCCGTCTGCGCGCAGGGCTTCCAACGCCAAGGAAGCAATCTGCATGCCGGAGTCTACGGGCACATTCAGGGCAATAGCGCGGGTGTGCGTTTCGAAGGTGCTGTAGCGGATTTTGAGACTGAGCCCTCCGGCGAGTTTACCGGCGGTGCGCAGGCGCTTTCCCAGCTTGAGACTCAGCTCCCGAAGAGCAGTGCTGACCTCCCGAGCATCGGTCGTATCCGTCTCGAAGGTGTGCTCGCCGCCCATGCTTTTCTCTTCGCGTTTGGTGATCACGGGGCGCTCGTCAATGCCTCGCGCCATGGCCCAAAGGTGCTCGCCTTGGGCGGTGCCGAAGCGTTCTTTGAGCCAGTCCAGGCTCATGGACCTCATCTGGGCGATGGTGTGAATACCGTATCGGGAGAGCTGCTCGGTACTTTTCGCGCCCACTCCCCACAGGTCGGAGACTTTTCTCGGGTCAAGGAATTCTTGAACGCGTTCGGGCGGGATGACCCACAGCCCGTTCGGTTTACTACCGGTGGACGCCATTTTGGCGAGTAGTTTATTGGGTGCGACCCCCGCGGAGGAGGGCAGGGAGAGTTCCTGCGCGATGCGGTCGCGAGCACGCTGCGCCAGGGCGACGGGGTCTTGGCCGTGCAGGTAGGCGCCGGTTAGGTCCACGAAAGCTTCATCCACGCTGACCTGCTCAACGTAGGGGCTCAGATCGTTCAGGATTGCCATGACGGCACGGGAGTAGTGCCGGTAGTCGCCGCGCAGCGGCAGGACGGTGGCGTTGGGACTGAGGTTCCGGGCGCGGCTGAGCGGCATGCCGGAGCGCACTCCATGTGCGCGCGCCTCGTAGGAGGCGGAGCAGACGACCGAGCGGGGGCCCAGGGGTGCCACGATGATGGGTTCGCCGCGCAGAGCGGGGTTTTCGAGGAGTTCGACGTTGACGAAGAAGGCGTCCATGTCCAGGTGCATAATGACACGACTGTTCCTTGCGCCGCCGTTCTTTGCACCGCTGCTCTTGCCGGTTCGTGCCTGCCCCATGTCGCCTCCTCTCATAGCTTCTACGCCCACCTACCGAAAATATAGCACATTTCTACGAAAAATAGAGGCAATATATCGTAAACGTGTTCGTAAATGCGTTCTCTTGGGCTTTTCTCCACTAAGCTAGAAGAAGTGCACACCGCACCCCATCAGGACCGTATACAGCGACCTTCAGCGAGGATAGTATGACTCCCCCTTCTCCTTCCGGAGCACCCACTCCCCAGGCGACCGAGAGCCTCACCGTAGCGGCACCGAATATCCCGGCGGCTTCTGTGCACCTTGCTGAGCGTATTGCTGAAGAGCAGCGAGCCTACCTGCACGCTTTTGACACTCTCATGGCTGAGTTTTTTACCCGCCAGCGCGAGCTACTCGAGGGCATTTCTGCCGAGACTCTACCCCTGCTGGAGGCTATTGAGTCCCTCTCCACCGGCGGCAAGCGCCTGCGTGCCCTGCTGAGCTACTGGGGTTGGCGAGGTGCGGGCGGTGCACCCGTCACCGAGGACCGCGCGTCCTGGTCTATTGTGAAGGCGGGCATGGCGGTGGAGCTGTTCCAGACCTCCGCGCTGATTCACGACGACATTATCGACCGCTCCGATACCCGCCGCGGCGCACCCTCCGTGCACAAGCGTTTCGAGGCGGTGCACGAGCAGAATAGCTGGCACGGTGATGCTTTCAACTACGGTCTGACCGGCGGTATTCTTGCCGGTGATCTGACCCTGGCGTGGTCTGCGGAGGTTTTCGCGTCCCTGGGTGAGGGGGCAATCTATGGTGCCCCGGCGCGCACTATTTTTGACCGGATGCGCACCGAGGTTCTGGCGGGTCAGTACCTGGACGTCTACTCCGAGGTTCTCGAGACCGAGGACGCTCAGGCGGCTCTGCAGCGTGCCTTGAACGTGATTCGTTTCAAGTCCGCCAAGTACTCGTGCGAGCATCCCTTCACGATTGGTGGCGCTCTGGCTCTGCAGGCTACCGCGCTGGAGAATGGCACCGGTGCCGTGAGCGAGCAGCACCCAGTACTTGCCGGTTACCGCGCGTTCGGTCTGCCGCTGGGTGAGGGCTTCCAGCTACGTGATGACGAGCTGGGCGTCTTCGGCCAGCCCGAGGTGACCGGTAAGCCCGCCGGCGATGACCTGCGTGAGGGTAAGCGTACCGTCTTGGTGGCGCTCACCTCCGCCGCCCTCGACGAAAAGGATGCGGCGCTTCTGCACAATAGTTTGGGCGATCCCGATCTGAGCAATGAGCAGGTGGAGCGCATCCGCGAGCTGATGGTTTCTTCGGGGGCTTTCGCCAAGCATGAGCAGCTGATTGAGCAGAAGTCTCAGGCTGTGTTTGAGGCGCTGGAGACGATGAACCTGGACGAGCTGGTGCATGCGGCGCTGACCGATATTGTGGACCGTGCACTGCGCCGTAAGGCATAGAAGGTCACTACAGTTATAGACGTTAAATAGTTGAGGCGGCATACCGGAGTATGCCGCCTCAACGTATTTAGCTATAGTGCCGGACCGCTATTACCAAGCCGGTATCACCAAGTAGGTACTACCAAGCCAGTGCCTGCGCACGGCGACGGATTTCAGTCTTGCGACCGTCGATCAGTGCGTCGATGGGACGGCCGGGCAGGGACTCGTCGTTGGTGTACAGCCACACGATGGCTTCTTCATCGCTGAAGCCGGAGTCCTTCAGGACAACGAGGGTGCCCTTGAGGGATTCGAGAACTCGCGAACCGTTCAGGAACAGTGCGGGTACCTTGCGCACGTTGGTTTCCGGGTCGCGTAGCGCGATGAGCGTACCGTCAGAAATCAGGTTGTGTACGCGGGTCACCTTCAGGTCGAGGGCCTGCGCAATTTCGGGGATAGTTACCCAATCGCCGACGAGGGCGAAGGTCTGAGCAATATTTTCGTTAGTCACCTTTTAAGAGTGCCAGAGCTGGCACGTATTTACCACTTTTGACCCGCATCTGGCACGGGGGCTCTCCTGCACACCTTTCCTTTTTGAGCGCTGCCGCGGTTCGTGAGGTGGAGTCGGGTCCGCCGGCTTTTTGTAAGAGTTCGCTGAGTGTTCACCTGCTCGGCGCTCTTTGGCATCGCTTCTCCCCAGGTGGGCGGGCTAAAATGTTGAGACGTATGAATACTCCCAGCCCGCGCCGGATTTCTCCCGTGAACCCTCGTTCTTCTTCTAATACTTCTGTTCCTCCCGCCACTCGTCCCGCTGCCTCTGATACCGCTATCGGTTCTTCGCAGTGGCTCAGTGGCGCCATTATTGAGGGTCATTACCAGGTGGGTTCGCTCATTGGCCGCGGCGGCATGAGCGAGGTCTATTATGCGTTGGACCTGTGGTCGAATAACCCGGTCGCGCTCAAGGTCCTCTCCCCCGCTCTGGCTGAGGATGCGGCGAACCGCCAGAAGTTCCACCGCGAAGAGCGTTCGATGCGCCAGGTGGGTGGCGGCGGGCATACCGTGGGCGTGATTTCTTCGGGTACCGAATATTTTTCGGGCAAGATGGTCATGTACATCGTCTTGGAGTATGTGCACGGCTGCACCCTGAGTCAGCTGCTGCGTGTGCGTAATGCTCTGTCCCTGGGTGAGGCTCTGGATATCCTCATTCCGGTGGTGGAGGCGCTCTCGGAGGTGCACGCGAACCGCTACCTGCACGGCGATATTAAGCCGGGCAATATTCTTCTCGACGCTAACGGCCAGGTGAAGCTCACGGACTTCGGTCTTTCTCGCCGTGATGATCAGGTGGATGCGGGCGCTCCCATGGGTACCCCCGCCTACGTTGCGCCGGAGGTCCTGGACCCGAAGGTGAAGGTCGGCGCGCAGGCCGATATTTTTGCGCTCGGCGTGATGATGTACCGCATGCTTTCAGGTCGCCTGCCCTTTGTGGGTCTGGAGAATGACCAGCAGGTGCTCTACCACAACGCCAACATTGAGATGCCCGCACTGACCGATGTGGCGCCGGGTGCGGACCGCGATATTGCGGGGCTGATTTCGTGGTGTACCCGCAAGCAGCCTCATGCCCGCCCGGAGGATGCGACCGAGCTGTTTACGGCTCTGCTGGAGATTTCTGAGTCGCTGGGTGAGTCCGAGCGCGCCTGGCGTGCCCCCTCGTGCCCGGAGCCGGAGCTTCCCCTCTGGGAGGCTGTTGCCGATATTGCGGAGCGGAGCGGTGCCGCGCAGATGGTGCGTAACACCCCGATTAGTGCTTTTAGCGATGCCCGCGATCTGCTGGCGTACGATGTGTACTCCCCCGACAGCCTCGTCTATGATGCATCGGCTGCGGGGCAGGGCGTGCACCTTGCCGACGTGGACGCTGAGGACTCCGTGCTGAACCGCCAGGGCATTCCGCCGCTGGTAAGTTCCGCCTCCAATGATGACGACTCTGACGCTGACCAGGAGCAAGACGGCGTAACGGGTAAACCCGGCAAGCGAGGCCTGGGATCGTTCATGGGCCGCCGCGCATCCGCTGCGAAGGGCCCACTGACTCAGTCCGTTGGTATTGGTCCGCAGACGGAGCAGGAGTTCATCTCGGCTCACGGCGAGTACGCCCCGATCCATGCCGAGCGTTCGTTGAGCCCCTCGGGTTCGCGCCGTTCAAAGGCTAAGAGGGCGGCGAGCGCTTCTGAGGCTTCAGAGGCTGAGGAGACCGCTTCTTCTCAGGATTCCGAGCAGTCTTCGCAGAAGGATCCTCGCCTACCCGCCAAGCAGTTTAGGACTCCGCCTTCCGGTATGGCGGTGGGAGGCTGGGCTCTGGTGCTGATTCTGCTGGGTATGGGTTCGAGCTTTACCGGTTGGTGGCTTGCGACCTCGCTGGTGCAGTCGCAGTGGTGGCGCAATATTGAGGCGTTCCTGACCTTCTAGCGCCTGTAGTGCCGCTCTTCTGCCGCGCCATTCTTTTGCCCCGCTGCTCTTTTGCCGCGCGCAGGTTAAACGCAATTGCCCGGGTCTTCATCCTTGTCAGATGAAGACCCGGGCATTGTCGTGTCTGCTACTCCCCGCCGCCTATCGCGGCGAACAGCGTAAGCGTTTTATGCGCGGTTCTTGAGGTACTCGGAGACCAGGAACGCGATTTCCAGGGACTGCGAGTGGTTCAGACGCGGGTCGCACAGGGACTCGTAGCGGTCAGCCAGCGCTGCCTCGTCGATGGCGTCGGAGCCGCCCAGGCATTCGGTCACGTCGTCGCCGGTCATTTCCACGTGGATACCGCCGGGGAACGAGCCCAGTGCCTCGTGTACTTCGAAGAAGCCGCGAACCTCGTCGAGCACGTCGTCGAAGCGGCGGGTCTTGTAGCCGGAGGGCACGGAGATGGTGTTGCCGTGCATCGGGTCGGTAACCCAGACGACCTTCGCACCTTCAGCCTGAACGCCCTCAACGATTGCGGGCAGCTTCTCGCGGATGTTCTTCGCACCCATGCGGGTGATGAAGGTCAGGCGGCCGGGCTCGCGGTTCGGGTCGAGCTTGTCGATCAGTGCGAGTGCGTCCTCTGCGGTGGTGCTGGGGCCCAGCTTCACGCCGATGGGGTTGCGGACCTTGGAGAGGAAGTCCACGTGTGCATCGTCGACGCCGCGGGTGCGCTCGCCAATCCACAGGAAGTGTGCGGAGGTGTCGTAGGGCAGCTGGGTGCGCGAGTCTATGCGGGTGAGGGCACGCTCGTAGTCCAGCACGAGCGCCTCGTGGCCGACGTACAGGTCGGTGGTCTTGAGCGCTTCGAAGTTCACGCCGCAGGCTTCCATGAACTTGAGGGCGCGACCGATTTCGCGGGCGGTCTCCTCGTAGCGCTCGTGCGCGGGGTTGGAGGTGAAGCCACGGTTCCACTGGTGCACGGCGCGCAGGTCTGCGAAGCCGCCCTTGGTGAAGGCACGAATCAGGTTCAGGGTGGAGGCGCTGGTGCGGTAACCGCGCAGCATGCGCTTGGGGTCGTGTACGCGGGCTTCGGGGGTGAAGTCGAAACCGTTGACGGTTTCACCGCGGAAGGAGGGCAGGGTGACGTCGCCGCGGGTTTCCATGTCTGCGGAACGGGGCTTGGAGAACTGACCCGCCATGCGGCCCATCTTCACCACGGGCATGGAGGCGCCGTAGGTGAGCACTGCAGACATCTGCAGGATGGTCTTGACGCGGCCGGAGATCTTGTCGGCAGTTGCACCCGCGAAGGTTTCTGCGCAGTCGCCGCCCTGCAGCAGGAATGCGCGGCCTTCAGCAACCTCACCGAGTGCCTTGCGCATGGCGTCGACCTCACCGGCGAAGACGAGCGGCGGTACCGAGTTCAGCTCGGCGATGGTGCTCTCAAAATCTTCGTGCTCGCTCCAGGTGGGCTGCTGGTCAATGTGCAGCTGACGCCAGGTGTCCAGGCCGTGGTCGGGGGTCTGCGAGGTGCTGAGGTTTTGATTGCTCATCTTCACTCCATCGGGATGGTCTTGTGCGTTTTCTGGTTCAGCCTCGTTTCGGGTGCCCGGCGCGCCGTGTACGACGTGCCGACTTACGATTTTTCAGGCTGAATAGACCTAATTGTACTCTTGCTTGCTTCAACGCCTAACCCCGAGGTCAGGTACATCTCACATGTTTAGATAGCGCCACCAGGTGTCGGTGATAGGTGTCGGCAATAAGCGGGTTGATGAGCAGGGGGTTAATGGGCAGGAGGTTAATGGGCACCGTTGCAGAACGGCAGACGAAAGGGCGGGAGGCGGTATGTACCGCATCCCGCCCTCTGGCGTATGTGGGCGCCCGGGGAGCTGTCCCAGGGAGCTGGAGCTATCTCAGGGTGCCGTCTTAGCGTTTAGTGCTGCAGGTGTGCGATTGCCTCGTCAGCGCTCATGTTCTTATCAGCCATGAGTTTCTTGACGCGGTCGGCGTACACATCCACGTATTCCTGGCCGCTCAGGGCACGGATTTCAGCACCGATACGGTCGGCGATTTCACGCTGAACGCGGTGGCTCATGTCTGAGCCGTCGGTGTATTCCTCGAAGGTGAGGGGCTTGCCGATGATGGTGCGCACCCGAATGGGCTTGCCGTCGTGGCGCAGGCGGATACGGTTCGAGCCGGAGGGCTGAATCAGGTCGGTACCAATCTGGCCGACGGGTACTACGGGCACGCCGGTTTCTAGGGCGAGGCGGGCGACACCAACTTTGGGGCGGTAGCCTCGTCCGTCGGGGCTACGGGTACCTTCAGGGTAGATACCGATGACGCCACCATCCTTGAGGACCTGGGCACCGGCATTGAGGGATTCCTGGCTCTTCTGGCCGCCGGAGCGGTCCATGGGAAGCTGGCCGACGCCGCGGAAGAATGCCGCCATGGCGCGGCCCTTCACGCCGGGGGTGGTGAAGTAGTCGCTCTTGGCGAGGAAGTTTACGGTGCGCGGCATGGCGAGAGGAATGAAAATGGAGTCGCAGAATGCCAGGTGGTTGCTGGCGACGATGTAGGGTCCCTCGGGCAGGTTCTCCAGGCCAACCACGTCGTGGTGGTACAGGCCCTGCAGCAGGGGTGAGCCAAGAACCTTGAGCGTTGAATAGAGGGCGGTGTTAGGCATGGGGTCTCCTCTCTGAATGTTCCCGGCTCAATTCTAGCGTGTCTGGAGAGGCGCGAGAGAACGCGCGATAATTAAAGAAAAGAGAACGATTTTTCTGCGCACCGGTGTATCGGTGCGCTGGGGGCGATATCCCAGCACCGGTGCTGTATCCGCGGCAGCCGGTCAGGATACGCTATAGAGCCTCACCTGCACTCATATTCGTGCAGGTAGGCGAAGGAGGACCATGAGCATTTTCGATAACTCGCTGGAACCGCTCAAGCGGATGCGCCGCAAGGCTCGCGAGCGCAGGCTTCTTGCGACCCAAAATGTTAGGGATTCCCTGGCGCGTCGTCTCGGGGAAGAGCAGGATGCGTTCGATCACTCCCCCGTGTCTTTTACCCCTGATTCGGCGCAGCATCCCGTGGGTATTTTGCTGGTGCATGGTTTTACGGGTTCGCCGCACAGTATGCGCCCGGTGGCGCAGCGTTTTATGGAGCTCGGCTATGCGGTGGAGATGCCCGTACTGACTGGTCACGCGACCCGTTGGCAGGATTTGCGTGATAGCACGTACCAGCAGTGGCTGGCTTCTGCTGAGCAGGGGTACCGCCGCCTGGTTGATCAGGGGCTGCAGGTGGTGGTCATTGGCATGTCCATGGGTGGCACGGTGGCGACTCATCTGTCGGCGCGTCTGCCGGTGGCGGGCACAGTGCTGATTAACCCCTACATGGTGGATGTGAACCCGATGATGCGCCACGCGGGTAGGGTCTCGAAGGTTCTGCCGGTGCTCAAGGCGATTGGTTCCGATATTGCGGTTCCGGGTGTGAATGAGGGTGCTTATTCGCTGGTTCCGACGGCGGCGGTGCATCAGTTGCATCTTTTGGGTGCTGAGACTCGTGCCCTGATTCCGCAGTTGAAGTCGCCGGTCCTGTATTTGCGTTCACTGGGCGATCATACTGTGTCGGATAGCTCCCACAAATATTTTCTCGAACATTGTTCAGTTCCTGTAAAATTTAGGTGGCTGACCCGCAGCTACCATGTGGCAACCCTGGACTATGACGCAGAGTATCTGCTCTCCACCATCCAAGATTTTGTCGCATCCCTAAACCACTAATTCTGCGGCTCCGCTCGCTGCAACTGGCGCAAGCATCACCCGCCGCGGTGGGCAGAACCAGCAGATAGATATTACGGCTCCTCGGGCCATCGAGGGCACCCCGCGGCACCGGATCCGCCACGGGCTCACGCCCTGATTTGAAAGGCGCATTATGAAAGTCTTCTCCACTCCCGCTGAGGTTATTGTCGACCCCTCGCTGAACCTGACAAGCATTGTTGAGCGCCACCGTGCCGATAGCTCCAATCCGGTGCTGTACCGTCGTCAGATGTCTCCGGGTAACTGGCAGCCGGTTCGCGCTCAGCAGTTCCACCAGATGGTGACCGACCTGGCTAAGGGCATGATTGCCGCTGGTATCCGCCCGGGTGACCGTGTGGGTATTATGAGCCGCACCCGTTTTGAGTGGACTGTCATTGACTTCGCGGTTTGGTATGCCGGCGCTGTCTCCGTGCCGGTGTATGAGACGAACGCTGCCGCACAGGCGGCGTGGGCGCTGTCCCATTCTGAGGCTGTCGCTATTTTCGTCGAGGATGAGAAGCTTCTGAATCGTGTGGCTGAGGCGGAAGAATACGCCGCTTCTACTTCTGAGCCGTGCCAGCTCAAGCACCGCTGGGTCATTGAGAACGGCGACCTTGATACCCTCAGCGCTCGCGCGTCCGAGGTGAACGATGAGCAGCTGGAGCAGGTACGTTCCGCTGCAGGCTGTGATGACATCGCGACCATTGTGTACACCTCCGGCACGACCGGTCGCCCCAAGGGTTGCGCACTGACTCACGGTCACTTCCTGAACCTGAGCGCGAACACCAAGTTTGCAGAGTCTGAGATTGCGAACTCCCGCAACTCCTCCATTCTTTTCTTGCCGCTTGCGCACGTTCTGGCGCGCCTGGTTCAGGTGCTGGCGCTGGACGCCGGCCTGGTCATCGGCCACTCCCCCAATATCAAGAACCTGGCTGCTGACTTGGATAGCTTCAAGCCGACCATGCTGCTGGTGGTGCCCCGCGTCTTTGAGAAGGTGTACGAGGGCGCCATGGCGAAGGCAGCTAAGGGCGGTAAGTTCAATAAGTCGCTCTTTGAGCGTTCCACCGACATTGCAGTGCGCTGGTCGCAGGCGAAGGTTGAGGGCCGTGTCCCGCTGAAGCTGGCAGCGCAGTACGCTCTGTACGACAAGCTGGTCTACTCGAAGCTGCGTGCGGCTCTGGGCGGCGAGCTGCGTTACGCGGTTTCCGGCGGCGGCCCTCTCGGCGAGCGCCTGGCGCACTTCTTCCACGCGGTAGGTGTGCAGGTGGTTGAGGGTTACGGTCTGACCGAGACTTGCGCCCCGATTGCGGCTGGCCGCATCAACCCGTACCAGATTGGCATGATTGGCCCGCTCATCCCCGGTTCCGAAGGCTATATCGCTGAGGACGGCGAGCTTCTGGTTCGTGGCGTGGGAGTGATTAGCAGCTACTACAAGAACCCCGAAGAGGACGCTCAGGCGTTCACCGAGGACGGCTGGTTCCGTACCGGTGACCTGGCTCGTTTCGATGAGCGCGGCTACCTGAAGATTGTGGGCCGCAAGAAGGAAATCATTGTCACTGCCGGCGGTAAGAACGTGATTCCGGGTATTGCGGAGACTCATCTGCGTACCTCTCCCCTGGTTTCTCAGGCGATGCTGATTGGCGATGAGAAGCCGTTCATTGCGGCTCTGGTGACCCTGGATCCGGATACCCTGCCCGAGCAGTTGGAGCACCTAGGTCTGCCGCGTTCGCTCTCCATCCCGGAGGCTGCTGTTCACCCGGCGGTTCGTGCCGCGATTCAGAAGCTCGTGGACGAGGCGAACCAGCTGGTTTCCCGCGCCGAGGGTATTCGCGAGTTCCGCATTATGAACCGCGACCTGACCGAGGCGGACGGCTATCTGACTCCTTCGCAGAAGCTACGCCGCGCGAAGATTCTGCAGGACTTCTCCTCCTACGTGGACGAGATGTACGGCAAGGTTTCCGATAGCACCTCGGATTCTTTGGCTCGTCTGCAGGAGTACGCGGCGGAGCAGTCTGAGAAGTTCGCTGAACTGCGTGAGCAGGCTGCTGAGCGTCTGCACGAGTACGCGGATCATCAGGCGGAGCGTCTTGCCGAGCTGCGTGAGCAGGCGGCTGAGAAGTTTGAGGAGCTACGTGAGCAGACCGCCGAGATGATGCAGAAGCCTCATGAAGAGAAGGATAAGGACTCTTCCGCCGAGGATTCTTCCACTGAGGACTCTTCCGCAGCGGCTCCCGCTGAGAAGCCCACTGAGAAGACCGCTCAGACTGAGAAGAAGACTGTTGCAGAGCAGAGCCCTCAGAAGTCTGAGGGCGACAAGGCATAACCGGCTCTGGCCACCGTCAACGAGAGGCCATATACAAGAGGAGGGGGTCGTACCGCTTAGGTACGACCCCCTCCTCTTCTGTTTGTTCGCTGTTTGTTCGCTAGAAGCCTCGGCTTCCGGGCGTTATCTAGCCGTCGCTAGCTGGTGGATTCTTAGTTGGCGGGCTCGTCGAATTCCAGGCCGAGCAGCGCGTTCTCAACGATTTCGGTCAGTGCCGGGTGGATCCAGTACTGGCCGCGTGCGAGGGTGCGCGCATCCATGCCGAAGCTCATTGCCTGCAGTAGCGGCTGGATGAGCACGGAGGACTCTTCACCGACCAGGTGCGCACCGAGCAGCTCGCCGTTGTCCTTGCGGGCAATGAGCTTGCACAGGCCGATCTTGTCTTCCATTGCCCAGCCGTAGGCGGTGTCGCCAAAGTTCTGTGCCTTGACGGTAATCTCAAAACCTTCACGCTCGGCCGCCTGGCGCGCCTGCTCTTCGGTCATACCGACCACGGCGATCTGCGGGTTGCTGAAGACCGCGCCGGGTACGTAGCGGTGGTCGCTGGCCTGCAGGTCCTCGGGGTGGCTGAGGTTGTGCTGCACAACGCGTGCCTCGTGGTTTGCCACGTGCTTGAGCTGGTAGCGGCTGGACACGTCGCCGAGGGCGTAGACGCCGGGTACGGGCGCGCCGTTGTAGAGCACGCGCTGGTACTTATCGACGCTGAGCTGGCCGCCGTCCTGCACATCGAAGTAGTTCTTCGCGTTGAGGGTGTCGGTGTTGGGGCGGCGACCGGTCGCCACGAGCACTGCGTCTGCCGGGATTTCGAGCAGTTCTTCGCCATTCTCGGAGGTGCGCTTAGCTACGACGGTCACGCTGCCGTCGGCGTTCTCACGGATTTCGGAGAGGGAGGCATCCTTGACGATGTTCCACTGCTTGCTTGCGGCTTCTTCGAAACGTGCCACAACCTCTTCGTCCACGCCGCGCAGCAGGCGGGAGGAGCGGTTCAGCTGGGTTACTTCGGTGCCGAATGCGGAGAAAACATGGGAGAATTCTGCCGCAATCACGCCACCGCCGATGACGACCATGCGGGCGGGCAGTTCGTCTAGACGCATGACATTGTCGTTGGTGTAGACCTTAGAGGAGTCGATACCGGGTACGGAAGGCAGCACGGCGCGCGAACCTGCCGCAACGACAATCTGACGGCCCTGCAGGCGGGTACCGTCGGTCAGCTCAACCGTGTGGGAGCCGACGAAACGCGCGTACTGGTCGTAGAAGTCGACGTTGGGCAGACCGGCACGCCATTCGCGGCCGCCTTCAACAATCGGGTCAATGCGGGAGGCAAAGATGCGGTCACGAATCTGCGCCCAGTGCACGGCGTCTACGTGTGCATCGACGCCCAGGTGCTTGACCTCGCGGGTCTTCTGCGCGATGGTCGCCGGGTAGACGTACATCTTGGTGGGGATGCAGCCCACGTTCAGGCAGGTGCCGCCGAAGATACCGCCGTCGATAAGGGCGACCTTCTTGTCGTCCCATTCGGGGCCGATGAGGGTGTTGCCGGATCCGGAGCCGATGACGATGAGGTCGTACTGTGCTACGCCGTCAATGCGTTCTACGTTCTCGATGCTCATGTGGTCCTCTCGTTGATGGTGTTGAGGCTGGGCTCGTTCCCAGCGTGCCCCTCGATGACGGGCTTATTCCTGTTACTGCCACTATAACGTGTACGGGCGGCAGGCTATTCCCGCTATCTCATCTCTTTACCTGCTGATACGCGAAAGTGCGCCGCCCCAAAGAACGCAGCACTGAGAGCACATCGCTGAAAACACAGCGGTTCTTTGAGAAGACGCACTCAAGCGTTGAAACTATGCGAGCCCGCGGATTAGTAAGGCCTAGATGTCTGCGCTTAGAAATCAGCGCTTAGAGGTCAGCCATGAGCCCAGCCAGCAGACGGGTGAAGTCAATGGCGGGATCAACCGACTCTTCGTCGGGCCAAAAATGAATCGGGTACGCGGCACCCTGCGCGCGCTGCAGCACGGGGCTTTCAGCGAGCACGGGTTCTGCCACGAGCTCGCCAAAGAGGGAACGCATTTCGTCGCGTCGGTAGCGGTGTTCGCTGTCGTTGGGGCGCATCTTGTTGATAACTACTCCCGCACCATCAATGCTGATGCCGCTTTCCTGCTGAAAACGCACGATGGCGCGCAGGGTTCGTTCGGTGCCCGCCACGGAAAAGAGAGAAGGTTCAGCGACCGAGAGGATGCGCTCGCTCACCGCCCAGCCCATCGAAGACAGGGTTCCGAGGAACGGCGGGCAGTCAATCAGGATGACGTCGTAGGCGTCCGCTGCCGCCTCCACCATGCGCTTGAATCGGCGGATGAACGGCGCCGCCTCCTGACGGTCCACGAGGGTGGAGCGAGCCGAACCGCGCGCCACCTTCACGCTACCGGTGGTCACGGGGTTATTGGTCAGCAGGGTGGGTTTGCCGACGAGCGCGTTCCATGAGGAGCTACCGGCTTCCTCCGCGAAGGCACGCTCATTGGAGCTGGCGATCAGGGAGGCGACGTCGGGGATGGTTTCATCCACCGCCAGGCCGGTGCTGGCGTCGCCGTGGGGGTCGAAGTCAATAACGAGTGTGGAGAGTCCGCTGTGTAATGCCGCGGACGCGAGCCCCAAGGTGATGGACGTTTTGCCGACGCCACCTTTGAGGCTGCTGATACTGACGATGCGGGGCATGCAGGTCCCTTTTAGGAGTGAGGTGTAATGCCCCTTTATTTTAGCGAATCTTCGCTTTTCTTCCGGCTCTGACAGGGGTGTATCTTGAGTTTTTTCTCAAGTGAGCATTGAATATTCCCTCGGGTTTAAAACTTCTGCCCGCGCTCGCCACCGGGTAGGTAGTGAGCGCGGGCAGATTCACAATGTGTAAGTTGAGGCCTATGCTTTATGCCTGTGCACGGCGGGCACGGCGGGCGGCGAGTTCGTCGCCTTCGAAGCTTTCGTGCATTTCTTCGCCGGGCTGGCCGTTGAGGTTCATTTCGATTTCTCGCCAGACGCGGCCAATCGCGATACCGAAGACGCCCTGACCAGCCTGAACCAGGTCGATCACCTCACTCGGGGAGGTGCATTCGTAGACGGTGGTGCCGTCACTCATCAGGGTGATGTTCGCGAGGTCGTCAATGCCGCGGGTACGCAGATGCTCAATGGAGGTGCGAATCTGCTGCAGGGACACGCCGGTGTCGAGCAGGCGCTTCACGATCTTGAGTACGAGCACATCGCGGAAGCTGTAGAGGCGCTGGGTGCCGGAACCGGAGGCGCCACGCACGGTGGGTACAACCAGATCGGTGCGTGCCCAGTAGTCGAGCTGACGGTAGGTGATGCCGGCTGCCTTGCAGGCGACGGCGCCACGGTAGCCGAGGTTTTCCTCGACGACAGAGACAGGGTCGGTGAAGAGTACGCCCTGTTCACCGCGCGGAGGCGGTGCTACGGGGAAGAGGGTGTCGAAGCCATCCAGGGGCTGGTCGAAGCCCTGGGGTGCCTCATGGGTGCCTGCGGCCTCGCCTGCATTTTCGGCTACCTGCTGCTCTAGCACGGTCCCTCCTTTTCGTTAACCCGTTTAATGCGATTCACCGCGCCCTATCAAATGCGGTCGACTTCGTTCCGGTGTAGCCCCGATTTTCGGGGTGAGAATCTAGGGCTAAGCCTTAGAATCTGCATCTATGGTTCGCGTAGCCTCCCTCTGCGAGGTGAGCTACGCGGTTTTCAATACTACACATTGGTTCGGCTATTCGATTCGCAGAACACGAGGTTCATAGAACACGAGTCGATAGTGCGACCGATGCGCGATAGGCGCGGTTGTTCAATCTATTTTAACTGATAGAGGGCTCTACTTAAAATTGAACCCACCGAAGCGAATGATCTTTTCAGATTCATTCGCGCCTCTTTAACGCCGTGCAGGGGCGCTCCTCCCCCGCTGTTCCGTTCGCTTTTTCTGGGCGCCCCGCACAGGGGGAGTTAAAACAGGGGAAGTTTAAAAAGTAAATGCGTACGGACAGGTAGTCCGTACGCATTTACAGCTGAGTTGAGTGAATAGCCTTGGCAGGCCGGGAGCCCCCTGGTGAGAAAGCTCTTCGTGTTGGACGAAGGGGTAGAAATTCCGAGCGTGCCAGCGTCGGCTTCGTCCAAGTCTAGAGGCCGCTACCCGTTGGTCAGGGGTAGGGACTATAGAGGGAATCACCGTGGTCAGCGGTGCTTCCCGAGGGAATTCCCCGTTTGGGGCGCGGTAGAACCGCTGAGGATTTACGAGCGGCAGACTGTCCGGTAGCCTGCCTCTTCGTACGCCTACTCGTAGGTAGGCATTGCCGATTCGACGAGAGTTGCGTGCAGCTGCAGGCACAACTTGCGGATCTTGTCGGCTCGTTCCTGCGCCTGAGCCTGGGAGGCTGCGTCGCGGCGCGATGCCAGCGGAGCCACCGCAATTTCCACGAGGGAAATTTCGCGGTCTGCCGCAGACTTAAATGCGCGCAGGTGACGGGGCTGAATGCCGTGCTGGGTCAGTTCTGCACTGACGCGGGCAATCAGCACATCGTAATCGGTGTACTCCACGTCCGGACCGTCTTCGAGCAGTCCAAAGTCAATCAGCTCGCGGATCAGTTCGGGGGTGGTGTTAGCGTATTCTGCCAGCTCACGGAGGCTGTAGGTGCGACCTTCCTGCTCGTTCGGGCCGAGGACGGTGTCTAGCACGTCTTCGCTTACGGTGGCAGGCATGGAGTTCAGCACGCGACCGGTTTCCAGGTCCTCCAGGTGCTGACGGATTACCTTGAGCGGCATGTAGTGGTCGCGCTGCATCGTGAGGATGTAACGCAGGCGCTCAATATCCGTCTGGGAGTACTTGCGGTAACCGGTTTCGGTACGGCTGGGGTGCACGAGACCGCGCTCCTCCAGGAAGCGAATCTTGGATGCGCTAATTCCGGGGAACTCCAGGTCAAGCTGGCTAAGAACCTGACCAATGGTCCGGCTCTTAACGTCACGCGGGTTACGGTCAGAGTCGCCGTTCTCCACGTCCTCTAGTTGAACCTCAGCGTTAGTGAGGTTCTCATCGATGCGTGAGGTCATCTATGTCTTTCGGGTACTTGTTCAGCCGATGTCGATACGAGCCGAAATTTGAGTGAGTGGCTCGTTCCCCAGTCGGGGTCTCGCTTCGTGCCGAACATCTTTGCTTAGTGTTGAGAGTGTGATAGATAAGTTTAGTTGTTTATCACGAAATGATAAACCGCAAACCTTCGAGACAATCTTATAGCCTCACAAGGCATTTTGCTATTCAGTTCGCCCTTCTCAAGGGTGTTTTGAACCCAAAAATAACCACATATTCAGACACTTTTCAGCAGTGACAGTACCAATTTTAACAAAATTCCACTGCTGTGAACGCACTTTTCACACATTGGACTGCTTTACGAGGAAAATTTTATCTTCTCGCGATAGTTGAAGTTTTCATCACATTTAACTTGAAAGACGCTCCCACTTGGGGTTTAGCCATCTTTCAAGCCTCTTCAACGGGTTTAGGCACCCTCAAGATGAACCTTAAATGCACCCCACTATTTGCGTTTGTGTGCATTTTAAAAGAAAAACGGCGAGACCAATCGGTCTCGCCGTCTCACCACTACGTACCTCTTATCTGAGGCCTATAGAAGGTCTTAGAGTCTATCGACTTAGAGCTTGTCCAGCTCAGCCTTGTATGCCTCTGCATCCAGCAGGTTAGCCAGGTCGTCAGCATTCTCGGGGCGAATCTCAATAATCCAGCCCTCGCCGTAGGGGTCAGAGTTAACCAGTGCGGGATCGTCTTCCAGAGCCTCGTTCACTGCAACAATCTCGCCCGCAATAGGAGCGAAAAGATCAGAGACAGACTTGGTGGACTCGATCTCACCGAAGCTATCCTCAGCAGCTACAGAGTCGCCGACAGAGGGAAGATCGACGTAGACGACGTCACCCAGTGCATCCTGAGCGTGGTCGGTAATACCAACACGTACGGTGCCCTCGGCGGTGAGAGCGGAAACCCACTCGTGCTCAGAAGTGTACGAGAGTTCTGCGGGAACGTTGCTCATAGCAGCGGTGTCCTTTCAGTGTGATTTTGCGTAGCGCGGACCGTCCCGCGCACGGTGTCGTTCCGCGTGTGGGATAGCGAAACGTCCTACACCAATTATCACATAAGAAGTAACGCGGGGCACGCCCAAACACCCCCGTACCACTTCTACGACACTATTTTTCCTCTTCTTATTCGTGCATCTAACCATCCACACCGTATCGACTTCTAGACGCCCCTCTATTCATCACTTTCGCACACGGCTCCATACAGGCCTATCACTCCCCCGATAAGAGCTCAACAGAAACGCAAAAGGCTCAGGACCCCACACCATGAAGGTGCAGGGCCCTGAGCCTTAGACTAGAGAGCTAAACTCTCACAGCGTCTTAGCGGGAAGAAATGACGCGCTCGGAGAAGCGGTTCGGGTTACCGAAACGGTGTGCGGTAATCGAAACAGCCTGCTCGCGGAGGAAGGGCAGCATCTCGATACGGCCAGCCTCGGTGACCGGTGCGAAGTACACTGCAACATCCGGGCGACCACCCAGTGCCGAGTAGATGGACTTCTCATCGTTACCGATGTAGCGGATACGGGTGCCTTCCAGCGGGGTACCAGCCAGTGCGCGGACCGGGGTCTTTGCGTTGGATGCCAGGTACTCGCGGAACTGAGCGTCCGACTTGACTTCGTACTTGATGCCCTTGTTCTCGAGGACGCCACGAACGTCGACCGGCAGGTCCTTACCGACGGACAGAGCGACCGGTGCGTTAGCTGCAAGACCGGCGAGCACAACGCGCAGGGTCTCTGCTGCGGATGCGGACTCGTCTGCACGAACCAGAACCTGGGTGGGTACGTAGCGCAGGATGTTGCGCTCCACGCCCAGCTTCGAGGGATCGTGACCGAAGCCGAACTCGGTGTCCCAAGCGTGTGCGTCAGAGGAGACACCGCGCTTGATGAACTCGAAGTCCTCGCGCTTGCCCAGCTCGGATTGCTCGATGGTAGCCAGGGTCTCGCGGACGGTCACCGACTGGGTGGTTGCGGTCGCGGTTGCCTGTGCCGGTTCCCAATCGGACAGAGCGATCAGGTAGCTGGGGCCACCAGCCTTGGTACCGGAGCCAACGGTGGACTTCTTCCAACCACCGAAGGGCTGACGCTGAACGATTGCACCGGTAATTGCACGGTTGACGTACAGGTTACCTGCCTGGACCTTGGAGAGCCACAGCTCGAGCTCGTCAGCATCCAGCGAGTGCAGACCTGCGGTCAGGCCGTAATCGGGTGCGTTCTGCAGCTCGATTGCCTCTTCCAGGGTCTCAGCGGTCATGATGCCCAGGATGGGGCCGAAGTACTCGGTCATGTGGTACTCGGAACCGGGCTTGACGCCTTCGCGAACACCGGGGCTCCACAGGCGACCGGTCTCGTCCAGTTCCTTGGGCTGAACGAGCCAGCGCTCGCCCGGGCCGAGGGTGGTCAGACCGCGCAGCAGCTTCTCTTCCGGCTTCTGAACAACGGGGCCCATCTCGGACTCAATGTCCTGCGGGTGTGCCACGTGCAGGGAGTTGACGGAGTCAAGCAGCTGACGGCGGAAACGCTCGGACTGTGCCACGGAGCCAACCAGGATGACGGTCGAGCCAGCGGAACACTTCTGACCTGCGTGACCGAATGCCGAGTAGACAACGTCCTTGACGGCGAGGTCGATGTCAGCATTCGGGGTGACGATGATGGAGTTCTTACCCGAGGTCTCACCGAACAGGGGCAGGTCATCACGCCAGGAGCGGAAGAGCTCAGCGGTCTCGTAGCCACCGGTCAGGATCAGGCGGTCAACCTCGGGGTGCGAGATGAGCAGCTTACCTGCAGCGCGGTCAACAACCTTGACGAGCTTCAGAACTTCCTTGGGAACGCCTGCATCCCACATGATCTCTGCGATCAGGGCACCGGTGCGAGCGGTGATGGTTGCGGGCTTGAAGATGACAGCAGAACCTGCAGCCAGACCAGCCAGAACACCACCGGCGGGGATAGCGGTCGGGAAGTTCCACGGGGGAACAACCAGGGTCAGGTCAACAGACTTGGGCTTTGCGCCGTCGATCTTCTCGAGGTCCTCAGCCAGCATTGCGTAGTAGTATGCGAAGTCGATTGCCTCGGAGACCTCGGTGTCGCCCTGCTCCAGGGTCTTGCCAGCCTCAGCTGCCATAACCTCCAGCAGGTCACCGCGGCGCAGTGCGATAGCCTTACCGACCTTGCGCAGAATCTCTGCACGCTCGTGGCCGGAGAGCTTGCCCCATGCCTTGCCAGCTTCTTCGGTTTCCTTGATCAGCTTCTCAGCCTCAGCCTCGCTGGTCAGCTCGTTAGCCTTGAGGGTGTCGATGCCCAGCTTGGTGGTCTTGGAGCGCTCGAGGATTGCGCGGCCCCACTCACGGTTACCGGCCAGTGCGGGGTCGGTGTCGGGGGTGTTCTCGAAGCGGCCTGCCGGTACGAAGACGTTGTCCTCGTTCTCGGTCAGACGGTTCTGGGTGCGCTTGGGTGCGGGAATCTCGTCGGTGACGGAGTTCAGTGCACGCATGAAGCGGTCCTCTTCGCGCTTGAAGATGGACTCGTCGGTTGCCAGGTCGAAGATACCGGACATGAAGTTCTCGGAGGAAGCGTTCTCCTCGAGACGACGGATCAGGTATGCGATTGCAACGTCGAATTCCTTGGGGTTCACGACGGGCACGTACAGCAGCAGGTGGCCAACGCGGCGGCGGATGATCTCTGCCTGCTGCTCAGCCATACCAATCAGCATCTCGAACTCGACGCGATCCTTAACACCGCGGTCCTCGGACAGCAGCAGTGCGAAAGCAACGTCGAAGAGGTTGTGGCCTGCAATACCGAGGCGGAGGCTCTTCACGTGCTCGGGGCGCAGTGCGTAGTCCAGAGCGCGCTTGTAGTTGGTGTCAGCAGCCTGCTTGGTGTCCCAGGTGGTCAGCGGCCAGCCGTGCATAACAGCTTCCACGATTTCCATGGAGAGGTTTGCACCCTTAACCAGGCGGACCTTGATGCCTGCGCCGCCAGCAGCAACGCGCTTTGCGGACCATTCCTGCAGGTGCTGCATTGCAGCCAGGGTGTCGGGCAGGTATGCCTGGAGCACGATACCGGCTTCCAGGTCCTTCAGGTGGGGCTGGTCCAGGATCTTGGTGAATACCTCAATGGTGAGGTCCAGGTCCTTGTACTCCTCCATGTCCAGGTTGATGAACTTCTTGGGGGAGGTGGATGCAGCCAGCTCGTACAGCGGGGTCAGGCGGCGAACAGCGGTCTCAACAACCTCGTCGAATGCCCAGTGCTGGTGGGGGCCGGAAACAGCGGACACCTTAATGGAGACGTAATCAACGTCGTCACGTGCCAGCAGGCGCTTGGTCTCAGCCAGGCGGTGCTCTGCTTCCTTGTCACCCAGAACTGCCTCACCGAGCAGGTTGACGTTCAGGCGGTTACCGGTCTTGGTCAGCTCTGCAATTGCGTCGCCCAGCTTCTCCTCGGAAGCGTCAACGATCAGGTGACCGACCATCTCGCGCAGCACGCGGCGTGCAACGGGAACGGTGGGCCATGCGACCTTACCAGCCAGCTTGCCACCGAAGCCAACAGCGGACTTCATGTACCAGGGCAGGAAGGAAGGTGCCAGGCCGGAAATACGAGCAAGGTTGCGGCCGGAGACGTTGTCGTCCTCGGGGCGAATAACGCCATCAACAAAGCCGACGGTGAAGGGAAGACCATTGGGGTCCTTCAGAACACCGGCGAGCTGCTCAGCCGCGAAGGTGGGCTTAATCGACTGGGACTCATTTACCCACTGACGAACAAGCTGACGAGCTTCCAGAGCCATCTTCTGGTAGTGCTCAGATGCGAAAGGATGGGTCATCCTTGACTCCTAACTATCTTACTGTGTGCGGTGCACACCACGTTTGGCGATGTCTCTATTTCACCACAAAAGGGTAATAAATACCTCATTAGAAAAACTGAATGTTTTTTCCAAAATTCATTTAGATTTTCTTAATGATTGTGCGGTGAGGTTTTCGCCCCGCGCCCCCTCCGAACCTCCTGCTCGAAGAGACAAGGTGAAGTTTGTAGCGACATCGCTATCCATCCCTCTCAGGCTAGCACTTTCAGAGCGCAAATATCGAACCCATTTCGTAACAAACGAACACCTCAAAACCGTTCCCAGAAGCATCTTCACCCCCAAGAACCATCACATCAGCGCGAAAATACTCGCTACACAAGCCAACATGTCACCGCCCCACTTCAGGCGTCTCAAAAAGAGCCAGCCGAAACCCCGCGCGGTACCATAGACAAGAGTCCACGATGAGAGACGCACCACGGCAGAGCTCGGGAGCGTAGCCCACCCGAACCACCGAGCGCACCAGGGAGGAAAAAACGTGTCAATCTACGACATTCGACGCATGCAAATGCTCCTCGAAATCCAAGAACGCGGCACCATCATCGCCGCAGCCGAAGCACTCAGCCTCACACCCTCCGCCGTCTCCCAACAGATTGCCACCCTCGAAAAAGAAACCGGCACCCCCTTGCTACAGCGCATCGGCAGGCGCGTACAGCTCACCAGCGCCGGACTCATCATCGTCGACAGCGCCCGATGCATCCTGCGCGAACTCGACCGCATGCAAACCTCCGTCGCCAACCTCACCGGCGAACCGGCAGGCATGGTCCGCCTCGCCATCTTCCAGTCCGCCGCCTTCGCGCTGCTACCGGAAACCCTCAGCTACCTTGCCGAACACGCCCCCTCGCTCACCCTGCAGGTACTGCAAATCGACCCTGAAACCGGCACCTCCCTGACCCGAAGCCGCGAATACGACATGGTGCTCTCCGAAGCCTACCCGCACCACCACATCCCCGAATACCCCGAACTGCACTCCGAGCTACTCACTGAAGACCCGCTCAGCCTCATCGTGCCCAGCACTTCCACCATCACCTCGATCGAGGAGGCGCACGCACTGCCCTGGGTCCTCGAAATGGAGCAGAACACCTCCCGTAGCTGGGCACTCAACCAGTGCCGCACCGCAGGATTCGAGCCGGTCATCCGCTACAGCGCCAACGACATGATCACGAACTCCAACCTCGTCAAGGCAGGATTCGCCGTCACCATCGTGCCCGGCTTCATCCTCTCCTCCCTCTCCACCACCGAGGGGCTACGCGTTGTGGAGCTACCCGGCAAACCCTCCCGCAAAATCTTTACCGCCGTACGCCGAGAGTCCGCCGCCAACCCCGCCATCGCCATGGTGCGCGAAGCACTGCACCACGCTGTGCAGGTGGTATTCGGCGAACACGACAGGACCGAAACCGCATAAGAAAATCAATAGCCGACCATACCGGCACACTAGAGAACACAAAGGTCGGGGCCGTTCCAACGAACGACCCCGACCTTTCACTATGCCTTTTTGAACAGGCGCCTATATATAGAGGTATAAAAGCACAGGCAGTGGAGTCGTTTCCCCGCCGAGCCCATCCCTCACAGGGTCGGCTCAACTACTAGTTCAGCGAAGCAACCACAGCCGCGCTCTGCACCTCGTAGAACGAAGACGACAAACCGGCCGCCGCCATATCCAGCACAGCGCTCACATGAACCTGCTTCAACGCAGACCCGGCGACGCCCGAAGCCACCTGATAATTCAGCTGAACATCCAGGCGATGACCGCGAGGAATAGCGGTACGCAACTCCAGAACATTCTCGCTACCGGCACCGGCCTGACCGGTCTGCTCACTACGACGCACCGCATCAAGATTCAGAGCATCCACCGGAGCCACCAGGGCCGAAGCACCCAGACTACCCGACGGCAACACCGCCTGACCCGAAGTCACGCGAAGAGTCACCGCAGGATTCAACAACAAACCGGTCTTCGGATCCTGCGCGCGAGCACGCACCATCAAGCGAGTACCCACCGGCAGCGTCGAATTACCCTCATTAATAATGCTCAGGCGAGTCGGCAGATTCCGGAACGCAACGGTACGCGCCGGCTGGCTCTGCATAGACACAGCCTGCACACCAGAGGCTGCCTTCAACTCCAGGCGGATGCACGACTCGTTATAGCGCATCGGAACCTGCACCAGCGCAGAGCTCGCCGCGCCGCCACGCTGCCCGCCACGCTGTCCACCAGGACGCTGGGTCACCGGGGTCACGCGAGCGCGCTTACCGCCCGAACGAGTTGCCGCCTCCGCAGCGCTCACGCCGCCAGCCACGAGGGCAGCCGAAGCGCCCGCAACCTTCAACGCGGTACGGCGAGAAGCGTTCATCAGATTATTCTTAGTCATTTTCTACTCCTCTAAGCCTTCGCGATACGGTACACGCCGCTAATCGTGCCCTGCCACCAGGTGCCGTAACGGTCAATCGTGCCCACCATCTGCAGGGTGTCCCCACCGCCGAGTAACAGGCTCACGTGCTGAGGCAGGCGCTGCTCGTGCATCGTCTTGCCGGTTTCCATGTCCAGCGCAACAGCCCACGCGTAGGCGCCATTCGCCAAACCAGCCGGGCCGCGGCGACGCTCGCAGGTGTAAATCAGGCCGTCAGCGGCGGAATAGCGAGGAACAGCCGAAGAGTACACGTCCTTACGGTCCCAGATCTTACGCAAACCGCGGTCGGTAATATCCCAACGCTCCATACCGGGAGCAAAAAGCGCGTTCGCAGGAACCGACGGACCGGCACCCTCCGGGTACTTTGGGTAGGGGTAGCCGTAGGTGCTTGCACCGACCATCGTGCTACCCACACCGATCACGGAGTTCTCGGTGCCAGAGGTACCGGCAGTAAACAGGCCGGCGCTACCGACCTTCGCGCCGTTATCGGTGCGGTACACAATGACCGACTCCTGAATATCAGAGTTATCGGTCAGCATCACATAATCCGAACCGTTCGGGCCAAAGAACGTCGGGGAGGCGCCGGAACCCCACGCGAGCTTACCGGGCTTGCGGGCGCTACCTCGATCGTACGCATGCCACCACTTGAGGGTGGGCGCACCGGTTGCGGTAGCGTTCAGCATATAAATAGCGTGGGAGGTCACTACGCTCACGCCCTGCGGGCACGCCGAAATCGAGTTATCGATACGTTCACCCGCAATCGACGCCTTGTTCAGGCGCATCGAGCGAATCGTGCCGCGGGCAGAATCAATCACCGCGATGTAGCCGTTCTTCGTCGCAACCCAAATGCGACCGGACCAGTCGGGCACCAGACCAACCACAGCGTCGTTGGCGCTCTGGGCGAGCATGCGGCTCAGGTCAATACGCTCATCAACTCGGATGCCGCGTCCGTCAGCAGAGTGGGAGAGGCGCAGCAGGCACTGGGAGCCATCCACCAGAACCATGCGGTCCTGCGCGTCAAGGTAGGCGTACACGCCACCGAGCAGTGCGCCCTTCGGAATGTCCAGGTGCGAAAGTTCACGACCGGTATGCGGATCAAGGATAGAGAGCTTCGGGGTGATGAACTCACCGTGGGCGAAGACCTGGGTACAGAGCACCTGAATGAAGCCGTCGCGTCCAGCAAGGATCGTCGGGCAGGCACCGCCGAGCTTCGTGCCGGTAATCTTCCAATTGCCTGCGCCGGGGCCGGCAAGAGGGGTAGCGTCGGAAGACTGGGCATCACCGTGCATGGTGGTAATGCCGGGTGCGCCCAGGTGCGGATTCGCCTGGGCGTTATAGGTGGGGGTCATGGTTGGTTCTTTCTAACGGTGAGTGGCGCACACCTTCAATGGAGTGCACTAATATGCGCTTTCACATGCGCAAACGTTTCACATTGTAGGGTTAGAAAGCAGTTTTTGACGACATTAAAGGGCACCTTGAAACATTGTTCAGGCGGCACTTGAGAGCTTCAGCGGGCAAGCTCTCAGCGCGACCCTTTCAGAATCAAAGTGCCCTTTTCGCCCATATTTACCCCACAGCCATGGGCTCTTATACCCGCGGCGTCACCTGCACGCGGCGCCTCATGCCCGCGGCATCACATGCACGCGACGATTATTTCAGCTATTTCTCCATGAGCGCCTTTGCCAGCGCATCATCAAGAACCAAGTCGGTAATCGCACCCGTACGCAAGGCACCACGCAAAGCACGCACACGGTGAGTACCGGAGGCAACGCAAATACGGCGCGGAATACGAGCCAGCTCCTTCGGAGTCGGACCGGACGCACGCTTATTCAGCTCCAAATCAGCCCAAGAGCCATCCTCACGCAGAAGAACCGTGCACATATCCCCCACAACACCCAGCTCACGCAACTGACGCTGCTCCTGCGCCTCAAAGTAGCCGCCCGAGTACACATGAGAAGGAATAGGGCCGCCAAAAGCGCCCACACCAAAAATAGCGAGATCAACGTTCTGCTGGGCATGCAGGTTCTTCTGCACGCTACGCTCACGCCACATGGCGGTCTTTGTGTCCGCGTAGTCGAAGAACGCGGGAACCGGGAAATGGATAGCCTGCGCATCGTAGGCGTTCACCAGCTGCCCCAGCAGCGAACCCAGGTACGGAATACCCGAATGGTGCGCATTACCGGCACCGTTCATCTGCACGACAGTTACACCCTTCAGGGGGCGGCGCGGCAGATGACGAGAAATCTCAGTCATGGTCGACCCCCACGCCACGCCCAGGCTCGTTCCATTGTCGACCAGGGAATCAAGGAGCGCCGCCGCAGTACGAGACACCTGGCTCATACGAGCAATCGGGGTGGCATCCGGACGCACATTCACGAGGGTGACGCGTACTTTATAGCGCTCGCCGATGCGGCGCTCCAGCTCACTGCGGGTACGGAAGGAATCATCCAGACGAATCTGCACCATGCCACTTTCACGAGCACTTTTAAGGAGGCGCGATACGGTGGCGCGGGAGACTCCCAGACGGGCCGCGATAGCGTCCATCGTCATGTTGTGGATGTAGTACAGCTGCGCCGCCTCGTAGGTGTGGTTAGCGCGTTCGTTCATCGGTCACAGACCCCCAGTGAAAATCCGTTCATAGTGCTTGGTTATTATTTCACCATTGGGTTTTACTAAATGCAAGATGAAACCCCACGCCGCGCACGCGGCACGAGAAGAAAGAGCACTACATGAGCTCCCAGCACATTGCACAGCAGTCCCAGCTGACCGCTGAGTCCCGCGCCAAGGCACTCAAGAGCATGGTCAACGAAGAACTCGACATCCTGGTCGTCGGCGGCGGCATCACCGGTGCAGGTATCGCCCTTGACGCAGCAACCCGCGGTCTGCGCACCGGCATCGTCGAAGCAGGTGACTGGGCTGCAGGCACCAGTGCATGGTCCTCCAAGCTCGTCCACGGCGGCCTGCGCTACCTCTACAACCTCGACTTCAAGCTCGTGACCGAAGCTCTCACCGAGCGCGGCCTGTTGCTGAACAAGATTGCACCCCACCTCGTGCACGCACAGCCCTTCCTGTGGCCCCTGAAGATGCCCGTCATCGAGCGCGCATACTCCGCAATCGGCATCGGCATGTACGACACCCTCGCATTCCTCGGCTCCCGCGGCAACAAGGGCGTCCCCTCCCAGCGTCACTTCACCAAGACCGGCACCAAGACCGTCTTCCCCGACATCAAGGACTCCGCATTCAGCGGCGCAATCCAGTTCTACGATGCACGCGTTGACGACGCACGCCTCGTGATAGACGTCGTCCGCACCGCTGCAGGCTACGGCGCACTGGCTGCATCCCGCACCCAGGTTGTCGGCTTTACCAAGGATGCATCCGGCCGCGTCATCGGCGCAGAGCTGGCAGACCTGGAGACCGGCGAGCGCCTGAACGTACGCGCAAAGCACATCATCAACGCAACCGGTGTGTGGACCGAAGAGTCCGAGTCCTTGGCTAACCCCGAGGGCGGCCTGGAGGTGCTCGCATCCAAGGGTATCCACATCGTGGTTCCCCGCGACCGTATCAACGCAACCAGCGGTATCTTCACCAAGACCGAGAAGTCTGTTCTCTTCATCATCCCCTGGCAGCGTTACTGGATTATCGGCACCACCGACACCCCCTACACCGAGGACCGCGAGCGCCCCGTCGCAACCAGCAAGGACATCGACTACGTCCTGATGCAGGCGAACAAGCTGCTCGCTAACCCGCTGACCCGCGAAGACATCATCGGCACCTACACCGGTCTGCGCCCGCTGTTGCAGCCCAAGGTCAAGGACGGCGCAGCATCCACCAAGGTTTCCCGCGAGCACACCGTGACCGAGGTTGCACCCGGCATGAGCGCAATCGCAGGCGGCAAGCTCACTACCTACCGTGTCATGGCTGCCGACGCTGTCGACTTCGCGCTGGGCGAGCAGGCTAAGCAGAACCCCTCCGTGACCGCAACCATCGGCCTGGTCGGTGCCGACGGCTACCACGCCATCGCTGCCAACCGTGCACGCTACGCAGAGCGTTACGGCTGGGATGAGGACCGTATCACCCACCTGCTCGAGCGTTACGGCGCGCAGATTGAGGACCTCGGCGCCCTCATCGACGCTGATCCTTCCCTCGGCGCTCCCCTGGCTAAGGCACCGCAGTTCCTGCGTGCGGATGTCGTCTTCGCTGTCCGCTACGAGGGCGCCCTGCACCTGGAGGACGTCCTGGTCCGCCGCGTACGCCTCGACCTCGAGCAGCGCGACCGCGGCCTGGCAGCGGCAGACGAAATCCTCGAGATTCTGCGTGCCGAGCTCGGCTGGGACGACAAGAAGGTCAAGGAAGAACTCGACCTCTACGCAGCACGCGTTGCAGCAATGCGCGAGGCAGAGTCCACCTCCACCGACGCTGAGGCATCGGCAAAGATTGAGGCTGTCACCCCCGTGGCACCCCGCGTGAAGCTCTAATCCATAGAGTTTTCGCACATCTTTCGTAACCGTTTATTCGGTACGAACCAGCCGTTCGCCCCTCACCGGACATGAGCTTATCTCATAATTTCTCGGTGAGGGGTGGACGGACGGTTAAATAACCGTTTACGATAAACCCCTGCACAAGAAGCAGAGCGCTAAATACGGGGTTAGCCCACTGGTACGATCTGCTTCTCATCCAGAAACATCCATCAACTTTTTCGTAGCAACCGCTACACATTTCAGCACAGCGTTGTGCCCCGATCCGCCCGTGCGGTGAGGATGCACGGGAATACGCAAGCAAAGGTTCGCTTGCCTTCCAGACGCTTCGTCTTCAAGGAGCATCAATGTCTCTTCTTGCTTCCGCAGGAACTGTACTTGCAGCCGGTTCATCCGCACTCGTGGATGCATCCGGTGCCCCCACCACCCTCGGAATCTTCGCTTCCGAATTCTTCGGCACCTTCATCCTGATTCTGCTCGGTGCCGGCGTATGTGCCGCAGTGACCCTCAAGAAGTCCTACGCTAAGGACGCAGGCTGGGTCGTTATCACCTTCGGCTGGGGTCTGGCAGTGTTCACCGCCGTGTACCTCTCCTTCCTCTCCGGTGCACACCTGAACCCCGCAGTGACCGTCGGCCTGGCAACCGCAGGCCGCGACCTGGCAACCGGTGTTCCCGCAACTCCCGGCAACATCGCCCTGTACATCGTCGCTCAGATGCTCGGCGCAATGGCCGGCGCAACCGCAGCGTACCTCACCTACAAGAAGCACTTCGATGAGGACCCGGGCGACCGCCTCGGCATCTTCTCCACCGGCCCCGCTATCAAGTCCTACGGCTGGAACGTCGTCACCGAGATCTTCGGTACCTTCGTCCTGATTGGCTGGATTATCGCATCCGGTAAGACCCCCGCCCAGATTGGCCCCCTGGCTGTTGCCCTGGTCGTTGTTTCTATCGGTATGAGCCTCGGTGGCGCAACCGGTTACGCTATCAACCCCGCACGTGACCTCGGCCCCCGTATCGCCTACACCTTCCTGCCCATCCCCGGTAAGACCGGCTCCAACTGGTCTTACGCATGGGTTCCGGTTGTTGGCCCGATTATCGGCGCAGTCCTTGCTGGCCTGATTGTTCCGGCAGTCCTGCCCCTCTAAACCTCTCCAAAACCCCGTCTTTTTAGTTCTAAGGAAAAATCAATGACGACTTCTCTGCACTCCGCAACCCTCAACACCGAGCGCAAGTACATCCTCTCCATCGACCAGGGCACCACCAGCTCCCGCGCAATCCTGTTCAACAAGGCAGGCGAGAACGTAGCGTACGGTCAGCTCGAGCACGAGCAGATCTTCCCCAAGGCCGGCTGGGTTGAGCATAACGCAACCGAGATTTGGCAGAACGTCCGCAAGGTCGTAGCAACCGCAATGGCAAACGGCGAAGTCAACCACCACGAAATCGCCGCCGTAGGTATCACCAACCAGCGTGAAACCACCGTCGTGTGGGACAAGAACACCGGCGAGCCCGTCTACAACGCAATCGTCTGGCAGGACACCCGCACCCAGGAAATCGTTGAAGAACTCGCAGGCGAAGAGGGCGTTGGTAAGTACCACGACATCGTTGGCCTGAACCTCTCCACCTACTTCTCCGGTCCCAAGATCAAGTGGATCCTGGACAACGTTGAAGGCGCACGCGAGCGCGCAGAGCGCGGCGACCTGCTCTTCGGCAACACCGACACCTGGCTGGTCTGGAACCTGACCGGTGGTGTTGACGGCGGCGTTCACGTCACCGACGTAACCAACGCATCCCGTACCCTGCTGATGAACATCCGCACCCTCGAATGGGATCCGCAGATCGCTGCAGACATGGGCATCCCCATGAGCATGCTGCCCGAAATCAAGTCCTCCTCCGAGGTATACGGCTTCGGCCGCCCAACCGGTCTGCTCGCAGGCACCCCCATCGCGGGTATCCTCGGCGACCAGCAGGCTGCAACCTTCGGTCAGGCTTGCTTCGAGAAGGGCATGGCGAAGAACACCTACGGTACCGGTAACTTCATGCTCATGAACACCGGCAACGAGCCCGTCTTCTCCAACAACGGTCTGCTGACCACCGTCGCATACAAGATTGGCGACGCAGCTCCCGTCTATGCTCTGGAAGGCTCGGTCGCAATGAGCGGCTCCCTGATTCAGTGGCTGCGCGACAACCTGCGCATGATTGAGAACGCTGCAGAGTCTGAGGAATTGGCTACCTCCGTTGAGGACTCCGGTGGCTGCTACGTTGTTCCCGCTTTCTCCGGCCTGTTCGCGCCTCACTGGCGTTCCGACGCTCGCGGCGTCATCGTTGGTCTGACCCGCTATGTGAACCGTGCACACATCGTGCGTGCGGCACTGGAGGCAACCGCGTTCCAGACCCGCGAGGTTCTGGACGCAATGAACGCTGACTCCGGTGTTGAGCTCTCCGAGCTGCGCGTGGACGGCGGCATGACCGCTAACGAGTTCCTCATGCAGTTCCAGGCTGACATCCTCGGTGTTCCCGTGATTCGCCCGAAGGTTGTTGAGACCACCGCACTGGGCGCAGCATACGCTGCTGGTATCGCTGTTGGTTTCTGGACCGGCGAGCAGGATGTTGTGGACAACTGGGTTGAGGACAAGCGCTGGCTGCCCTCCATGGAGCCCGCAGAGGTTGACCGCCAGTACCGTCTGTGGAAGAAGGCTGTCTCCCGCACCCTCGAGTGGGTTGATGAGGACGTTCCGACCGCCTAATCGCAGCACCCGTTGCCTGACGGCACGGCCCGCGTACTGACGAAGCCCCGGCTGTTTCTCCCCCACTACGGGGTTGAGGCAGCCGGGGCTTTTCGCTGTTTATGACGCACAATTGCGCGTTTATTGCGGCATAATTTCTACAAAAATTAGTGCTGGGGTACCGTTGGTTTTTGTAAATTCGGTATCTTCCGCCGATTACCCGACGCGGTGTTGTTCGTGAGGTGTCAGTACCGCACAGGACGCGTACGCGACATATTCATGCGCTGTCCTGACAGGTGTCGACGGTTCGCGCTGATACTTCATTTACGCTCCCGTCCGCCACGGTGCTTCACGTACCGCGGCGGACGGGCTTTTATCTCTTGTTACAGGGTTCTCTTATTACAGGGTTCTCTGTGTTAGCGACGAGCGTGGGTTCGCTTTTCGTGTTGCAGTTCTCGCTGTAAACATCATTCGTTTTATGTCCCTTGTTGAGATACCCGTTCACATGTTGTGTGGGGTTGGTCTAACAGCGTTTGTATACCTTTGATGTCTACTTCACGCGCCGTATCATAGATATATAGGCTTATTGATCCTGTTCTGGCCGCCGAAGATGGCGGTTGGTTACGCATCCGACACCTTCCGGTGCTCGTGAGAACGGAGAGATGCTCCGTTGGAGGGAGGGAGCGGGTTTTCCCGCACCGATTATGGTTGATGTCCGTCGCCGCAAGCTTGCAATTATTGCTATGAACATTTCGGTTCTTGCAGCTGCTCTCTCCTGGCTGTTGGTGCTCTTCTCCGTTATGTATTCTGCCGCCGCTGTGCCGTGGGCTCTGGGTATTGCCATCGTGCTGACTGTGATTGGTATCTACGCGATGTACCGCTACTACTCAAAGTACTCGCATGTGCTCCCGAACGAGGACCCGGATGCGCACGATGTGCTCGGTCACGACCTGCACTCAACCCATCTGCCGCACCTGCACCACGCGGAGCGTAATTCTGACGGAGCAGCCGCTAAGTAGCAAGCTTCACTACCCCCTATACAGCGTAAATGTACCGCCTCACTGATACCGGTGAGGCGGCACATTTACATTAAAATTATGGTTCAGAGTCCAAACCAACGATTATTTCTCAACGGTTGATTCAGCACTTCGACGCGCTGCTGCTTCGGCTTTGGCTAGTTCTGCCTTTTCGTTCTCTTGAACTACAAGAGCGTTATATTTCCAACCGGGGATTCGTTCAACAAGCCATCCTATCCAGAGGAGCGCCGCGGTAATGAGAGCGACAGGAATCAGAAAGATGAGGACTTTCGGGTCGCGGGTGTGGTCTGAGGTGCTCCCCGCGGTGAGCTCCCACAGCGCAAGGATTGGTACCGCCATGGAAGGCATCACCATAAAAAGGATGATGGCATAGTAAATGCCCATCATGCTACCGGGCCTACCTCTATTTATACGGGCCTGGGTAACAGCTCTCTTCAGGCGTTTGTATTCCTGCAAGGTTTCGCCGTCTAGAAGCGAAGCGTTAGGGATCTTTGCCATGACGTACCGTACGGCTTCCAAATCTGAGGGCGAGCAAATAAAGATATGCCTCTGGGACGTAACGGTATATGCTTTCGCGATGTCGAGGCACCCCAGCACGTAACGGTTATTGAGCTCTCGACTCTCCGGGTTTTCTTTGAGTTGCCGGCGGATATCTTTCAGGTCTTCCATGTTTCTCCTTGCAATTTCAGTCGTCCTTGAACCCATCGTTGAGGCACGAGAAACACAGGCCATCCCCCTCTCAGTGCGAGGTGGAGAAGCCGGAATATTGAATTGCGGTGTATCGGTGTGTACTTCACAGAATGCCAGCTCTTCGGGCTCAATCAAAATTGGCGGGCATCCTGAGATATTTCAACGGCGGTACAAACGGTGGTGCATACATCTCATATATAGCGGTCAGTTATAGACAAAACCCGCTACGGGTACGGTACGGAGGCATCCCTCCCCTATGATGGTTGAAAGGGGTATTTACCCCTAATACCATCTGCTGTACACGCCCACGAGCCAACGAGGAAGAGCATGACCAAAGCGACCGATTCACCGCAGCCGCCGGAAGCGTCCACGCGCTGGCACACTCGCTACTCAAGCCCCATCGGCGTGCTCTACATTGCCGCCCGCGCGGATGCGATTGTGGGCATCTGGTACGAGGATCAGGCGCATTTTCCGCTCCCCCATGAGCTCGGTGAGCTGATTGAGAATCCCGGAACCTATCTGCGGGAGCACGGCACGGCGGAGGATGAAGAGCCTGCCGGCGAGTATGCTGCGGCGCAGTTGCTGTCTCGTGCTGAGGCAGAGCTTTCCGAGTATTTTGAGCGCAAGCGCACTTCTTTTACGTTGCCGTTAGATCCTGAGGGCACCGATTTTCAGCTGATTGTGTGGGAGCATCTGAAGACTGTTCCTGCCGGGTACACCACCACTTACAGCGAGATTTCGCGTGCGGTTGGCCCGGGTGCCCCGGCGCAGGCTGTGGGTCAGGCGGTCGGCCGCAATAAGGTTTCTATTATGATTCCGTGCCACCGCGTCATTGGTGCTGACGGTAGTCTGACCGGCTACGCTGGCGGGGTTGAGCGTAAGCAGTTCCTCCTCGATTTGGAGGAGCCGGAAGAGGTGCGGGAGGCGCGGCTCTTCTAGCGCCTGTCGGCTAGTCTTCAAGGCTTATGACGGGGTGGGGTATGCAGGGGTGGGGTATACACTGGGTGCGTACCCCACCTTTTTTCGTACCTGTTTTCGGTTTTGTTGACCCACAACACGACATGTAATCGAATATAGTTGCGATTTACTCACGGTGGAGCTACTGTTTAAGTAGAACATGCTTCCGAAATACTTGGATCAGCTCAGCAATCTCAGAGAGGAGAAACCGTGACCTCGCAACCCAATATTCCCGCCAAAGCCCTCGAAAACGCCTCAAGCTACCCCACGTGGGTGACCGACGAACTTCTGCGCGACTACTACGACGCCGAATGGGGCATGCCCATCACCGATGAGCGGGGACTCTTCGAAGCCCTGAGCCTGGAGGCTTTTCAGGTGGGACTCTCCTGGCGAACGATTCTTGCCCGCCGCGAGGCATTTCGTCGCGCTTTCGAGGGGTTCGATCCTGAACGCGTGGCTGCCTTCACCGACCGGGATGTTGCGCGACTCCTCCAGGACGAAGACATTATCCGTAACGAGCGGAAGATTCGCGCGGTCATCTCCAATGCGCGACTGACCCTTCGGATGCGTGAGCTTGCCGCCACGGCGCGTGACGCCTCCGCGGAGGATATTCATCTTCCCCTCATCGCACCCTCTTCTACCCCGGCCAATACGGATAGCGTTGAAGCGCCGAATCCTCGCCGCCGTCGAGTTCGTACCCTCAGCAATGAAGACCTGAACCGGATGCGCGAGCGCACCCTATCTGACGGCACACCGGTACCGGGCGGGCTGCCGGCGTGGCTGTGGTCCTTCGCGCCGAGCGAGACGATCACGCCGCATACCCTGGAGGATATTCCTACCGATACGCCCGAGTCCGCGCTTCTTGCCAAATCTTTTAAAGCACTGGGTGGAGTATTTTTGGGTCCGGTGACCGCCTATGCGCTCATGTGTGCCGTCGGCATGGTAGATGCGCACCTGGTGGGCTCGCATCGGCGCGGCTGTTCGGGTCTTTTCACCTAAGCCCTTGAGCCTCCTAAGCCCTTGAGCCTCTGGCGCGAAGGTATGCCAGGGCAGAGAAAAGCCGCGTGTTACTTCGGTGAAGTAAGCACGCGGCTTCTATACGTTGAGAGGTTCCGCTCTAAATTAGATCGTCGCAGGATTAGATCGTCACAGGATTAGATCATCACGAAGAGGAAGATCAGGGACAGCAGCGGCGGGGTCAGCTGAATCAGTGCCGGCTTGCGCTTATCCGGGGAGGTGAGGAACAGGTAGGCACCGGCAACCGCCATGGAGCCCAGACCTGCGAACATGAGCGCCACGCCCACCTGCGGGGAGCCGAACCAGAAGGCGAGCAGACCGGTTGCTGCGATCCAGGCGAGCATCAGGTTGTACAGGCCCTGGTTTGCCGCCATCTCCTTGGTGGACTCGGCAAATTCTTCGGTCATTCCGAAGGTTTCGCGGCCCTTAGGCTTGGTCCACAGGAATGATTCGATGATCCAGATGTACACGTGAATAGCGATTGCTACGAAGGCAAAGACGGTGGTAATCGTTGCGAGCGTCTGCATTGTTTTTCCTTAAGCAGTAGGTGTTCTATTAGGCACCTGCCCGTTCTTTCTTCTGGAGCACAATCTGTGGTGATGTGCAGAATCATGCAGGAGCAAGCACAAGAAGTAATTCTACGCCTCTTCCCGGCCTGTTGAAACTTCCCTGAATATGCGCAAAACCCCTCGATTCGTCTTCTGCAGAGAAAACTGCAGGGTTCTCATCGAGGGGTTTCGTATGCAGGGTTACGCCGAATCCGGTATCGGTCTTTAGCCCATCATGAGCGACAGAGCGAAGGACCAGACGCAGACCAGGCCCAGCAGAATAGCGCTGTACTTGATGGACATGGAGGTAATCTTCGATTCCTCGCCGGCGCTATTTACTGCGGCCGCCGCGATTGCGATGGACTGCGGGGAGACGATCTTACCCATCACGCCACCGGCGGTGTTTGCGGCAACGAGCAGGGTCGGGTCAACAGCGATCTGGGCTGCGGTGGTGGACTGCAGGCCCGCGAAGAGCACGTTAGCGTTCGTCACGGAGCCGGTCACGAACACGCCAATCCAACCGATGATCGGGGACAGCAGCGGGAAGACCGGGCCGGCTGCCGCGAGCGCCAGAGCGATGGAGGTGGTCATACCGGCGTGGTTCATCACGTTTGCGACGGACATGACCAGGCAGATCATGAGGATCGGCATCTTCAGCTGGTTCCAGGTGCCGCCGAGTTCTTCAAAGGCTTCGCCCCAGCTAATCTTCGAGGTCAGCACGGTAATGAGTGCCGCCACCAGAATTGCGGTGCCGGATGCGCCCAGGGTGTTCCATGAGAACATTGCGGTCACGGTCTTACCGGCACCGGTGACGATTGCCTCGTGGATGCCGGGGATGGGGAACGCCAGGGTTGCGGCACCCAGCGGACCAGTGGTTGCGAACACGGGCTTGAGCGCGGTGGACCAGAGCAGGATGGTTGCGGAGAGGAAGATGAAGGGGCTCCACGCCTTAACAATCTCAGCGCCGGTGTGCTTGACGCTCTGCTGTGCCTGAACTTCTTCGAGGCTGGGAGCGGTGGGTTCACGGTAAATGTGCTTGGGCTGCCAGGAACGCATGACGAGTGCCAGCGCCACTAGGGACAGCAGCGGCGGGATGATGTCGACCAGTTCGGGAGAGCCGAGCAGCATCAGGATAGCTGCCTGACCGCCGGAGAAGATGACGCCGGTCATGAGCGCTACGAGACCGACTTCGCGGATGCCGCGCATACCGTCCTGGATGGCGACCATCAGTACCGGCACGATTGCCACGAAAATCTGCAGTACCGGGACCATACCTGCGGACAGGTGTGCGGTGTCCAGGCCGCCGACCTTAGCTGCGGTGGTCACGGGAATACCGATAGCGCCGTAGGCGCCGGATGCGGCGTTGGCAACCAGCGCCAGCATTGACGCCTTGAGGGGGTTGAAGCCCAGGGATACCAGCAGTGCCGCGGAGATAGCAATGGGGATACCGAAGCCTGCCGCACCTTCGATGAAGCCACCGAAGCAGAAGGCAATCAGTAGCACCTGGATGCGCTGGTCGTTCGAGATGGAGGAGACGGAGGAGCGCACGATGTCGAAGTTACCGGCGCGCACGGCGATACGGTAAAGCCACACAGCCATGAGCACGATCCAGCCGATGGGCCACATACCGGATAGGAAACCGGAGAGGATGGAGCCGGCACCTGCGGTGATGGGCAGGCCGAAGACGGCACAGCCGATGATGAGGGTGGTGCCGAGGGTCAGCAGTGCTGATTTGAGGCCGCTGAGTTTCAGGACGGTCAGGCCCAGCAGGAAGAGGATGATGGGTACTGCTGCGACCAGTGCGGAGAGCACCGGTGAGTTCAGCGGGTCGTAGGTTTGCTGCCACATAGGGCGGGTGTTCCTTTCGGTCTGTGCATTGTTGCGGTTGCTTCTTCCGATACGACTCCTGTGCTGCATGGAAGCGCTAGGCCGCATAAAACCGATGGGTTCCTCCCCTATGTGGTGGAGTGGCCCATCGGTGAAGCGTTATGGTCATCAGTTCCCAGGGGCTGAAGTTGTTCCCTGGTTTTAACTGAAAGAAAGCGGGATTATTCCCGCTAACTAGGTGCTTGTGACTTTATCTGTCTAAGCTATCAGGTCTCCCCCACGAGTTCAGGATAGGATAACCTTAAGTGTGCACAAACGATATTTATGTGCATATTTATGCTCCCCGGTATTCGCCCCTCACTGCCTCTCTTCAAACCATCAGCCGCGCATCCCACCACGCGCCCTACCAAGCCCAGATAACGTAAAAGCCCCCTCCTACCGAAGTAGAAGGGGGCTTGATACAGACCGTATTGCGGCGCCTCACTCTCAACCAGAGCGGGCTACACGCATCGGAGCTTCACGCTGTTTAGGAAACAACCAGGGACAGAACGTAACCCCAAACACAGGTGATAGCCAGCAGGATTGCGCTGTACTTGATTGCCATGGAGGTAATCTTGGATTCCTCGCCGGCGCTGTTTACTGCAGCAGCTGCAATTGCGATGGACTGCGGGGAAACAATCTTCGCCATCACACCACCGGCGGTGTTAGATGCAATCAGCAGGGTCTGGCTAACACCAATCTGATGTGCGGTGGTAGCCTGCAGGCCAGCGAAGAGGATGTTGCTGTTCACCACGGAGCCGGTCACGAACACGCCAATCCAACCGATGATCGGGGACAGCAGCGGGAAGATAGCGCCCACAGCGGCAACAGCCAGTGCGATGGAGGTAATCATACCCGCGTAGTTCATGACGTTAGCAACGGACATGACCAGGCAGATCATGATGATCGGGGTCTGCAGCTGCTTCCAGGTTGCACCGAGTTCCTCGATAGCCTCGCCCCAGCTGATGGAGGAGGTCAGGATGGTGATGATGGCAGCCACCAGAATTGCGGTACCGGATGCGCCCACAATGTTCCAGGTGTAGGTCACGTCAATAGGCTTGGGGGTTGCAACGATCGGTGCCGCCTGCGAGATGCTCTGGTGCAGCCAGGGCAGGGAGAACGTGACGTTGGTGAAGCCGAGCGCGCCCTTAGCAGCGAAGACGGGCTTCAGAGCGGTGGACCAGAGCAGAATCACGACGGACAGGTAGACGAAGGGGCTCCACGCCTTGAGGATTTCGCCACCGGTGTGCTTGGTGCTCTGCTGAGCCTGAACTTCTTCCAGGGAGGGAGCGGTGGGCTCGCGGAAGATGTGCTTGGGCTGCCACTTCTGCATGACCAGTGCCAGAGCAATCAGTGCCAGCATCGGCGGGATGATGTCGACGAGCTCGGGGTTACCCAGGGTTACGAGCAGAACGGACTGGCCGCCGGAGTAGATGACACCAACCATCAGGGCTACCAGACCGACTTCGCGGATACCGCGGATGCCGTCCTGAATAGCAACGAGCAGTACGGGGATGAGAGCCGCCATGATCTGGAGAACCAGGACCATTTCGATGGACAGTGCGTGCAGGTCCACGCCACCGCGGGTTGCTGCGGTGGTCACGGGGATACCGATAGCGCCGTATGCACCGGAGCTCACGTTAGCGATCAGCGCGAACATTGCGGCCTTGAGCGGGTTGAAGCCCAGGGACACGAGCAGTGCAGCACAGATAGCAATCGGGATACCGAAGCCTGCAGCACCTTCAAGGAAGCCACCGAAGCAGAATGCGATCAGCAGCATCTGGACGCGCTGGTCGGTAGAGATGGAGGAGATGGAGGAGCGGACGATTTCAAAGCCGCCAGAACGCACGGAAATGCGGTAGAGCCACACAGCCATGAGCACGATCCAGCCGATGGGCCACATGCCCGAGAGGAAGCCGTAGAGGATGGAGCCTGCACCGGCGGTGATGGGCATACCGAAGATAGCGCAACCGATGACCAGTGCAATGACGAGGGAGATAACGGCAGATTTAATACCGCTGAGCTTCAGGACGGTGAGGCCCAGAAGGAAGAAAATAATCGGGACTGCTGCCACGAGTGCGGAGAGTGCGCTCGAGTTCAGCGGGTCGTAGACTTGCTGCCACATGATGTACTGTGTTCCTTTCCAGCCCACGGGGGCGGGATCGAGTTGTGCCGTAAAACCTTCCCAGTGACGCTTGTGGCGGCGTGTGTGCCGTGTGTTGTAGGTGCGTGCACCTAGCTGTTTGATGCGTTAAGGACGCTATCCCTTGGGATATATGCCTTCACTTGGGTTCGTGTTGGTTTTGCGGCTATGAAATTTAGTGTGTTGAAACGGCGTTTTTGTCACAAAAACCTAAATATTCCTTGATTTGTCAAGGGAATTTCAGGGTCAGGATAATGAATCCCTAATCCAAAAACGCAATTCCTTGTGTACCCAATGTACCACTTAACACCCACAGAATCGGGCATATTCCAACATTTAAATTCAAGCTCATAATTGCAACCTAACCTAAAGCCCACCCCGGATTAAGGGCCTACCCAGCGCCCTCCCCCGCTATTTCAAGGAAGAAACAGCACCCCGGCACTTTCGGCAGTACATTCAGCGCATATCCTGACCACAAACCGCTCAAACTACCAAACCCAGCGAACCCCTAAACGGCATACAAAAAAGCTCCGGAAGGAAAAACCTTCCGGAGCTTTATCTGTCGGGTTGACAGGATTTGAACCTGCGACCCCTTGACCCCCAGTCAAGTGCGCTACCAAGCTGCGCCACAACCCGATGATTCCGGGGAACCCTCCCCTGAACACTCGATAAACTATACCCCAGGTTTTTACCCCGTGCAACTTGGCACAGACTAAGGAACAGAAATTTTTGCGCCACCGTTCTCAGCTGCTCACATAAGGGGTCACCATGCCAGCACGGGCGCCTCGCAACGGCTTCTTCAAGACCACCACAAGGCACCCAGTACACCACGGGGCAGGGAACTACCGTTTGCGGGTGCTCTTCCCCTTCTTCTTCGTCTTACCGCCCTGACGTTCCCCCAAGGAGCGGCGTTCACGCACGCGCATCGAAATTTCGATCGGCGTGCCCGTGAACTCGAAAGTTTCACGCAGGCGGCGCGTAATAAAACGCCGATACCCCGGGTCTAAGAACCCGGTTGTGAAAAGCACAAACTTCGGCGGGCGCGACGAAACCTGCGTGCCGAAAAGAATACGCGGCTGCTTACCACCACGCAAAGGATGAGGATGCGCCGCAGCCAGCTCCCCTAAGAAAGCGTTCAACCGCCCCGTTGGGATACGCGAATCCCAGGACTCCAGCGAGCGTTCCAGGGCGGGCACCAGTTTATCTTTATGCCAGCCAGTTTTCGCCGAAATATTCACGCGCGGAGCCCACTTCACGTGCGCCAGGTCGCGGTCAATTTCACGTTCGAGCATCTCGCGGCGTTCCTCATCAAGGGTGTCCCACTTGTTAAAGGCCAGCACCATTGCACGACCGGAATCGATAGCGGTCTGAATAATACGCACGTCCTGCTCACTCAGCGGCTCAGACACGTCCAGAAGCACAACCGCGACCTCGGAGCGTTCCAGGGCTGTCTGAGTGCGAAGCGAAGAATAAAACTCTGCCCCCTTCGCCATATGCTGGCGGCGGCGAATACCCGCCGTATCAATAAACCGCCACGGGTAGCCGCCCAGCTCAATAACCTCATCAATAGGGTCACGCGTAGTACCCGCAAGGTCATTCACAACTGCACGTTCAGAACCAGCCAGCTTATTCAGCAGCGAGGATTTACCCACGTTGGGGCGACCAATCAGGGCCACACGGCGCGGCCCACCCGGCGCATCCGGCTGCGCATACTGGGAGTGCTCGGGCATGACCTCTAGAAGCTCATCAAGGGCATCCGCAAGGCCACGACCGTGCAAACCCGAAACCGGGAAAGGCTGCCCCATTCCCAGCGACCACAGGTTATAAATCTCCGGTTCCAGGTGAGCGTCATCAATCTTATTGGCCATCAGGATAATGGGTTTCTTCACGCGCCGGAGCATGCGCACAATCTGCTCATCCGAGGCGGTAATACCCACGCGCGCGTCCACCACAAGAATAACAACGTCGGCCTGCTCAACTGCGATTTCCGCCTGATCCGCCACCTGGGCGTCAATACCGCGTGCATCAGATTCCCAGCCGCCAGTATCAACAAGGGTGAAACGTTTGTCCAGCCATTCAGCTTTATAGGAGACACGGTCGCGGGTCACCCCCGGCTTATCCTCCACCACGGCCTCACGCCGACCCAAAATACGGTTAATAATCGTGGACTTCCCCACATTGGGGCGCCCCACGATCGCTACCACCGGGTCAGCAAGCTGCTCTTCTTCCTCATCAAGCTCAAAACCCCAGGCGCCCAAGAGCGCACGATCTTCCTCATCAAGGTCATAGTCCTCAAGCCCCTCCAGAAGAGCCTGCGCACGCGCCTCGGCGGTCTCATCGTCAATATCAGCTAGACGCTCGGTGACATCATCCTCACCGCCGCCTAAATATTTGTCTTCGTAGTCATCGCGGATAGCATCGTTCTCAGCCATGCGCGTCCCCTTTCTACACTGCAAACACCCGAACCACCTCCCAATAAACATCCCACTAAGGAACCTGAGAGTCGGGCGGTTCGCACATTACGTACTGCTGCGTGGGTTATCCCCCGCGTTTTGCTTTCACCTGCGCGTTGACCGCATTAATCACAGCCGAAACGGTGGCGTTAAAGTCCAGTTCGGAGCTATCAATCAGCTCAACACCAGCTGCGGCCTGCATAAAATTATTAACCTTCAAGTCTTTGGCGTCACGCTCAGAGATCTGCTGCGTCAAATCGCCCACAGAACCCGACTTCTCAGTATTTTCCAGGCCGCGGCGGGCCATACGCACCTCTTCCGAAGCAGTCAGCAAGATACGCGCATCCGCATCCGGGGCCACCACAGTGGTAATATCACGCCCCTCGGCGACAATACCATTCACGGCGTGCCCAATGGCCCATCTCTGCAACCCGATCAGGTGCTCACGTACCGCCGGGACGGACGCCACAGCTGAGACCGCCGCCGAAACCCGCTCAGAGCGGATCTGCTCACGTACATCGGTAGAGCCAATCAGGATCTCTTCTTCCTTAATATTGGTGCCAAACACCAACGGCATCTCAACCACCGCCTGGGAGATAGCCTCAGCGTCAGCCAGGTCAATCCCCCGCTCCAGCACATACCAGGTTGCCGCACGGTACATGGCGCCGGTGTCAAGATACGCCAGCCCAAAATGACGCGCCACCTCTTTTGAGACTGAAGACTTTCCAGACCCGGAAGGGCCATCAATAGCAATCGTTAACTTAGGTTTCTCATGCATGCTTATTCGCTTTCATATGGTGATGCGCAGGTACTTACCTGCTTTTAGCATACGGGATTGGGGCGTTTATTCCTCCCCGCAAACATTGGGACACCCCACCCACTAGGTGACGACCTTCCAGCCCCGCTCGGTCAGTCCGGTCACCAGCCCATCATGTTTAGCGGGGCTCACCGACAACTCGGCCATGCCTACATCTGCCCCGGTTGAATGTTCCAGACGCAGATCTTCCACATTCACACCCAGTTCACCAATATCGGCCAGCAGCCGCGCCAAAGACCCAGGGGTATCATCCACCAACACCGTGAGCGTGGCAAATGCGGTCGGCACCGTACCATGTTTACCGGGGATGCGAGCCACCCCCGCGTTCCCCTCACTCATGAGCTGCGCCAAATCCAGGCGAGCGCCGGGGGCGGTAGGGTTCTCAAGTGTAGCAATCAGACGGTCCAGATCCTGACGCATACCATAGAGTGTACGCACCATAGGCTCCGCATTCGCCGCGAAAATCTGCACCCACAGACGCGGGTCACTCCCCGCGATACGCACCGTATCACGCAGGCCCTGCCCCGCCAGCGACAGCGCATATAACGGTGTGTGCTGCAGGCGGGCGGCCAGTAAAGAACTCACCGCCTGCGGCACATGCGAGATGAGCGCCACCGTCTCATCATGCTCAGACGCACTCAAGGCGGTCACAATAGCCCCCAGCTCAACCGCTAAAGCCCGCACCAGTTTCACGCACTCAGTGCGGGCAGCCTCATGCTCACAAATAATCCAGGGTCGGGCCTGAAACAGCTCTCCGCGTGCAGCAACCGGACCGGACTTCTCCCGCCCCGCCATCGGGTGCGACCCCACATAACGTGAAGCATCAGCCCCCGACTCAAGCACCTGCCGCAGCGGCAAAGACTTCACCGAAGCAATATCAGTGACGGTGGCCCCCGGGTAATCCCCGTGCGGCGCATATGTATTGAGTGCCTGCACGCACAGGTCACCAGCCACGTCCGGCGGGGCCGCCACCAGCACCAGCTGCGGCGCGCATGAGGCACGTTTGGCTTCCCCAAGAGAGGACCAACGGGTACCCGCACCAATATCCTCAGCGACCGCCTCCACGGTAGGCGAAATATCCTGCAAGTACACCGGCACTCCTGCGGCACGCAAGCCCAACCCGATAGATGCCCCCAACAAGCCCGTGCCGATCACCAGCACCGGGCCGGTGAGCACCGGGGAAATATCCTGAGAACCCATTACATGTCCACGCTTGCCAGTAGATGCCCAATCTCAACCTTCGACAGGTTACGCACCGTACCCTGCTTCTGCGACCCAATACGTACCGGGCCCATCTCAACACGCACCAGCTTCTCCACCGGGTACCCCACAGCCTCAAACAGGCGGCGCACAATACGGTTCTTCCCCGAATGGATGCTCACCTCAATCAGCACATGCCCCGGGGCCGAATCCACCAGCTTAAACGAATCAACACGAGACACGCCATCCTCAAGACGCACACCCTTCTTCAGCTGCGCACCCACACCCGACTCAACCGGGCCACGCACCTGCACCAGGTATGTTTTAGGCACCTCGTAGGAGGGGTGCGTCAGCCGATTCGCCAGCTCACCATCATTCGTCAGCAGCAGCAGCCCCTCAGTCTCAACATCCAAACGACCCACATGGAACACCCGCTCCGTCATTGAAGACCGCAAAAAATCTTTAATGCAGGGGCGGCCATCGGGGTCTTCCATTGTTGAAACAATCCCGGCAGGCTTATTAAATGCCATGTACACGAGCTTATCGTTCGTCTGCACGGTCATACCATCCACCTGAACCACAACATCCGCAGGGTTCACACGCACCCCCAGCTCGGTCACGGCCTCACCATTAACAGTGACCCGCCCCTCGGTGATCATCTGCTCACACACACGGCGTGATGCCACCCCGGCCTGGGCCATTAGCTTCTGCAAGCGCACACCGTTCTCGTCATAAAAATCGAAATGATCCACCGGCGCAGCACGCGGACGTCGTGGGCGATGCGGCCCCGCCCATTTGTTGGCCCGGTACTCGCCGCGCTCATGCGCAAACGCCTCCCCCGAACGGTACGGGCGGCCCGGTGCCCGGCGTTCACGCTTAGGTAGCTCAGAGTACTTGCCTTTCCCCTTGCCTTTGCCCCTGGAAGCGCCAGACTGCGAGGCGCCATACTTCGAGTTTTTGGGGGCGCCCCCCTTAGCCTTGCGGCCACCGCCTTGCGGGCCCGAGCCTTTGGAACCGCCCGTATGTCCGGGGCGGGAATTATTCTTTCCGTATGCCATCAGTTTTCCTAATATCCTGTCAGTATTTTCTACAATTTATCTGTTATATCCCGGGCTCACTGCCCGCACGTTCCGCAGCACTCCCCTGGGCCTGAAGTATTACACGCATTACCCATCTGCGGAGCCTGTTATAAGTATCTACGCATCATCTGCCAAAAGTGCCGCCTCCGTATCATCCGGCAAAAACGGGGCAAGCTCCGGCAGCTCATCCAACGAATCCAACCCCAGTTTCGCCAGCAGAAGCTCAGTCGTCTCATACAGGGCCGCCCCTGTACCTTCTTCCTTACCAGCCTCACGCACCAACTGGCGGTGCACCAGCTGCCGCACCGCGGCATCAGCATTCACGCCGCGCACCGCTGCAACACGAGCCCGGGTAACCGGCTGCTGATACGCGATCACAGCCAACGTCTCAAACGCCGATTTGCTCAATGTGGTGCTCTGGCTGCGGGTCACAAACCGGGCCACCCAAGGCGCGAAATCGGCACGAGAGTACAAACGCCAGCCGCCCCCTACCCGGCGCAGTTCAAAACCTCTCGGCTCCCGAGAAGGCCCATCATCACCGTAGTCTGATTCGTCCCCGTTATATTCACGGTACAGTTCGTCTAAGGCAGCCTCCACCGCCCGCTCATTCACGATCAGCGCAGCCGATAGCTCACGCACACTCACCGGGGCGTCAGCGACCGCCAAGACAGCCTCAATCGCTGCTTTCACCCCGCCCGGTATACGCTCCACGCGGGAAAACTCGTCCTCAGCATCAACAGCAGCAGCACCCATGGTTCGGCCGCTGGGGTGCTGGGGCGCTCGCTGCCCTGATGGGGTCTTGTTTGTGTCCTTATCGGGGAGGCTAGATACTGTAAGCCCTTTGCTCTGGGGCGGTGTCTGCACAGTGTTGTTGGGTTCTGGGGCGTCAGCATCGCTCGCTGTGCCTTCTTGCCCGGCGCCCGACGCTATTTCCGTATCGGATCCGGGGTCCCAATATCCAAGGTTCACAATACTCAGGTCTGATTCAGTAAATTCGTCCTCAAAACGGTTACCGCCGGTGGCGCCAGTGTTCATGCTTTCCCCTTCCCAGGGTGTGCCCGCAGCTCAGGCGCCGCTGCGGCGGGTACGGTATCGCTGCTTGCCGCTGTAAAGTCGGCCGGGTCGTGGGGCACAAAATCGCGGGACAATGCGGTTGTGCTCACCGAAATCTCTCCCAAAGGCGCGTCCTGGTTGAGGGTCACCGCCCCCTCTTTATAGAGTTCCAGTAATGCCAAAAAACGCACTACTGCCGTCTCAAGCTCACCGGCCCCGCGCACAAGCTCGCTGAACCGCACCGACCGTACCGCAGGCGCACCCGCTAGGAGCGCATCTAAAATAGTGCGTTCCTCAGCGGCTATAGTGGTGGTGGAAACGTGCAGGTGTTCGTTGAGTTCTTCAACAATTACCTCTGGCTCCGGTTCAGCGGGACTAGCTTTAGGTGCGAACGCCGCCGCAGCGATACGTGCGAATTCCTCGGGCCCTTCCTCAAACACAAGCTCCGGAAGTGCCTTCGCAAAAACCGGCTCTAGGGCCACGGCGCGGGCAAACCGCTGATTTTCCGCCTGCCAGCGTGCAGCAAAAATAGCGGCAACTTCACGGTAGGCGCGGTACTGCAGAAGCCGTGCAAACAGCAAGTCACGGGCCTCTACAAGCGCAACATCCTGTTGCAGCGGATCATTATGGTGCGGCAGCAGACGCGCAGCCTTTAACTCAAGCAGTGTTGCGGCAGTCACCATAAAGTCACTCGCCTCATCCAGCGCCTCGGCGGTGCCATGCTCGTAGAGGGCATGCAGGTAGGCGATGAACTCGTCGGTAACTTCAGCGAGCGCGATATCTGTAATATCGAGTTTACGGCGCGATATGAGGGTCAGCAGCAGATCAAAGGGGCCCTCAAAATTAGTGAGTGTGAGAGTGAACCCGGCACCTGGCACCGGGGGTGTAGGGCTGTTCGGCCCAGTCGGTGTCGGTACCCTCTCGGCAGCGACGGTTTCGGTCATGGGTGACCTATGCTCCATTCTTGGATGCTTCAAAATACTTAGGGCAGGTGCACGCCACCTGTAACTACAGGGGCGAACCTAACGTCACACATTTTACCGGGTCCAGCGGAGGCTAAACAACACGGCACCGCGACAGGCGGCCCCAGCCTCAACAGCGGTCCGCAGGTACCCCGATGAAAACGCGGACACCGTACCCGGTGCAGTCCCGCACCGTGCTACAGCATCCGCGTACGTATTGGGGCGACCGGCTGGGGCTAGGGTGCGCCGCCCTTATAGATTAGCTCACGCGCCACCTGCCGGTACGCCTGTGCGCCTGGGTGGTTGGTGGCGTAGTTCAGGATCGGCTCAAATGAGACGGTCGCATCCGGGAATTTAACGGTGCGTTTAATGACGGTGTCGAACACCTTATCGCCGAATGCGTCAATAATGCGGGCCAGTACCTCTTTGGAGTGGGTGGTGCGTGCATCAAACATGGTGGCAAGTACGCCAACAATGTCCAGGTCGGGGTTGAGCCTATCCTGCACTTTCTGGATTGAGTCGTTCAGCAACGCGACAGCACGCAGGGCAAAAAACTCGCAGATGAGGGGAATAATCACGCCGTCAGAGGCGGTGAGAGCATTCACAGTAAGCAGCCCCAGGGAAGGCTGGCAGTCAATGAGGATTACGTCGTACTCGTCGCGAACTTTACGGAGCGCAGATGCCAGCACCTGCTCACGAGCCACCTCGTTCACCAGCAGCACCTCAGCTGCGGACAAGTCAATATTCGCCGGGAGCAGGTCTACGTTCTCAACACCGGTGCCTTGGATGACGTCTTTAATGTCTACCTTGCGGTCCATCATGACGTTATAGACGGTCAAGTCCAGCTCGTGCGGGTTCGCGCCGAATCCCGCAGAGAGCGCGCCCTGCGGGTCAAAATCCACGAGTAAAACTTTACGCCCGCATTCAGCAAGGGCCGCACCAAGATTAATGGTTGAGGTGGTCTTACCCACCCCACCCTTCTGGTTCACCATCGAGATGATGCGCGCGGGACCGTGCTGTTGTATGGGCGCGGGGTCGGGGTATTCGCGGAGGGGGCGGCCGGTGGGCCCGAGTTCTTGTTCCGGTGCTTCAGTCAACTATGTCACCTTCGTGTGCGAAATTTACTGTTGATTATAAGGTTACAGTATTTGCCCCGTATCCCAGAGCCTAAACGTGAGGTGGAACTCAGGGGTACGGGGCGGTTGAGGTTGAACGGATGCGTTCAAGCTCTCTGCTACTGCCCAGAGTCGATGTGCGTGCGTGGCTTTATGTTCTCGGGCGGCACAACGGGAATCTGTTTGGTTGGCGATTTCTGAGCCACTGCATCATCCACGTACTGGTCGCCGTGCAGGGCATCCCCCATGGTGTTCTCGTCAAAGGGAAGTTCGCCTTTTAGGACGGAATGCACCCTGTCCATGTCAATCTCTTTAACGGCTTTACCCATGAGCACAGTCGCCACGGCGTTGCCGGTAAAGTTCGTAACGGCGCGCGCCTCGGACATGAAACGGTCAATACCCACAATCAGCCCCACACCGTTCACGAGGTCAGGGCGGTGCGACTGCAAACCACCAGCCAGGGTAGCGATACCCGCACCCGAGACACCAGCGGCGCCCTTTGAAGCAATAATCATGAAAACCAACAGAGAAAGCTGTTCACCCAGCGCCAGCGGGGTACCCATTGCCTCGGCCACGAATAGTGCGCTCATGGTCAGGTAGATAGCGGTACCGTCCAGGTTAAAGGAGTACCCGGTGGGTACAACCACACCCACTACAGGTTTTGAGACGCCAAGGTGCTCCATTTTAGCGATCAGCCGCGGCAAGGCCGCCTCGGAGGAGGAGGTGGAGAAAATCAGCAGGTATTCCCGCGCCAAATATTTCAGCAGGCTAAAAATGTTCACCCCTGCGAACAGTTTAAGGATGCTGCCCAACACCACCACAACAAATAGGATGCAGGTGATGTAGAAGGCGGCCATGAGCACGAACATAGACGAGATTGCTTGCAGCCCGGTGGACCCGACAACCGCTGCGATAGCGCCTAATGCCCCCAGCGGTGCCAGCCACATAATCATCATGAGCAGGCGGAACACCAGCGCTTGGCAGTAGGTGAGGAATTTTAGGATGGGCTGGCCGACCGGGCCCATTTTCTGCAGCGCAAAACCCATCAGCAGAGCCACAAACAGGGTCTGCAGAATGTTGTCGTTTGTCAGTGCAGAAAGCAGGGAGGTGGGGATAATGCCCAGCAGAAAGCTCACGGTATCTCCCCCGCCATGGCTCCCGCTGCTGTTGTTGGGGAGGGTGTATTTAGTGGTGGCAGGGTCGTAGTGCAGGGCGCTGCCGGGCTCAATAATATTGCCAACCACTAGACCAATACCGAGCGCAAAGGTGCTCATGAGCACAAAATACAGCAGCGCCATACCGCCCACTTTCCCCACGGTCGCAGCCTTTGCAATGGAGCCAACCCCGAGGACGATGGTGCAGAAAATGACGGGGGCGATCATCATTTTAATAAGCGCGATAAACCCGGTACCGATGGGCGCCAGACCTTTAGCGAAGCCCGGCGCGGTCAGCCCCAGCACGCAGCCGATAATGACGGCAGCAATCACCGAGAGGTACAGCATGTGGGTGGGGTCTTTATAGAACGGCTTCTTTTCTACCGTGTTTTTGGGTGATGAGTTGTGGGCTGATGCCGTGCTCATAACATGTATCCCTTCCGTTCGGGGCACGCACGATACTGTGCGTCTGCACCGCCTGAGATAGCCTTTAATCTCATGAACAGCCACGCTCTGGGATAGTTGCGGTTGGGCGCGGCCGATTCGGCGATAGTCACGATACTACCGGGCCACCCTAGTGGGTTTGGTGGGTTTTACACGGAGAAACACATTTTTTACATTTTTGTAACACGAAGAATAAATATTACACATGATTTTGCGCACCGCAGAATCTTTCGGTAGCCTTACGCGCGAACCGGCGCAGCGGATGGGTACAGTGCACCAAGGCGCACGCATACATTTCCTACCGTGTGGGGTAGTTGGCTCGCGGATGCGCCATCCGGTACACCTCCATCATCCCCTCGGGGCTCACCCGGGTATACACCTGGGTGGTGGCAATAGAAGCGTGGCCCAAAAGCTCCTGCACCACCCGAATATCGGCCCCGCCCTGCAGCAGGTGTGTAGCAAAAGAATGCCGCATTGAGTGAGGCGAAAAATCCTGGGCCAGCCCCGCCTGCTCGGCGGCGCTTTTAAGAATCAGCCACGCACCCTGCCGACCCAGGCGGCTACCGCGACCATTGAGGAATAGCGCGGCGGTACCTTTACCATGTGCGGCAAATACGGGGCGGGCACGCACCAGATAGTTCTGAAGGGCCCGCTGCGCATACGACCCCACCGGAACCAGCCGCTCTTTCCCCCCTTTACCGAATAGCCGCACATACCCGGGTAAAGTAACAGTTTCACCGTGCTCATCGGTGGTGCTCTCCCCCAGGTGCACATCGTCTATATCAGCGGCTAGCATCTCACTGACGCGCGCACCCGTGGCATACAAAAATTCCAAGATCGCCCGGTCCCGCAAACCGGTAGGGGTCTCCAGGGACGGAACCGCAAGAAGCCGCTGCATCTGCTCAACAGTGACAGCCTTAGGTAACCGTTTGACGTTTTTGGGAGGCTTCACCGCCGCCGCCGGGTCGGTGTCAGTGGTGCGGGAACTATGCCAGAAAGCGTGCGCGCCCCGCACCGCTGCCATAGTGCGGGCAATAGAGTTAGGACCCAGCGGAACCGGCAGAATTTGCCCCGCTGGTGCACTGGGCGAATTGTGCGGCGGGGGCGCAGCAGATGCTTTATCACCCGCATAAATCGTTGCGGCAAGGGCATCATGCGCGTCCTGCTCGGCTGCTTTACGGTCTTGCGCTGTCTGCGGCTCGGGTAGTGGCACGGTGGGGTTAGCGAGTTCCCGCATAAACGCACGCACATCAGCGGTGCGGATGCGCTCGGGAGCGATAATACCGCGCGTGGCAAGGTACGCACTGTAGCGGCGCAAATCGCGCGTGTACGAAAGTACCGTATTATCGCTGCTGCCTTTTTCAACACGCAAATAGGTAAGGTACTGTTCTACACCAGCCTGCAGCGGGGTGGGCCGGGTGTGGCTGCGGGAAGAGCGCCCAGTCACAGGAGATACCATCACACAGTTTTAGTGAACATTCCGGTACCGGGTGCGCCGCCCGCCCAGATAAGGGTGAAAATCCCAGCTATCGGTGGCCGAGCGCAGGTTGGCAAACCCCACCTGGGATGCAACGTAAGCCGCCATAATCGCCTGGTTCGCCAACCCGTTATGGATGTGCCCTGCCAGCACCAGCTGTACGGCAGCGTCAAGAGGAACCCACCGGTAGGTGATCTCGGCTTCTTCTTCCCCGCGTGGGATGCGTTGCCCTTCTGGGATACGGCGCAGACCCCGAGCCAGGTAGATGCGGCCCGCCTCGTCGGCCCCACCCGGGGTGGTGTAGTAATCGATAAGAGTGTGCCAAGTCTTAGCTTCTAAGTCGGCTTCCTCTGCAAGCTCACGTTGGGCCGCCGCCAGCGGGTTTTCCCCCTCAATGTCGAGAAGCCCAGCGGGTACCTCCCACAGGTTCATGCGCACCGGGTGGCGGTACTGGTTAAGCAGCAGAATACGGTCGTGTTCATCAAGGGTGGCCACGGCAACAGCACCCGGCATACCCACAACGTCGCGGGTCAGTTCCGGCCCGTGGGGACTCAGCAAGTATTTTTCAACGGTCACATCGAGCACATGCCCGCAGTATTTATGTTCGCGGGAGGTGACCTCCCGCAAAGAGGGAGTGTCAACAATATCTGCGTATTCTGGGTTAAGCGATGATGCCGCCGGTTTGGTGCTCATATCCCCCATTCTAACGTGGATTCCAGGCGGGTACCCGGTGCAACGTCAGGGCACAGACAGCCGGTGGTTTAGCGAATGACACTGAACATCCCTGCATCACACGCCCACACAGTTATCCGCACCAGACCGGCACGAGGCGGAGCCTTCACCAAAGTATGTAACAGGCCCCGCCTCGTGGTGTTGCTGCCTTAGCCGTTACATATCGCGTTGTGCCAGTGCCGCCTCAATAAGGCCCGCAAAGAGCGGGTGCGGGCGGGTCGGGCGGGAACGGTATTCGGGGTGCGCCTGAGTCGCCACATAGTAGGGGTGCGTCTCGGCGGGCAGTTCCACATACTCCACCAGTGAGGAGTCGGGTGAGGTGCCCGAGATCATCAGCCCCGCGTCTTCAAGCCGTTCACGGTACTCATTGTTTACCTCATAGCGGTGGCGGTGCCGCTCAGCGACCTCAGTAGCACCGTACGCCTTAGCAACCTGAGAGCCGGGAACCAGGTTCGCAGGGTAAAGGCCCAGACGCATGGTACCGCCAAGATCCCCAGCACCGTGCACGAACTGTTTCTGCTCCTCAATGGTGGCGATCACCGGCTCGGTGGTGTCCGGGTCAAACTCAGTCGAGGACGCCTCAGATAGCCCAAGCACATTACGCGCATACTCGATCACCATAGATTGCAGCCCCAGGCAGATTCCTAGCGTGGGAATTTTATGCTCACGAGCGTATTTGAGCGCACCGATCTTGCCGTCAAGGCCGCGGATGCCAAACCCGCCAGGCACCAGGATAGCGTCCATGTCGCCCAAGTGCTTTTCGGCGTCCTCATCGGTGGAGCACAAATCTGCCGCCACCCAGTTAATCTTGACCTTCACATTATTGGCGAAGCCGCCAGCGCGCAGGGCCTCAGAGACGGAAAGATAGGCATCGGGCAGGTCAATATATTTGCCAACGAGCGCGACCTTCACATCAGTATTAGGGTTGTGCACGGCGCCTAACACACGATCCCACTGGGTGAAATCGGGGTCGGGGGCCTCAAGCCCAAAGTACTCAAGGATATAGTCGTCCAGCTTCTGCCCGTGCAGAGTTTTGGGGATATCGTAGATGCTCGGCGCGTCGGGGCACGAAATGACGGCGTCCACATCCACGTCGCAGGCGTTGCCGATCTTCGCCCGGTGTGAGGCTGGCACGTCACGCTCGCAGCGGAGAATCAGCCCGTCGGGTTGAATCCCCAAACCCCGCAGAGAGGCGACTGAATGCTGGGTGGGCTTGGTTTTAAGCTCGCCAGATGGACCAATAAACGGCACCAGGGAGACGTGCAGGAAAAACACGTTCTGACGCCCCACATCGCGGCGCACCTGCCGCGCGGCTTCCATAAATGGCAGGGACTCAATATCACCAACGGTACCGCCGATTTCGGTAATAATAATGTCCGGGGCGTTATCAATCTCGGCAGCGTAACGCATACGCGCCTTAATCTCGTTGGTGATGTGCGGAATCACCTGCACCGTATCACCCAAGTATTCGCCGCGGCGTTCTTTGGCGATCACCGACGAGTACACCTGACCGGTAGTCACGTTCGCGGACTGGTCAAGGTTCTCGTCAAGGAAACGCTCGTAGTGCCCAATGTCGAGGTCGGTTTCCGCCCCATCATCAGTCACGAATACCTCACCGTGCTGGAAAGGGTTCATGGTTCCGGGGTCAACGTTTAGGTAGGGGTCGAACTTCTGCATAGTCACAGAAAGACCGCGTGAGCGCAGAAGCTGCCCCAAAGAAGATGCTGAAAGGCCTTTGCCTAAAGAAGACGCAACACCGCCGGTTACGAAGATTTGACGGGTTACTTTGCCGTTGGAAGACGCGCCGGATGCGCTCATATTTTCATTCACCACGGAATTCAAGCTTACCATTTTCTTCTTTCTTATCCAATAGGGCGCAGCGTAATAACCCGCCAAGAATACCCACACAACCGCCCAAATACTGGGTGGTCAAACGCCGCCTGCCGAACCTACGCTATGGGTGCATGGTTCTTCTTTACAGCTGGCCGCCAGCGTGCAATAGTTCGCGGGCGTGCTCTTGAGCCGCCTCCGATTGGTCGTGTCCGGCGAGCATCCGGGCAAGTTCAACTACCCTCTGCTCATCGGTGAGCACCTGCACTTTTGAGAGTGAAGCGTCATCGTTTTTGAGCACCAGAATATGCTGATCAGCGAACGCAGCCACCTGCGGCAGGTGGGTTACCACCAGCACCTGCACGTGTTGGGCGAGCATCGCAAGGCGCCTGCCGATTTCAATGGCCGCTTTACCGCCCACCCCGGAGTCTACCTCGTCAAAGATGAAGGTGGGTACAGGGTCCACCTCAGCCAGCACCACCTCAAGGGCCAGCATCACGCGGGAAAGCTCACCACCGGAGGCGCCTTTACCCAGCGGACGCGGGGCTGCGTTTTTGTGCGGGGCGAGCATGAAGGTGACGGTGTCCTTACCGTAGGGTGAGAACTTCTCTGCCTCTGAAACCTCCACGATGAGGGAGGCGTTGGGCATGGCGAGTGCAGTAAGTTCTTCGCTGACAGCCTCGGCTAGTGTGCGGGCGGCGCCCCGGCGGGCTTCCAGAAGCGCCTGCGACTGTTCCCCAAGTTTCTGGCGTAAAGTGACCAGCTCGGCTTCTAGGTTTTCTTGACGGGTGGGGTCGTCGGTAAGAGTATTCAGGCGGGCGCGGGATGCCTGCGCCCAGTCAAGTACTTCGGTAATATCTGCACCGTATTTTCGGGTGAGGTTTTTCAGCTGCGCCAGGCGGTTCTGCACGTGTGCAAGCCGTTCAGGGCTTTCTCCGTCGAGGGAGGCCGTGTAAGAGGCGAGATCAGATGAGATGTCCGTGCTAAGGATCAGCACTTCGTTCAAACGGTGAGCGAGTGAAGCTAATTCTTCGTCGGCCTCGGCTTGGTGCTGCAGGGCGCCTCGGGCAGTATCAAGCAGACCCAGCACGTTCACCTCATCCCCTTCAGCGTATTCGCTGCCTGCCAGTGCCGCCGAAGCCGTGGCGGCGGCGGTACGCAGCGCCTCAACGTTCATGAGCTTAAGACTTTCAGCCTTAAGCGCGGTATCTTCACCCTCTTGCGGGTCTACACTGTCGATTTCCTCGAGCGCCCCGCGCAGAGTTTGTGCCTCCAAGGCGCGGGCGCGAGAGTTTTCGCGTACTTCTTTAAGCTCGGCAGCAGCAGCGCGGTAACGGTCATAGGTGGTGCGGTACTCCCCCAGCAGACGTGTGAGGGCCTCGCCCGCATACGAGTCAAGGGCGTGCCGTTGAGCGGCAGCAGATTTGAGGCGCAGCTGGTCGGATTGTCCATGCACCGCAACGAGGGTGTGCCCAATATCTGCAAGGGTGCCGATAGGGGCGGAGCACCCACCAATGTGGGCACGTGAACGCCCCGAAGCGTTCACGGTGCGCGCCAGCAGCAGCTCGCTTTGCTCACCGTCAAGTTCTTCTACCGACCCACCGGCATCCTGCGCGAGAGTAAGGGCCGGATGGCTATTGGGAAGGCGCACCACAGCCTCTGCGAGGGCACTCTTAGCGCCGCTGCGCACACTAGAGGCGTCGCTTCGGGCTCCGAGAAGCATCCCAAGAGCGGTCACAACCATCGTTTTACCGGCCCCTGTCTCACCTGTAAGTACTGACAGCCCGGGCTGCAGGGGCAGGCGCGCATCGGTGATAACGCCCAAGTCACGAATATGGATTTCTTCAATCACGCAAGGTCCTCATCTACTCAGGTTCTGGAGTTCACCGTGGTATTCCGGCGCTGGGCGCAACAGTAAAAAATGGCGAGGGGTTTAGCTTTGATGCTGGGGGCCACGCCAGCCGCGGATAGGCAGCTCAAATTTACGGACAATCCGTTCAGAGAACGGAGCCGGGTGAATACGGGCCAGCAGCACCGGTTTCTCTGATTTGCGTACCTCAATCCGCGAGCCGGGGCGTAAATCCACGGTACGGCGCCCATCGCACCACAGCACCCCGGATGCGCCGTTACCAGGCATCATCTCGACCGCAACCATTGAGGTGGGGGCCGCGACGAGTGGCCTGGCGAATAGGGCGTGTGCTGAAAGCGGCACCATGAGTATTGCTTCTACCTCCGGCCAGACAACAGGTCCGCCCCCCGAGAATGCGTACGCGGTGGAACCGGTGGGGGTGCCCATTACCACCCCGTCACATCCGAAGGTGCTCAGGGGTTTTCGGTCCACTTCAATGATGACTTCGATCATTTTTTCGCGGTTGCCTTTTTCGACGCTGACCTCGTTTAACGCCCAGTCGGTGTGCACCCGTTTGCTCTCATGCCAGACTTCAACCTCGATCGCCATGCGCTCTTCAACGGTGTACTCTCCGCTTACGATACGCTCAACGGTCTCCCCTAGGTCGCTTTCTTCAGATTCTGCGAGGAATCCCACGTGTCCGAGATTCACCCCGACCAGCGGAATAGTGGTGCGGCGTACCATCTCTGCCGCACGCAGAATCGACCCGTCACCCCCAAGCACTACCCCCAGCTCAATATCAATGAGCGGTACGCTTTCGTGTACCACTTGCACGGGCACGGGATCCGCCCAGTTTTCGGTAAGGGTCTCAAGATCTGAACGGTTCATGACCGGGGTGAGCCCCGCACGATACAGCTGTGTGCACGCTTGGCGGGCAGCCTCACGTGCCTCTTTACGTCCGGTGTGGGCGAACACCAGGATTTTACGGCTTTCTGCCTCTGCCATGTACATCCCTTTCAGATATTTTGCCCTGCGCGGTATCTTTCCTAAGTCTACCCGAAAAAATAATAATACGAACACAAATTCTAGAAAATTTTTTCGATAAGAGTTGTTGTTTTTAGCGCATCGGTTTGGTACACCACAGAAAGTATTCTTTATTTCCATCCTGCCCGGGTAACGGGCTCGGGGAGGTGGCACACACCGTTAAACCGCACTCGCGCGCCGAGTTCTGCACAGCCTGCACAGCCTCCGCACGGGCCTGTGCATCAACTACTACCCCGCCCTTACCAATACGATGTTTTCCTACCTCAAATTGGGGTTTCACCATTAGCAGCAGGTCTCCACCGGGTACTGTTGCCTCCGCTAAGGGGCGCATGACGAGAGTGAGGGAAATAAACGACAGGTCTCCTACTGTCACATCAACCTGCCCGCCAATATCAGCAGGCTTCAGGTAGCGCACGTTCAGCCCTTCATAGACGCTTACCCGTGCGTCATCCCGCAGCTGCTGCACCAGCTGATTATGGCCCACATCTACTGCGGCAACGTGAGCAGCGCCGGCGCGTAAGAGTACATCAGTGAATCCACCGGTTGAGGCCCCTGCATCTAAGCAGCGTTTACCGCTCACCTGCACCTGCGGGAATGCATTCAGGGCCCCCGCCAGTTTGTGACCCGCCCGGCTTACATATTCAGTGAGTTCGCTACGGTGCACCTGTACGTTATCGCCTGGCGTCACGTCCAGGGATGCTTTACGAACGGGTTTACCGTTGAGGCTCACAGCACCGGCAGCAATAAGTTTTGCAGCAAGTGTGCGGGAGGTTGCTAGCCCGTTGTGGGCGAGGTACTTGTCTAACCGCACGCTGCTCAGCTTTCGAGTTCAGCGGTGAGTTTTTCCACGAGTTTCCCATAGGCGTTAATGCGTTCCAAAGGATCTAGGGCGAGTGCTGCGGCCAGCTTCTCTTCGAAGGCTTCATACTCCGCGCGTTCCTCATCACTCAACAGTGTTTCAGGGCCGTCTTCTAGGGTTAGTTCAGCGCCGGTGCTTTTTTCGCTCATGAGGCTCCCTCGGCACCGCTCGCATTGGGTAACCCGTGTACTTCGGGCGCCCCTCCCCGATCGGGATGGGCAGCCCACCACGCGGCACATGCTACACGCCAGGCTTCTGCTTCATCGTCGCTTCCAGCAAAGTTTTTATGCGCAGCAGTCGTGCTGAATCCTTCAGGGGCCGTGAGCTGAATGTGTTCTCCACGAACATTTGCCTGCCAGCGGGGGCCGTAGGCTGCGGTCTCGTACCCTTCAAACACCACCTCAATATTCGGGTAGGGAGCAAAGAAGTCGTCAAGGGTGCGCAGGATGTAGACTGGACGCTGGTCAGGTACAGCTGCAATCACATCGGCGTAGGTTTGTACCCCGGTGAGTACTATCGCCCCGTGCATACCGGCGCGGTTTGCGCCCAGAACATCGGTGTCAAGCCGGTCGCCGACCACCACTGGTTTCTGAGCTTTAACCGATGCGGCCGCTGTTTCAAAAATTGCTGCCTCAGGCTTACCCGCCACCTGTGGAGTACGTCCTGTAGCGGTCGCTACAGCAGCGACGAGAGTCCCGTTTCCGGGCGCTTGGCCGCGTTCTTTGGGGATGGTTTTATCGGTATTAGTCGCCACCCATAGCACCTGTTCGTCGACAAGAGTGTAGGATGCCTCTGCCAGATCTTCCCAGATGAGGCGTGGGTTGAATCCTTGAACAACCGCTACCGGGTTTTCGTGCTGTGACCGTACGGGGGTGAGCCCGGCCTCCCGCACACAGTTGGCGAGGGCGTCTGTACCTGTCACGAGCACATTCGCCCCTGCGGGTAGCTGCTGCGCGAGAAGAGCTGCACTAGCTTGAGCGGAGCTGACCACACGGTCGGCACGGGTTTTCACGCCTAATTCGCGTAGGTGTTCAGCGACTGAGTCCACAGAACGGGATGCATTATTAGTCACGAATACCACGGGGGTACCGCTGTCTTCGGCACGATTGAGCGCTTCGGGGGCGCCGGGTATGGCGAAAGGACCAGCGTACACCACGCCGTCTAGGTCAGATAATAGCGCATCGTAGCCGCTGAGCAGGGTTTCACTCATAGTGCACCTTTCAGGGGTTTCCCTCCGGAGTACTGTAGGCGGGTTGGGGATAGGTTCTACAGCTATTTTGCAGGGTTAGTTGAAGAGCCGGTTTCTTACTGAGGTTCCGTTTGTTGCTGTGCTCGCACAGAGTTGAGGGTATCCTGGTTGGTCTTTACCTTGTTCTCCGCGGATTCCGCAACGTCAATGATGCTGTCTTCTCCGGACTCCTCGTCCGCAACATTTGGGGCATTCTCCCCATGCAGCTCATCAGTACCAGCCTCTGTTTCTTGTACACCGGTATTTTCTGAGGTAGTTTTCGATTCCTCTTGTTCGGAAAGATCAGCGGTTTCTACACTATCTGGCTGTTCGTCAGTTACGGGGTTTTCTTCGGGTTCCAGAAGATCCGATTCCCCATAGATGTCGAAAATTTCGGGTTCAGCATAGTCGCCTTGTCCCAGAGCTGCTTCAGCCATGTTGGCCAGTCGTTCCCACCGCTGTGCTTCCTGTTTTTTCCCTGCATTAGCGAGGGCAGCCGCATAAGCAGCGAATAGGCGGGGGCTATAGTGATAGGCACGTTTAGGGTCAAGCTGAGGGATACGTAATACAGCAATGGCCTGAGATTTTTTGCCTTGATCGATGTAGATACCCGATTCGACGATTGCCAATTCCACCCGTACCGCTGTTGGTAGGTCTTCGCGTTGTGCTTCGTTAAGCATTTCAAGTGCTTTAGGGAGCCTATTCAGAGCGCGTTCGCAGTCGACCAGCAGTGCAAGATGCTCATTGGATCCGCTGATTCGCCGGTGGGTGCGCAGCTCCCGCAGCGCGGTCTCATACTCTTCGGCCACATATGCAGTAACACCCACGGCTTCGCGTACTGCGGCGATGCGCCCAGCGCTCCGTGAGGCTGCAATAGCGTGCTCAAGGGCGAACTGAGGGTCAATATCAAGGTAGCGCCCGGCCATAACAAGGTGCTTTGCCACAGTTTCGGCGTTACGAGGTTCTAGGGCTCGCAGCTGGCGATTGGTGGCCCCATCTAGTTCCCGCCCAGTAACATCATTATCAATTTCAGGGGCTTTCGCTTTTGAGGGCCGGTACCCTGCGCGCCCTCCAATAGTGCGCACATCTTCTTGAGGCGTGTCTTCTGAACCGTACTGCCTGCGAGTGCTGGGACGCTGGCTTGATTGGTGACTTCGGTTGAATTTTTTATCTCCGCGGCCGGAGGCTCCATTACGATCGTATCCGTTACCATCCCGGCGGTTGTCTTTAAACCCTTTACCTTTGTAGCCACCTTTTTTACCGCGTGATTTTTCAGTACGGTTACCTTTGTACATGGGACGATTATCGCCAGACGCGTTGGATGTGCGGCGGGGTTTCTCAGACATGAAGCTCCTTGGGGCGGGATACGCCATTTCAGGGTTATAGGCGCATTATTACTCCGTTATAGTCTATTACAGACTGGGTGAATGTGCACCTGAGGTCCCATAAGGTGAATACTTCTTCGAGATACACCCCGTCAACAACCTACTCGGGCTGCCTAGTGCATAGTATGGTTCAAGCACTGAACAACAAAAATGCTCTGGCTTTTTGTGTAGACCCCCAAACACCCCCACTAAACCCCCCCCTTGGGGGCACAAAAAAAGGAGGCCCCCCACAAAGGGGACCCCCACTCACAAAAAAAATTGCGGCAGCCATCTACTCTCCCACACCCA